>Ga0315280_10010569_pt1 | contig 11545 bp, 17 predicted proteins | sample YL17G06_40_MG_FD_203697 | JGI IMG/M metagenome (GOLD analysis project Ga0315280, IMG submission 203697) | Sediment microbial communities from Yellowstone Lake, YNP, Wyoming, USA - YL17G06_40 | ecosystem: Environmental > Aquatic > Freshwater > Lake > Sediment | place: USA: Wyoming | collected... | reverse complement strand
TGAACTCGAAGAAACCAAACATCGAGGCATATCATGCATCTCAGTTTCCATACTGATCGGAAGATGAACCAATAGCGTATGGTGATCTGAGGCAATGCGGAGCTGCTATGCTCGCCAGCCTACGGTCTCTCACTAAGACCGAAACGGAATAGATTCCTTATATTGGCAACCTACACTATCGTAGGACAGACGGTCAATGTATCATGTCAAGATAAAGAAGGGCCAGGACGGCTACTACGTGGCGCAGTGCGTAGAGCTTCCAGCAGCAATCACGCAAGGCGAGACAAAAAGAGAAGCTCTTGAGAACATCAAAGAAGCCATCGAGCTAGTACTTGAAGACATGAAGGCCGAGATTCGAGAGAAGGAACTCGTAGTAGTAGAAGCATAGCATGTCCAAGCTGCCCCGCCTTTCGGGCAAAGAAGTCATCAAGGCACTATCCCGAGTCGGTTTTCGCGTCACACGACAGAAGAAACACGTAGTTCTACGACATGCTGACGGACGGCGCGTCACAGTTCCGCTGCACCATGAACTTGATAGGGGCACCCTGATTGCAATCATCAAGCAAGCTGGTTTGAGCAGAGAGGAATTCCTCAGGCTGGTGGCCTAGAGGAGGGACACGTGAGAATCATGCGAAAAGCGAACGACGGCGTCCGTTACGGATTGTCGAACGCCGTAATTCTTTACCGGTTCGTTACGTCTAGATCTGCTGGACAAGCCCATGGCCCGCCACGAAGACTGAACCGCGCAAAGTAATCACGAAACTTGATGACGTGAAGCTAGAGCTTCTCAGACTGAGAGCGGCCTTGCTCCCAGAAGGGCGAGTGACTGCTAGGCAAAGAAAACTCATCGAACTAGGTCGGCGAGAAATTCAGCAAGGCCACTATGTCGCTTTAAGTAGGGGTAAGCATATCTTACTAATGTGAAAGAAATGGAAGTTCCTGAGTTGACGAAGGTCAGTTCGAAAGGGCAGGTAGTGATACCTAGAGTCGTTAGGAGAAAGCTTGGGATCAAGAGAGGAAGCGTGTTTGCGGTTAGCGCTAAGAACGATATGATCGTTTTGAAGAAGTTGGACACCGGAATCAAGCCGGAGGATTTGAGGACGCTTAAGTTGATTGAGGAAGCCTGGGAGGACATGGAAAAAGGGCGATACAAAGCCTATTCTAAGAAAGCCTTCTTCAAAGAGTTCAAGAAATGGGAGAAATAAGATCCATCGTTGCCACAGACAGGTTCAGGGACGATGTGAAAAAGGTAAGAGATAGTGGTCTGAAAGAAAGAGTGCAGAAGCAGATAGCGAAGGTTGCCGAAGATCCGGGTTTTGGGAAGCCCCTGCGGTATGGCCTGAAAGGAGAATGGTCCATTTACGTGAAACCGTACAGGCTCATATACAAGGTCGAAGGCGACAGACTAATCCTACTAAGATTTGAGCAGCGGAAGGAAGCCTACGAGAGATGACATTCAGGTGCAGGTCCGGATCATTATCCGGTTCACGTGGAGCTGAGCGGCTTCAGTAGCCTGCCCAATCTCCGCGCAGAGTCCCCGACACGCGCCTAGTCGGTTTTTCGTGCGTAGTCTCGCACATTGCGATACTTTCCAACCTTGTCCTTCCAGTAGCCTTCAAGTTCACCTGTTAATCTGAATCCCAAGTATGGGTTTTGACTCAGTTCCGTGACGCGGCGTCTCACCCTGAGCTGCACGTCTTGAGGTAGATGCGAGAACCGTTTTAGGAATCCGCGTAGGAAGATTACAGTGTAGTTCAAGTCGATAGGACCGTGCGGATTTCCCGCGGTCCCCTAGCGACCAAGTCTTGTTTGCGCCGATACTGTTGTTCCCCGAGTTTCAGTCTTCGCATCGTCTTTGCGTCCAGTAAGACTTCTAATGTTTCAAGAAGCTCAGTAAACCTTGCTGAAGCCCTATACATTTCCTCAACAACATTCTTGGGCAATTTGATAGTTTGTGTACTCGCAACCAAGGTTGTTCTCGACAGAATAGTAGGCGCCAGTGTATCTAATCTTAGCTTTCGATTCCACTGGTTGCATTCAGAGCCTTTCACGGCACGGGTCCAGGATTGTTAGAGCAAATACGTGACAGAATCGGAATCTTCACACCATTAACCAAGTTCAGCTTCGTACGAAACCCCCGAACCCAAGGCAGCGGCGGGTTCATCTACCTAGCCGCCTACCTGACGCTCGCGCCAATCTTCAAAACAATCGGGCGAACAGACTTGGACATCCTCGCTCCAATACTCGGCCAGATCAAAATCCTGAAGCCCGTCACCAATCTAATCTTCGCGAATGACACACGCCTACTCAACATGCTTGAACGAAATGATGAAAGCTAGCTTCATGCGAGAACCCTTATTTCGAGGGTGAACCTCTCATCTTCACTGATGCCACTTGGCCCATGTGTACACGAAAGTGAGACTGATAGGGACGAGCGCTCAACATGAGGTAGAGAACTTGTTAGTTGATACGGGGGCCACCTTCACGGTTCTTCCACGCGAACTGCTCGAGAAGGTTGGGGCAGCCAAGGTTCCAACAAAGACAAAGCTCGAGCTTGGAGACGGCCGTAGTGTAGATGCCGAGGTTTATGCAGTTGTCTTGATGATTGAAGATCGTGAGGGAGCTACCTTGGCCGTGACATTCAAAGGCGCCAAGGCTGTCCTCGGCGTGAGGTCGCTCGAGGACTTGGGTCTGAAGGTTAACCCTGTGAGTGGCTCATTAGAAGCCACTCGCCCCGCAGGAATTGCATACTATTACTAATAGACAGCGCAACCATACTAGACTCTGTCTATGTCACAAGGGTCGGCCCAGCAGTCGAGCTGTCTAGGATCGGGGAGGAGTCAGCTAGAGGGGAGCTTTTTGAACTCTCTCAGAAAATGCTTAGTGGGCGCACCAAGGAAGCGCCCTTGTGCCATCCTTAGTCCCTGGCCAGCTCGAGTATTTTCTTAGGGTCTTTCACAATCACGTACTTGCCCTGTTTGTACTCCTTGAGGCCAGATCGAATACGCCGCAACCTTTCTTCATCACTCAGCTCCTCAAGTGTGGCAATTATCTCCTCTATCCGGCGCGCGTGCTCCTGAAGCTCCCTAAGCACCGATCTAGGCATGGTCAGAGATTCAGTCAACCGAATCCTGGAAGGCTATCGACTCAACGTGGCTAATATGAGTTCTGTTGACCACCGGCGCGTCACGGTTCTGCTGCACCAGGAACTTGATAAGGGCAACCTGAACGCAATCATCAAGCAAGCTGGTTTGAAGGCAGAGGATTCCTCAGGCTGGTGGCCTAGAGGAGGGACAGGTGAGAATCCTGCGAAAAGCCAACAGACAAACAATGGCGAAATTCCTCCGACCAGACGGACTCGAAACCTGTCCTACCGCAAATCCTGCAAGAACGCAGCCCACGATGGTCAACAAGGACCCGGCAGCCAAGAACTGCGAGACCGCCACGCTAAGCAACAGAGGAGTAGCAGGATACTACCTGAAACGGATCAGGTATCACCCGGATACTCCCCCCTGATAAGGGACAAGCAGTTTTCATCTGAAGCCCAGGCGATTTTCATGTCGCCTTCGTAGTCCGAGAGCCGCAAGCTGGATTGGATCTTCTACTGGTAAGTGTGGCCTGACGCGGTTCGGGAAGTAATACGCAAACTGGAAACAATGAGCGGGGGAATCATCGGCCTTGTCGGTGCTCAGGGGGTCGGGAAGAGCAGCGCATTGCAGGAGGATGGATAGACTCGAAACGGCTTGACCTTTTCCGTCGGGCTGCCACCCCGAACCTTTCTAGGGGATACTGGGTGCCCCGCACGTGTGCTATTCTTCGCGGGACATGCTCATGCATTTCCACGTCTGGATTATCCTAGCTGCCCTGGACTCTGCTTCGCTCCCGAGCACGTCACTATGCACAATCTTCCTTCCTTGCAGTCAAGCAGCCATGTCTTGTTCTCGAGGAGTCGCCTTCCCACGAGTGAACGTTCAGTCCCTATTGCTAGGGCCCTGAGAGTGATGGCCAAGTCGGGTTGAGAGAGGTCCACAACGTAGACCGGCGCCTCGCTATATCCGTTCGCTGTTCTGACAAGGACTGTTCCTCTCGGCGTCAAGCGCAGTCCTCTGACGGTCTCGCTATCTATTGCCAGCGATCCGTTGAACCCTGTGTCGACTTTTGGCCTGATAGTTGCCTTGCGATCAGCCGATGACAGCGTGACCTCGATGACCGGATAGGGAGGCTGTTCGTCATCCTTGAAGTCCCAGCATTTGCCGATATCCATCGTGGCGACCACCTCTGTATTCGTCTCTAGATTTCGATGGTTACGATCTTCTTAGGCATCCCAACGTTGGTGATGACGATCTCGCCTCGTGCCTGCGTGTCGGGGAACACCCTCTCGCCAAGCCTGTAGAGGTCTAGGTCATGGTCGACGACATTGAATCCTCTCAAGGCGGCGTACTCGCCAAGGTACTTCGAGTTAAGCCCGAGTGCTTCGAGAAGTTCCTCTTTCTCCTTTCCGCCTTTGAGGATAATCTCCTTGACCACGTTTGGGTTAGCCCTGAAGGTCTTCTCCTTCTTGCCTTGTTGCGATTCGGCTATGAGTAGACCCTGCCGTGTTGCCTGGCTGAGGAAGTTTCTTGCGTAGCCGGCCGCGTAGCCCAGCTTCTTCACGAGATCCATCGAGCGGAACGGCTCCGCCTTGAATCTCCTGACCGCTTCAACGAAGGGACGCATCATAACCGTCACATGACACATGTGACATAGGGCCCCATTTAAGTCTTGATGGTCAACGCCCAGGCGCCTGAGCAACGGTGAAGCGGAACGGGTGTGAGGACTGTGCTGTCCTTCGCCAGCGTGCTACCTTGACATCCCTTCTAGAGTACAGGTCGGGTTCACTCTACGCGCATCATCCAACTCCGGCGTTGGCCAGTCACCGAGTTCTTTGACGAATGGGCAAGCAACGGAATATCTCAACGTTCGCGTATCCAAAGGTTCAATCGCTGGTGAACACATCGCTCGGATCCTGATCAAACACGACAATCTAGGCCGCGTTCTTGTCTCAATTAATATGGAAGCCGTGCACGCAGCATGAATTCGGTCACGACCGGCGCAGGCGACTCTAACGCTTGCTGATCGTGAGGCGGCTTGATGATCTGGTTACCAATCCTGACACGTCGATGCTCACCACACGCAGTACTTTCTAAGGAAAATTGACCAACTTTACTTCAATGTGATAGTCGCGGACGGTACCGTAAAGACAGCATACTTAATGGGCGGGCGAACTCATAGTAGAATGAAGAAAACGAGATGGCTACATCGTCTTTACTCGACTTAGATCTAGCCAATCTGCTGCGTAAGGCCAAGCCTTGCCGGGACCAAGTTGCCTACCGAAGTCGTTGAAGTAACTCTGGAACCGCAGCTCAACACCCTCTGTATACGGTTCAGAAAGCCAAGAGACGGAGAGCTAGGTGAACCCATTCATCCACAAATTCACTTATTCAGGGACACAAGGACCGAAGAGGTTACCGCAGTAGAGCTCACTGAAATGGACCAGTTGCTTAGAAAAAAGTAAGTTTCTAGCCACTCGCCGTAATGAGAATCAGGCTCCTACACTTACAAGAACATGGAAACTGATCATTGTGACCTTTGCCCATAAACACCTCACTTTGCCATCTCTTGGCTAGGTCCATTTCCCAGTCTTGGGTTCTTATGGAACCATCAGTAATCCCATCTTGGCAAAGTGGTTGTCGAAGGCGAAAATTGCGTCGATCCCTTTCTTTCTGATGAGAACCAAAGAGGTAGCATCGGTGAAGCTCAGGCCGATATCTCCTCGCGCTTTGAAGAATTCCCATGCTTGCCTGAAAGTCTCCTCGTCTATGAGTAGGCGTTCTATGGCTTTCGAGCTGATGATCGCTTCTCCGCATTTCTTGGCCAGCTCGAAGGACGCCGTCCTAGCGAAAATGGTAGTAATCGTTTCATCGATCACGTAATCAGAAGTATACAGTTTTCTGACGCCCGCCTCTCCGGATTCGATCTTTTTCAGATAATCCATTGCATCATTGTGATGCTGGTCCTTGGAGTGGTATCTAGCGATGAAGCCACCCGTGTCAATGAAAACCTTCAACGTTTGGCCTTCACACCGTAGAGGACCTCATCAACCTTCGTGGACAAACGTGTGTCACCCATGTCAACCGCTTGTGACTTGAAGAACGTGTCATTCACGTCAAGCGGTGTTGCTTCGCTTGTCCAAGCCAAGACCGCCGCCCTCGCTGCGTCCTTAACCTTCAGCCCAACAGCCTTGGCGGCTCTTCTGAATTTCTCATACTCGGACTCTTGAAGTACAGTTTGAACTACTTTCCCCATGCAAATCACATGCAATTTCTGATGTAACTTACATGCACAAAAGCATTTTGGAGTGATCTTGACCCTCGGCGCAAGGAATCTGAAGTACGTTAGGTCAGCGGCTGCTATAGTAGATGAACATCGAATCCTGCCCGGAGAGCAGACTCCAGTGATCCTCACCAAACTGGAGCATAGCCGATACGTAACCAGAACCCGCGAAGCAACCGACAAGATAGTCTCACTGAGGAAGCAAGCGTGAGAATTGGCAGTTCAAACTGGGCCGCTTAGGGGGAGGGGGTCCTGCCCCAATCTACCTCTTTAGGGCTGCAATACTGCAAATCCGGACGCGCCCACAGCATCAGCGTACAGTCACGCTTAGAACGGATTTGAGGAAGAAACCTAGGTGTAAGAGCATGGCCTGGGGACATTGGGAAAGTGCAGTTGGAAATTTTAAAGATCAAGCACCTCGGCTGGAAGCCCAGACTAAGCAGTGAGGAAGCTGTTCGTGTAGCGGCTAAGGAGTTGAACGAAGAACTCAAAAATACGCGTTAATCGCACCATACTGAATTCTCCTCCTTGCTCAGGTTGATCCGCATTGAGAGACTAGGGCAGGGGTGAGCACACCCAAATGGGGGTGAGCGCACCTTTGACCTCAAGAGTAAAGGTCGTATGGCTTACAACCCGGGTCTTGGAGTTGCCATCAGCTAGGCCAATGGCTTTCGCGAGAAGCATGTCTAGACTATGTTATACAAAATTGGGGTTTCAACGCGCAGCCCCAGGTACCAGTTATCGCCTCGACTGATTGTTTGACGGTTTAGTGTTTCTTGTGCTTACCTCCCGACGAATTTCCCTTTCGCTAGTACGTTTCGATCTTCAGTTCAGGTATCCCTGCGAAATCCTTTCTGTTTCGAGTTAGCAGAGGCTCATTGTTTTGGATCGCGATACCCGCCAGCATAGCGTCTTCGGGATCAATCTTAGTTTTCTCTTTGACGCGTTGGGCGTAAATCAGCCCAGCTTTGGATGCCGATGCGACGTCCAGGGATAAGTGAGGAAGCGACCTGAGTATACCAAGTACCTTTTCCCTTTCTTCGGCAGACCTCACACTCAAACCCACTCCGACGTACAATTCAAAAATGGTCGGTGTTCCTACCAGAATGGAGGCTGAAGCGTCTGATAGTTCCTCAGCTTTTCGAACCGTACTGGTATCCTTCTTCATTACATCAATTATGAAGGTGGTGTCGGCCAGCAAGTTTACTTCAGCTCTTCAGCCTTGCTGAGGATTCGTTGGGAACTTTGCCTTCTGATCTCCTTGACTCGTTTCTCGACGCCGGTGGCCTCTGTCTTGGACACAATTCCTGCCAGCTCCAGAACCGCGCTTCTACGGGTCATTCTCTCAATAACGTCCGTGAAGCTTTCACTAGGCCTCTTGAGCGCCTTCAGCATTTGGTACGCCTCATCTGAAATGGCTATGTTTTTGGTCCCCATCGTTTGTCTGTGTGTGTATGTGTGTGCTCCAATTTACGTCTTGCTGCATCTGGAAGAATCGGGGCCAGAGAAGCAGGGTGAACTTAAAGGGTAGATTAAGTGAACAGCGTGTCAAGCTGGTCGTTCAGCTGAAGAACCTGGTGAGTCGTTCACAGAGGTGAACCTGAAGTCTATTGGTTCGTTCGTGGACTGATTTTGATCTTTGTCCCTTGACAACGCTTGGGATCTGCAACGTAATGCGAGATGTGTTTTCAAGATCTAACCGGATCGTGTCAGCTTCAAAATGCGCCTTCTGATGGATAATGTGAAGTTTGTTGGATGATTATGACTTTTTCCTTTGGTAGAAATCGCAGATAATCCGTGTCTCTGGTCCAGATCAAAGAATCGTAGCGGCTAACCGTTGCGGCAATGAGTGCGTCAACTAGCTTCTCCCTGCCAGGTTTCTTGTTTGCCGCAAAGACCGCGTCCTCCTCGAGAAGCGGAGCTACATCAATGTCCAGCTTGGAAAGGAACGCCTCGTATCTTTCTGTTGCAAGTCCGGCCTTCCTGTAACCCCACAATATTTCGAAGTGAGTCAGAGCTGACACTAGGAATTCATCTCCAGATACTACTCTGTCCACAAGTTTGGCCGAAAGCTGACCGAGAGAACTGTGGCTAAGAACCGACGTGTCGAGAAAGATTCGCAGCGATCGCTCTCTCCGCAGTTTTGACGTACTTGCCGACCTTCACCATGTCCCTCGCGAAAGCTTCTATCGTTCTCTCCAGCTCCGCATGATCCTTCACCTGTTTCCCGTATTTCTTCACCAAAACCGCGTTGCCTGCCTTTTGAAGGACCACTGTATCACCGGGCCTAATCCGCAGCTCCTTGGCTAGGACTCTTGGAATCGTTATCTGTAATTTGCGCGTTACGTGATAGATCTTCATAGTACTACTTTCTTACCAATGGCCCTAATTAACGTTCAGCTGGCTTTATGGGAAGTTACTCACTTCCAGTTCTCTTTTATGCAGAAACAACGCAGAAGAGTGAGGCTTGATCAGCAGACATCGGTCACAATACTTGTGATGTGAGATCGAATCATGCACTTCTTGCGAGCTGAAATAGCAGAAGGCAAGCCTGCCTAAAGTGTACTCTAGCCCTCGAAAGCGGTGTTGACCAGTGACTCTTTCCGTATCTCCTAGGCCTGATTCTTATGGGGACCTCCGTAATTCTTGCCCCGTGCCTCTGTGCCTCGAGAACAAGGCTTCCGCAAAGGATTGCCTGTTACAGAGGCCGTCAGGAAGCTTGTGATAGTGGAAGACGCGGCGAATGAGGAGTATGTTTCTGAAATGCAATCTCAAGCAAGAGCCGTTCTCATCGAGAAGGATCCAGCTGTGAAAACGATCCTGAAAAGCATAGCCGACGACGAAAAAAGACAAGTGGAAATTCTCAATTGCATACTAGAACTAACGGCAAGATACCATTAGCTTCAAATTTGCCTCTCGAACTTTCCGGTGACCTCCTCAGGTTCAATTAGAGGAAGCAACCACCTTCCATAGGCTAGTAATAGCGGGGAAGGAGGTGCGGCTTATTTCGTTAGCGGTGCAATATTTGAAAAACGGGAACGCTCAAAGTGCCGAGTGAAGGCAGCGAACCTCGCCACGGAAGAAGGGAATGTTTATAGAGCTACAGCTATAGCTCTATAGCCCATGACGACGACGGTTCAAGTTCGTGAAGACACTCGCCGCCTACTTGATAGGTTGAAGCGCCAACTAGGACTGGCAAGCTATGACGAGGTCATCAGAAAGCTCGTCAAGTCCAAAACAGGCCGGCCGGAATCGCTTTTCGGCGCGTGCAGAGGCTCACGTCCCTTTGTGAGGGAGAAAGAGGACGAGCACACCATCTAGTTACGTAATTGATACCTACGCATGGGTTGAGTACCTTATTGGTTCTAAGATCGGCGCCAAAGTAAAGAGCTTCATTGAAACAGGCCGAGCTCTGACTCCTTCAATCGTATTAGTCGAGCTCCGGAAATGGTATCTTAAAGAGATCGAGGCAGGACGGAGATCTGAGCGAGAGATGCAACTTCATCTTGCGTTCATAGAATCCGCAACTGAGGTCGTTCCGCTCGATGCACCCCTCGCCCTGGAGGCAGGTGAAACCGATTTTCTCATGAAGAAACGAATCAAGAATTGGCCCATCGCAGACTCGATAATTTATGCAACCGCCCGATCGCGCGCCGCCCAAGTTGTAACAGGAGACCCGCACTTCAGAAGTCTAGAGGAAGCGATCTTCATAACCTAGTACAAATCGCACTGGTTTCAACAAACTGGTCACTGAACTGTGAAAGTAAGATTCGAACCTGATAAAACGCTCACGAAGTGCCGAGTTCGAAGGAAAACCACTAAGGAAATCAGGATTCACATGTCGTAATAACGCACCCATGCTTCCTAAGGTCTGCTCCAACAAGGCTGTAAGACTGAGCTTGTGAGTTGAGACGGCATGCCTTCCGACGAACTGGTTGGGATAGCTGAGAAGGCAGCCCGCGGGGGCCTCTTCCTATTCGTAGGAAATGCCTCCTCAACCGTGATCTTGGCGGTAGGCGCGATCGTTGTTGCGCGATTTCTCGGGCCACTCAACTACGGTCTCTACACGCTGACCACCACGATTCCACTGCTCCTTGTGGCTCTCGCGGATGTAGGCATGAACTTCGCGCTGGTCAGATTGCCAGCAAGGCTCAGAGCTGAAGGCGACCACGCGCGAGCAAACAGGCTGATTAAGCTAGGATTTCTTCTCAAACTCGCGATCAGCACAATAGCCTCCATCGTCTGCTATGCTGCGTCAACGATGATCGCAACAATTGTACTAAATCGGCCTCAGCTAGCGCCGTTCATACAGCTCGCTTCGCTGATGATCGTCTTCCAAGCCATCTATGACGCGACGAACAACATATTCATCGGACAAGATCAGATGCACTACAGTGCAGCCATCCAGATCATGCAGGCAACACTCAAGGGCACGCTTGCGCCTGTGCTCGTCTTTCTTGGCTTGGGTATTACTGGCGCTATCTCAGGATACGTGTTGGCCCTGGCCGCAGCTGGGGTTACAGGCGCAATGCTCCTCTTCACCAGACACGCGCGCTCTTCAGGTCGCACAACTAACCTAGCATCGATGGAGTTGCGTACACTACTTGGTTATGGCTTGCCTCTCTATGCTGCCGCGATCTTGTCCGTGTTTCTCACTCAATATCAGAACATTGTGCTCGCACATTTCGCGAGTAACGTGCAGATCGGAAACTTCAGTGCAACCTGGACCTTCACAGCATTCATGATGATTCTTGTTTACCCTATCACGACAGCGATTTTTCCAATGTTCTCGAAGATGGATCCCAAGAAGCAACGTGGCGACCTTGCGAGGGCGTTTGTGTTTGCGGTCAAGTACTCGTCGCTGCTCATGATCCCGGCATCCATCATGGTCATGATCTTCTCGCGAGATCTCATCTACCTAACCTTCGGCAGCAGCTACACGTTCGCTCCTCAGTACCTCGTACTGTTGTCTGCGCTCTACCTCTTGACAGGTATCGGATACTTGATACTCGGAAGTTTTCTAAACGGAGTCGCCCTGACTGGGATCGTGCTGAGAATAGGCATCTTGACGCTCGCAATTTACGTGCCGTTGTGTCCGGTCTTCACATGGCTTTGGGGGCCGTTGGGGCTACTCATCGCGTACATTCTTGCGAACGCGATTTCATCAGTGTAC
>Ga0315280_10010568_pt1 | contig 11547 bp, 9 predicted proteins | sample YL17G06_40_MG_FD_203697 | JGI IMG/M metagenome (GOLD analysis project Ga0315280, IMG submission 203697) | Sediment microbial communities from Yellowstone Lake, YNP, Wyoming, USA - YL17G06_40 | ecosystem: Environmental > Aquatic > Freshwater > Lake > Sediment | place: USA: Wyoming | collected... | reverse complement strand
TGCTGAAGAGCTTGGAGTACCTCTTCAAAACGTAGGGATAGTCCAAGCCGATGCCCAAACCACAATCTACGATGTCTGCACACATGCCTCCAGAGGCATCTATGCCGGCGGAGGAGCCGCACTGAAAGCAGCAAAACAAGCTAAAGAGAAACTGCTTCAGTACGCTGCGAGAATTCTCGATGTGAATCCGGATGCACTCAAGATAAGGCCCGACGAGTCAATGGGACAAGGAGTAATCTACGTTGAAGCCTTACCTGGAAAGAATATTACCGTTGGGGAAGTGACCGAGTATGCAAGAAACAAGAACTGGGGCAGCATTGCTGCAACTGAAAGCTATCGGCCAACCGCAGGACCTCCTCATTTCACCGCATTCTTTGTCGAGGTAGAGGTTGATACAGAGACTGGAATCGTTAGGCCCATAAGAGTAGTAGCCGGGGCTGACGTAGGAACGGTAGTTAACCCTGAGCTTGCAGCGGGTCAAATCTATGGAGGATTTGCTATGGGATGGGGTATGGCCATGTTCGAGGACATGCCGTACGATGAAGATACCGGCGATTTGATGAGCAGAGGAATGTTAACCGACTACAAGCTTACAACAGCATATGATGTCCCACCCTTAGAGAACTTCAGAGTCTTCTTCACCGATACGTACGAACCGACCGGCCCTTGGGGCGCTAAGGGCATTGGCGAAGGATCATATAACCCCGTGACTGGCGCCATTGCGAATGCCATCTACAACGCTACAGGTGTAAGGTTTTACGAGCTACCCATAACCCCAGAGAGACTCCAAGCGGCGCTCCGCACAAAAGAGCCTGCCGAAGTCCGGGCCATTGAGGTCGGAGGATCATGAGCCTTAACCTGATCAACACAAGAATTCTTTCCAGCACATTCGAATACTTCGAACCGTCGAGCGTAGAGGAAGCCATTGATATTCTTGGTAGATACAAAGAACATGCTGCAGTCCTCGCCGGTGGTACGGATCTTCTTGTCAGAATGAAGCAAAAGCGTATCGAGCCAAAATACCTTGTCAATATCAAACGAATAACCAAGCTCAAGACGATCGAGCAGAACAGCGATCTCCTTCACATCGGTGCAACTGCAACAATGCTCGAAATCCAGAGGAACGAATTTGTAAAAGAAAACTTTCCAGGTCTTCACGAAGCTATCGCATCAATAGGATCCGTGCAGATCAGAAACATGGGAACCCTTGGAGGAAACCTATGCAGAGCCTCTCCAGCCGGAGATTCTCCGCCTCCTCTACTTGTTCTTGGTGCAAAGGTCAAGCTCATCGACTCTATGGGAAGTAGAATTCTTCCCGTTGAGGAATTCATCAAAGGCCCGGGAAAGACGGTCATCAAACCCGGTGAGATTCTTGCAGAGATACAAGTTCCCATCCAGCCCCACGGGACGGGAATGTCATTCCTGAAAATAAAACGAGCAGGAATGGACCTTGCGAAGATCAACGCCGCCGCTCTGCTGACCCTCGAAGATAATGTCGTCCAGTCTTGCAGGATCGCATTGGGTTCCGTAGCACCTACCGCGATAAGAGTTAGGAAAGCAGAGGAATCACTTAATGGAGTGAAGGCAACGGACGAAATGCTTGGCGAGGCAGCGCAGACAGCATCAGAAGAAGTCAGGCCATACGCCGAATCCCACCGTCACAGACGCTCAACAGCCCAATACAGAATCGATGTGTCGAGAGTACTTGTGAGGAGGGCACTCGAGCTGGCCAGAGATAGAAGTTCCGGCAGGAGATGAAAATGGGAAAAACAATAACCTTCAACGTAAATGGAGCGAAAAAACAGGAATACGTGGAAGCAAATACTCTTCTAATCAACCTGATAAGGGACAGATTGAATCTGACGGGGAGTAAGTATGCTTGCGGGATTGGAGAGTGCGGCGCCTGTACTGTCCTAATGGATGGAAAACCTGTTCTGTCCTGCTTAACACTGGCAGTTGACGCTGACGGAAAGAGTATTGTTACGGTTGAAGGCCTCAACGATGATGTTTCAAGAGTGCTCCGCGAATCCTTCCTCGAAGAAGGAGCGGTGCATTGCGGATTCTGCACTCCTGGATTCTTGATAGCCTCTTCGTATTTGTTGAAGGAAAAACCGTCGCCAACTGAAGAGGAGATCAAGCAATACATAAAGGGCAACCTTTGCAGATGCACCGGCTACGTGGGCATAATCCGGGGAATTAAGAAAGCAGCTGAGAAGCTGGGAAGCAGTAGTTGAACAGACGTGACACCCGTTCCTATTCTTTTGCTTTTGAACTTAATTTTCTTACTTGATTCAGCAAAACATAACAAGATGAAGTAAGAACTCAGCGCTGATAACTCATTCTTTGTTGGAGAAAGTGGAGGCATAGAATACGGACCTGTTAATTAAGGGAGGAAAGATCTTTACACCTTCCGGACTTATTGAGGGATGCATCGGGATCAAGAATGGAAAGATTGCGGTATTTGGAAAAGAGGTACAGATCCCAAAGGCTGAAAGAACAATAGATGTTGCTGGGAACCTAGTTCTTCCGGGTATGATTGACCTTCACGTTCACTTCCGCGATCCTGGTGCTCCAGAGAAAGAAGATTTTACATCCGGCACGTCGGCAGCTGCCTGCGGAGGCGTTACAACCATCATGGACATGCCGAACACGATTCCTCCGACGGTGGATGCAGATGCCCTACGGGAAAAGAAGGAAATAGCTGAAACAAAGGCCGTTGTCGATTTCGCGATCTGTGGTGGGATTGGAGTAAAAAGCATTGGAAATGCGGCTGAGATTGCTAGAGAAGGAGCATCAGCTTTCAAGACATTCATGACATCAAGATTTGAGGAACTCTTCTCGGGAAATGACGCGACCCTTCTAGAAATCTTTCACCGGGTGTCCACAACGGATCTTCCGTGCTTCATTCACGCCGAAGATCAATCCATCGTCACTGCTCAGATTGAGAAACTGAAAGGTGCAGGACGAGTTGATCCTGAAGCCCACACAGAATCACGCCCGACTATAGCTGAGGCTCAAGGGGCTCTAAGAGCGTTAAGCCTTGCAAAGGAAGCTGAAGCTAGGCTTCACATCTGCCATACAAGCACACCCGAGGTAGTAGAGTACGCCTCACCATGGAGAAGACAGGGTCAGTCTGTCACAGTGGAAACGTGCCCTCACTACCTATTGTTGACACATGAGCTTATGGAGAAGTTGGGTGCTTACGCAAAGGTTGATCCGCCCCTCCGCTCCGAGAATAGTCGTCAGAAGTTGTGGGAAATGTTCGTGCAGGGGCAGATAGACACGCTTGCCAGTGACCATGCTCCGTACACGATTCAGGAGAAGGAACGTGGACACGCCAACATATTCGACGCACCGTCCGGCAGCCCTGGAGTCGAAATGACGTTACCCGCGATGCTTGACTGTGTGAACAAAGGCCTGCTCTCGATCGAGAGACTCGTTCAGGCTTTCTCGAAGACACCGGCGAAGACAATACGGCTCTTCCCGCAGAAAGGGAATATAGAGATTGGAGCTGACGCAGATCTCGTCGTCGTGGATATGAAAAAGGAAAAAACCGTTACCGCCGACTTACTCCACTCCAAGCAGAAGTACAGTCTCTTTGAAGGACGAAGGTTCAAGGGCTGGCCCATTCTCACAATTGTTAGGGGAGTGGTGGTCGCCGACGATGGAGAGATTGCTGTTAAGCCTGGCTATGGAAAATTCCTCAGACCCCAGTCATTGCCCTCGGTAAGAGATTGAACTGACGCAATAAGGATGGTATTCGACTCAAATCCAGTGGTTGTTGCATTTGGATCGGTTTACGATTTGACTTTGAGTTCTCTAGCTTCTGATGTGTTTTAAGGTTTCGTACGTGGCTTGTATTGTCTTCTGTATGTCTTGAGGTTCATGCATTGCTGAGATCATCCATTCCTCGAACCATGCAGAACCAGACGGAATTACACCTCTGTTCAACATGTTGATCCAATATCTGTACCACATTGCGGCGTCGCACATAGACGCTTCTCTATAGTTCTTTGGAGCCTGATCTAGGCCGAAGAAGATAGTGCCCATCATCGTGCATCTTCCCACCGCTGCACGTGTCTTCGTATCCGTTACTGCATTTTCAACTCCTTTGTAGAGTTCATCACCTAGCCGCATGATCTTTGCATAGGCGGCTGGGGTTAGCGCCTCCTTCAAACATGCAGTCCCCGCGGCCACGGATAACGCATTGGCGTTGTAGGTTCCATAGTGCACAGCGCCGCCAACGGGAGTTATCATCTTCATGTATTCTCGCTTTCCTCCAAACGCTGCTAGTGGGGTTCCTCCTCCGATGGTCTTGGCGAAGGTTGCCAAGTCAGGCTTTATTCCGTAGATTTGGCTGCCTCCTCCTTCAGCTACGTTACATCCTGTCTTCACTTCGTCTATGATCAGGAGAACGCCGTAATCATCGCAGAGTTTTCGAACGGCTTCGAAGTAACCCTTCACGGGAACTATTATACCACTGTTAGTCTGTAACGGTTCAGTGATAATCGCCGCGACCTCGTTCTCGTGTTCTTTCAATACCCTCTCTAACCCATCGATATCGTTGAAGTGTACTACCAGTGTCAGCTTCACGATCTCTTCAGGGGTGCCGAGCGAATCAGGCGTTGAGGCAGGATTGTAACATGACCCAAGGACCACTCGCCTCCAAGGCTTATCGCTGACAAGAAGGGTATCATGTGCGCCGTGGTAGGCGCCTTCCATCTTAATGATAAGTTTCCTTCCAGTCACAGCCCTGGCGAGTCTTGTCGCGTAGAAGGTGGCCTCCAAGCCGGTGTTAGCGAATCGGAGCATCTCAATGAATGGGTAGCGTCTCATGATTTCCCTAGTCAACTCTTCAACGCCTTCCCCTTGAAAGCCCATCAGTATTCCCCGCCCTAGCTGTTGTTTGATCGCCTCGACTACGACCGGATTCGCGTGACCAGCGGTCACAGCCCCATAGGCAAGGCAGTGATCTACGTACTCTCTGCCGTCAAGATCCCAAAGTTTACTCCCAGCTGCCTTGGTCATATACAGCGGGTACGGGTTGAAGAATTGGATAGCCGTGTTAACACCGCCCGGAATCATTCCAGAGAGAGAGTCGTAGAATTTCTTCGACCCCGGAGTATTCCTAACGTACTCCTCAACCTCTGAGTAGGATCCCGACACATGACATCACTCTTCCCAAGAGAGCTTGAAATCCCATATATGGTTTTGGAACAACATACGTTCGGCTACGAAGCAGAGTTTCTTTATGGAAACAACTCTCCTGCCTCACGGAAAGCTTGATTAGGAAAAGCCTAGTCCGTTCAAGAGACACTGACGAGGGTAAATCCAAATGGACCAATTGCTAGAGAGCATCATCGACGAGTATCTCTCGAGAACTGCAAGATCTAAACAAGCGCACTTAGAATCTGAAAAACTATATCCCGGCGGCGTTCAGAGTATCATCCGTTATTTCAAACCTTATCCATTCCACATAGACAAAGGAAAAGGTGGAAAGGTGTGGGATATCGATGGAAACCAATACATAGATTATTGCATGGCTTACGGTGGGATAATAGCTGGACATGCGCACCCTAAGATTGTTGAAGCCGTGAAAGAGCAGATCGAAAAGGGAAGCCTTTTCGGGATGCCGCATGAGAAGACTACGCCATTCGTGAGAGAACTGTTAAGGCGTTATCCGATGATGCATGGCTTTTGTCTCACGAATTCTGGCGGCGAGGCAGTACTGTTCGCCCTTAGAGTTGCGAGAGCTTATACTGGAAAATCGAAAGTAATCAAAATGGAAGGAAGCTACCATGGGTCTACCGACCCGATGGAAATCAGTGTTGGCCCTCAAATTGAAAAAGCCGGTCCGAAGAGAACTCCAAATGCTGTTCCCAACTCAGACGGAATCACACCAAGCACGTTGAAGGACACCGTGATCGCATCGTTCAACGATGTGAATGCTCTAGAAGAAATCGTCAAGAAGAATAAGGAAGACATAGCAGCAGTAATAGTAGAGCCTGTAATGTTGAATTCTGGCGTGGTACTACCAAAGGAAGGTTATCTGAAGGATCTAAGAAGATTGACGAAAGAGTACAACATTGTCCTAATCTTCGACGAGGTCAAAGTCGGATGTAGGATCGCCCCTGGCGGTGCGGCTCAGTATTACGGAATCGAACCGGACATAGTAACGCTTGCAAAGAGTATTGGCGGAGGCCTTCCCCTCGCAGCAGTTGGATGCAGGAAAGACATCATGATGTGCATAGAGCCGGATGGACATGTCAGACATTCCGGTACATACTTCGGGAACCCGCTCGCGGTATCAGCGGGACTTGCATGTCTGAAAGATGTCTTGGTTGATGATGCATACACGCGACTTAACCGCCTAGGAGATAGGCTGCGTAAAGGTATGGGTGACGCTGTGGACGATTCAAGAATTGTTGGCAAGGTTCACAGCATCGGTCCTATCGGAATCATATTCTTCACTGACCAAGACGTTATTGACTACAGGACTGCTCAGACAGGTAACAATGATGTGTGGTACAGGTATTGGCTAAGTATGATCAACCAAGGGATCATTATCAGCGGAAACACATGGCATCAATCTTGGTTCGTGTGCACCATGCACAATGAGGAAGAGATAGACAAGACTATTGGAACGGCTGATCAGATCTTGCATAGAATAGCTCGCCAAGAATGAGTTAGCATGTGTCTATCTACTAAAGCATAGTCGGACAGATCCCTTTTGTATCAGTTCCGATATTTCTGCATACGTCGAATCTAACCTTTGACAGCTCCGAAGGTTAGTCCTCTGACAAGATGCTTCTGCACAATAAAAGCAAAAATTAGAGCTAGTATCGTGATCGTCACTCCCACGGCGCCGATTTCATTCCAGAATGTGCCTCTCACGGTTACCAGACCGGGAAGAGCAACGGGCAACGTCTTTGAGTTATACGCAGTAAGCACGAGTGCATACAAGAACTCGTTCCAAGATGCAAGAAAACAGAAAATTGACGTCGCCGCCATGCCCGGAGCTACAAGAGGCAGGACAATATCCTTGAAGGCACGAAAAGGCGTGCAACCATCCACCAAAGCAGATTGATCTATTGACTTTGGGACCTCGTCAAAGAAGCCTTTCATTATCCACACAACGAATGCTAAATTGAATGTTGTGTACGCGATAATCAACGCTAATGGTGTATCAAACAATCCAAGTGTCTTGAACAAGACAAAAAATGGCACAGCTAATACGATTGGTGGGCACATATAAGTGAACAGGATTAGAAAAGTGAGAGAACTCCCGCCAGTAAGTTTGTATCTGCTAAAGCTATACGCAGCTGGAACACCCACTGCGAGTGACAGCCCCGTCGTGCCTAACGCCACGATTACACTGTTCCGCAGAGTGAAAAGAAATCCTTTCTCTATGAACACAATGTGATAGCTGTCCAATGTAGGACGAAACAGCCATACAGGTGGAATAGCAAATATGTCTGCTCGGACTTTTAGAGACGTCACAACAAGCCAAACGTATGGAGCTGCGCTGATAAACAGAATTGCGCCAATTAGACAGTATATCACTGTGTTGCGTGGCACAGTTTGATTAGTCATACTGAGTCGGCTCCTAGAAGAGTCTCACTCTCCTTTGCACAACGAAGTAAAGAATCCCGGAAATGGCCATTGTGATAAGTGCGATCATCATTACTGTTGCAGCTCCGTATCCCATATTCCAATAATAAAAATTCATGCGCCAGGCATATATGCTAAGAAGTTCTGTCGCTGATGACGGTCCGCCTCCTGTAAGTATGTATATCTGGTCGAACGTCTTGAACGAAGCTATCAAACAAAGAATAGTGGCAACGACAATTAGGGGTATTAGTGTTGGTATTGTTATCCACCAGAATGTCTGCCAGTCAGATGCACCGTCTACTTTCGCTCCTTCATACGGTCCTCGGGGTAAAGCGTGGAGACCGGCCAGCATTATGAGAGCATAGAAAGAAGTATACTCCCAGATATCCATCAATATAATCGTAATCTGGGTGGCTAGAGGCCGTGAAAAAAGGGAAGTCTCACGAAAGAATCCCAACTGCTTTACGTAGTACATAAGTGTTCCAAATTGGTTGTTCAAAAGAAAACTGTACATTAGTCCTACCACAACTGGTGCAAGAATCATCGGGATCATCAAGATTGAGATCAATACTCTTCTGACTCTCAATTCCCTATTGAACAACAAGGCCACCGCGATTCCCAGAATGATTTCAGCAGTCGTCACAGACACGACGTAGATGAGGGTAATTTCCGCGCTATACCAGAACTTAGAATCATGTATCAGATCCCAGTAATTATTCAAACCCACGAACTGACCCGACATCTCTGGCCTCTGAAAACTCAATGAAAGAAAACTCAGTCGCAGGGCGTACGCAAATGGATAAACAACAATGGCAAAGATTACGATAAGTGCGGGAAAAACAAAGAACCATCCTGGGTGTTTATCGACAAGTCTCTGGATGGGATTCAAACCCGACCAACCCGAAGCTCAATAACACAAATTTAGGAATTTGAGTCGTCCGCTCGTCTATCCAAATCCATTCTTAGAATATGCCCCAAAAAAAAGGTAGAGTGGAAGCTCATGTCTTGCCTGTTCATTTCTTGAGCAGTGCTTGTATGTCGGCTTGAGCTCCCTTACACGCTTCTTCAGCCGTCGCTTCGCCTATCGTCGCCTTTGACAGGTAGAGCGCAACGATGTCTTCTACTTCCGCCGTTTCTGTGAGTTGTGGATGCGCAAATACCACACCTTCAGCCATTGAGTCTTGAATCGCTTGATAGTATGGCCATTGTTTGCGCAAGTCGGGATCATTGAAGACGCTAATTCTCGTTGGAGTTGATCCGAGTCTTGCCCACTCGAGTTGTGTATTCTTAGAAAGTACCCATTCTATGAATTCGTATCCTTCCCTTGGATGTTTGGAATGAGATGAAATGCCGAGTAGGGATCCATCCCAGAGAGCCACTTTCTTGCCAGTTTGGATACTTGGAAATGCATCGTATCCAATCTTACCTTGGACTTTCGATGCAGGATCTGTTTCAAAGTATACTCCATGATCTGCCCACTGAATGGAAAGCGCAACGGTTCCACTTCCCATAGCTTGAGCGTTACCATCCCACTCCCACTCCACGGCACCTGGAGGAGAATGCTTCACAAGCCATACAAAATCGTTCACAGAATCGATCGCTGCTTTACTTGTCATTTGCGGCGTTCCTTGACTGTCAACTATCTCTCCGCCATGAGCCGCAAGTAACACAAGCCAGTCTGCTACAGCCGCATAACCCCGCTTCGCGCATATAGTTGTTCCATACCGGCTTGGAGGTTTGTGGAAAAACTCAACGACATTCTTGTATTCAGCTAAGTTCCGCGGCGGGACGCCGTAGCTATAACCGTACTTTGCTTTGAAAGCATCCATATTAAAGGGATCTGTAAGCAAGTCTTTCTTGTAGCTGAGGTAATTTATGTAGTGAAATGCCGGTATTGCGTATCTTACACCATCAACTACCCCCCGATTCATTATACCGGGTATGAGATCGTTCCAGTCATATTCAACCGGCGTTATGGCCGTGTCATTGACATACTCGTCCAAAGGTCGCAGATAACTATTCTTCGCATATCCGAAGAATCGAGGAGCGGCCGCTTGAACCACATCGTAGATTCCGGTTCCAGCGGCGAAATCAGTCATTTCTTTTTCTATGTAGGCCTCGTATGAATAGCTCTCCCAGATGAACTTGATACCGGTCGCCTGTTCGAAGCTGGGAACTAGCTTCTGAAGCTCATCGCTGATGGGAGTTACTTCGAAAATTCCCCTAGCCTGTAGTTCAGAAGTAGTTGACTCTGAAGCAGTAGTGGTCGTAGCCTCAGAAGGAGGTCTGGTCGCATAGTATGCTCCGGCTGCACCACCCGCAACCACCACGATTCCCGCAGCGGCGTACTTCAAGTAATTTCTTCTATCTACCTTTTCTCCCAAGTGTCTCTGTCACCTTGTAGTACTTTTCTTCACATTCTATTTAAGACTTGGCAGAAGAGCGTTTCCAGTTTCTTGCGCATCTTCTATCTCATGAATTTATTAGTTCCCGGACTCTTGTCTAGAACGGTGAGGAGACTTGAAGGTCGTCTACGAACACGTCACAAAGAAGTTCGGCAATGTCGCGGCAGTCGATGATTTGAATTTAGAAGTGAAGAGTGGAGAGTTTCTAATCCTATTAGGACCTTCTGGTTGTGGCAAAACTACAACTATCAGGTTGACCGCTGGACTGGAGATTCCAACGAGTGGACGCATTTACATTGGAGACCAAGCTGTTAATGATCTCCCTCCAAGAGACAGAAACGTTGCAATGGTTTTCCAAGACTACGCATTGTACCCACATTTTACAGTCTATCAAAACATTTCGTTTCCGCTAAGAGTTCGAAAAATGCCACGTCAAGAGATCGACGAACGTGTCCGTAAAGTGGCAACAATGCTTAGGATAACCGAACTTCTGGAAAGAAAACCAAAAGAAATCAGTGGAGGACAGGCTCAAAGAGTCGCGTTGGGAAGAGCAATGGTGAGAGAACCATCCGTGTTTCTATTTGATGAACCGCTAAGCAACATAGATGCAAAACTCAGAATTGAAATGAGAGCAGAACTCGTAAAGTTGCAGAGAGAATTGGGAACCACTACAATATACGTTACGCATGATCAAGAGGAAGCAATGACAATAGGACACAGAATCGTAATTATGAACAAAGGCATTGTCCAACAAGTGGGCGCCCCACTTGAAGCATACGATCACCCAAACAGTGCATTTGTTGCCAGATTCATAGGTAGTCCAGCCATGAACATGCTAGAAGGAAGTGTGAAAGACAAAGACGGAAGATTGACTGTCGATGTGGGACCCTTCACCTGTTTTGTTCCTGACAATCTGAATAATGCCTTCCGACAGACCGGAGTATCAGAGGTCATGATAGGCATACGCCCTGAAGAAATCACTGTCGTTAAACAGAAGAATTCTGATACTATTGAAGCCAAGATCGATGTGATAGAACCTATCGGATCGGACACGTACCTTTACCTTGATGCGGGAGGCATCCCGCTCATAGCCAGAACCAGCCCCCACATAGACATGACCATAGGCGACAGGGTCTGGCTTCTACTGCATGAGGAGAGGTTTCACTTATTCAACAAGAGAGATGGCAACAGAATAGGGTAGGATAACCCGACAATACTCGCATATCAGAATTGGTGAATCTGCACAAAATATGTTCTCTTTCTGGAACCTTAACATGGTTATGTGGAGGTGTCTCAGATCTGTGTCGTTTATGGCTATCTGTCATCGATGATGGATTAGGCGCCCGTCGAGATGCAGGCGATTCTTGATTGATACACTGTGGGATAATTGGAGCAGTACGGTATCCCCTTTTGGCTCATTTTGAGTCATCTGGATCGACATTGCAACCTTCTCAGACATCTTGGCAACCTCACGTGACCTTTTATTTCATACTCTCTATAACACACGTACTCTAAAGCCAGTACTCACACA
>Ga0315280_10010565_pt1 | contig 11549 bp, 13 predicted proteins | sample YL17G06_40_MG_FD_203697 | JGI IMG/M metagenome (GOLD analysis project Ga0315280, IMG submission 203697) | Sediment microbial communities from Yellowstone Lake, YNP, Wyoming, USA - YL17G06_40 | ecosystem: Environmental > Aquatic > Freshwater > Lake > Sediment | place: USA: Wyoming | collected... | reverse complement strand
TTTTTGAAGCCGAAACCGACGTCAAATTCACGCCTCTCTGGAAATGGCTATTAGCCTAAGAAAATTAAAGAAGGGGGGGTTATTGAAATTCGCGGGGGATGACAGCCTCCCAGCGGCGCTCCCGAATTAGTTTTCCACCTTCTAAAATCTGGCGCTTGAACACAGCATAGAAATTGCGTTCGTCCGAGCGGACTGAGAGAAGCGTCTTAAGCTCCAAGATTTGGTTTCTTAATTGAATAGTGTGGCCAGCCTCTCCCTGAAAACCTGAATCGGCCGGGTTGAAATCGTTAGTCTAATAGACAGTCTTCTCATAGGTAAAATATTTGTTGCCCTGAATTTCCATCTGATCTTCTGCTTCCCACTCAACGGTTGTGGTGGAGTGAAGCAGGTCTTGGACGATCTCGTTCCTGAACGGCCAGCCCCGGCTTTCGAGCCGCTTGGCATCCGGCCTTTCTTCACGAGGTTGCGGCGGGAGGAAGCTGGGAACCGGCCGCGCCTCAAAAGGGACGACTGGAAGCTCAAGCCGGGTGGCTTCGCTGCCCAGATAAAGCTTTGTGGTCATTGCATAGGATAATCTCAACAGCATCCTCGAGCTCTTCTTCAGAATACTCGCGACCTGGCACTTTTCCCTCTGATGATCCTGTTCCTCGAATGTCAACCTTGGTAATCGCATAGCCTCGCCGGGCAAAGTAGCTAGAGAGGGGATAGTCGCGCATGTAAAAAAGATCATCCTTGCGGTAGGGCAAAAACTCGAATAGCACAGGGAATTTTTCTCCTTCCTGTTTGACAACTGGCTTGAAATAGGTAACAGACAGCCGAACGCCATCTTTCATCACCAGCCAATCGCGGCTGACCTCGAATTCATAGATAGGGGTAGAAGGATCAACTCTGGTTTTCTGGGAGCTCTGAAGAGCATTAGGAACAGTCAGAAATAAAATAGCAGCCATTCCTGGGCAAATAAGACTATGAATAGGAGTACTCTTCATCATTTCCCTAGCTATTTGCTATCTTTTCCCTTCAAAAAAGTCAAGAACTCTGAAATTATGTTAAGCACCTTTTTGGTTCCCAAAGACCTTAGCCACGCCTTTTTGGCCCGAGACCCTAAAGAGTGCATAACAAAAAATAGAACATTTTTCTTTTAAGTCAAGGGCTTTGGCCAAAATGTCGCATTTTGTCACATTTTGTCACATTAAATCATGTCCAAAGGCCTGATAAATACAGGGAATCTTGACTAAAAGAGGCTAGTCTGTTTCGCTATTTTTGCGGCTCAACAATTTTCAGTTTAACCGAAAAAGAATCAACGAATTTGCTCTCGTCCTCCCAGGAACGCCTCAAGCGAAGGATAAGTTCTGTTTTGCCCATGTTTGCGGCCTTAAAAGTTAAGATTTTTGTTCCGCCTCTTCCCACTCTGGGTTTGGCCGAGTCTTCCTCGGGCTCGACATACTCTTCTTTTTCCAGCTCGACAAAAGGTGCGCCGGATTTGTAAACTTTCCACTGGTAACCTGTGGTCGGGTTCTCGGCGAGCGAGACTTGGAATTTCTCTCCTACGGTTATTTTGAATCCCCGGCCATTGTCCTTGTGAGTTATTATTTTCTGGCCTTTCTCTGCTTTCATATTCTCACTCTCTCTAGCTCTCTCTCCCAAGGAATGATCCTGGCATGAAGCTAAACCTGACAAAAAGATAAAGCACAATCCCCATCCAAACCAGACTGAGTGCTCTAGAGAAGGCATTTTTAATAACATTCAAAACGGATTCGCGCCTCTTTATTCTTATCACGAGAAAGGGAGAAAATCAACAGAATCCCCAAACCGATAGAAAATTAAGATGAGCGCCGGTGAAATAAAAATGTGAAATGGAGGCTGTCCAAAGTCAAGATTTAACCTCATATCCCGCGTCGGATAAATCCGACCGCTACAATTTACCTTTGATTATTTCGATTAAGGCGTTCAGGGCCTTGGGGTTTTTGCTTTCGCCGAGCCAGAACACAGCCTTCTTGCGGACATGAATGTTGGGATGAGTCTTGGCGATTTTAATCAAGGAATCCAGCCCTTCCTCATTCGGAAGCTCGGAAAGCGCAAACACAGCCTGTTCCTGGATTTCTGAATCGCTCTCTTTATACGCAAAGTTCTCGAGTGCAGCTTCAGCTTTTATTGAAGCCTCCTGCCCCAGCCAGAAAATGGCTTCGCGGCGGACTTTTGTGTCCTCTGCACTTCGCGCTAAATCAATAAGGGCGTCCACTGCTTCCTCTAATTCGATCTGGCTCAATGCAAACACAGATTCTTTGCGCACACTTAGAGAGTGATCAATCTTCGCTGTTTGAACTAAAATCTTAAGCGCTGCTTCGTCATTCTGCTGACCCAGCCAAAAAGCCGCATTCTGGCGAAGGGAATCGTCATCATTGCTTTTCAAGACCTTCTCTAAAAAAGGGATGACAATGTTGGGATTTCCATGAATCCCGGCTGCGGCGATAATGCCCTCTTTGGTTTTGCTTGAAGTCATCTCCCCATAAAGGTTACGCAACAAATCTATGCTCTGGGCATCCTCTGCTCCGCCGAGCCAGATAAGCGGAAGGCCGTCGGAGTCGAACGACAATGACAGGTTGCTCATTTCAACTTTCTCAAGCACTCCAGGTTTGCTTTTGCCGTAATTAAAAAGAATCGCCACCTCCTTCCAGACCATTTTCTCTGGCTTGGATGGCTTATCCACCTGCTCCAAAGCTTCCTGGATAGCCCGCCTCATTTTTTCGTTATCAGGAATGTCAGGAGAGGCAGCTTTTCTACCAGAAATGATATCTTGAAGAGATATGTCTTCAGCTTTTCGGAGGCAATCAAAAGACCCAATATAGGAATTCTCGCCCATCAGCCGCCTGATGCTGTATCCAACCCAAAAACTTCCTTTATAGGCCCTCTTCTCTGCTTCTTTCAGAGCCCATTCGAATCTTTGGCTCAATCCTTCGTTCGGCTGCGGGTGATGAATGACTTCTTTTGGGAAGCGATGGGCTAACAGTGCACTTGCCGAAATTATCAACAAGGAAGTAGCAAGACACGCTTTGAAACTGCGCATGACTTACTCCTCAGTCTTTTTTTCTTCTGTCTGTTTCCTCTCAAGAATCTCCGTCAGAGCAGCCTTAGCTTTGGGAGTTCCGATCTCACCCAAAGCCATCACAGCCGCAGTGGCCATCTTGACATCCTTATCCTTCTTGGCTACTTCCAGCAACACGGGAACAGCTTCATCGCTTTTGGTCTGGCCTAAAGCAAAAATGGCCTGTTTGCGCAACTCCGGATCCTTCTCTTCTCTGACAACTTGAGAAAGGACTTTGACAGAAGCGGCTCCTTTTTCTTCATCCACCAGCGAAAACAGCACAGCTTTCTTTACCCCCGGATATTTTGACTTCTTCATAAGCTCAAGGAGAATCTCTGTTTCCTTGCCATCGAGCAAATCTTGAAGCGCATAGACAGATGTTTCTGCGAGCTTTTCATTGGGATGATTGAGGGCGGTATCGAAGAGAATCTCTTTGACTCCTTCTCCTCCATGGTTGGCAATCGCAAAAAGCGCCGCCTTCTGGACTTCCTCATCTTTGCTGGAGGAGAGAATTCCTTTTAGCGCTTCCAGGGATCCCTTCCCTTCCATATCTCCCAGGATGTAAACAGCCGCCTTGACGAGCTCTCGGTCCTTCTCTTTTAAAACGATGTCCTGCAGGATGGGAAGGGCAGATGCTTCTTCTTTATCCCCGAGGGCATACAGCGCATTTTTTTTGACTTCCAGGATTTTTGCCTCTTTTAAAATTTTAACGAGTGCTCCGGCTCCTTCCTTGCTTTCAGTTTCCCCGAGGGCAAAGACCGCAGCTTTAGCGAGCGATGGTTCTGTTTCAGTTAAGGCAACGTCTGTCAGAACAGAAATAACTTCAGGATTATCGATTTCTCCCAAGGCATAGAGGGCGGTTGTCTTGACTTTCTCATCGGCCTTGGACTTAACCACATCGTATAGGATACGAACCGCCTCAGCACCACCCTTTTCTCCGATAGCCATGAGTGCACTCTTCTGCACATTGGGGTCAGAGTCCTTGAGCGCTATCTCGCTGAGCTTGGCAAAAGCGGCGGGAGACTCAAAGTCCTGGAGGATGTAAACTATGCGGCTGCGGAGCTTTGGATTTTCAGTCTTATTGTAAAGGTCAATAATGGTTTGAAGGCTGCTCTCATCGCCGATATTCTGGAGAGCATAAAGGGCGGCCAGCTTGACTTCCTCATTCTCATTTTTCTCCAGGGATTTGATGATGGCTTCATACTCAGGTCTGCCAGCCTTTGCTAGCTGATGGCCAATCCGGATGAGGTTCTCACGGGCGTCGTCCACCCACTTGCTGTCGGGGTAAGCTCTGATGAAATCCTGGTAACAGCTGAACACGGATTCAAGTGACTTCTGCATTTTTTCCAGAGCATAACATTGCCAGAACCGGGCGGCGTCCACCCAGGAGCTAGCTGAGTACTTTTGGATAAACTCATCCAGAGCCTTTTTTGCTGCGTCCCATTTTTCTTCAAGAACTAGGTTGTAGGCTCGCTGGTAGGCCTTGGCATCCTCTTCCTGTGCTTCGGCAGCCAAAACCGCCTGATTCAAAATTGGGAGGGCTATAAAGATAGTTACCAATAAGGCCGTTAAACGGAAGAATTTTCGGACCATTGTTTCTCTCCTTTATAATAATTGCCTAGAAAATAATGAGATCGCCACGTCACTGCGTTCCTCGCGATGACATCTTGTCTCTCTGTCATTGCGAACGTCAGTGAAGCAATCTCTGTAATTTTTTCATCGTTCGTGAGTGACAAACCTATCATGGTTATTTAGCTCATAAAGTTGATTTCTTAAGATTTAGGCTCTTCTGCGAATCCCGCCGCATCTCATTCACGTTGATTTTTAACAAAACTGCCCGGCTTTCGATCCCTTGCTTCACAATTTCGACAGCCTGGAGGCCCTGGCCTGGTTCGAGGTTTGCGATCTGGATCAAAATTACCTCAAGGTCGGATATAAGCTCCTGCAGCCTTTTCTGGCTAGGTCCATTGAGTTCGTTTTTAAGCAGACCCGCCTCCTGCACCAAGTCCCTCGAGACCTTCCTCTGAAGAGGAAGGTTTAAGGCATACGGATCATCGGTCTTGGGGTCAAAATTCACGAGCGCGAGGAGTACGACCTTGGACCGTTCGAAATAATTCTGGGCGCGAAGGATATTTTCAGCATCCTTAGCAGCAATAGCAGCGCCCCCCTGCTGAGCCTGCTGAATTAGAAGAGGCGTAGGAGTGAAGGCCAATTTCCCGATAAAAACTCCAAGGGCGACTAGCAGCACTGCCGCTGCTGCCTGATAAACCCATCTTGGCGTTAGACTCAGAGTGCGGCTGAGTGTTTTCCACAACCTCTTCGCACTGGCTTGGGGCATCTCCTTTTGGAGCTTTTTAGATAGCCGATCCCAGTAGCCATCCCAGAACGTTTCTTCTGGCTCAATCCAGACTTTCCTGTCCATCACCTTGAGAGTGGAGGCCATTTGTCTAAATTCGCTGGCGCACTTTGGACAAGACTGGAGGTGAGCTTCAAAACGGCGTTTTTCTTCCGAGGCGAGCTCCTCATAAAGTGCCTCCACGAACTGATTGCGGTGTTTTTCACAGTCAATCATGGTTAACCTCCAAACCGGAAGGCATGCGGTAGATAGCCAGCTCTCTCTGGAGTTTTTTTATTCCCCGGAAAAGGTAACTTTTAACCGTGCCCACCGAAACATTCATGACCTCGGCTATATCCTTAATCATAAGGTCATGGTAATGCCGAAGGACAAAGGCCGAGCGCTCCTGGGCTGAAATTTTTTGAAGAGCGCTTTCAATGTGTTCCTGAATGAGTCTCGTTTCGGCACTTCGCTCCGGGTCTCCGGCAAATTCCAGGCTTCCCGCTGGATTGTGCTGAAGATGTTCCTCAAGAAACTCATCCTGCATTCTTTCAGGGACAGCAGATTTCTTGCGCAAATGATCAATGCTGGCGTTGACCGTGATGCGATAAAGCCAGGAGCTCAGCTTGGCATCGCGTTTAAACGTCTGAAAGGAACGAAATACCTTCAAAAAAACCTCCTGTGAAATATCCTCTGCGTCGTGGTGGTTGCCAACAATGTCTAGGGCCAAGTAATAAACTTTTTTCTTGTTCTGCTCCACGAGTTCCTGGAAGGCAGACATCTCGCCCCTGGCGAGCCGCTCCACTAGTGCTTGCTCTTCGTTCAATGGCCATCTCCGGTTTCAGATTGTTTAGACGGGAGAAAGATTCTAAAGGTTGGCAAAAACACTGTATTTATTCCCTTCTATGTTGTGTGGTTCTCTTCTCGAAGACTAAACATAATGGCCTCGCTCCCGTTCAGGTTTTTAACGCCGTTCCCTCTTCGCCCTTCGCGGCGCCTGCGGAACTCGCGGGGCTCAGACCAGGTCATTCGAAGGCACGCTGCGTTTTCCCCAGCGAGGAAAACTTGCTCGCCTCGAGGCTCCGCTCTCCTTCTCCCTTCGGTCGAGAAACCTTGCCCGCTCCGCCTCTTCACACGGCCTTCTTCACGACCTGGTCTTCGCCCATCCATTCAGGTTCCCTCGAAGGGAGACCCATCTGTTCGTAAGAACAGGGCGGTCGGGAGTTCCAAGGGGGGATGCCCCTTTGGTCGCAGGACGCAAGTCCGAGAAGGGGAGGCAGGGAGCGAAGCGAACGTTGGAAGGGGTCTTCCCCTCCAAAGAGATTCGGGAAGGCTAAACCTTCAATGGTCGCTTCAGCCATCCTGTTTATGCCTTTTTATTGGCTTTTCACATTTCTTTTACCCACACGATCTGAAGGAGGTTTTTTTATTTTAATTTAATCCCCTTATTGAAAAAAATAGTCGGATAGATCCGATCGCTACAACATTTCTACTTCTTTTTTCCCCGGCCCGAGGTCGCCGATAATCCAGGCTTTCTGACCCAATCTCCCGAACCTGCGGACGGCAGATTCAACACTATTAGCATCAACGACTAAAACCATCCCTATCCCCATGTTAAAAGTCCTGAACATCTCCTTTTCCTCTACGCTGCCTCTTGCTTGAATCTTCAGGAATATGGAGGGGATAGGCCAGGAGCCCTTTTTGATCCTTACACCCAGGTCGTTCGGAATGACCCGGGGGATATTGTCATAAAAACCGCCGCCTGTGATATGAGCCATGGCTTTTATCTGGATTTTTTTCATGACCTGGAGAACCGCTCTTGTATAAATCCGAGTTGGCTTGAGCAATTCTAACCCGAGCTTGCCCTTAATTTCTTTCTCAGGGAATATTTTGCGAACAAGCGAAAATCCATTGCTGTGAAGGCCGCTTGAAGCAAGGCCTATGACTTTATCTCCTTTCCGGCAATGGCGGCCATCAATGATCTTTTCCTGGCTGACGACTCCCACGCAAAACCCGGCCAAGTCCCACTGGTATCTAGCATAAAGCCCTGGCAGCTCGGCTGTTTCCCCGCCAATGAGAGTGCAGTTGGCTTCGCGGCACCCCTTCACAATCCCCTTCATGACTTCATACAAGATCCTTCGGTCTAGTTTGCCGCAGGCAATATAATCCAGGAAGAAAAGCGGCTCAGCGCCGACCACGACCACATCATCGACAGACATGGCTACAAGATCTATCCCTACCGTATCGTATTTTCTAAGCAGATCTGCAATCAGGAGCTTGGTGCCAACGCCGTCCGTCGAGGAGACAAGCACCGGATTTTTAATTCCCTTGAGCCGAGGGGCAAACAGGCCGCTAAAACCGCCGATCGTCCCCAGCATTTCAGGCCGCTCGGTCTTTTTGATCAGGGATTTGATTTTTTTGATGAAAAGGTCAGCCTCATCGATATCAACTCCAGCTTTTTTATAGGTTAAAGTGCTCATATTTTGATCCTCCCAAGGGTCACAATTTTTATACCACCCCCTTAAGGCCAAGTCAAACAGCCTGAGGGCTCTGTTGCGAAAAGCGGCGTTATTGTTCTAGGCCAAGATAATGATTTCCCAGTTAGTGGCCAGGCCAGTCCCTGTATGTTCTTGACCAAACCCTCCCGCCCCCTAGGTCTTCGAACACACAGGGACTGGTCTGTTCCCATCTATTATCGGATTTTTGCGCCCTTTTTTGCTTTACCCCGCTTTTCGCAACAGAGCCACAGTCTGAGTGGTTCAAGTAAGCAGATTCCCTCCTCTCCCCCCTTTAGATAAAGGGGGGATATAGGGGGAATTGAGACCTCATTTCCAAGCTAATCTTTTAAAAAAGTGCAAACCAGTGTAACCTTTTCTCTGGAGCCAAGTATTATAAATGAAAACAAAGGATGAACAAGGAAACGCAAGGGTGACGCCGCACGCAGATAACGAGATTATGCAAGAAGTCAAGGATGGAAAAGTCGAGAAGCTGGCCATCCTGTTCGAGAGGTACCATGTCATGCTCTACAATTTTTTTCTCCGTTTAACCGGAAATAGAAACGTCAGCGAAGATTTGGTTCAAGACCTGTTCTTGCGCATTCTGAAATATCGCGCCAGTTACCAGTCCCATGGCAAATTCACAATCTGGATGTACCAGATCGCCCGCAACGCTCATATCGATTATTTAAGGAAGCAGAAAGACGAGGCTCCGCTCGAGCAAGGCTGGGACCAGGCCTTGAGCCGGGAACGCCTGCCTGAAGAAGAGCTGGAAACAGGCCAGGAAATCGCCAGGGTGCGGCAGGCGCTGGACAAGCTTTCCTTGAAAAAAAAGGGAATCCTTTTGCTCAGCCGGTTCCAAAACCTGAAATACAGGGAGATAGCTGAGCTTCTCGGGTGCCAGGAGGGATCGGTTAAAACCACGGTTCACCGGGCGCTCAAGGAATTGGGAAAATTCTACTTCGAACTTTCGGGAGGGATAACCTCATGAACTGCAAAAAAATAAATGAAAAATTTGTGGATTTTTTAACAGGGGAAGCCGACCCGAAAACCAGGCAAGAGATTCAAGCTCATCTGGCAGCATGCGCTTCATGCCGAGAAGAGCTGGAAAGCCTGAGTGCTGCCTGGACAAAACTCGGAGTGCTTCCTGAAGAACAGCCCTCAAACTCCTTGCGAACGCGCTTCTACACCATGCTCGAAACCTACAAACAGACTTTAAAGCAGGAAAAGCCGGCACCAGGTCTGAAAAAGCTTTTTGCTGGCTGGGTAGAGCGTTTCTGGCCGAGGCAGCCTGTTTTTCAGTTCGCGCTTTCTTTACTGCTTCTGGTCATTGGGCTTGGAGGCGGCTATCTGCTGAATTCAGGCAAGCGGGGTACACAGGAAATCGTTCAACTCCACGAAGAAGTCCAGAATTTGCGCCAGGAGATGAGCCTCTCGCTTCTCAACCAATCCTCTCCCAGCGCCCGTCTCAGCGGAGTCAGCCTGACCTCCCAGATTAAAAGCCCGAGCTCCAAGACGGTTGAGGCGCTCTTGAGCACTCTTGACTCCGACCCGAATGCTAATGTTCGCCTGGCTGCTGTAGACGCCCTTTACCTTTTCTCCAGTTATCCTCAAGTGAGGGAAGGTCTGATCCAATCCCTTTCCAGGCAGACTTCACCGCTCGTCCAGGTGTCCCTGATCAATCTCTTGATTGAAATCCGGGAACGGCGTGCGGCTGAGGCTCTGAAGCAGCTTATTCAAGATGAAAAGCTCAACCCTGAAGTCAAGCAAAAGGCAGAACTTGGACTCCAGCAGCTTATCTAACAGGAGAAGACGATGAGAAAAACATTTATGATCTTAAGCATTTTGACGTTCGTTGGTGTCTTTCTCGCTGCCCATGATTTTAACGTCCAGGAGAAAGAAGAAATCCAAAAGACCTTAAAGTTCCAGGACCCATCGAAACCGAAAGAAGTGCTGGTGGATAATGTCTTCGGCTCGATCAAAGTCGAAGGCACGGGCGGACAGGAAGTGCTGCTCCTCGCCCAAAAGACCATAAAAGCCCGCACAGGCGAGAAAATCCAGAAAGCCAAGGAAGAAGTGAGGCTAGATATCAGCGAAGAAGGCAACACAGTTGAGCTCTATGTGAACGGGCCGTTCCGCTGCCACAATCAATGGGGAGATGGGATCAACTGGCGCGACCCAGGTTATGAGGTCCATTTTGACTTTGAACTCAAAGTCCCCCACCAAACTAACCTGACTCTCAAAACCGTCAACTGCGGGGATATCATGGTTAAGAACGTTGAAGGAGAATTCGAGGTCAAGAACGTGAACGGAAAGATTGAGATGACAGAAATTTCTGGTTCTGGGATAGCCCATACTGTCAACGGAAAACTAAAAGTCGTTTTCACCCAGAATCCCAAATCAGATTGCTCCTTCAAGACCATTAACGGAGAGCTCGAGCTCTTTTTCCCGGAAGCTCCCTCGGCCGATTTTCGCCTAAAGACATTTAATGGAGAGGCCTTTTCGGATTTTCCCTTCTCCTACCTGCCGAGGACAAAGGCGGTGAGCGAGCAACGAAAAGAAAAATTCATTTACAAGAGTGATGGTTTTTCGAATATCCGCATCGGGAAAGGCGGACCCGAAATCAAGCTGGATACATTGAACGGAAATATCTTTTTAAATAAAAGATAAATATTTTTTTTCAAGGAGGAAAGAATGAAAAGAAAAAGATATTATCAACTTTTGGCCGGCGCCCTGCTCCTCGTTTCTGCAGGCCTGCTGGCCATGGCTCAAGAGCCGCCCGCTGAAAAAGCTACTGTGAAGTTCAGCGACCCTTCTAAGCCCGGGCAAATCGTCGTCGAGAACATGCGGGGCAGCATCACAGTCAAAGGCTATGAGGGAAAAGAGGTGATTGTCGAATCGAGGGTAAGGGAAAAAGCCATCTCAGAACAGGAGACCCAGGTGGTGAAAAAAATTTCAGAAAAAATGGGAAGGATACTCCCGCCATCCCCACCGCCTGTTCCTGAATTTGAGCGTGAGAAAAAAACTCCCGACAAAGCTGCCGGCATGAAAAAGATCGAAGCTGAAACTGCCGGCTTGACGATCGAAGAGGAAAACAACGTCATGCGTGTGGAAGCGGAGTCCTGGAAGAGGACAACAGACCTCATCATTCAAGTTCCGCATTTGACCTCGCTCAAACTTAGCAGTACGCTGCAGGGAAATATTGTCGTGGAAAAGGTCAACGGTGAGATCGAGGTAGAAAACATGAATGGCTCTATTACTCTTACAAACGTGTCTGGGACGGTCGTCGTCGATACCCTCAATGGCGAGACGGTTGTCACGCTTGATAGGGTTGACCCGGGAAAGCCGATGTCCTTCAGCTCGATGAACGGAGACATTGATCTGACTCTCCCCGCAGATGTCAAGGCAACCCTCAAGATGAAAACCGAGCGGGGCGAAGTCTACAGCGACTTTGACATTGCTCTGAAAGTAGCTCCTCAAAAGAACGAAGAAGACAGCCGGAAAGAGGGAGGGAAATACAGGATTAGCTTCGAAAAAGCTATTGTGGGGACGATCAACGGCGGCGGCCCCGAGATCCAGTTCACCACTTTCAACGGCGACATCTACATCCGGAAAAAGAAATAATAAAAAATAAAGG
>Ga0315280_10010563_pt1 | contig 11551 bp, 11 predicted proteins | sample YL17G06_40_MG_FD_203697 | JGI IMG/M metagenome (GOLD analysis project Ga0315280, IMG submission 203697) | Sediment microbial communities from Yellowstone Lake, YNP, Wyoming, USA - YL17G06_40 | ecosystem: Environmental > Aquatic > Freshwater > Lake > Sediment | place: USA: Wyoming | collected... | reverse complement strand
GGCCGGGGCCTGGGCCGGGCGCTTTTGGACCATGTGATCGAGCAGGCGAGAATATGGGGCTGCGAGAAGATAACGCTTGAGGTCAGCGCAACCAACAAGCCGGCCTTGCGGCTCTACCGCAAGGCCGGCTATAAAGTTGTGGGCCGCCGTAGGAAATTCTATAATGACGCTTCCGACGCAACCCTGATGGATCGCATACTCGCTTGACAACCCTTTCCGCCGCAGCCCTGGCCGTCTGGTCCCTCCTTTTGGCCGCGCCCGGTTTCGCCGTCCCGCCCGGGGAGACCGCCTTCAAGTCGGCCCAGCGGCATTACCTGCGCGGGGCCCTGCTCAAGCACCGCGGCGACTACGCCGGGGCCCTCCAGGCCTTCGCGGCCGCCCTCGCCGAAGACCCGGACTCCGCCTACATCTGCCGCGAGGCCGCGGACCTGACCCTGGAACTGGGGGACATGGACAAGGCCCTGCAGTTCGCCCGGCGGCTCGTGGAGATGGACCCTAAAAGCGCCAAGTCCCACGTCGTCATGGGCCGGGTGCTCTGGGCGCGCGACGACACGACCGGGTCCCAGGCCGCCTTCGAGGAGGCCCTGAAGCTCGAGCCCCGCTCCGCTGAGGCCATCCTGTCTTTAGGGACCCTCCTGGCCGAGCGCGCCCCGGACCGGGCGCGGGAGCTTCTCAAGCAGTTCATAGCTGATAGCCCGGAAGACGCGGCCGACGCGCGCTACCAGCTCGCCAAACTGGAATTCGAAGCGGGGCGCACCGTTTCCGCCATCGGCCATCTCAAGGCCGGCATCGCCATCGAGCCCGAGTCCCTGCCTCTGCACTATGCCCTGGCCCAGGCCTTCGAAACCCAGGCCTCGACCGACGCGGCCCTGGCCGAGTTCCGTGAGATACTAAAGCTCGAGCCGGCCAACGTGGCGGTCCTCGACCATATCGGCGAGCTCCACTTCGCGAAAGGCGAACCGGAGGAGGCGCGCGCGCGCTTCGAGGAGGCCCGGCGTCTGCAGCCCGCCGACCCCTTCTCCAGCCAGTGGCTGGCCGCGGACGCCGAACGGCAGGGAGACTGGAGCCGAGCCGCGGATTACCTCAAGACCAGTTCGGCCCTGGCCGAGGACCCCGCGCTTGACCTGCGCCTGAGCTATTACCAGACCCAGGCCGGCCGCCTGGCGGAGGCCGTGCGCGTCCTGGAAGGCACCCACGAGCGTTGGCCGGCCAACGACCAGATCGCCTATTTCCTGGCCCTGGGCTACGATGACATCAAGCAGGGCGACAAGTCGGTAAAGCTCCTGCGCCGGGTCTTGGAGGTCAAGCCGGACTTCCGCGACGCCCGCTACCAACTCGCCTCCATTCTCGAGAAGCTGGACCGCATGGAGGAGGCGGAGAAGGAGTTCCGGCGGCTGTTGGCGGACAAGCCGGACGACGCCTCGGCGCTCAACTACCTGGGGTATTCCCTGGCCGACCGGGGCCTCAAGCTCCCCGAGGCGGAGGCCCTCATCCGCGAGGCGGTGCGTCTCCAGCCCACCAACCCGGCCTATCTGGATTCCTTGGGCTGGGTCCATTTCAAGCAGGGCCGCTCGACCGAAGCCGTCGCCGAACTGGAGCTGGCCGCGGCGCGCGGCCCGGAGGACGAGACCTTATGGGACCACCTCGGCGACGCCTACGCCGCGGTCGGCGGCACGGTCGCGGCATGGCGCGCCTGGAAGCGCGCCGCGGCCCTGGCCGAGGGCCCGCTGGCCGCGGCGCAGAAGGCGGCCCGGGCGCAGCGCCGCTTCGACCCCGAGGCGCTGGGCGCGCTCTACCTGGAGCATCTGGCCGCGACGCACGGCCGCGTGCGGAAACTCAGCGCCCTGTGCCGGGTCGAGGGCGAGGTCCTGGGCCGCCGCTTCTCTTACGACGGCATGCTCACCTTCCGGGGGCCTCGGGAGCTGGCCCTGGACATCCTGGGGCCGCTCTTCCTGCCCCTGTTTCGCGTGCGCCTGGGGGCGGAGGGGTTCTTCATGGACGACATCCGGACGCAGGGCGCTGACCCCGGGCTCATCCGGCAGGCCGTCGCAGGGATGTTCACGGCCCTGCGCGAATGCCTTTCCGGCGACCTCTTCGCCCTGCGGCCGGCACGCTACAAGAAGGGCTGGTGGCGCAAGAGCTGGCTTGAGGCCGGAGGCCGGCGTCTGTATCTGGACCCCAAAGGCGCGAGGCTCTCTGCCCTGGAGCCGCCCGAAGGCAAAGGCCGGGTCTCCCTGGACGTCTTCGCGAAGCTGCAGGGCCGGCTGCTGCCCCGGAAGGCCGCGATTGCGGGGTTGGGCTACACCCTGGACATCACGCTGGACCAGATGCAGGTCGAGTTCCTGCCGGATTCCGAAAGCGGGACGAAATGATAAAAATTCAGTGCCCGGCGAAGGTCAACCTCTTCCTGGAGGTCACGGGACGGCGGCGGGACGGGCACCACCGCCTGGCCACGCTCTTCGCCAAAATCAACCTATATGACGTGCTGGAGATGGAGACCGCCCCCTCCGGAGTCGCCCTGGAAGTCGTCGCCGCAAGTGACGCCCCTCTCTCGCCCGGCCCGGACAATCTGGTCTGGCGGGCGGCCGAGGCCTTCTTGCGCTCCTTCGCCGTGGACGGGGGCGCGCGCATCCGGCTGATCAAGCGCATCCCCTTGGGCGCGGGCCTGGGCGGCGGGTCCTCGGACGCGGCCGGCACCCTCCTGGGCCTGGCCAAGCTATTCGCCATCCAACTGGACGCCCGGAAAAGGACCCTCCTCAAGCGTTTGGCCGCGGCACTGGGCGCGGACGTGCCCTTCTTCCTGCATCCGGCCCCTTTCTGCCTGGGCACGGGCATCGGGGACCGGCTTAAACCCGTCCTGGTGCCCAGGTCATTGCCTTACATGGTCCTGGTCTATCCCGGCCTGCAGGTCTCCACGGCGCAAGCCTACCGGGCCCTGCCCCGGGTGCCCCGGTCCGTCGTGTTGACACGACTTTCCCATCTTGATAGACTTATCCGCAGTCTGGAGCGGGGCCGGCCCGTCGAGGAATGGGCGGGGCTGTTGTTTAACCGCCTGGAGGAGGCAAGGCTGCCCGCTCTGGCTCAGGTCGAGGTCGCCCGGAGAGCACTTTTGCAGCTGGGCTTGAGAGGTGCGCGCATGTCGGGCTCGGGCTCGTCGGTCTTCGCTTTCGCCGGCTCCCACGCCGAAGCCGCAGCCGCCCTTAGGCGCCTGGAAGGCTACCCGTGGAAGGTTTTTCTTACCTGCTGCAGCGGTTGAGCACGTTTTGGAAATCACCGAGATTCGGGTCCACCTGCGCAACGAAGACAAGCTGAAGGCCTTCGCCACGGTCACCTTCGACGACTCCTTCGTGGTGCGCAACATGAAGATCATCGAAGGCGCCAAGGGCCTCATCCTCTGCATGCCCTCGCGCAAGATGCCCGACGGCACCTACAAGGACGTCGCCCACCCCGTCAACGTGAATTTTCGCAAGCTGCTCGAGGACCGGGTCATGGCCTGCTACCGGGAAGAGCTCAAGAAAAGCCGGGGCGGGCCGACCCCCAAGGCCGTTCCCCAGGACGAGCCGTGAGGCGTCCCGGGCGGGCGGCAGGCGGATTTCGGCTCCCAGGTGGTGTAATGGTAACACAGCGGACTTTGAATCCGCTATTCCTGGTTCGAGTCCAGGCCTGGGAAATTTGGACTCAGGATCTGCAATGATGAATGCGCAACGCAAGAGCGGCAAGTCTCAGTGCGTCTTGATCCTCGCCGCGGGACAAGGGACGCGAATGGAGTCCGCGACGCCCAAGGTCCTGCACCAAGTCGGCGGCAAGCCCATGATCTTCTATACCCTGCGCATCGCCAACGCCTTGAAGCCCGCGGCCATCGGCATCGTGGTCGGGCACGAGTCCGACAAGGTGAAGGCCGCCGTCCCTGAGCTCGTCAAGGAGAGCGGCATCTCCCGTCCCATCCAGTTCATCCCGCAGAAGGAGGCCCTAGGCTCGGGCAACGCGGTGCTGGAGGCGGTATCCTTTCTCAAAAAGTTCAAGACGGCGGTGGTGCTCTGCGGCGACACGCCGCTGTTGACCTACGAAAGCATCTACGGCTTGACCCTGAGCCACGAGGAACAGAAGGGCCAAGCCACGCTCTTGACGGCCAAACTCGCCAACCCCAAGGGCTACGGCCGCATCATGCGCAGCCCGCTAGGGGAGGTTCTGCGCATCGTGGAGAACTCCGTAGCCACGCCCAAGGAACTGGCCATCAACGAGGTCAACTCCGGGGCCTACTGCTTCGAGGTCGCGACCCTCCTGATGGGCTTGAAGGAGCTCGGCCCAAAAGGGCCCAAGCGCGAGCACTTCCTCACTGACGTCATGGAGCTGGTGCGCGCGAAGGGCGGCAAGATCAACGCCTACCTAAGCTCCAACCCGGAGGAGATACTGGGCGTCAATTCCCGGGTGCAGCTAGCCCACGCGGAGCGCATCATAAACCGCCGCATGCTCGAGCGCCTCATGCTCTCCGGGGTGACGGTCTGCGACCCGGCCTCGACCCACGTGGACGCCGACGTCGAGATCGGCCAGGACACGGTGGTGCAGCCCTTCACCATCCTGCGCGGCAAGACCAAGATCGGCAGGCAGTGCCGCATCGGGCCCTTCTGCTTCCTGGAGAACGCCCAGATCGGCAACGAGTGCGAGGTGCGCTTCGCGCAGCTCGCGGACTGCCGGATCCTGGAGAAATGCAGGATCGGGCCTTTCACCAACATCCGGCACGACTCGGTCCTGGGGCCGCAGGTCAAGGTCGGAAACTTTTCCGAGGTCAAGGCCTCCCGCATCGGCTTCGGCTCCAAGGTCCCGCACCTGAGCTATATCGGGGACGCGGAGATCATGGAGGACGTGAACGTCGGGGCCGGGACCATCACCTGCAACTTCGACGGCAAAGCCAAGCACAAGACCGTGATCGGGGCCAAGGCCTTCATCGGTTCCAACGTCAACCTCGTGGCCCCGGTCAAGGTGGGGCGGGGCGCCAAGATCGGCGCCGGCTCCACCATTACGGAGGACGTCCCTGACGCGGCCCTGGCCATCGCCCGGGCTCGCCAGGTGAACAAGACATGAAGCTAGCGCCACCGGAGAGCCCCATGACCGCCCAACTCAGCGAGCCGGACCCGCACGCGGAAAGCGCCGCCGGCGCCCGCCGCCTAAAGGTTTTCTCGGGCAACGCCAACCCCCGCCTGGCCCGGGACATCTGCAGCTACCTGGGGATGGAGCTGGGGCAGGCCGGGGTGGGACGCTTCTCCGACGGCGAGATCAACGTCCAGATCGACGAGAACGTCCGCGGCGCGGACTGCTACGTAGTGCAGCCTACCTGCCGGCCGGTCAACGAGCACCTGCTCGAGCTCCTGATCATGATCGACGCCCTGCGCCGGGCCTCGGCCGGCCGCATCACCGCGGTCATCCCCTACTTCGGCTACGCCCGGGCGGACCGCAAGAGCGCCCCGCGCGTGCCCATCTCGGCCAAGCTCGTGGCCAACCTCATCACCACCTCGGGGGCGAACCGCGTAATCACCATGGACCTGCACGCGGCCCAGATCCAGGGATTCTTCGACATCCCCGTGGACCACCTCATCGCCGCTCCCGTCATCGTGGACCACTTCCGCAAGAAGGTTCTTAAGGACCTCGTCGTGGTCTCGCCCGACGTGGGCGGGGTGGAGCGGGCGCGGGCCATGGCCAAGCGCCTGGAGGCGAAGCTGGCCATCGTGGACAAGCGGCGGCCGCACCCCAACGAAGCCTCGGTCTACCACATCATCGGCGACGTAAAGGACCGCAACGCCCTCGTCCTTGACGACATGGTGGACACGGGCGGGACCCTGGCCAAGGTGGCCGAGAAGCTGCGCGAGTCCGGAACGCTCAAGATCTACGCGGCCTGCGTGCACGGAGTCCTCTCCGGCGCGGCCCGGGACCTCATCGAGCGCTCCGCCCTGGAGGAGCTGATCCTGACCGACTCCATCCCCATCCACCATCTCGAGGGGGAGAAGATCAAGGTCCTCTCCATCGCGCCCTTGCTGGGCGAGGCCATCCTGCGCAACAACCGCGGGTTGTCAATCAGCGAACTTTTCGTTTGAAGCGAGGAGACCATGGAAGACATCAAAGTGACGGTGCAAATCCGGGAGGGCAAGGGGAGCAAGAAGGAGCTCTCCGCCTTGCGCGCCCAGTCCCGCATCCCTGGCGTCATCTACGGAGGCGACAAGCCGCCATTAAGGGTGATAATTCTCGAGAAGGAGCTCCTCGACGCTCGCAAGCGCGGCGGGGTCAACGCCGTCCTGCGCCTGCAGATGGGCCGGTCGGTGGAGACCGTGATCGTCAAGGACCTCCAGCGCCACCCAGTGTCCGAGCGGCTCGTGCACGCCGATTTCCAGAGGATTTCGCTCACCCGGAAGATCGAGGCCAAGGTGCCGCTGCGCATCGTCGGCGAGGCGCCGGGCGTCAAGAATTCGGGCGGCATCCTGCAGTACGAATTGCGCGAACTTAGCGTCCGCGCCCTGCCCAAGGATATTCCCCAAAGCCTGGACGTGGACGTCTCCCGCCTCGATATCGGGAACCACATCCTGGTCCGGGAGCTGCCGGTCCCCGCCGGCGTCGAGGTCCTGGACCCGGCGGAGCACATAGTCGTGCACGTGACTACGGTAAAAGTCGTGGAGGAGGCGCCGGCCGCCGTCCCGGCCGAGGCCGCACCGGCGGAACCCGAGGTCGCCTCGACCAAGGGCAAGAAGGACGAGGAAGGCAAGCTCGTCAAGGAAACGGCAAAGGCCGCCGCTCCCGCTACCGAGAAGGGCAAGGAGCCGGCCAAGAAGGAAGGCGAGAAGTAGTTTGCGCTGGGAGCAGATTGTTGCCAGCCACGTTGCCTGAGGGAAGAGCTCCCGGCGGCTTGCGGCTTGCGGTCGGCCTGGGCAACCCGGGGCCGCGCTACGCCCGGACCCGGCACAACGTGGGTTTCCGCCTGGTCGACCGCCTCGCCGGCGGCGCCGCTTGGCGGGACTTCCGGGGTCTGGGCCAGGTCTGCCGCGCGCTGACGCTCCTCCTGGCCAAACCCATGACCTTCATGAACGACTCCGGCCGGTTCGTGGGGGCTCTCGCCCGCTTCCACAAGATCCCGCCCAGCCGGATACTGGTCTGCTTCGACGACGTGGCCCTGCCCCTGGGACGACTGCGCCTGCGGTCCCGGGGCTCCTCCGGCGGGCAGAAGGGCATGGAATCGATCATTGCGTCCCTGGGCACCGAGGCCGTCCCCCGCCTGCGCATCGGCATCGGCCCGCAGACCCCGGGGCTGGACTCCGCGGCCTTCGTCCTTTCGCGCTTCCGGACCGACGAAGAGGAGGCCCTGGAAACCGTGATCGAGGAGGCCTGCGCGGCCGTAAGCGTCGCGGCCGAGGCGGGCTTGGAGACGGCCATGAACCGCTTTAACCCCGCGTCATGAGCCCCATCGCCAAGCTTGCCGTCGGCGCCTTGTGCTTCATCCTCGGCCTGGGCTACCTCTACCGGCCCGACCTAATCGAGCGCATGAACGCCTTCCTGCGGGAGACCGTATTGAACGATGCCCACATAGCCTTGGAACGCCGCAAGTGGGGCGCGTTCTTCCTCTTGGCGGCGTTCCTGTTCCTGTACATGGGCCTCACGTCCTTGGGCCGCCCGTGAGCGCCAACGCCTGGACTAACGGCGTTCAGGACGGCGTCGCTGCCGCGCCGCCGATGAACTTGAGCGAGTTGGCGCTCGACCTCCTGGCCTGGATCCGCCGGCAGGACTCAGGGGTGGAAGCGGAGCTGTATCTCGCGCGCGGCGAGGAGCGGGGAGTTGAACTGCGCGAGGACCGGCTCGACAACGTCCAGCACGGCTCCTCCGAAGGGGCGGGCCTGCGGGTGCTCCGCGGCGGCCGCATGGGATTCGCCTCGGCCGGGGGCCTGAGCCCGGAGACCGTCCGGGATCTTTACCGCCAGGCGCGCGAGCAGCTCGATCATCTGGAACCCGACCCCTGCAAGGGCTTTCCCGCGGCCGCGCCGGAGAACCGCGACCGGGCCCTGGAGGAGTCGCTCTGGGACGGGGAACTTTTCACGACCCCTCTGGAGGAATTCGTCGCTCGCCAAAAGGCGAGCGCCGCCGCGGCCCGCGCCTGCGACGGACGGGGCTCGTCCATGCTGCGCGCCGGCTACGGCGAGACGCGCGGGGAGGTGGTCATCGCCAACACCCGGGGGGTGCTCGCGGGCGAGCGCGGCACCTCGGCCAGCGTCGGGTTCTCGGCCCTGGCCCGAGAGGACGGAGAGGTACAGTTGGGCTCCGCCTTCCTTTCCGCCTGCCGGGCCGCGCAGCTCGACTTCGGCCGGGCCGCGGCGCAGGCGGCCGAGCGCGCGGCGGCGCTCCTGGGCGCGCGCAAGCTCGCCGGGGCCAGGCGCGCCGTCATCTTCGATCCCTGGGCGGGCGGCGACGTCCTCGACCTCCTGGCGGATCTCCTCTGCGCGGACCAGGTGCAGATGGGCAAGTCGCTCCTGGCTGGGGCTCTCGGCCGCAAGGTCGGCTCGGACCTGGCGACCTTCCGGGACGACCCGCGCAGGCCTGGCGGCCTGGGGAGCTGCCTGCACGATGACGAGGGCTGCGCCACCTCGGCCAAGACCATGATCGAGCGGGGCGTGGTCCGGGATTATTTCTACGACACCTACACGGCCGCCAAGGACGTACGGCCGGGCAACGCCTCGGCCGGCCGCAGCTCCTACAAGGGGCTGCCCAGCCCCACGCACTCCAACTTCTACCTCGCCCCGGGCGCGCTGCCGCGCGAGCGGCTCATCGCCGACACCCGCGCCGGTCTCCTGGTCCTGGAGATCATGGGCCTGCACATGGCCGACCCCGTCTCGGGCGAGTTCTCCGTGGGCGTATCGGGCCTGGCGGTGGCCGACGGCAGGCTGGGCCATCCGGTCAAGAAGGCCATGATCTCGGGCAACCTCTTGGAGCTCCTGGCGCGCATCGACGCGGTCGCAGACGATCTCACCTTCTACGGCAGCCTGGGCGCGCCCACCTTCCGCGTCGCGGAGATGAACGTGGCGTGAGCCGGGAACGCTACTTCTGTCCGGACGGCTTGTCGTCGCCGGAATCTCGGCCCGGCCCCAGAAGTTCCTTGATGGTCGCCGCAAGCTTGGGGAAATCCACCGGCTTGTTGAGGTAGCGCACTATGGGGGATGGCGGCATGCGCATCTGCAACTCGGCCAGGGGGCAGGCGGTCAGGAAGATGACGGGCACGCTGGCGCCGTCCACCCGGGCGCGGATCCTCTGGAGCACGTCCCTGCCCGTGCCGGCCGGCATAGCATAGTCGAGGATGACGAGCCGGGGCTTGCCCTGGGCGAAGGCGGCCAGGGCGCTGTAGCCGTCGCTGGCCGAAATCACGTTGTACCCCTCTCCGGTCAGGTAATCCCAGAGGAGCTGCATGACGCTGAGGTCGTCATCGACGACCAGGATCGTCACCGCCATGCTCCCATTGTAGTGCGGCAATATCGAAAAGTCAATCGCAATCTCAGGCGGTCATCCCTTCTTCCTGCGGCCCTTGATGCGGATGGCCGTGACCAGGTTCTCGTGCCGGGGCCGGCGCGGGGACTCCTCCGCGGGCCGCTCCGCGAGCACGATCATGCGCGGGCTCTCCATACCGTAGGGTTGGCCCTCGTAACCGCCCCAGACCTTGCGCAAGACCAGGCCCGCGCGCTCCAGGAGGGCCTTCGTCTCGGTCAGGGTGTAGACCCGCAGGCTCGCGCAAGCGGAGGCGCGGTGGTTTTCCAAGCGGCCGGTCTCGAAGTTGAAGGAAATCCGGTCGGGTGCCGCGGCGCCGTGGGGGCTCTCGCCCTGCTGCCGCAAACTGGGCTCAAAATGGCGCATGAGCCATTCCTTGTTGAGCAGGTCGAGGAGGAGCCGGCCGCCGCTCTTCAAGCCCTTGCGGGCGCTATCGAGGACCCTGAAGTGATCGCGGTCGTTGGGGAGGTAGGTGATGGTGGCGAAGAGATTGACCACCGCGTCGAATTCGCCGCGATAGGCGATCTGCCGGATGTCGGTCTTGAGGAAATGGACGTTGAGCCGCTCCTCGCGGGCTGCCCGGCGCGCCTCGGCCAGGGGACCCTCCTGGAGGTCGAGGCCCAGCACGCGGTAGCCCCGACGCGCCAGCTCCAGTGTCTGGCGGCCGCTGCCGCAGGCCAAGTCCAGGACACGCGCGCGGGGCTCCAAGGCCAGGAACCGCTCCACCCCGTCGACCAGCCTCCGGGCCTGCAGGCCCGGAGGCTGGGCCAGGTTGCCTTCGCAACGCATCCGCCACCAAGCCACGGTCTCCTGCATGGCCACGGCGCCATTTTACCACAAAGGGACCCTCGCCCGGATAGGACTTTGGGCCCATGCGGCTTTTCCCCCTTTGGCCCTACTGCCGGGGCCGGGACGGGGCTATACTGGCAGCAGGCATGGTCATCCTCCTACCCATACGGCGGCCTCTGACATCGTTCCGGAGGACGGGCCGGATGGGATCCCGGGTGGCAACAGAGCCTTAGAGGACGCCCCTCGAAGGCTGGCGCTCAAGAGTCCGCCTCGCATCCCAGGGAGGCGGACTCCGTTTTTAGTACACTGGCAGTCGCCCGATGTCCCGTAGAGCCGAGCTGATCCTCATCGTCCTGCTGGGCGCCTACCTGGCGGCCGCAGCCTGCCGGAACGTGGCCGGCTTCCCCGGCCTGCACGGCGACGAGGCCTGGCTGGGGAAATACGCCCTGCAGATCAAAACCTCCGGCATCTTCTCCCCCCATGAGATGAACACCTACACCGGCCCGCTCTACGGCTGGCTCCTGGCCCAAGTGTTCAAGATCTTCCCGGCCGGCATGCTCAGCCTGCGGCTGCCGGGGCTCGCTTTGAACCTCCTGGCGGCCTTCCTAATGGCCTGGCACCTGGGCCGGCGCTGTGGCCGGCACAGCGCCCTGGTCTGGCTGGCCCTGCTATGCTCATCCGCGCTCTTCGTCATGAAGTCCCGCGTGGCCTGGGAAGCCTACGCGCTGCAGCCTCTCCTGTTGACCGTCATCGTGATGCTGGCCGAACGCTGCATCGCGCGGGAAGACTATTCCTTCGCCGTCGTCGTCGCCTTCCTGGCCGCTAACTTATGCGGGGTATTGAACCACTTCATCTTCCTCTCCGTGCCCCTGTCCCTTTTCGTCGCCGCCTTCGCGCATCTGCTCTTCCTGCGGGACTTCCGGCGGCTCCCTTTCCTGCAGCTGGCCGCGGTGAACCTCATCATGGCCGCGGCCGTCTGCATTATCAAGCCGGCGATCTCGCCGGCCGCGTGGGAGCGCCACGGCGGCTTACTGGGCGTCCTCGCGCTCGGTTGGCCCGCCGCCTGCGCCGCGCTCTACTGCCTGGCCGCCGGCCCCACGGCCGGCCGGATCCGGGACTGCTTCGCGGCCGACGGCCCGCTCCGCGAACGCCTAAGCCGCGCGCTCCTGACCGTACTGGCGCTGGGGCTGGCGCTCTTCTTCGTCTATCATTGGATCGCGCTCATGCAGATATGGTCCGGCGTGGCGGTCTT
>Ga0315280_10010562_pt1 | contig 11551 bp, 12 predicted proteins | sample YL17G06_40_MG_FD_203697 | JGI IMG/M metagenome (GOLD analysis project Ga0315280, IMG submission 203697) | Sediment microbial communities from Yellowstone Lake, YNP, Wyoming, USA - YL17G06_40 | ecosystem: Environmental > Aquatic > Freshwater > Lake > Sediment | place: USA: Wyoming | collected... | reverse complement strand
TCTTCATGATTTGTTAGATGAGAGCTTCAGCGTTAAACCTACTCATCAACGTTAAAATATATCAAAAAGATATCAATTTAACTTGTTTCACCCAAAAAGAGTTTATTTGATATATTTTTTATATATCGAGTTCATTTCGATTGTTTTTCTTGACGGTCTAAATATTCTTTTATGGCTTGCTCCACTTCAACGCTCGCTTTTTTGGCGGTTCCATGCTTTTTAACTACATAGGAGAGAAGGCGTATCCAGAGTTGGTCGTCTATAACTAGTGTCCTTCTGTGTGTGTTTTGGCGTTTGGGCATTGCACATAACCATACAAGTGTATGCATATAGTCATACAATCATATAGGAGTACTGATAATGAACGCTTGCGAAAGTGTCATGCCTCTTCTCGCCAAGAAACTTATTGAAGTAGACGCTACACCAGACCTAAGCAGGCACAAGCCAGTTGTCATTCTTAAACCAGAAGAATTTGCAAAGTTGTTAACAAACCTTGAGACCATGAAAGAACCATGGATAGCCATGAAGTTCAACGATACAATATTCGTAATATGGAACGAGCTGATTTTCCTTCACGTGATATGTAATGGCGAAGAAGAGTCTTCAAAAGAATAGATGGGACGAGTGGGATAGATGACCGCATCGCAGACGAAATGTCCTATTTGCGGTAATAATATTCGCGAATGCTTAGTTGATAACATTAATCTGAGTTTTCTGGAGGAGCGTGCCAAAGATGGCAAAATCAATGCCACGATTTCTCTAGCACGAATTGTATGGAATAATATCCCCGAACTTAGGTTGACAGCGGATTCAAAGACTATTGTTGAAGGGCTCTTTGTCGCTATTCGACAGGAGTTACAGAGGCAAGTTAACGATGTATTGAGACCTATCGAGGTCTTTACAAAGAATTTTCCAATGCTAATTGAGAAGTTGCCGGAAGACGTGAAAAAAGATTTACAAAGAGAGTTTAAAGAGACAAAAACCAAGTTAGAAGAAGAGTTTAGGCTATTGAGAGAATTCGCCCCCACATTTAACAACATTGCCGACGCAATTAAAACTGTAAGTGAAAATGTCGAAGGCATAACTAGGAAGGAAATTGAGAATTTCAAGTATGACTTAACGAGCAAATTTAGAGAAACGCTTGAAAAGATGGGTTTCCCAGAGCCGGAACAGATGAGATTGTTAGCCCAGTTGGTGCCGAGTGTCTTGCCACTGTTACAGGAACTATTGAAATTTCAGAAAGTGCCCAGAGAAAAAGGGCGACATGGAGAGCTCGAACTTCTTGGAGAACTTAATGACTACTTCCCTGGCGATGGCTGCAAGCCTTTAGGTTCATCGGGCGACACGGATATTTTGGCAGAGCCAAGGTACAACGGAATGAGCCTAGGTGGACGGGTCCTTATAGAGTCTAAAAAGAACAATAGTGGTTGGAGTGGGTCTTATTTGGAGCAAGTTCAAAGGCATATGAAAATTCGGGGAGAACGGTTAGCCATACTGGCTGTGGAGGTGATGCCCTCTGGAGCTAATGGCTTTATGGTTGAGCCTTGTTCTGAAGGTGTTGTTTTGGTGACTAGCCGCGACAATTTCAGGATAGCTTATGGAGCGTTGAGAGCGATTCTCATAGCTTTGCAACCTTTTAACGCAAAACAAGTAGACATAAAGAAGATTCTTGCGGATAAGAGAATTGAAGAGGCGATAGCTGAAGCTCTTCAATATCATGAATACTTGAAGAATATTCGAAGAGGAACACAGAAAATTATCAGCAATGCAAAGGGAATTGCTCAAAATGCTGATGACCTAGACAATTGTTTGAAGCAATGCCTGAAACAACTACAACAGCGAATTGATAGTGCTATTCACGAAGTTGATTGAGACATAGTTGATGATGCCCCGAAGGAAAAACTCTGTGTGCATCGGTTGTCGGCGAAAGTAATAAATAATTTTTCGCTCAAGAATCCATTTCGGTAAGAATGCCGGGCAGACTTGTAAATGAAAAGACTCTTGAGTTGAATATTACTCATGAAGGTATGTCTATAGCGGGAATAGGTGTATTTGGGTTCACTCAGCAACAAGAATCTAGAATTGGAGCAGATGTGCTTTTTCCTTGCGGTAAACCTTTCATTCTCCAATTCAAGGCTGCAAAAGCAGGCGTAGATGGTTCTTGGGCTAAGTTCCAAGTAAATAACAACAAATTGAGAAATCAGCATCAAGCATTGGATGCTATATCGAGGAGCGGTATGTGTGACGCTTATTACATGTTTCCCTTGATAGTGAGTGATACCTTCCTTACATCTAGTTTTGGGAATCTCTTAAATTGCACCTGTATGGTTGACGCCAATCAGTTAACTGGGAATCTCAAATGGACCGGTCAAGCACATACTGTAAAGGTTCAAAAAAACTGCGGATTCACGGTTAAGTCGTCTAAAGAAGTTAAAGGAGAAGGATTTTCAGCGATACGATTCTTCGATAGAATAACCAAAGAAAGAGAAAGTAAACCTAATGAAGAAACAAATCTTCCCAAGTTTATCAGAGACCTCATCGAACGCTTGGACCGAATAGTGCAAGAGTCTAAAGTCTATGGACAGTCGGAACATACGCTTGTAATAATAGGAATGGACACTAGCAGGAACCAACTAGGTTATCTTCAGCTTCCTGTTCGTATAAGAGGTATTCAAGAAAGGTTCAGGAAAGAAAAAGTCATCTTCACGTAGAAGTCACGAATTTTTTAATAGATTGCGTAAACACAGAAGTTTTTCCAAAGGTCCGGAGAAGTGTAAGAGTCGCTTCGCTTTGGTTTTTTGTATATATTCCTTAAGTTGTTTTAAGAACTTAGCTTAGTCTCTATCAATTCTGCTAGAAAATTACTGAACCGCATTTGGGACACTTCTTAACTTCACTTTCACTCATAACTATTCCTTCTTTTCCTTTTGCTTCTCTTTTAGATAGTTAAAGGTTGCTTGCGAATACATTTTACGCAATGGGAAGAGGCAATCTCTACACAATCTAGGATTTGACAAAAGTATAGGAATCAATTGGTCTCTAGTCTGTTTCAAAGTTTCTTCTTCAACGGAAGCTTCATCTAACGAATTGAGCAGTAAGTGGTTTCGCTCATGAGCAATTATATGAAACCCTAATTGACATTCAGAGCAATCTTTCCTTATGAATATAGTCGGTAAAGCTGATAAAACGGACAAGAAAAAGATAATACTCCATACTGGAATAACCGCACCGAGGAAAATCCAGCTAAAATAATAACCTCCTAAAATCGAAAAAGATAGGACAATTGCTAACATCAAAAATAACATAATTACACTATTTCGGGGATATCAAAAAGCAGGACTCCACCAAACAAGCCAAAGCCGTTTAGGAATCCTCAATAACAGTCTTTCAGGCTTACGACCCATGGACTATTCCTTCCTTTCAGTATTCTAATCAGTTCTTTTAGTTCTGCTATGACTTTTTCCTTCATATCCAGTCCCATTGTTTTAAGGATTTTTTGATGATTCCTTTTGCTTCTTTGAGGTCTTTTAGTTGATTTTCATTGAGATTTATACAATGTGTATAGAACTCTCGTTTGAATGCCTGTTTTAGTTTGTCTCCAATTAAGGAAACTAAGTTTTTAATGTAATTTTCATCCCATCCACTTGTGATTATAATTATCCCTGTGCATCCTTTTGTGAAGTACGCTAATGTCATTTCTCCAACTATAGCTCGCCATTCTTCATTTAGTGCTATTTCAATAACTAGATATGGTTTACCTTTATGTTCCCAAACAACATCAGGCTTGTACTCTATACGTCTTTTCCCTAACCTAATATCAATAGGTTGTGAGTCTCCGCTATAAACCTCATAATAAGGTCGTCCCATAGAGTCTTTTGACTCTTCACCTAACTCTAGAAGGTACTCCTTCAAAGCATTATGCACTCTTTCAGACAATCAAACACCTCTTTTTTAAATTCTAATTAATTGCTTAGGCTCTGCTATATTTTTCCACTATTCTACAGTTCAAAACTATTCCCTACGAAATAAAAATATCTTTCAGTTTATGGAGAAAATTGTAAACTTATTCCCTCATCACATGAAATAAATATCTCATAAAAATCTCTAAAAGGTTCTTTTAGGGTGATTTTCACTCCTTTTATTTCTCCTACTCTAAGGACATCTATTGTTGTTTCTCCATAAGTATAATATGCTTGTGGATTTTCAAAGGCTTCAATCAAACTTGCAACTTCATTATCAGTAAGGTATCTCCATACACCGTTTTCCACCACCATAACCTTAAGCCATCCACGTTCACTATCAAGTTCCATACCTACAATTGAAGGAATAACTTTTCTTGCTAGTATGTTCATATCTTCAAAGGAGCCATCAAATATTCCCTTGAATACTGTAGCGATTTGTTCTGGAGAAACGCTATACCCTTGTTCAACACTCGTAACATTTATGCTTATTTCTGGAATCCATGTCCCATTAAATTTGATTTTGACATTGTGAGCATCTGCTTTTCCTACATTTTGAATGTAAAAATCTGTTGGATTAGTTTCTATGTCGATAAGGTTGAATTCTGGTTTAAGAAAATACCGTGTATACAAGAACGTTCCTATCAATACACCGCTCAAAAGGATAACAATAGCTACTACTATTATCTTTTTGTTTCTCGAAGTTTTTGAAATCCTTTCATTCATCTCTTTTTTCTCCCTTAACTATTCTTATCAGTTCCTTAGGCTGACCAACAATTTCTCTACATTTCTTACACTTAACAACTTCTAGTGCTTATACATTGGAATGTAAGCCTTATTGTTTCTTAGTATCTGAACAATTCTATTGATTTTGCTTTGACTCTCTACGTTTCAATTCCTTTCCACACTTTGGACAAGTTTCTAGGTTGGCTTCAAACTTAGTCCCACAATTAGGACAAATCTTGTGGGGTTCAATCTGAGATGTTGGAATTCCTGTATGGATTGTTGATGGGGATACTGCTTCTTTTTTACTCATCTCTAGTAATGCACCAATGAATACTAGAAAACCTAGAAAAGAAATAGCGAAGAATACGATAGCAATTGCCCAATTATGGGAAATAATTAGAAGTCCTATTATAAAGGACAATAGCGAATAGAAACCATATTCAAGAGGGCTTGGGGTTCGAGGCTTTCGAGGCATTTCCCATGTTATCTTAATAGTTTTTCTATCTTTGACGCTTTTTCTTCTAGTTTCTAATTCATCTAATCTAATATGGTCCAAGCATGCTTGGTCTGCTAGAGGACCAAATAATTCCATAGCAATCTTTGGGGTTGTATTGGGGTCATGCCGATATTTTCTGTGGTTTGGACCTAGAATCGTACTCGGTTCATCCATCCAACGATGTAATTCCGAAAATGCCTTCCCATATCTTCTTAAACTATCTTGACAATGTTCCTCATGACTAGGCATAAGTATCTATTTACAAACTAACGTACAGACTAAAATAAATGTTTGAACCTATTGGAGATTCTTATTAGTTCTTTAGGTTCTGCTACAAGTTTTCTGCATTTTGATTTTTCTGTGTAGTGTGTTTTATATTTGCTTCCGTAAATATTGTATAGCAGATAAGTATGTCTTCTCAAACCGAGAAACCAAAGCCTAAAAGCAGAAGAAGAGAAGAACAACTCTATCAACCGATTAAGGATTTCTTGGGGGGTGTATTTGGAAGTTACGTAGAAGAAAGACCATTGATGGGTGCTCCTTACTCTTATGAAGAAAATCCTTATTTAGAAATAACTGCAAACAGAAAAGTTTTCTCTGAAACGTTGAAAAAGGTATTTGATGACGAAACGTTCCGCATATTAAGTGTTGAGAAAAATGCTCCCGATATAATGGGATTTGTGCAGAGAAAACCATCAAGCAAGAAGGAGCTTATAACTGTTGAAGTGAAATGCACACCTATTAGACTTAGGGACATCTTACAAGCAAGATTCTATCAAGACATTTTTAAATCGACTTTCGGTCTGCTCATTTCATCTAAAGGGATTCTCGAAGAAAAAGTGCGGTTTGTGTTAGATACAGATGTAGGTAGGAATGTCATAGGAGGGAACGTTATTATTGCTCGATTCCATGAAAATCCTTATCAAAAATACGGATTTCTTGAAATTCATCCAAGATTCATGAATAGCGTTCCAGACCTGTTCAAGAAGTTTTGTAAGCCATAGAAAACAACCTCATTTTAGGCTAATTTTCTGACACATATAGCGTTTAGGTTAGGGGGGTTGTGAGGAAGCTATTTAAGAGGATGATGCATGTTTTCTGAAATAGTTTAGTGTCAGAAAAGCAAAAATTCCACAAATCACAACCAAAATGCTTCTCCAATATTTTTTAACTTAAGGAGGTTTTCTTTCCATCCATGTATCAAGTCGTTTTGAAGGCTCTAATTTAGTTTTTTTCTCTTTCTTAGGCTTTTTATGAGGCTTCCACTTCTCAGCAGTCTCAACAAGAACATCAACCTCTTTCCTCTGAAGCCTCATTCTCCTGAGCAAATCTAAACCTTCATACACTTGTTTACGCTCATTCTCCTTTAGTTTGAGGATATCAAAAACTACATTATCTAGCTTTAGCCTAGCATCATTCTCGGATTTTGCATCATTCTTTCTTTGGGCTTCTTCGAGTTTTGATAAAGAATCTGTGAGTTCTTTTCTTTCCCGTTCACTTATCTTTCTAGGGTCAATGATGGGAAGGTCTTTCAGTTCATATGCTTCGACTTTAAGCACTCCTCCTCCGTATGACCGCCCGATAAGTTCCAAAAGAAAAGCCGTCAGCGTGGAGTTGAGAACGCCTAACAGAAATGGAATATCTTTGGAGTCTTTTGGGTAAACAAAATGAAGCGTATTTGGTGCTAAAGCTCCTGCTTGATTATAAGCAAAAATAACTCTATCCCACATAAGATATGGTGCAATTATTGGTGGTGGTTCATATTCACCTAAATCATACCAGATGTTTCTTTGACTGCAAGTTTTGAGATTGTGAATTCCTTTAACTTTAGCTCTTGCTATTCTTGTTCCAAGTTTTGTTGTTATTTCCATCTGTTCACCATGTTCTAGATATTTCAAGACTTCCTTGTCTTTCAGTTTGTCTTTAGGCTCATGCACCATAAGCACCTGTTGGCTAATTTCGTCTTTGGTTAGCTCAATTCTCTTAATGTCCCGAATTGACGTTATTATTGGTCTAAGATACTTTCCTTCGATACCCCATAACTTGATTTTATCTTTATCCAGAATGAAAAATTCGTTGCATCCTGTTACAAAGCCTCTTTTCAACTCAGCTATTTCGTATAACTCTACTACCTTTGGATGAGAAATCAATCTGAAATAGATTGGAGGTGCTCGTATGTATTTTCCCCATCTCTCTTTTGGTTGAAGCGTTTCTTGGCTTTTTGCTACCAACCGAATTTGTTCATTTTCATAGTCTTTATTCAGTGACAAGATTGTGTCCACTACTTTTCCGATATCCATCGGTTTCTTTAGTCTCACAAACTTTGCGATGTTTTTCTGTCTTTTCTTAGTTTCTTCTTCCTTTTCTAAAATGGATACACAAGTGTTGACTAATGCGGTTCCAAATACTGCAGAGTCAAATTCCACAATAGCTTTTATTTTGAAGTGGCTAAGGAAGAACTGTTTTAAACCTTCTCCAAAAGCAACATCAAGCCATGTGTTTGAAGTTATGTAGCCCATTCTTCCATTGTTTTTCAAGAACTTGGCAGAGTGTGTGAAGAAGTATACGTAGATTCCGGCTTGAGCACCTATATCTATTTTTGAACCATCCGAATAGGTTAGTGCTTCTTCTCTGATTTGGTCTTTGTATTCCATTTCTTCTTGTCTTGTGTATGGTGGATTAGTTACTACAACATCAACTTCTTTGGGAAAAATACCAGTTGAAGGCTTAACCTTGAAAAAGTCACTAACAAGTATGTTCATGTGTCTGCTTGCAACTTTGAGGTTTCTAATGGCTAAGTTGATGCTTGAAAGTTGTGCTGGAAATTGGTTAATGTCTATTCCATAAAGCTGGTTTAAGAGTTCTTCATGCAGCTTATCATCATCTGCAAATGGGTTCTCCTTTTTCTTCAAGTCTTTAAGCTTGTGATAGGCTTTAACTAAGAAGCCACCACTTCCACAAGCTGGGTCTAGAACTTTATCGTTAGGTGATTTAATACACATTTCAGTTATTAGCTCAACTATTGGCGGCGGAGTGTAATACTGCCCCAGCCTATGCCTCTCCACATCTGGAATCAGCTCTTCATAAACTCTGCCAATGACATCGCTTCGTATCTTTGAAAGGTCATAAGTTCCAAGCTCCTCGATGAAATCATTCAAAGTATAGATTAACTTCTTAGGCAATATTAATTGGTCAAGAACTGTATGTGGTTCAAAAATAGCCTCATAATCGACATCCTTACAAACCTTATCAAAAGTTTCTCTAAGCCTTTCTAAGAATGCCTTTGGGTCTTCCGTCTCTATTTTTGTTAGCTTAGGTAAAGTCGGAATCTGTGTTTCCAATGTCTTATAGAAAGTTAGTCTATTCATAAGCATGTAAGCCAATTGTTCGGCAATTCTCTCATTCATTTCAGGAGAATACTCAAAAAGCTGTGACTTGAGCCATCTCACATACTCCTCTTTGAACTTAGTATCCTCTCTCAGTTGCTGATTAAGAGACTCCAAAATGAAAGGTGTTATGAAAGTGTGAAATGTCCTAAGCCTCTGCAAAAACACATCATCAAGCTCAAGCCATTTTCCCAAGCCAATTCTAAATCTGCAAACCTCTTCAAGAAATGACTTTGCAAACTCCTCATCAAAAGAAACTTTGTAGTGTTTTAGTTTCCTTTGTGGAAGAGGAACACCAGCAGTAAAAGTATCAAACAGAACCAGAGCCTCTCCATTGCAAGTAGCAAAATAAGGAGCACCCAAATCAACAGCATAACCAGAAGCTTGCCTTATGACATCTTTGCTGTAAGGGTCAAACTTACGGTCAATGAAAGGAACTTTCCGTTTAGTCTCAATGACCAAAAGAGACATTTTCTTGCCTTTATCGATAGCTTCAACAACTAAGTCGGGTCTACCATTAATTGTAGGCTCAAAACGGACACCAGTAAACTCGACATCATTGCAAGAAAACTTTTTAGCAACAAGATTCTGAAGTATACGATAAAGCTCAATTTGAATGTTCCTTTCGAGTACTGAGGTCAAAGCTAATCTTCGCCTGTAGTCATCTTGTTCGTCTTCTTATAAAAAAGCCTATTTGAGAGAGCGTTATCTAATGTGGCTAAACAACATAATCTTTCTTCAGTTTTTGCTTTGTGAACAAGCAGTTTTCCAATGCGGCAGAAAAATTCTTAGAGGAAAAATGGTCAGAACAGACGAAGGAAATCTACTGACACTTCTGCAAAAAATTGACTTCAAACAAATAATCCCCACAGCCCAGAACGTCGAAGAAGCCGAAGCCTACATCAAAAAGCTATATGGAACGACCGTTGGAACATTCACAGCCTACCAGTTTACTTTGCTGTAGGTGAGGTCAGTATGGGAAGAACTTTAAAAATGAGGTGCCCAAGCTGTGGACGTTATGAACCTCTTCAAGTATCGAAATGTGAAAAATGCGGAAGAGTTATAGCAGAACCAAAAGAGCTAATTAAAATACAAAAGAGATGATTACAAAATGAGGAATGAAGGGGACATCGGTTTCCTCGATCTTTACTCTTCGCGTCTAAATATTGGGCTATGCTCTTCGGCTTGCTGATTTTTTGAGTTCCGCGGGGATCTCGTTTAACTTTTCGTCCTCAGCCAATGTTTTACGCCTCCGGAGTTTCCTCGACAGTTTCTTCCACAGGCGTTTCTATCGGCTTCTCAACCATTGCCTCTTCTTCAACCTCCACAAACACCTCGTCTCTGATGAGCCATGTTTTAGCGTCCTCCGCCAGATCCACTTGAATGCCTTCATCAGTTTCAAAGTAGCTTCCCACACGGTCACCATTTTTAAAGAGTCCTGTACCAGGCCGAGGCTCAGCAGTTAACTTATGCCTTCTTAACCAATCTCTAAATTCTTCCTCTGTCTTGAAAGTTTTTGACGTTATTACCTTTTCTTCCTCAACTTTTGGAACTTCTCCCTTTTTCCATTTATTACCGCACTGCAGACACTCAATCTCATCTACTCGATAAAAGAAAATATTGGTGCTCCCGCACTTGGGACAAACTTTTGCAGGACAAATATTGTAATGTTCACTATATTGCGAGGGCGTTCCTTCCCACCCGCAGCCCCAATAGCACTTCATTCGATTCACCAAAAAACAATTAGGTGTGAGGTGTTTATAAGAATATCTGTATTTTGAGGTTTAAACACTGAAATAGACATTTCTTGTCTATTTCTTGTCGAAATAAGTTTAAATTAAGCTTTGTTACATTTTAGATCAGAACAAACTTGACAAATGAAGACGTTGAAGGACTCCGATTTCTTCGAGAACAATACAAAATAAAAGGTAAAAGCAACCTTCTCTTGGTGTGGAGGGTCCTCAAAACCGTGAGGGGATATGGCCTTTTAACTGTCCGTCAACTCTATTACATCTTGATCTCTAGGTTCAAGTATCCCGCAACTCGAGCCTTCTATAAACGCCTAGACCGGTATCTCACGAAAATCAGACGTGTAAATCCAGCCTTGAATGCGAAATTCATCGACCCGACTAGGCAATTTGTTGTCCCGCCTCTACGCTATCCTCGCATAGAAATCTGGGTGGAAAAAGACTCGATTCGAAATTTCATAGGAAGGCTGGCAGTGAAAAACAGGCTTGGCATCCAAGTTTTGCGAGGGTTCGCTTCGCTAAGCACGTACAGACGCGCACTCGACAGAGCGAGGAAACGAGGCGTTACGATGGTCTTATATATTGGAGATTTTGACCCCTCAGGCTTGCTCATAGAGAAAGTGGCCCAAGAAGAAATGGATCATAAACGCGCAATTACGTTTCACCGGTTAGCCATCACAATGGAACAAATTAAACGATTTAAACCTCCTTCGCGACCTGTCAACCTCAAAGATTCCAGAGCAAAAGAATACATTGAAAAATACGGTGATCGCTGCTGGGAAGTAGAAAGCATAAGACCTAGAACGCTTTACAAGTTGATTGAAAAGGGTCTTCGAGAAAACGTGCCCAAAGAATTTTTGGAAGCTGCTGAAATCCGGGAAAAAGCTGCCCGACTAGCGAGGCCAGTCACTGAACGATTGCGAAGAACGATTGAGAGAGAAGCTTTGCGCCTATTGAAAGCAGGAGTGCCAGAAGAAGAGATTCTCGAAAAAATCGCTTCTAAATATGAGGGATGAGCTGTTGTCTCGTCGCTCTGTTCTTGTTAATTCCCTCAGCACCAGATTTGACTTACTCTGCTGAGGGTTGACATCAATCAATGAAGAATTTTCGCTATTCTGTCCATTTTATGAATGTTGAGTCCTTTGTTAGTTGGTTTATCTTTTTTATTGTCGAGACGGCGTATTCGATTGTTTTTTTGTATAGTTCTGTGTAGGTTTGTTGGTTTACTGGTTTTAG
>Ga0315280_10010561_pt1 | contig 11553 bp, 12 predicted proteins | sample YL17G06_40_MG_FD_203697 | JGI IMG/M metagenome (GOLD analysis project Ga0315280, IMG submission 203697) | Sediment microbial communities from Yellowstone Lake, YNP, Wyoming, USA - YL17G06_40 | ecosystem: Environmental > Aquatic > Freshwater > Lake > Sediment | place: USA: Wyoming | collected... | reverse complement strand
AGAGGATAAGGGACCCGGCAAGCTGATTTTAGATAATTGTGATGAAACGTTTTTAATTAAAGGTAGGAGCGATGTCGATTCACTGAACGTTTCTGTTGCAGCAGGCATATCCCTTTCGCGAATCTTCTATTTAAGGGATGGCGACAAATGAATGACGAGAAGCAGATATACATAGTTGACGGCTATAACCTGATGAGCTTTTTAAAGAAGAAGGAACATATAAAAGGAGATAGTTTTGAGGATCAGAGGCTCTCTTTTATTCATTTAATGGAGGACTTTGCGTCCTATAAGACTGCCAGGCTGATACTGGTGTTTGATGGTGCTAAGCACGGTGATGATGTTAAGAGCAAAGGCTCGGATAAGGATCTGGAAGTTATTTACACGAACAAAAGCGAAAGTGCTGATGAATACATTGAACGGATGATATATCAGGTCGGGCATAAGAAAAATCTCTTCATAATAACCTCAGATTATGCACAGCAAAAGATCGCCTCCGGTAAGGGGGTCTACAGGAAGTCCGCCAGGGAGATCTCTCTTGAGATAGACTCGATGCGCTCCGGGCTGAGATCAGTGCTTGATAGCGCTCGAAGTGACAAAGACTTCTCTATTTCTAAGAGGTTGTCCAGCGATGTCCTGGCTAAACTTGAGAAAATCAGGAAAAGTCAGAAAGAATAATCTTTTTAGTACTCCAATTTATTAGTTTGACATCTAAGAAAAAAATATTATAATTACTTTATCGTTCAATTTATCGTTAAAGGGATAAATTTATATAAATTCAAGGGAACGCATGAAATTGGTGTTTGTCCATAAAGAATCAGATAGAGTTCCTATTGGGGAGATTTGTTCGATTTTTAATATGGTTCAAAAAAAATACAGACAAAGATGATCCAAAAATTTTGCTGAAGGAGGTGAAATAAAAGATATTTAGAAAAATAATAATTATTGGTTCTTCCCCATTTTTAGTGGGTAAAACTAAGTAAAGCCCTGTTTGATCTTGAGAATGAAGTATGAAAGGTCATGGAAACCATAGGATCTACGTTTAATAACTTTGATTTTGTTGTTAACTCCTTCCAACTTCGCAGAGTTGATTTTAAAACTAGCATGGTTGATAAGTCCATAGGAATAGCGCGTAAGCCTTTTGGCAAACCTGTAAAGCTCCCTATTCCCAGAAGCCATAGCTTTAGCTACCCAAGCATCAAGGAAGGAGGCCGCTTCATCCTCTGTTTTGCAATCCCAGAGCATCTTAAGTTCATCCTTAAGGATGTATGCCACGCTGATGACCTCATTCATGCAAAGAAGCTCTTTGAGTCTTTCTTTTTGAGAATCTACAAGGTCTTCCTCGTTCTTAAGCAGAAGATATCTAGATCCCTTTATAACCTTCTTTCCAGAGTTAGATGCAGCCCTGTATTCCTCATTCCTAATCCTATCCAGCATCCTGGAGTATTCCGCTATTGACAGGGAACTTATCAAAGACCACCTTGGCACCTGGAGCATGCTTAAGGATACTGGCCAGGTATGGATCCCACATGTCAACTGCAATTGCCATGATCTCCTTGGCCCTTGTCCCACCGATCTCAGCAAAAAACCTATCCAGGGTCTCCTTACCTCTTCCCTCTCCCACCCATATGACCCTGGTCCTTACAATATCAAGGACGATGGTGAGGTATTTATGCCCAGATTTGTAGGAGAGCTCATCTATGGCCAGGATCTTAAGGCAAGAATAATCGGGACTAGAGAATTTCTTTGCAAGGTATCTTTTATCGATCTCCTTAACAGTCTTCCAGTCAAGCTCAAGGAGCTCTGCCACAGAAGATATGGGAAGAATCTCACAAAGCTTGGCCACGTAGTCCTCAAATCTTTTGGTGCAGCGAGAGAAAACCCTGGCAAAGCTAAGCTCCTCAACCCTTATCCCGCATCTAGGGCAGTTTACTCTGAATTTCTCAAGAGAAAGATAGCTGTGATATTCAAAGCAGGAAAGATCGCGAAGATACACTCTTCTAGAATCATATATCCCTTCTTGATGATCTTCTTGCATCCAGAGCAGATGAACTCACCCCTTTCCCTGGAAAGCTGAATTACCGTGCTTCCTTTTGCGATATCAACCTTCTCTGGGCTTACATGCGGAATATTAAGCCAATTTGCTATAATGTTTTCGGATATCTATTAGTCCTCCCTTCTAAAGATTCTTTTCATTACTCTTTAGATTCGATGAGACTATTAGATGTCTTTCTGTTTTCAATGTGCTTTAATAGATCTTACCCACTAAAAATGGAGAAGAACCCAATTTGATTAATATTATTAATAGATATAAAAAACTTAGAATTGTTATTGCTCATCTACTTGCCCCAAATCCAAGTTTATTTGATATTTGGATTGATACCTTAACTAATCTTAAAAATGAAAATGTTTGGTTTGATATTGCTGCATTGCCATGGTTTATATCAGGAGAATCATATCCTTTTTCTACTACGATTTCTTTTTTAGCACATGCTAAGAATATTGTTGGAGCTGAACACTTAATTTGGGGAAGTGATTCTCCAATTCTTTTAACAATTGCTACCTATGAGCAATTACTTGAATATGTAATAACTTCAAATATTTTCAAGAATTCAGAGCTAGAGAAAGTAATGTGTAAAAATGCTGAAGTTGTTTATAAAATTTGATATAAGCATATTAAATTCGGCAAAAAATAATTCAAGAAAAAAGATAGTTTAACTTCATCATTCAGGTAAATTGTCATCATTAAATTAAAGAGGCAATATAATTGAAGAGTTTGTTGCTAAGTGTTGATTTAGGTACATCTTCCATAAAAGTTGCAATATATTCAATGAACTTAAAATTAAAAAAAATTGTACGAAGGTTTTATCCCATATTTCATCCTTCCGAAGAGGTTTTTGAACAGAATCCAGATGGATGGTGGAGAGAATTTTTAGAAGCTTTAAAAGAAATTGATATTGAATACCCATTAAATAATATAGAAGTAATTGGACTATCCGGATTTAATGCAATTGTAGGTGTTGATTCTTATGGTCAGCCCACCGGACCAGCAATTACGTATTTGGATAGACGTCAAATTTGTTATATTGATTCATCTTTAAGTCATTTATCTAATGAATATATTTTTCGGAAAGCTCATAATAGGTTGTCAGCTGGTGGGATGTGGGCACCAATCCTAAGTTGGATACGTGATGAAAAACAATATTATTGGCGTAATACAGCTGTTTTTTTATCGAGTTCAGGTTTTATTGCTGCTAAATTAACAGGGGAATTTGCAGTTGACAGTTCGAGGGCTTCACTTAGCTTGTTGCATGATCCTACAACCAAAGTATTATCATGGGATAAAGAACTATGTGAATTATTTAATATTGATGCAGTTAAGCTTCCTCCAATCTTAAATCCTTGGGAAAAGGTAGGAAAAGTAACACCCGAGGCAGCAAGACTAACTGGATTACCTGGTGGTATTCCTGTAATAATTGGAGGAATGGATTCAATGTGCGCTGCTTTAGGTAGTGGAATCACCAGTTCAAACATATTATTCGATATTGGTGGTTCTGCTGGTGGATTAGCTGCGATTGATAATGTTCCTCATTCTGATATAAGGTTTCTAACAGTTCGTTATGTTATTCCTGGATTTTGGTCGACTATCGGTCCACTTAGTGCAGCGGGTATCGCCTGGCAATGGTTTAGAGAAACAATTGGGATAGGACTTACTGAGAAACGTTTAATTACTCTTGCCAAAAAAATAATTCCGGGCTCAGAAGGATTAGTATTTATACCATATATTACAGGGTCTCGATCACCTCATTGGAAAATTAAAGCTAGAGCTAGTTTTCAAGGTATTACAAAAGACCATCAAATTGGTCATTTTGCCCGGTCGGTTTTGGAAGGATTAGGCTTTGCATTAAAAGAAATAATGCAACTCCTTATAGAATTAGGATATTCATTTGATGAGGTAAGAGCAGCAGGTGGTGGGTCAAGAAATGATCTTTTGCTTCAAATAAAAGCTGATATTCTTTGTTTACCATATTTAACATTAACAATAAATGAAGCTTCAACTTTCGGTGCAGCCATATTAGCGGCTATTGGAAGTGGAATTGTTAATGATTTCTCTTCTATTTTAAATAGAAATGTAGAAGTATTATCTAAAAAATATCCATCTCAAACAAATTACGAAATGGGGGTATCTCCTTTAATGGACTTACCCCAACATATTGTGTTCCATCTTTTTCGGACCTCTAACACCCTTTATTAGCTGACTATATGGCGTTGGATCTGTGATGACTGCTTGCTGGAGAAGGCGGTAAAAGAGCTTCCCTCGGCTACGTGATGTCCTTCTATTGAAGCGAAAGGTATATTCATCGAGATAATAATCTAAGTGATCATGGCTGATACTACCTTGATGGGTACCCCAAAGCCATCGTTTAATAAGTGAGGCTATTTTGTGACAACGGGGTAACAACAGATTATTACCAACATCTGTATCCTTACATACAACTTCATGCTCATAACCCAGATTCTCAAGGTTACTATAACCCAACCACCCATCTGTACGGATCACACTGCCCTCTTGTATCATCTGTTGAACAGCATTTTCCAAGCTTGGTCCAGAGGCATCTGATACACGTTTCAATCGAATTCTCCCTATGCGAGTGCCATCCAACTGAGCTGCGATCACTACCAATGCCTTACCCTCTGCCCCACGACCTTGTTTTCCCTGCTTTTCTCCACCAATATACGTTTCATCTACCTCTATCACGCCTGAAAGACGATCTCGGCCAGAACGGACCATAGCTCGCCGAAGTTTATGAAGCCAACTCCACGCGGTTTCGTAACTGCCAAGCCCAAGGATACACTGTACTCCCAACGCACTGGCGCCATTTTTCTGACCGATGATCCACCAGATAGCGCGAAACCATAAAGTCAGTGATTTATGCGTGCCTTCAAAAATCGTTCCCGCGATTACCGATGTTTTGTAATTGCAACATGCACATTTGAATAAGCCATTTCCCAAAGACCATGATTTCTCATGTGAGCAACGCGGGCACTGAAATTTTTCCGGCCAACGAAGCTTAAAAAGATATTCCCGACACGCTTCCTCTGATGAAAAACAACTTTCAAATTCCAATTGTGTCCGAGGGTAATCCTCCATATTGATAGATACTATACCTTGTGTTTAGTCCAGTCAAGGAGATACCCCCATTACGAAATTTATGAGAAGATGTACTTGAAATTTTCTGAATTTTCCAGGGTAAGTCTTACTGAAAATAACTATTAGAAACTCTGCCTTTGAATGAAATTAACAGGGGATTTGAAGAATTAAGAAACCCAGAAAAGGCAATAAAAATATTAATAAGAGTTTAAATTCTATCTAAAACCATGAAATGATTTGACTTTTAGTGGGTAAGTAATATAATTACTTTATCGTTCAACCTATCGTAAGAGTAAAGTCGATTAATTGCTATGAAATCAAAAATTAGAACTGGAATTGAACAGAAATTAGAATTTTACAAAAAGATGGTCACCATCCGTAAATTTGAAGAAAAAGCTCTGGAGCTTTACTCGAGAAATTTAATCCGCGGATCAATCCATATGTACATTGGGCAGGAAGCAATAGCAGTTGGAATATGTTCAGCTTTAAAAAAGGGGGATATGATAACATCTACGCATAGGGGCCATGGACATATCATTGCTATGGGTGGTGATATAAATAGGATGATGGCTGAACTTCTCGGAAAATCCACTGGTTATTGCAAGGGCAGAGGTGGGTCTATGCATATAGCTGATATCGATATAGGAGTATATGGTGCTAATGGTATAGTTGGAGGGGGCATACCAATAGCTTCAGGATTAGCTCTTGCATCGGTTATGAAAGGAGAAGACAACGTAGCCGTTACTTTTTTGGGAGATGGTGCTGCAAATCAAGGTTTATTGTACGAATCTCTTAACATGTCTTCTATCTGGAACCTTCCAGTATTATTTGTATGTGAGAATAATTTGTATGCACAGACTACTCCTTCTAAATATACACTGGCAGGTGGAAGTATAGCTAAAAGAGCCGTGGCTTTTAATATTGAGGGAATAGAAGTGGATGGAAACGATGTAGAAAGGGTGTACGAAGTGGGCACTTATGCAATAGACAAAGCAAGATCAAAAAAGAGACCGACTTTAATTGAAGCAAAAACTTATAGATGGAAAGGACACTGGCAAGGGGACCCCGAGCCCTACCGGACTAAGGAAGAACTAAGAGAATGGATGGAGAAATGTCCGATAAAAGTTTATAAGGATAGGCTAATTAAAGAATTTGGCGTAGACAAAAAAGAAATAGAAGATATTGAGAACTCTGTTGAAATGGAAGTGGCAGGAGCTGAGAAATTTGCGATTTCAAGTACAGAACCAGATAAAAGTAAGTTATTGGAAGATATCTATGCCTAAAAATAATATAGAGGAAATAGGCAGATGAAGGAAATAACTTTTGCTGAAGCATTGAATGAAGGAATCAAGGAAGAAATGCAGAGAGATTCCTCTGTTTTTTGCATAGGAGAAGATATAGGTTTGCTGGGCGGAGCATTCAGAGTAACTAAGGGCTTAATTGATATTTTTGGGTCTGATAAAATAAGAAATGCTCCAATTTCGGAGCAAGCAATTGCGGGATTTGCCATTGGAGCGGCCATGAAAGGCATGCGTCCCATTGCAGAATTTATGTACATAGATTTTATGGGGCTTGCGATAGATCAGATAGTAAATCAGGCGGCCAAATCTAGATATATGTTTGGGGGCAAAATCAAAGTACCTGTAGTATTCAGAACTCAGGGAGGTGCGGGACGTTCTAATGCCGCTCAGCACTCTCAAAGTCTTGAAGCCTGGTACTACCATATACCAGGTCTTAAGGTAATCATGCCCTCAAATCCGTATGATGCTAAAGGACTTCTGAAATCAGCAATAAGAGATGATAACCCTATTGTTTTTATTGAGCATAAACTTCTATATAGTACAAAGGGTGAGGTGCCTGAAGAAGAATATACAATAGAAATTGGGAAAGCAGACATTAAAAGAGTGGGATCTGATTTAACTATTATTGCTACGTCTAATATGGTCCCCAAGGTACTCTCGGTAGCACAAAAGTTAGAAGATATCTTGGATATAGAGGTAATAGACCCAAGAACTCTTGTTCCACTTGATATAAATACAATTTTGTCCTCAGTTGAAAAGACAAATAAAGTAATTATTGTCCAGGAAGCCGTAAGAAGAGGTGGAGTAGCTTCAGATATTTCATCTTATATTATTGAAGAGGCTTTCAACTATCTTGATAAGCCAGTAAAAATCATAGCTGGGGAGAATGCTGTGATACCATTTAGTCATGTTCTTGAAATGGAAGCCATTCCTACTGAAGAAAAAATAGAAAATGAAATAAGGAATTTTATAAAGTGAGAACAGTTGTACTTTTTAATGGAATAAAAATAGGGGGTGATTATTTTAGATAAAAAATAGTTAATATTTTGATATCTAAATTATGGATTTACAAAACAAAGTTAGTATAGTAACCGGAGGGGCTAAAGGGATAGGAAAAAGCATTGTAGAATTCCTTTTCAAGGAAGGCGCAAACGTAATTATATGGGATTTAGATTTTGATGCGGCTAATGTTTTGAAAAAAAACTTGAAAGAGACACATAAATTCAATAATGAAATATTAGCGGAAAAAGTCGATGTCACGATATCGAGAGTAATAAAGAATGCAGTAGATAATATACTCAATAGCTTTGGTACCATAGATATACTTGTTAATAATGCAGGCTCATATTCAGTCAGCGATATTACTGAAGAAGATGAGGATGAGTGGAATAAAGTAATAAATATAAATTTAAAAGGTGTATTTTTATGCACTAAAGAAGTATTACCTGTTATGATAAAAAACAGATATGGAAAAATTGTAAATATTTCGTCAATTTGCGGCAAGAAGGAGTCAATTTATGCAAGCTCATCGTACTGTGCTTCAAAAGCTGGTGTTATTGGGTTGACTAGATGTATTGCAGCTAAAACAGCAAAATATGGAATCAATGTGAATTGTGTAGCCCCAGCTATTATTGATACTAGTATGCTTTCAGTATTGGATAATAAAAAAATAGATGAGGCGGTAAAAACAATACCACTAGGCAGAATAGGAAAGCCTGAAGATGTTGCAAATGCAGTACTATTTTTAGTAAGAGACAGTTCAAATTTTATTACCGGGGAAACGATTAATGTAAACGGTGGAAGTTTTATGGAGTAATTCCTTATAAAAGGGAAATGATGACAATATGGTTACAATGAAAGATATTGCCAAAGAGGCAGGAGTTTCAGTACAAACCATTTCAAACGTAATAAATAATAGGACATCGCAGATTAGCGAAGAGACTAGAAAAAGAATTCTGAAGCTGATAGACAGTTTTGGTTATAGACCAAGTAGAATTGCAAGAAGTCTTAAAAGAGGCAGCACCAAATCAATTGGTTTGGTTGTTCCCGATATGGTCTTCCACCCTTTTTATCCTAGAATATTTGACATTATAGAAAGTGAGCTTAGTGATAGAGGTTTTAATATTTTATTGTTTAACACGAGAGAGGATATTGTAAGAGAAAAAAGAGCTATTGATGAGTTAATTGAAAACAAGGTCGATGGTATTGTCTTTATCAGAATTATACAGAAGAATTCTTATATGGAGAAATTACCAAAGGGTATTCCAATAGTAGCATGTCTTAGAGCTTTCGAGTACTTAAACGTTCCTTCTGTTTTAACGAATAACAAAAAGGTTGGATTACTGGCTACTGAATATTTGGTTAAAAATGGACACAGAAAAATAGTTCATATTGCTGGGAACGAGGATTTATTGGCACACAGGGACAGAAAAATCGGATATATGGAAGCCTTAAAGAGGAATAATATAAGTATAGATCCAAATTACATATTTCATTGTGACTATAAAGAGAAGAATTTGTATAACGAAATTTTGAACTTTTTAAAAGGTATTAAGGGCTATACAGCAATTTTTGCATACAATGATATTGTTGCTGTAAATTGCATTAAGGCTCTTAAAAAGCTAGGATATAAAATACCTGAAGATATATCGATAATAGGTGTTGATAATTTAGAGATAGGTGAGCTTATATGGCCATCTTTAACAACTATAGAGCAACCGATTAAAAAAATATGTTTAAGGACTGTAAAGTTGTTAATTGATTTGATAGAGAATAAAGAGAAATTTGCTGATATCACTAAAAAAGTTACCATGTATGAGCCAAAATTAATTGAGAGAGATTCAGTTAAGAATAAAGCTATAAATACATAAATTTTTTTCCATATTAGTTTAACGTTAAATTAAATATGTTTTTTAATACTTTATGATGAGAATATAAAAATAATTTGATGGAGAGAAATAGAAAAATGTTTATGGAGAGACAGCTACCTTCGAATGGCTTTTGGAGAATAACGGGATGTCTTTCCCGTTCATTGTTCAAGCAGTTAAAGATATATTGGGTCAAAAGAAGTTATTGAAAAGAAGTTGATGTTATTTTGGACTTAGATGAGATAGTGAAAAACCTTGAGAATATAGCCCGTAAGATACGTCTTCAGATTGTTGAGATGGCATATCTTGCCGGACCTGATAGACGAGGACATCCTGGGCCGGCGCTTTCAATAGCTGACCTGGTTGTAGCGCTCTTTTTTCATGTCATGAGAATTGATCCAAAAAATCCCATGTGGCCAGAACGCGACAGGTTCATACTCTCTAAGGGGCATGCCAGCATGGTGCTTTATTCTGCGCTGGCAGAGAAAGGATATTTTGATAAGGATATCCTAAAGACTTTTCGCCATGTTGACAGCATTCTCCAGGGACATCCAGATATGCGCAAAACTCCAGGAGTTGATATGACCACAGGATCTTTAGGTCATGGTCTAGCTGCCGGGGTTGGTATGGCTATAGCAGGAAAGATCGATAATCGGGATTATCATGTATTTGTTATCTTAGGAGACGGTGAAACCCAGGAAGGGCTGGTCTGGGAAGCTGCTATGGCTGCTCCCCACTATAAGTTGGATCACTTGGTAGCCATAATTGATTACAACGGCTGGCAGAGCTGTGCGAGGGTGGAGGAAACCATATGTCTAAACCCTATTGTTGAGAAATGGAGTTCTTTTGGCTGGAATGTTATTGAAATCAACGGCCACTCGATGCGGCAGATAATATCTGCTCTGAATCTAGCCGTTCTTCACAGAGGGAGTCCAACTGTCATCATTGCTCACACCATTAAAGGTAAAGGCGTCTCCTATATGGAAAATGACAACAGTTGGCATCAAAAAGCACCTACTTTAGAGCAACTGGAAATAGCCAGGCAAGAACTAATGTTATCGGGGGAGGTTTAACAGCAATGACGGAGATGGCCTCCACAAGGGTAGCTTTTGGGGAGGCATTAAGGGATCTGGCGAGATCAGGATATGATGTGGTTGCAGTTACAGCTGATACTTCTAAATCTATGTGTGTGGATCTTTTAGCTCGTGAATTCCCTGAGAGGTGGATTGATGCGGGAGTAGCAGAGCAGAATATGATGATGATCGCTGCTGGTTTAGCAGCGACGGGTAAGATTGCATTTGCCTCTTCTTATTCCGTTTTTACATCTATGAGATGCTGTGAGCAGCTGCGGACTTTCGTAGCTTACCCATTTTTAAATGTAAAGGTAGTAGCGGGATTGGGAGGGCTGACTGCTGGAATAGAAGGAGTTACTCATGTAGCAATTGAAGATTTAGGCATTGTCAGGTGTATTCCTAATTTGACCATCCTGAACCCTTCTGATGCTACTACTGCTTGGATGAGCGTAAAGGCAGCTGCTGACTGGCCTGGACCAGTCTACATACGTTTGGGCAGGGATGCAAGCCCTGTTATTTTTGATCACAATTATAAGTTTGAAATAGGGAAAAGTGTTATGCACAGAGAGGGTGATGATGTAGCACTTATTGCTAGTGGTCTAATATTATTCGAGGCTCTTAATGCTTCAGATTTGCTGGCAAAAGAAGGAATTGGAGTTTCACTTTTGGAGGTGCATACCCTGAAACCCCTGGATAAGGAAAGTCTTCTTGAGATAGCTCAAAGGACAAAAGCAGTGGTAACAGTGGAAGAGCATAGCATTATCGGAGGTTTGGGAAGCGCAGTAGCTGAAGTCTTAAGTGAGAATTGTCCGGTTATCATGGAAAGGGTAGGAATTAAGGATATTTTTGCTGAGTCGGGTACTCCTGAGGAGTTGCGTCAGAAATATGGCTTGACGAGCATAAATATAGCAGAAACTGTGAAGAAAATACTTAAAAAGAAAGGGAGTATATAAATGAAATATTTTTCTCATCTAAAAGAAGGTAAAAGATTGGATTTACCCAGGAGGACCGTCACCATAGTAGTAGGAAGGGATGATTTTAAAAGTGAGCGAATGACTTTTGGGGTAACTGAAGTTCCTCCTGATACCACTATGTTACCCCATATCCACCAGAACGAGGAGGAGATAATTTACATCATGGAGGGTTGTGGATATGCACAGGTA
>Ga0315280_10010560_pt1 | contig 11553 bp, 9 predicted proteins | sample YL17G06_40_MG_FD_203697 | JGI IMG/M metagenome (GOLD analysis project Ga0315280, IMG submission 203697) | Sediment microbial communities from Yellowstone Lake, YNP, Wyoming, USA - YL17G06_40 | ecosystem: Environmental > Aquatic > Freshwater > Lake > Sediment | place: USA: Wyoming | collected... | reverse complement strand
CCGCAATCGCTTGCGCCTTGGCGGCTTTGGGTTGGCGCGCAAGGCGCGAAAGACCTTTCTCCACGAACACGGGCGACGACCGACGCCATCCGACCATCGCGCCGCCACACGATACTTTATGCGCGATATAGAGGCCCACAACGGCCTCGATGCGGTTCGCACTGGCGCCTGTTATGAGGTTCCCGACAAATAGAATTCGGACATGCACCCCAGGGTCTGAGGCGTTGCTTGCATCGCGCCGTGTCGGGCCCCTATCGCGCAAACCAAAGCCAAAGACTCTGAAAGGTTCCGATAAGGAAACCGAGAACGCCGCCGACCAATTCGATCGAGCGCAGTTCGGTTCGCGCCAGGCGATTGACCAGCGACTCGAACTTTTCGATTTCGACGGCATTGAGTTTTTCGACGACCAACTGCTTGAAGTTCGCCTTCGCGCTAATGGCATCCATCATATCCTCAGTCAAGCGGGGCAAAACGCGCTCGACTTCCTGCATGAAGCTCTGCTTGATCCGATGGAGTAATTCGCGGGGCACGAACAGACGCACCAGCTTCGGGAGGTCATCCACTTGGTCAGTCAGAAACTGCTCAACCCGCTCCTCGACGGCCTTGAAAATCGGTGGGGCAAGATTGACAGACTCCACGATCTTCCGCAGGTCTTCACGGGTAACCATCTCCTCCTCGATGATTTCAGCGGAACGACGCGTCAAGTCGGCCCTCCGTCTGGGGATCAGACCACAGAACCGAAAACCGAGCACCCTGACTTCGCGTCGTGGGTGAAAGAGCATTTTCACGGCGATCCAGTTAGTCAGCCAGCCGATGAAAGCGCCAACGACCGGTCCCGAGACGTATGCCAGCCATGGATTCATTCGGTATTCTCCTGGGAAACAATTCTCATTACTTCAATCATGGTTTTCGATTGGTCGTTCTTGAATTGCGTGGGTTGGCCGACCTGGGCGCGTGGCGTTCGGTCTGCGGCTAAACGCCACTGCTCTCAAAGCCACCAAGATAAGCAACGCACTTAAGGTGAGATAAAGCCCTGTGCGGAAACTGTCGGGCTGAAAAGCAAGCGCAACCTCATGTTTCCCTGAAGGGACATAGACGCCGATCAATGCGTGATTTGCACGAACGACCTTCGAAGGCTGGCCGTCCACCAATGCTTTCCAGCCCGGATGATAGGCTTCGGAAACAACGATCAAGTTGCCTTGGCCGCGACCGACGTGAAGTTCGATGCGGTTGGGCGTGCGGCGAGCAAAGTCAACCGCCCGCGGTGAACCTTCGTCGGTCGTTAGACCCTCGGGCGGCAGCTCAGAAGCCAAGGCGTACTCTTGCGAACGGAAATTGAGATTGGTGAGAAGTTGGATTTCCTCGTCGTCACTTAACCCAACGGTCGGGTGTTCCCGAGCGACGAATGCGGAGCCTCGTCTCCCAACAACTTCATAGACCTTGAGGCCAAAAGATGTGAGTTGGGTAAGATGCAAGCCCTGAACCGCCAGATTTTCATAAGAAAGAAGAAACTTCACGTCGAGCATTGAAAGGAGCGAGGGATTGAGAGTTTTACCCACGCTGAGCAAGCCACCCATGTAGAATTGGGCCGGTCGCCCGCTCAGCGCATTAATGAAATGGCCGAACCATCGCAGGCAAACCGGGTAATACCCGCGTGCATCGCGCAGCCCTGCGATCGTCGCACGGTTCGCCCAGAGCTCCGGTTGATTTTGGTCATTCCACCAGGCATGAACGTCATCGGCGGCCAGGAAGCGATGGCCCGCAAGGCCGGCAGCCAAGAACTCGATCAGCGGCGATTTGGGATAGAACTCTTCGGCCTGGCCTTGGGGCGTGCGCGTGGCTGGCATCGAGATCGCGAAAGTCAGAACATCGGCCAGCACAAGGAGCGCGGCAAGAAGGGGCAGCGCCCGTCTTATCAGCGCGTGAATTTTTCTTGAGGCCGCGATCAAGAGAATGATCCAGCCAAGCGAAAACCCCGCCGCTCGCCAAAGCGACCCGGCCGTCCAGTTTCGCAACTGAATATCGAGCAAGCGCCCACTGCCTGGATCGAAATTGGGAAAAAAGTTCGCAATCCCTGCCGCTTGCATGATCTTCGGAGTCAGTGAGGCAACCATGACCAGGACAACAAACAGACAGCCTACAGCGACGGCCGACGGTTTTTTCAGAACCGAGCATTCCCTTGCCTCGTCCAAGAGCCTTTCCAAGACCAATGCCAGCAAGGTCGCGAGAGAGAATTGGCAAAATAGAAGCCAGCGACTGGGCACACGAAAGCGATCGAATCCTGGCACCCATCTGTAGAGCCAATAGAAAAGAGGATTATAGCCACCAAAAGCTAGAAAAAGAGCCAACCCCCCAAGGGTTAGGTGAAACGCCGCGAATGAAGACTGTGCTATTGGAGCGCCGACCGTGATGGCATGGGTATCGTGGTCAGGTTGGTTCACAGGCAAGATAGCTGTGCTAGCTTTCACGGGAGGGATGGCCGTGCCATCTCGCTTGCCAAAAAGCGATCGCCACGAGGAAAACGCGACGAGGAGAGCGATCAACGGGCCAATCCCGACATAGCCACAGATGTCCCAATAACCTTCCTGGCCGCCCCAATAAGTGCCTTCGATGTGGGGATCGCCAAAGAACTTGGGCGCAACGGCCAGCCACAAGAAACGCGGTGCCAGCGAGCATTCGGTGACAGATTCCCAACGCGCTTTGCCGCTGCGCTGGAGCGAAAGCGCCCCAAACTCACTCGTGGGGATCAGACTCGATGCACCCAACGCGATTCCCAAAGCTCCACCAACGGCATACCGAAAAAGAATCCCAGGGGCCGAGCGAAGGGCTGCCGCAAGGCCACACCCACAGCGATATACTTGGACACCTGCTCCAGAGGCACACCAGAAGGCCTGCAAGATCAGCGCAATCCAGGTGTAGAATGCAATTTGGGGGGCGCCGGACAAAACTTGTGCACCAATGGCAGCCGCAAACAAGCCGACCGTCACTGGGCTTGCTCCGATCTGCCCAACGCGCCAGCCAAGGAGGAGAATCCACGGCACCCACGCGCCCGTGGCGGGAAAAACAGCTATTCCACTCATCAGGTGACATGGGAAGAATCCCGCCAAGCCAACTGTTGCTGCACCGCACAGCGCCGGCCACGGGCCAACGCCCGCTGCCTTTCTCAAATAGAACCACATGCCCGCCGCGCCAAATCCAACATACCCGATCATCAGCAGCGAGAAGACTCTCACCGGGTCTGCCGCCAGAAGAAGCAGATTGGGCGGATAGAACCAACGCAGTTGAGGATCACCGACGAGCGGCCAACCGCAAAAGGTCATTGGGTTCCACAGGGGAAGGACACCCTGTCGCAACCATTCGCGAGCGAGCAAAGTGGTCGGAAGGAAATAATTCACCAGGTCGGGACCGGAGATTACGCGTCCGCGAAAGAGGACATCCCGGCCGAGAATTGCGAGACCGGCGAGAAGCAACGCAAAGGGAAGAAAAGTTCGCAGTACGGGCTTCAGCCTGATAGCTCTCGAAAAAAACCAGAGTGAACTCTGCGTTCCGAACCCAAAGCCGATTCCATAATTGTGCATAATTGGTGGCAGCCATCAGCCGCGTTGTGGACTCTGCGGTTCTTTTCGTTATGGATTATCCCTGGCAACCAACTCGGGGCCGAACCGTTTTGCCAGTTCACCGGGCAGACGATCTCGGTTTTCCCAGGTCACCTCGATGATGGTGACGTCGCGCCGTTTTCGGATTTCGTCGGCGAAAAGATGAGATCGGCTGAGAATTGTTCCCAGAACCGGCGTCGAAGAATCCAGCGCGCGTCGCACAACCTGACGAAAGGATTCCGAGAAAAGCTCCATCTTTCCGATCTCATCTATCACCACCAGACGGCTGTCGGCGATGGCCTGTTCAATCGCAGGGATAGCAGCGGCCTCGAAGGCTGGAACATCCACTCCGTATTTGCTGACGCGCCAACGACCGCCGATGGCAATGGATGCCAGGACATATCGCTCGCCGCTCAGGAGGTTAAGCGAAAACCCGAACCGCTGTCCTGCCTGACGGATTTCTTCGGTGTAAAAGCCGCCCGCATTGACGCGCGTGAGAGCGAGCAAACGTCGGATAACCGTTGTTTTGCCGATTCCCGGCGGTCCGGTCAAAAGAACTTTCGGTGAGAAGGTCATGGCGGGACTTTTCCTCTTTCTCGCCAATGCGCTGTCGCTTGTTTCGCCCACTGAATGAAAAGTCAAGACGATAGAGACGCGGCACGGGCATCTTGCGCGTGAAGATCAAGCATTGGCTTAGACATAAGGAATACGAGGGTGCATGTCCAAATTCCAGAAGAGGTGCCGTTCCGCACATTTGTCGCTTTCCCCGACAGGATAGCCCGTCTTTCTTCCCACGCTCCCCTGAAAGGGGAGGCGAAAATAGCCAGGGGCAACGCCCCTGGAACGCAAGACCGTCCTCGGACAAGCTCTGTAGGAGTGAGCGAAGCCAGCCGGCCCAACCCGCCGTTCGCGCGCCCCGTCAGGGCTTGACCACCGCGGGGCCGTCGTTTTCCAGGGGCGTTGCCCCTGGCTATTTTCGCTCGTCCCTTCAGGACGCGCAAGAACGACTCTTTCCGCAATCGCTTGCGCCTTGGCGGCTTTGGGTTGGCGCCCAAGGCGCGAAAGACCTTTCTCCACGAACACGGGCGACGACCGACGCCATCCGACCATCGTGCCGCCACACGATACTTTATGCGCGATATGGACGCCCACAACGGCCTCGATGCGATTCGCACTGGCGCCTGTTATGAGGTTCCCGACAAATGGAATTCGGACATGCACCCGGAATACGATACCTAGCCCCACTCAGACGCGCTCTTTCAGCGCTCCCAGAGATGATTGTGGTGCCACAGCATCTCTGCGAAGTTCAGTATGAGCGACCATTTCTACGTCACGGGCAAGATACCCGTGCCACTGCCGCCGTTTGTTTCAACACACACCTTTGGGCATTTTTCTTGCGCACCGAAAGGTCTTGGTCTATACGCCACAGCGATTACTCTATCGGAGGTCAATTCGTGGCTGGAGATTTGCCCGCGTTCCTGCGCCATGCTCGACTCGGTGCGGTTGTGTTCGTTCTGCTTGGTATTTCCAGTGCTTTCCCACAATCGTCCCTACCGGCTTTTGAAACAACCAAGGATCGCATTCGCTCCGCGACCGAGACGGTCGTTTTGGCTCGCGTGGATTCGACGACCGTGACGAATCAGGTGTTGCGGTCCTGGTTGAGGGTAGCCAAGCCGTCAAAACTCGACCGGCTGACGATTGATCAGATCATGGGGCTCCCCGGCCCCGATCTGGCTTCTGTGATCCGGAATCTCGGTTTCTACAACATGTCGAATCAAGAGGCGCTGCGCGACAAGGATTTCGTTTCGACTGGCCTGCCAATAGCCCTGACCAGCCAGCGCGACCAGATTCTGCAAAGCGCTTTGCTCGAAAAGGAAATCAACGAGAAAAACCCTCCCATGAGCGAACAAGATGCGCGCCGCTGGTATGAGGAAAACGCCAACCAATACACCATGCCCTTCACCTTCTCCGCTTACGCGATTTTTCTTTCGACTTACCGGCCCTATTCCGCGTTTTTCACAAAGAGCAACACGCTTGCCACGCTCGGGGAGATCGCCGCGGACGTGATCGGTCAGCCCAAAGCGATCCATCGAATTCTGGATTCTCGAACGAGCAGCCCCCTTTTTCCGCCCTCCGACCCCAAGGCGATTGACTATTTTTTTGGCGCCCCGATCAGACCACCGGCATCGCTGGAGATTTTGCAACTCCTGCCGCCGCTCAAGCAACAAGGGCGTAGCATCGTTTGGATACCGATGGACGATCAAGGACGCCAAGCGGTCAGGCAGCGCATGGAGAAAATCGAGGCCGAGCTTCGAGCGGGCGCGGATTTCACCGCTCTGGCAAAAAGGCATTCCGACGAGCCTGCGGAGCTGCGGGGACAGCTGATCGGTCCATTGCCGACCCCCGGTCGCCCGCTCTTGGATGGCGTTCTCGAAGCGGCGGTCAAGACCCCGGCCGGTAGCATAACTCCCATCCTCGAAACGCCACACGGATTCCTGCTTCTCAAGATTGTCCAAAAGGAAGAGAGAACCGTACGCCCCTTTGAAGAGGTTCGCGCGGAGTTGATCGCTGAAGAAATGCAAAGGCGGCGAGCCAAGGCAGCAAGCGAATTGGCCCGCTCGCTGTTCAGCGATCCGGCGCTCAAGATTGACCGCGCGGGGATCATGGCCAAGGATGCACCAGACAGCCGAGTCATTGCGCGGGTTGGCGATTTTGCCTATACCTGGGGAGACTACCGGCGCGATACCCGCCGGCGCTACAGTGCGCCGCCGACCTATGAGGGCCGTGTGGAATTGCTGAGCTCATCGGTTCTGTTGCGCGACAAGCTGGCCGCCGCCAGAGCAGTAACAATTGGTCTGGATCGCGAACCGGCCGTCGCGATCCAGCTGGCGGCAGTGGAAATGATCTTTCGTGGTCGGGCGTACGTCGAATGGTACGCGGCACACCGTGTTCGCATTACCGAAGAAGATCTCCAAAAATTTTACCACGACGAGCGTGAGCGGTTCCGTGAATCGGGAAAATACGAAGTGCGCGAATTGATTATCAAACTCGATCCGGACGAGAACCGCGACGACAAAAAGGTAGCGAACACAATGGACTTCTTGGCCAACGATGTGGCCAGACGCATTAAGAGTGAACGCCTTTTTGCCATAGAAGCACGCGCCCAGTCCAACTGGCCAATCCAGGAGCGGCAACGGGGAGAATTGAAGACAGTCGAAGAGAACTATCGCGGCACTCAGTTTGCGGAAGTCTTGGCCGGTCTGGAACCCGGCCGTTGCGCGGGTCCGTTCCACATTGGCAATGACATTTTCCTCGTTTGGCTGCGCGAGCGCTCCAAGCGCCGCTATCGCGAGTACGAAGAGGTCAAGGCGCACGCCAAAGAACTGTATCGCCAACTGCATTGGGACGAACTGCTCGGCATCGCCGAGAAGGAAATCCGTTCGCGACATGAGATGATATTGTTGTTCACCTATCCAGAGAGAGGTGAAACGGACAGTGCGCCTCAGGCAGCGTCAAACCGTTCGCTCTAGCGTCCGGGAAATACAGCGACTGGCTGTTTGGGCTTTCGTCTTGATCCTGACGGCTGTCGCTTGCCGGCGGCAGGGCGATGTCTCACCGGTTCGTTCTGCCGAGCCACCCAGGTATCGAATTGCAGGAACGGTCTGCAAGTCCGACGCCAAAGATCACTCGGGAATCCTCGTATTCTGTGCGGGCACCTCGTATTTGGCTTACACCGATTCACGCGGCAGCTACACAATGACCGGTGTGCCGCCGGGCAAGTACAAAGTTCAATGTCAGCACAACGACTACCAGCTGGCCGTTGTTGGCGATGTCGAACTGGTCGAAGGAACCCTCGATCCGGCGGTGCCTGTGCTGTTGGCCAACAAAACTCTCGAACCCAAATTGACCCCAACCCAACAGGCCGAACGAATCCTTTGTTCGATTATGGGTTTTGCTCGTCTCAAGGATCGGCCGACGGCGGAGGGCATAGTTGTTCGGGCAGTGGGAACCGACTTTCGCACCGTGACCGATTCCAATGGCAGCTACCAACTGCTTCGCCTCGATCCCGGGCAATACACAATTGTTTTCGAGAAACCCGACTACCGCGAGCAGCGAATGCCCGTGCGGCTGGTTTCCGGCGATCTTGTCTTTCCCGATCCAATCATTCTTGACCCACTGCTGGAAAAAAAGAAAGGCCGAGTTCTCGCCGGCAGCGTGACACTGCTCGACCCGACCGGACAACCCATGAATGACTATGCGGGCGTTCTGGTTTATATCGAGGGGACCACCCAAATGACGCTTCCCGGGGCCAAGGGACTGTTTCGCTTCGAAGACCTGACGCCGGGGCGGTATGCCGTTGTGGCGGCTGCCCCCGGATTCATTGACCGCGACCGAGCCGAGGTGGATTTGAGCGAAACCAATGAAACCTCTGTCGCGCTGACACTTCGGAGCGCAGAAGCGGCCACCTCGGCACCCGGCACATTGATTGGGCGAATTCTAAAAGATGATCCACAGGACACCCTGGTCGGTACGATGGTCGGGCTGGTCGAACTTGGCGCGACCGTGATGACCGATGCCAAGGGCGGTTATTCTTTTGGCGGGATCGCTCCCGGAACCTACACTCTGGTGGCACAAGCGGAAGGTTACACGCCTGTTACGCTTGAACAGATCGATGTCTCCGCTGGTGAGACGGTTCAGGCGGCCGATCTGACGCTCGAAAGGCGTCGCGATTACCCGCGCGTGCTCTTCACCAATCCCGCCAACGGCGATCGCAACGTCGTCGTCCTCAATGTCGTGCCCGTGGCCATTCGTTTCAGCAAAAAGATGCGACCGGAGAGTTTGCGGGCTGCGTTCTCGATCGAGCCGAAAGTCGGCTACCGCGCCTACGCCGGTCGCGAACATCCGCTCAGCGATTACGACCAACTCCACGTGGAGTTGCTGGGCGTTGGGACCGAGGCCCCTTTGCGTTTCAATACAGCCTACACAGTGACCGTGAGCACAGCGGCTTGTGACGACGAGAATCTCCATCTTCAACAACCCTATCGGTTCAGTTTCCGGATGGGCCAAGCCTCGATCGTCGGAACAAGACCCACCGATGGCGCAACGGATGTGTTTCTTGATCTCGCCGCTTCGCGCCTTGCCGTTTTCTGCAATGCCCGGCTGGATCCGAAAACCATCACAACCGAGAAGATTCGCGTCCGCCCCATGTTGAACAACATTCCCCAGGTTGCAGTCATCAACAATCCCGCGTCGGGTTGGAGCGAAATCAGCATTGCTGCCGCTTGGGAACGAGGCGTCCGCTATACGGTGACGATTGGCGTTGGCATCCGAACCCTCGATGGTTCACCCCTCAGCAATCTCCCCTACACATTCAGCTTCACAACCAGTGCAGGTCGTGCGATTGACTTTGCGCCCGGAGGAAAGGGCCGGAGGTGAGAGGCGAGAAAAGGCGAAGAGCGCCGATGCTCGCGCAGAATCTCGTGCTCTCTTTCCCTCTGGCCTCTGACCCCTTGCCTCTCACTTCTCTTTTGGGCCATTGGCGCCCCGGCGGGATGAATGAATGGAAGTTCAAAGCCGGAGAGGGAGCAGCGGCGGCGCCCGGCCACGGTGGCCAGCGTGCCATCTGACCCACGCCCTGTCTTGCTCCGGCAGAGCCTGATCGCACTGACAGCCGAGCTTCAGCGGCATGGTTTCGAAGCCTATCGGGCCAAGCAGATTTATCACTGGCTTTACAAACGAGCCGTCGCGTCGGTCGAGCAGATGAGCAATCTTCCCACGGCTATTCGAGAGTGGTTGGCCGCCTTCTACCGATTCGGCGGTGGAGAAATTGTGGACCGCCGCGACAGCCGCGATGGTTCAACAAAACATGTGTCCGCCCTCTGGGACGGTCAACGCATCGAGTCGGTTCTGATGCGCGAAGACGACCGCCGAACGCTTTGCGTCTCCTCCCAGGTGGGCTGCCCGTTGGGCTGCCTGTTTTGCATGACTGGCGTTGGGGGATTCGTGCGCAACTGTTCCAGCGACGAAGTTGTGGGACAATACCTGGCAGCCCGGCGGCTTCTCGGCGCCGGTGAAAAGCCGATCACACACATTGTTTTCATGGGAATGGGCGAGCCGCTGCTCAACTGCGATGCCGTGTTTGAAGCAATTCGCCGCCTGACCGATCCACAGGCTGTCGGCCTTTCGCCCCGACGGATCACGGTCTCGACTGCCGGCGTTGCCGAGGGCATTCGGCGACTCGGCGAGGCGAAGCTGGGGGTGAAACTAGCCGTCTCGCTCAACGCCTCGACCGAAGATCAGCGCGGTCGGTTGATGCCGCTCGGTCGCCGCGACAAATTGACGGATGTCCTCGCGGCTTGCCGACAGTTCCCGCTGCCGCGACAGCATCGGATCACTTTCGAGTATGTGTTGCTCGAAGGGGTAAACGATTCGCCGCAGGATGCACGACGCCTGGCAGAGATGCTGCGTGGCTTGCGCTGCAAGATCAACCTCATCCCGTTCAATCCTGTGGCGGGTTTGTTGCCCTTTCGTCGTCCACCGCAGGAGCGTATCGAAGAATTCCAAAAGATTTTGCTCGATAGGAACTATACAGTGTGCATCCGCTATAGCAAGGGAGCCGACATTGGAGCGGCCTGCGGCCAGCTGGCCGGACATGCAGGTGCCCAGATCCTCTACGATGCTCACGGGAGTCTCGAATCGGACAGACCAAGCAAACCGGCCAGCCGAGCGAGACAGCAAAAGAAACGATGAACCGCACGGACTTCCCCAATCTGTCGAAACAGTCGTTCGAGGTGGATCGGCATGCCTCGGTGATTTTTTCGCCCGTGCTCGATGGTTTTCTTTGGCTCACCCATGGTGTGACAACGCGGCGATTTGCGCCGCCCGAGACCGATCCATTCGATCTAGTGGCCAAAGTCCGTCGCCGCCTTGTCCCTGGGGGATCGCCCATTTTTTGCTGCGAACAGGTGCACGGAAGCGGAATTGAAATCGTTGAATCGGACCGGCACGACTCAGGAACCGACCGCGCTCGCACCCGCGGCCCTGTTGTCGAGCTGATTGGCACCGACGGGTTAATTGTAACGGCTCCTTCGTTGCCGATTGCCGTCCGGACGGCGGATTGCGTGCCTTTGCTGCTGATTGATGTGCGGCGGCGCTGGGTCGCGGCAATCCACGCCGGTTGGCGTGGTTCGCTCGAACGCATCAGCGAAAAAGCAGTTGGAGCCATGAAACGCCTCGGAAGCGAGGAGGGCGATCTGGTGGCATGGATGGGGCCAACGATCAGCCGTGAGGCTTACGAAGTCGGGGCCGAGCTGGTCGAACGATTTCGGGTGGCCTTTCCCGACTATGAAGGAATTCTCTCGGACAGCCACCTCGATCTCGTTCTCCTGAATGCTTGCCAACTGCGGGCCGCCGGTGTGCCGGCGAGCCAGATCCACGCCGCTGACTATTGCACAGTCGGCAATCTTGATTTGTGCTATTCCTACCGTGCTGAACGCGACCGCACGGGCCGCATGGTCACTTACGCCATGATTCTCCCGCCGCAGTCGAGTGAGTCAGAGTAAACGTCTTCAGAAGCACAGACACTTGCCGAAGGTGCGACATTCCTTCATCATCTGGAGTCAAGGGTTTAGGGTGGCTATCAAAATGAAAGTTTCGCCACAGAAGAACGGAAAACACAGAAACGATCCGATTGTCGCCGAGAACCATTTCTCCGTGTCGTCGGTGCCTCTGTGGTCGGCTTTTTCTTTCTGTTAGGGGTGCATGTCCGAATTCCATTTGTCGGGAACCTCATAACAGGCGCCAGTGCGAACCGCATCGAGGCCGTTGTGGGCGTCCATATCGCGCATAAAGTATCGTGTGGCGGCACGATGGTCGGATGGCGTCGGTCGTCGCCGGTGTTCGTGGAGAAAGGTCTTTCGCGCCTTGCGCGCCAACCCAAAGCCGCCAAGGCGCAAGC
>Ga0315280_10010556_pt1 | contig 11556 bp, 7 predicted proteins | sample YL17G06_40_MG_FD_203697 | JGI IMG/M metagenome (GOLD analysis project Ga0315280, IMG submission 203697) | Sediment microbial communities from Yellowstone Lake, YNP, Wyoming, USA - YL17G06_40 | ecosystem: Environmental > Aquatic > Freshwater > Lake > Sediment | place: USA: Wyoming | collected... | reverse complement strand
GCCACGCCACCAAGACCCGAATACGACACCCCGGCCAATTCTCTCGGGGGGGATGGGGTTGACAAAGCCAAGCAACCCCATGACGATCAATCTGGTCGGCGTCCCCCCGTGCGGTTCCGCCGGGCAGGAGAAGGGTAAGGACTCCTGAACGGTTGCCGAAAAATGACGCCGGACACCGGGACTTGGCCGAGCTGAAGGACCGAAGACATGACGCGGGATGAAGAACACCTCAGGTTGCTCTCGATATTCGACTATGTCCTTGCCGGGCTCGCGGGCGGCCTGTCTGCCTTTTACGCGCTTCCCCACCTGATTCTAGGGTTGTTCTTCATCCTCGCTCCAGAGAACCTCGCAGCCGAAGGACAGCCACCGGTGCCTTTCATCGGGGTGTCTTTCATTGGTTGGTCCTTCGTCATCCTTGCTGCCGTGTTCATCACGGTCGGGTGGGTGTTCGCTGCCTTCGTGTTCACCGCAGGCCGCTGCCTCGCAAGGCGCAGGCGTTATTCGTTCTGCCTCGTCATTGCCGCGATTGAGTGCGTTTTTATCCCGTTCGGGACTGCCCTCGGAGTGTTCACCATCATCGTGCTTGAGCGAGAGTCGGTGAAGAGACTTTTTGCATCTAACGACGCGATCCAGCCAAGCACTACCCGCTCCGCGGCCAGCGGTGGCTGAGCTTGATCGTTTTCGCGTCAGATCGCCGTTTGTCGTTGGGGGCTCGGGGGCGAGTTGTTGCGCCCTGCTCTCGATGGCGGGGCGGCCGACTTGATCTGGGCAACGGCGGCGGATAGCCCGCCGTGCCTGGCCACTTCGGCCGGCCGGGAACATGCGGCAGCCTTCGCCTCGTTCGAGGCGACAAGTGCAGGGTCGGCAGCCGGAAACGAAGCTACTGCCGCACGAAGCGATAGGAGAATACCTCGGGCTCGAAGGCGAGCGTCAGGCGGTCTTCTTCGCGGCGGACGGGCTCGCGGCGCAGCACGCGGCCGTCGGCGGCGAGCGCTTCCACGTGCGTCGGCTCGGCGAGCCTCCAGGGGAGCGCGGACCAGCGGATCTGGGCAGTGGCCTTGCCCTCGACCTTGCCCCCGGGCTTGCTCCCCACTTTGGTCGCGGCCCTGCCCTCGGTCGCCTCGGGTAGCGGCGTGACGACCAGGGTGTCGCCCTCCCGCGTGAGCCGGCAGCCGGCCGCCGTGACGATCGGGCCGAAGTCGACCGGCTTGGCTTCCGGGCCCTGCCGGGCGTTGACGTAGAGGTGCCGCTCCGAGCGGGCCATCTCGACCACGAGCCCGTCACGGCGGGCAATCGAGGCCTCGACCGGCCGGTTCTCGCCGGCGACCGGGACCCAGGCCGCGAAGCCGTACTGGGGCAAAACCATCGGCTGGCCCATGCCGCGGGCGAGCTGCCAGTCGCCGGGGCCGCGGTTGACGCAGACCTCGCCCCCGCCGCTCCAGCGGACCCGCTGGCGGTGCAGATCGCCTTCGACGAAGTACACCCCGTCGATCCGCCGCAGGGCCAACGCCCGCATCAGGTCGGCCAGGAGCCAATACTTGCGGACCACGTCGCGGCCGAACGCCGCGGGAACCATGGCGGGGTGGCCGGTGAGGACCTCGGTGGCGATGTAATCGTCGCTGTAGATGCCGTGCTCGCGGGGCTCCAGCCCGCCTTCGTAGCGGCCGGGGTAGCCCGCCCCGTGGAGGATGAAGCGGTCGTGATGGGCGGCGTCGAGCCAGGGGACCCGCTCCGCGTCGCCGTGGGGGATGTCCCAGACGCACCACGATCCCCAGCGGGGCACGGGGCCCGACTTGCCCACGCGGAGGTGGTTCGTCTGGGCCCCATCGAGCCAGCCGACGAGCTGGTCGTGGCCGCTTTCCGAGATCTGCGGGGCCTGGTCGCCCAAGAGGTCGCGGATCCAGGCGAAGTGTTCGCCCCAGGAGGTCCGGGTAGTGACCCGGTCGAAGAAGCGGCCCTCGGCGGTCCAGTAGTCGTAGGGCCCAATGCTTGACCAGACGTCGATGAAGTGGGCGGTGGGGGCGAGGCCGTCGCGGATCAAGCGGAGATTCCGCCGCAGGTAGGGCTCGACGCGGTCGGCGCGGAAGCGGTAGCTCTGGGCCTTGCGCCCCTCGTTGTTCCACGCCCGCACCGGCTGGCCGGTGGCGTGGAAGGCGATGTCTTCGTCGCAGGAGAAGCCGTCGGCGTCGGGATAGAAGTCGATGTAGTTGTCGTGCAGGGCGATGGGCACGCCGGCCCGCTTGCAGGCGGCGACCAACTGGCGCATCTCCTCCAGGGTCCCGTACTGGGGGTTGGGCGGGTAGATGTCGGGCAGGCGGTAGTCGTAGCCCCACCGCTGCCAGTTGTGGAAAATGACCATCGAGTCGGTCAGGCCATAGCGGAAGGCCTCTTCCAGCGACTCCGCGGTGCGCCGGTAGCGGCCGCCCCAGAGGTCGAAGACGAACCGCCCGGCCGCCTTCTCGACGCCGCCGGCCGCCCTGAGCCCGTTGGCGTCCCGCCAGAGCTTAACCGCCTCCCAGACGTTCCGGGCAGGAATGAAGCTGTAGGTGGGGCGGTGGGGGACGTGGAGCGAGTAGTGCCGCCGGGCGGGGTTGACGTCGAGGTGGTCGGGCGGGACGTCGACCCCTTGGACCAGGGAAATCCCCCCGGCAAAGTCGAACCCCACGAACGACGAGGAAAGCTGGTGGCCGTCGAACCCCAGGCGGAACGGCCCGGGATCGCGGATCACGTTGCCCACCCCGGCGTAGACCTGCCCCGCGGCGTCGCTCCACGGCCCGGCGGCGACGTCCTCCAGCCACACCACCTGCCAAGGCTGCGGTGCGGGGACGTTCTCCAGGTGGAAGGCGGCCCGAAGCACGCCGGACTCGACCCAAAGCCGGCCCACCAGGTCCAGCGTGCCCAAGTGACTCTGGAAGCGATGCCGCACCTGGGTGCCCGCGGGCGACGGTTCCTCTTTGACTTCCTGGAGAAGGATCGGCGAGCGGGACTCGTCGATGCGGCCGCCCAGCACGCGGACCTCGAAGCCGTGGAAGTAGAGCGTGCGGTCGCCCTGGCGGAAGCCGACGGCTGCGTCCAACAGCCCGCGGCGGCCGGGCCACACGCGGACCTCGAATGCCTGCGGAGCGCGGCCGACGCTGCCCAGGAGCCGCGAGCCGGCGTCGCCTTCCGGTGGGAAAGGGGCCGGCGGGGCGGGCGTCCCGGCCGTCACCAGCGGCTCGGCCCAAAAGGAGCTGTCCCAGCCGGTGTTGTTCTTCGGGCCGGGGTGCGATTCGAGCTGGAGCCGCACGGTCTGTCCGGCCAGCGAAGCCAGATCGGCCTCGCCCGGCGCCCACTTCTTGGAAGACGTGTGCCGCTCGAAGAGGATCCTGCCCAACTCTCCCGCCGGGGCGTCGATCGGCGCCGCGCGGACCCGGAAGGTCACGCCGTCCCCCTGCCCTTCGGGGATGACTGCGTTGGCGAAGGAAAGTCTCAGCGGCGCGGTCTTGGGCAGCTTGAGCGGATACTCGGCCAGGAGCGTTCCCACCAGGCCGTTCTGCCAGGGCGGGTGAATGCAGACGGCATCGCGGGCGTCGCCGGACGCGGCGTACGATTGGACCCGCATTGAGCCGCCGGTCCGCTCCTCGGACCCCTGCCAGCCGGCCGGCATCGTCTGCGGCGGTTGCCCGAACACAGCGATCACCGCCCGGACCACCGGCAGCCGCCAGAGCGCCAACTCGCCCGAGGCGGGAACCGCGATCGGCTTCCACTCGACGACGCGCGGGGGCCGGGGCGGGGCGGGGAGCTTTGTCTCGACGATGAGGATCGGATGGGCCACCTGCGGTTTGCCGTCGGCCGCGAACCGCGCGGTGGCGTGGATCGGATAGTGGGCGCTGTAGGTCCCTCGGCCGGCGGTGACCTTGAAGGGGACGGTGATCTTCCCGCGCCCCTCGACGGCGAATTTTTGCGGCCCGGCCGGCTCGGCCCGCCAGCGATCCACCAGGCCGATCTCCAGCGTCCCTTCAACCGGCGCGTCCGATCGGTTCTCGATGGCAACGCGGACCGGCAGGGGGACGTCGGTTTCGGTTACCTGCTCGGGTCCCTCGATCCGCACCACGAGCGGCCCCGCCGTATCGACCGGCGGATTGAAGGCCCGCGCCGGCAAAACCAGCGCGCAGGCCACGATCCCCGCGGCAAGCACAAACCAAGCTGTTGCCGTCCGACCACCACTGGTTCTCATGGGCAATCTCCCTGAACGTCCGGTGCTGCTGGGGGTCACTTCACCAACCGTTCGATCGCTTCCGCGACCGCGGCCCGGCGGGCGTAGATCGGCGCCGGATCGGTCGTGAACGTGGTCATGTCCTTAGTGATCGCGGCCGGGACCTCCAGGAGCGACTCGATCCGCTGCACCTCGTCGGCCGCCAGGGCCGCCCGCTTCTTGGCCAGTAAGTCCCGCAACTGCCAGAGATACTCGTAGTCCTCGACCCCTTCGCGGAGCATCTCCCAGCGGATGCTGGAGACGGGCGGCAACAGCACGGGCTCGGGCCCGCGGAGCCCGGGCACTGCCGCCGCCTCCGGCGGATACACGAACCGGCCGTCGCCGTTGCCCCAATACTTCTTCGTCCCCGGGGGCGTGCCGTAGCCGTCGACGTAGCCCATCGGGTCCTCGTAGGGGTTTTGCGGCTTGTCCGGGAAGGCCGCCCCCGAGGTCCACCAGTCGGTGGACCAGATCAGGATCCCGGCGATCTTCCGCTGCCAGGTCTGCCAGAGCCAGACGCGAAGCTCCGTCGCCGGGTGGTCGATGAAAAGCGTGCAATAGGGCGCTTTCGGTCCGCAGCAGACGTACCACCAGAGCCGCTCACTCTGGGCGCGGCGTTTCTCGGCGGCCGCGTGGTTGTAGTTCGGGGTGACGGGGCACCAGATGTCGACCGCGCCGGCCAGCTTCTCGCCCGGCTCCTCGGTAAGCATCCGCTGGATGCCGGGGGCGTACTTGCGGATCCGCTCCATGCCGCTGCGGACGAAGGCGTAGTCCTTGGGTTCCGGCTCGTCAAACCAATAGACGTAGGCCATTCCCAGCCAGCCCTTCTCGCGGAGGTGCGTTTCGAGCTGCTTGACCTGGCTGGCGAACATCGTCTGGTACTGGGGGCTGTTCTCGGCGAAGCTGCCGATTGCAGGGTCGTGCCGGGCATGGAAGGTCCCCCCGCCCATGCCCTGGATCGGCAGGCTGAAGTTGGTGAAGTGGAATTCTTTGACCGCCCGGCTCATGGCCCGATCGAAGGCCGCGAAATCCACTTCGGCCCGGGGCGGCTCGGCCTCGGGGACGAATTTCACGCGGATCGGGTCCAGGGGCGTCGGATTGTAGGGGCTGATGCGGTGCTCGGCGAAGCTCTGGAAGTAGCAATCGAGCACTTTCCGCTTCTCGGCCTCGGTCTTGAGCTGGTGGTAGCGGTAGATCGTGCCTTCGCTCAGCCCGAGCGCGGTTTCCAGGTGGTTTCGCTCGGGCAGCGCGAAATTCCAGACGTGCAGGCGGATCGGCACGTCGGCCGACCAGCCCTCGGCCCGTAGCGCGATCGAGCCGGCGTAGTCGCCGGCCTTGGCATTCTTGGGCACGTGGACCAGGACCCACAGCGGCTGGTTCTCGTCGGCGGCCACGTCGAGCGGCTTGTCCAAGGGAGGCAGGGCGTCGGGCCACCAGTCGCTCGCGCCCGTGGCGTCGGTCGGATGGTGGACGAAGTGGTAGTAGACGCGGAGAACCTTGATCTCGTCAGCGGGGATCATAGCCCCGCCGGGTCCCGCGAGCGGACCGGCTGCGGCAGTCAGCCCCTTCAGCGGCTCGTTCGGCCGAACCACGATCTGAACCGCTTCGCGGTCGTTGCGGGCGGCGGAGAGTCGGGCCGCCGAGCCGCTTTTCTCGGGGGCGGCCCGCTGCCGCGGGACCTTGTGTGCGGCGTCGCACCACCAGACGGCCGCCTTGCCGGGTCCGTGGACGATCGACTCGCCGTAATCGGAGCGGTAGAAATCGGCCTTCCCCCCGCGCTGCTCGCCCGCAACGACGGGTCGGGGAAGCAGCACAGCGGCCACGGTGAAGGAAAGAAACATCGGCGAAAAGCGTTTCATGGTATCGTTCTCCGGCGGACTGCACGTACGCGGGGAATGGCTCACGTGGCGGGCTTTGCCCGCGCGGGGCAAGCCCCGCCGCTACCCTAATCCTGAATCCCGAACCCCTAATCCTGAATCCTGAATCCTGAATCCTGAACCCTGAATCCTGAACCCTGAATCCTGACCAGGCCCCTCCTCCGCGTCCTCTGCGTCTCTGCGGTGAAAACTCCCTCTATTTCCGATGCGGTGGGACGGCGGGCTGGGAGCCGGGCCCCAACCCGATCCCAGGCACCAGCGACTGGATCGTGCTGCGGTCCAAGTTGAAAACGGTGAAGCCCGCCGCGCCCAGCGATCGCGCATGGTAGATTTGCCCCACGACCCGATCCACCGAAAGTGCGGAGCTCGACGCGGTGGCCCCGATCCCGGGGTAGAGCGGGGTGCGGCCCTCGACGAGCTTGAGCTGGTTGGAGACGAGGGTCGTGAAGGAGAGGTCGCTTTCGGTGTAGTCCATGGGGCAGAGGAAGTCGAGGTAGCCGGCCTTGACCCAGGCCACCCAATCCTGGCCGACCGACTCCCGGCACCCGGGATACGCCCCGAACACGGCGGCCGAGATCTTGATCTTCGGCTTGAGCTTCTTCGCCTCGCGGTGGACGGCCTCGACCAGGCGGGTGATCTGGCGGCAGCGCCAGTCGCGGTACTCGTCGCGGCGCGGGCCGCGATAGCAGTCGCCGGGCCACTGGGCCACCGGCTTGCCGCTATCTGCCTCGAACCGCTTCCGACAGCCGTCGCAATAGCAGTGCTCGCCGTCGGGGTAGCGGATGTAGTCGAAGTGCAGGCCGTCGACGTCGTACTTGCGGGCGACTTCGAGCATGCTCTCCAGCTCGAGCTTGAAGTTCTCCGGATGGGAGGGGCAGAGCCAGTTCGTCGGCTCGCCCGCGGCCGAGACCTGGGTCCGCCCCGCCTCGCGGAGCTTCGCGACGAAGTCCCGCGGGGCGTTGGAGAGGTTGTAGTTCACTTTCCAGACGTGGACTTCAATGCCGTGCTTGTGGGCCGCGGCGACACACTGGGCGATCTGGTCGCCGTGCTCCTTCACCGTTGCGCTGCGGGGGAGCAGGTCGCTTGCGTAGTGGGCCAGGCCGCCCCAGAGCATGTTGGGCAGGACCATGTTGAACCCGCCTCCCGCCAATTCCTTGGCCGTCCGCTCCCAGTCGCCCGGGTAGGCCCCGGTGCCGGAGTGGTTCCAGAAGGCCCGGCCTTCCACGGTCCGGCTGGGCGTGGCGCGGAGATAGGCTTCCACGAGCAGCTCGTGGGCGGTGCGGGCCCGATCGACAGCCTGGGGGTATTCGCCCTGATCGGCGCGCTGCTTGGCCGCGGCCAGCATCTGGAGCGCGATCTGGAGCTTCTCTTTGGCTTCCGGGCTCTTCCCTTTGGCAACGTAAGAGGCGAGTTCCGTTTGCCCGGCGCAGTGCCCGACGCGATCCACCCGGGCCATCTCGCCGCGGACCATTTCCTGCCACAAGGGGGGATGCAGGAGCCCGAGGACGGCGGCCAGGAGCTTTTTCTTGCCCTCGCGGTCGTCGGGCAGAAGGATGTGGCTGAAGAAGGCCCCCGTGTCGCTCACCAGCACGGCTGCGTGCCGGGTCGGCTTGCCTTGGGGGTCGTACCACTGGCCGATCACCCGGGCGCTGGGGGCGACCGGCTCGGCCACGGTGATGTTCCACGAGTTCTGGCGGACCGAGGCGGGGAGCCCCGGGACGTCGGTGGCCTGGAAGCGAATTTCGGCGAACTGGTCGGGCAACTCCGGCCGGACGAACTTGGGACGGCCGAAGCCGAGGACTTTTTCCAGCCGCGGCGGCAGGTTGTAGCAGACGATCAACTTCCCCCCCGCCTTGACGAACTGCTCCAGGGCGGCGGCCGCCTCGTCGTCCAAGCGGGGGTTGTAGGCCAGGATCGCCACGCGGCGATTTTGCAGGGCGCCGCGGGGCAGGGCGGCGTCCTCGACGGCGTCGGCCCCCAGCCCAAGCTCGCCGAGCATGTCCGCCACGATGCCGGCCGTGCGGCGGGCGGTCCTGGCCTCGGAATCCTTCCCGCCCCGCGCCGCGGGAACCACGAGCGCCACGTCGTGCCAGCGGGCAGCCAGCCGTGCCAGGCGGATCGTCGAGTCCCGGGCCCCGCCCCGCCAGACCGAAATGCGGATCCCGTCGATCTTTTGCCAGCCGGCGGGCTTTCCTTCGACACGGAAGGAGGCCTTGGAAAAGCGGAGCGTCTGCCGGCCCTTCTTCACCAGCCCGGTGCCGGCGGCGTACCAGCCCTCGCCGCTGCGGAAGTAGAGGCTCACTTGCCCGACCGCCTCGGGTTGGTCGGCGGTGATCTCCAGGGTGAATTCCCCGGGGGCCGCCAGGTCGAGCTTCACCTGGCGGTCGAGGATCGTCCGCTCCAGTTTCGGCTGGCTGGCAAAGGGGGCGGCGAACTGGAAGACGCGGCCGCCGTCGTCGCGGGCGATCGCTACCGGGGGCGTGCCGCCGGACGCTTCCCAGGCCCGGGCGGCTGCGGCGGAATCGGGATAGTGAAAGGCGTCGATGAGCTGCTCATTCGCAGATGCAGCCAGAGCGGCCAGAGAGATCAAGGTTGCAGCGATCATGGGATAGCCTCCTGAGGGCTCACGGGAGGGGGGACGATGCCAACGTATGTCGCGTATTGTAGCGGCTCGAAACGGCCATTGCACCCCGCGTCGCGGAGAAGGGGGCCGAGGAGCGATGGCCGATCTCTTGGTGAGACGGATGGACACTGGCCGCACATCCTTGGACCCCCGTTGGACGGGTCGGCGTTTGACTCAACCCGAGCGCTGCAAGACAACTCTGTAGGACGGGTCAAGCCATTGACGCGGCGGACTGGCCCGGTCAGAATCGGCTACGTTTTTCGGGATTGCCCCTGGGGCGGGCGAGATTGGGCGGTTCGTGAGAGGAGAGCGATGAGCGGCGGAGCAAGTGCGACGATCCAGGTAGCATGCCCGAAGTGCGGCAAGCACTTAAAGGCTCCCGCGGCGGTGGCGGGGAAGAAGGCGCGGTGTCCGAGCTGTCAGTCGTTGATGATGTTGCCCGCCGCGGCGGCACCAGCCCCTCAGCCCGCGGCCGCCCCCGGTGCGGCAAGCTCGCCGCAGCCGGGTTCGCAGTATCCTCCGTCGCCCTTTCCCCAGTCGCAGTATCCTCCGTCGCCTTTTCCCGACCCCGCGTTTCCGTCCGCGCCGCTGCCCAGCGTGCCTGTCCCGGGTCCGGCCCTGGGGGCGACGCAGGAGCCGGGGGCGGGCTCGGACCTTTCGGGCGGGCTGTCGGACCTGCTCGACGAGGCGCAGCCTTCCGGCTGGAGCGGGGGAGACGGCTACGCCGTGGCCGCCCCCGGGCCCAGCCCCGCCAGCGGCGCCGTCGACACACGCTATGAGGCGATTGCACCGATCAAAGCAAAGAAGAGGAAAAGCAAGTCGATTTCCGGCAGCGGCAGCGCGCTGGCCGGGCTGGGCATCATGATCCTGGCGGTGCTCTGGTTCGTCGGCGGACTGTTCATCGGCTACATCTTCTTCTATCCGCCGATCCTCTTCCTCATCGGGCTGGTCGCCTTTCTCAAGGGGCTTTTCTCGACGATGACGGGGGGAGACTAGAGGCAAGGCGGTAGCCCACGCCGGGCTCGGTGAGGAGAAACTGCGGCTGCGCAGGATCGGCTTCGATCTTCCGCCGCAGTTGGGCCATGTAGACGCGAAGGTAGTGCGTCTCCAACACGCTGTCCGGCCCCCAGACCTCCTTGAGCAACTGGCGGTGCGTGACCACCTTGCCGGCATATTTGACGAGGGTCGCCAAGAGCCGGTACTCGATCGGCGTGAGGCGGACTTGGCTCTGGCCGACGAAGACCAGCCGCGCCGCCAGATCGACGCGTAGGCGGTCGAGCACGAAGACGGGGTCGCCCGGCTCTCCCTTCGACCGGGCCGCGTGACGCATCGCCACGCCGATCCGCGCCAGCAGCTCACCCACGCCGAAGGGCTTGGTCAGGTAGTCGTCCGCCCCGGCCTCCAGGGCCTGCACCTTGTCAAGCTCCTGGCCGCCTGCAGGATGCCTTCCTTCCCCGCGGCCGCTATGGTTGCCAGGCTTGTATCTCCACGGGCGCATCGGAGCCGGGGAGCCGAGTCAGCGCGACCCCGGCGGGAAGCTGCGAGAGCCGTTTCGGGTTCACCTTGCCTCCGAGCACGGCTTCAAGCATCTTGGGCTTTTCGAGCACGCACGAGAAAACCACCGCAAGCCCCATCTCGCGCGCGAAGTTGTACCGCGGCTGATCGAAGTCGTCAGGCGACTGGGACAGGAGCCAAATTCCCACGCCCTTGGATCGAACTTCGCGCACCATCTTCTCCAGCGTGGGCTGCTTGCACAGCAGATAATGATGGGCCTCGTCGATGATGATGATCAGACGCACCTGGCGGTTGCCGTTCGCATCAAGGGGAGCGTCCGGCAGCGCCATGATGTCAGCGTACAGCCGATCAAGCATCAAGAAGACCGCGAGTTTCCGCAGGTCCTCGGGCAGCCGGTGGACATCGATGACATGCGGAGCTTCCAGGAACTCATGGTGCTCCACGTCCACCGCCAAAGTGAAGAGCGGGAAATCGGTAAACTCACGCAGGCACGCCAGGAGTGAGTCGTCGGGCCAGGCGTTGTGCGCATAGCGGTGATTCGCGACGTCCACCACATCCGCGAGGTCCGGTGTGCTGCCCGCGAGCTGATCGTAGGTTTCCCTGATGATGTCGAGGCAGCGGCTTTTCTGTTTCGCTCCCAGCCCCCGAACAACCGAGCAGATAGTGTCCCTGAACCGATGGGCGGCCAGTCCCAGTGAATGTTCGTGCCGTTGCACGATCGTAAGAGGGGCGAGCCCGATCGTCTGTCCTGGAGCGGCGCGCTCGCGCCGCGAAGACCGCCCCCTGGCTCGCGAAGGGCGGGCGCTCCCGAAACTCAGTACCCTCGGAATTGGCGGGACCCTCAGGCGCGTGGTTCTCCCCTCTGTTGGGGCACTCAGAAGCCATATCGTTGCTGCCGGGCTCGGAATGCATCCTCGCCGCCCTCCATGATCCCAATGACCGACTGGACGATGTAATCATTGTCAATTGACCCGTGGCGCTGCACCTTGCCCTTTCGATCACTGAGGGCGTCGAGAACAACGACCTGCTCCGCATCGCCCGAAACCACGATGTTCGGGTTGTGCGTGCAGACGATAATCTGTCGCTTCTCCTTCAGGGACGCGAGGATATCGGTGAGCACTCGGCCCACGAGCCGATTGTCAAGGTTGTCCTCCGGCTGGTCGATCACCAGCGGTGTTGACTCCGCCAAAGCGATCAAGGGCAGCATCGCACTTGAACGCTGTCCGGGCGACAATTCGCCCACCGGGCGATCATTCAGCAGAATGCTCTCGTGATCGTCCCATTCAACTTCCTGTAGCTCCATCAGC
>Ga0315280_10010555_pt1 | contig 11556 bp, 15 predicted proteins | sample YL17G06_40_MG_FD_203697 | JGI IMG/M metagenome (GOLD analysis project Ga0315280, IMG submission 203697) | Sediment microbial communities from Yellowstone Lake, YNP, Wyoming, USA - YL17G06_40 | ecosystem: Environmental > Aquatic > Freshwater > Lake > Sediment | place: USA: Wyoming | collected... | reverse complement strand
GGGGAGAAGTGCTCTGGGTAAAGCGAGCCGAGAATGTAAAGGCCGTGGCGGCGTTAAAGGAGCACGAAAAAGAAGCGCGCGGATTAGCCCGCGGGATTGGGGTTCCTCCGCCTGAGCTCCTAGCTCTGTGGGTGGATATTGAAAGGAAAATCATCGAACCGTTATTGGATCAGCTTCCAGCTGTGGCTTTAGACGTGCGCTCGCCCTTTTTCGGAGTATACACCGTGCCTTATCCTCGCACCAAGTTCGGGAAAAATGTGAAACTAGACGTGGAGAAAGAACCGCTTTTTGAGGATCTTGGAAACTATCCCCGATTCAAACCCGTTCTCAAATCATTAGATCAATTCAGGCGGGGATCCGACGAGTTCTGGGAAATGAAAATGGAATCGCGTTTGAAGATTTATAGGTGGATAAAAAGCAGGATTCGGAAAAAATTCGCTCCAAAAGAGTGGATATCGAAACCTTCAGAAATCCAGCTTGAATGGCTTGCGGAAGATTTTCTAAAATGGGCGATATCACTAGTTGGGGAGGGAAAAGACAAGTTCGATAGACACTTAAAAGATTTGAGAGAGGCCCCAGACCTTGAGGGATTATTAGTGCCATATACCGGGCTCCCCGAAACGGGCGGAAAAGGATTAGGTGATCTGTTCATTGGAATGTTAAAAGAGATAAGGGAATCGAAGTTTTCAACCGATGCGGTCAAACTCTATAGGAAGCTCAGAAAGTTGGAGAGTCTGAGACTACGGATAGAAGAAGAGCTGAAAACCGTCCTCGCTCAAGGCAGGAGCCCCGGAGGATTGTGGACTTTGCTCAAATAGTGAACTCGCTGCCGATCCAGGGGCTGGGCTTGGGGCATAGAAACTCATTTTAGCGACAAAGCACATAGTTTGGAGGCTGGTGATCGCCAGGCACGGGCGGGCCGCAGTTCGATTCTTGGTTTTTGGATTTTAACCCATTCCCCACCCACACAACCAAGTCAAGGAGTAGAGTTGTTCGCTGGAGCTCCTCGCAGCTCCCAAGATCTCGGATTATCATGGGGGGGGCACTGGTTAGAATTTTTCCAGCGAGACTTGGCGATGCGACCCTTGCTGTTCAAATTTGGAGCCGCAAATTTGAGTCAATCGTTGGTGAACCTTATACAGGGCAAGTGTGTCCTGTGCACAGTACGCTTTGAGATTTTTCTTCATTTCTTCAGCTTTTTCCCCCTTGTACCTGCCTAGCGCTAAGTACGCGAAGGCCGCCACCGCAGAGTCGCCGTCTTTGATTTCCAGCGAATCGTACGATATTTCTGGCGCCAAAACAGGTAGTACCACCTTTATCGATGTGCTCCCGTGGAAATCAGGATGGTAAAAATTAGCGCTTACGATCTGCTCCAAGTTTACCATTCGGTCGGTCAGAGACTTGATCTCGCTTGAAAAACTTGGAAGCGTATCCGCGAAGCTGGAAAGGATAGTCTTTTCAAAGTTGCCGTAGACGACGATGTTACCGCTATCGCCTAGAGTTCCTATCAGATTTTCCACAAATTCTTTTCTGCAGTCCCTATTTGGGTCAGCCAAGAATTCGTAATGCTCTGTATCTCGCCCGGGCCTAAGACATTTGTGCACAGAATACTGCGTCGGTATCTTTTCGTAAGGTGCTATGTCTGGGTAGAGAGGAATAGCTGTCGTGACCGTCTCGAAGTCTAAGTAGTACACTGGCCACGAAAGACTTTCTAAGCATTTTTTGAGCTCGGTCCCGACGAAGGGTTGGTTCTTCTTCACGCACTCTCTCACCCTAGCTTGTCTTTCCGTCAGGGAAAAACTGTCCGGGATGTCCTCAATACGAACGATGCCGTGCGCAGCGAGTTCATCGTACTTCTTCTCAGACAATCGCGGGATGCCGAATATGTGGTTCTTGATGCTAGCGCCTAGGCACTCCTTAAAAAGCTCACATTTTCTGCACACGAATTTTAGCTTCGCATCCGGTTTCTTCGGTGCCCTAGTTATCTTCTCGACTATTTCCCAGTAGGGCTTGAAAAGATCGACCCTACTCTGAACTTCGTCTGTGTGGTCTATCTTTGTGAATAGGCGATCGTTCCCCATCCCCAGCCGGAAGTCTTTGGATATCAGGATTAGGGAAGTTTCGGAGATCTTGAGGCCGCCTTTCTCAGCCACCATAGTAGTATAGGCCATATCGTCTATGAACTCCGGCTTGTCCACAATGCTGGACTTTACCTCGTTGAGTCTCCAGCCCCCCTTGATACGTTGCAGTATGTCGGCCTTGGTCACAAAACCGTCCATTAGGAAGGTAGCACCGAAGATGGCCGAAACTTCGCGGTTTTTAATTGCACCAATCGTTTTTTTATGAGATAGTTCAAGGTTTGCATCTTCAATTAGTAAGCCGCCCGGATAGAGGCTTCTCGCTCTCACCTCGATATCTCGTCCTTGCTCCATTCGGAATATCTCACCCAGTGTTGGGGGTTCTGGCTTTTTTGCCTCCATGACTCTCATAAGCCAACCGAGAGTGGGACACGCCAATGTATTTATGAAAATGTTTTTTGTGACGTATTTCTTCATATTCTTCACTTTATTCTCGTAGGGCAGACCGCATAATATTTTTGTTCGGAGTTCCTGCCGTCCTTAGCCCCACAACAGATTTTCTGGCGGGAGATACTGGTCTCGCTTGGGACACAAGTTATAAAGGGTTTCGAATCATTAGTTCTATGCTATGTTGGAATATCTCATCCTAGACATAGAAACCGCTCCCTTGAAATACGAAGACGAAAAAATCCTTGACTACCTCATGGACAAGCAAATAGACAGGCACTTCCACCCATTGTTCTCAAAATTGATAGCCATCGGTGTCAAAAGAAATGGTTGCGAACCAAATTTTTTCTTTGGTGATGATGAAAGTAAAATTCTAACTGACTTCTGGAATTACCTAACAGACTTACACCCACCCCTGATTGTTACTTTCAATGGCTACGGATTTGATGTACCTTTCATAAACGTTAGATCTATAGTGAATGGAGTCAAAATAGGCAAAAACATCAACCTTAACAAGTGGAAAATGATGAGTTCGGATCATTTTGATTGTATGTTGTTTCTATCAACAGAGGCTGGTTTTACATGGGTGTCATTGGAAGTTGCCTGCAGAGTATTTGGTATCTCGATCCCCCCAAAGAGAATTCCTTCAAGCCAAATATGTGAACGTTACCAAGAGAAGGATTGGGAAACAATTAAAGACCATAGCAGGCAGGATTTAATCCTCACAGAGGAATTATTTAAGAAACTTCACCCATATATATCATTTCCTGTCGTATAATCGACCACAGAGCTACCAGTGCCTCCCTCTCCCAAAGTGGCTTAAATCCTAAATCTAAGTATCTAACAGGGTATGTATGTTTCCGCAAACCAGGGAAAGAAGGCCTGAAGAGATTATCGCGGATAGAATCCTCCTTCTATATCTCATCGACAAAACAAACAGAGAAGCGAAGCTCTATGGGATAACAAAACTCATGAAGCTTGCTTTTCTTTCAGAATATTCGATGGTAAAAAGAAATGTGAAGGGATTTAATTACAGTTTCTTTAAATGGCGCTTAGGCGCGTTTACACCTGAGATATATGACGATTTTGATAAGATGATATCGAACGACATAATCGCAGAACAGTGGGGGATAGATGTAACAGAACGGGGGCGCGAAATTCTCAGCGAATGCTCCGAAATATTTGAAAAAAACAAATCGATATTGGAGTTCGTCAAAGAAGTTGTTAATAAATACGCGAATAAAACAACTAATGAAATTCTTAAATATGTCTATGAAATTCAGGTGGAATATCCGCTTTTTAGGGGAGAACCCAAAAAAATTAAAGACATTCCTGAAGGATGGGATCTTGTTTCCAAACTTGACGAGGATTTAGCGGAGATAAAATTAGAATTGGACGAGGACTGGATAGAAACGTTGGAGATATACTTCTCGAAAGAAACACAGGAATCTATAGAAGATGCGATGAAGTCTGCGAGGACGGAGAAAGCTTGCAAGTACAATCCTATGTCTTGAAAGCTACAAGCAAGTTCCAAGATTTAATTAACAGATTTGATAACTCTACTCATAGGGAAATCGACTCGTCTATAATGAAGTTGGCTAACGATCCATATTCAAATACCAAGCCTCTCAAGGGCAGGTATTATGGCAGAAGATCTTTGCGTATTGGGAAGATTCGCGTGATTTTTGCTATATGCGAAGAATGCAGAAAGCTCGGAGCCCTATTAAGAAAAGATTCAAAATGCGTCGATTGCGATGAGGAATCAGACAAAACGGTAAAGTTATTTTATGTTGGTTTCCGAGAGACGGTTTACGACAGTTTATGATGCCGATCCGTATCATCCCCTATTTCATTATTCAAACACCCAAGGTATATTTTGAATCGCGCCTTGGGAGAAATAGAGAATTTACCGTGACCTAAAATTTTACCCCCGTGCCCAAAATCACTTGCGGCATTCGGGGCGTGAGCCATCGGTTTGACCTCAATCTTTCCGGTGAAATCACTTCTCCAGCCCTCGTGCCCTATTGCAATATCGGTGAACTAGGCGAGCATTGGACGGTATCGTTTTCCCTCCTCTCCAATAGAACTCAATATGGTCAATTTCTGAATCATCTATAAGATGGATTTTCTGTTTACATATTGCACAAGTGGGCTCATTTTCCCATAGTTGTCTCTTGTAAGCTAATGAAAAAGCTCGCGGTTCGGGTTGGGGAACCCCTACAATTTTTTCTATAGCATCTAGCCATTTTTTAAAGCGCTTTTCTATTTTCTCCCTTTTATCTGTGGTAACAGTAATGGTATCAATAAATTCTGCATCATGAGTCATGAACCATAGAAGTTCTTCTCTAATCGCATCGCTATTAGGCACAATCTGATGTTTGTCATAGCGGGAGAACCCAAACATTATGATATCAAATAGTCCCTTGTTTATCTTCCTATCCCATTTTCCATTGAAATCATCAGCAGTTCCGCCAACAAAACGTCTGAAGGCATGTTCACCAAACACAGTTTTGGAAAGTTCTACACTTTTCTTGAAAACCTCCCTTAGTTCTCTTTCGTCCTCAGAATTGAGATTTTGATAATTTTGCATTTCTTTATTTAAGAATTGTCTCATCGGGCCGCGGTACTTAAGATATGTGTTATGATAAAAGGCGAAAAAACGCAGGATAAGCTCTCTGTCTTGCATTCTGTTATGAGGTTCTTTTAGTCCAAGCAAAAATTGGAAATCTCTATTCTCGGACAATTCTTTAAGGAAATCGTTGTATCTTCCTCTATAAGAGCAATTCCTAAGCTCCATATCATTCAGCTTTACAGAACCTGTGTTTAAACGCTCAAAAATTTCAAATTTTACATCCTGGTCTGATTCCTTCCTTACTTCAATGATGCGAAGGGTGGCCTTTTTTATTTTGCGTTGCGATTCTTTATCCAAATCCCTAAAAGTTTTACCTTTTAACGGTTTTCCTCGAAAGTGCTGACTTTTTAGGCTTATCAGCCAAATTTTGTAGGGGCTGGCTGAGGCTGGTGGGGGTGACAGAAGGTGAAAAATGAAGTGCCCTCATTGTGGGTCCGAGCGGGTGATAAAGGCCGGCAAGACCAAGCGCAAGTACGTAACCAAACAAGGCTACCGCTGTAAGGAGTGCAGGCGTTACTTCGTCGAGCGCGATGGATTTGAGCACAAGAGCTACCCGGGCAAAATCATCTCAATGGCACTTTTCCTCTATGTTCAAGGACTTTCGCTGTTCAACATCCGTGAATTCCTGTGGCAGAACCACGGCTACAGACCAGCCGACTCGACGATCCTCGATTGGGTCAAGACGTACTCGAAACTCGTGAAGCGGTTTGAACGCAGGCGCATGCCAAAACCGAAGGTCAAGGGACGGATACACCTCGACGAGGTTGAGCTGAAGGTAGGGAAAAAAAGATCTGGTGTATAAACGCCGTCGACAGCCGGACTAAGTACAACCTTGGGAGCAGGCTCGTGTGGCACAGAACCCTTCAAGAGTTCGACGGGTTCTTTAGGGAGCTGAAAAACTGCGTCGGAGAGCAGGTACACGAGGTTTTCCGGCAGGAGAAGCACAAACCGCCCGAGGAACGGAGGCTCGTGACCTTCGTGAGCGACAAGCTCTGGCAGTACAGGACAGTCTTCAACTGGTACTTCTACCGCATAGCCAAGCTCGTGTACGGTGTTCCCATTGCCTGCAAGCAGTACGGCCTCGAGCACAACAACAATCCTATCGAGCGCCACAACCAGGATATCAAGCAGCGCTATAAAACCATGAGACATTTCAAGGGCTTCGCCTCGGCCGAGGCTTTTCTGTCTTTACGGAGGGTAGTGTACAACCACATCCGAACGCATCAAGAGCTGAACGGTATTCCAGCCGAAGCAGCGGGCATCCAATTAGAGCTGGGAAGGAATCGACTCTTTGACTTGATCAAACTCTCTGCCACTTAGTCGAACTCGGCGTCGGCCCTCCGGCGTTCGCTTGTCCAGTGATGAACATCTTCTCCGCTTACGGAGAGCGACACGAGGAGGATTGGGTGGGCCTCGATGCCTCAGTTTGAAAGATCTCCGGTCCATAAATCATCGTGCTAACAACAGCGCGAGGATAAAAACTCACGGATTCCGAGGAAAATCCCTTTTAACTCTCTCAATACCCATAATCCTTTTAGTTTCAGATTATTGTCTAAGAAATCGAAGAACGCATTTAGTCTTTGTTGCCCATCTATTGTAGAAAATTTTCCGTCATTTTCCTCCGATAGATAAATTATTGGGATGGGCACCTCTAACAATACTGATTCAACCAAACGGCTCCTTTTTCCATCGTCCCAAACATGGAGTCTCTGAAACTCTGGCTGTAAAATCAGATCTCCTTCCTTGTACCACTGATAAAGTTCATAAATACTCCTATCGCTTTTATCTGAATACACGCGACGTCTTTCTGGTTCTACCTCAATAGGTTCTTCTTCTTCTCTTGTTTCTTCAAATTCGAGACCTTCGGAAACGGCTCCAGAAGGGGCCTCAATCTCCTCAACTATGGTGGGCTTCGCTTCTCCACCAAGGATGTAGTACATCAGACAGTCAACTTCCACAAGATCCGTGCCGATTTCTTTCGCAATCTTCTTTAATTCATCATTCACTTTCACATATCGGCTACCCCAGTTCTCTCCCCGTGCGTGAGGCGGCAACCTACCCACTTTTTTCAATGCTTTTTTTACAGCATTGTTATACACTGCGTATTTTTCGGGGTTGTAAACGTGAAGAATGGCTGTTGCGAGGTTTCTCCCCATCCCAGGAACGTGAAAATCCTCTTTGGTATCTACCACTTTTTGAATTCTCTCTTCCACATCAAAACTTTCATCGAGCAAAAACTCCAGTGTTTTTTTGAATCTTTCGAAGTCTTTTAGAGCCCCCACCCCTTTCCTTCCAAGTCCAGTCCAAGATCTATTACTATCAAAACTCAGAAAATCCTTCATTTCTTCTTTCGTTAAGCTATCGATATTTAGAAATTTTGATCTATATTTCTCATAGGCTTTCTTTCGCTCGTTTACCCACTCGCCTGCTTGGAGCCTTTCACCCTTTACTTTGATTCCCTCTCTACGAAAACGTTCAAGCCATTTTTCCAATTCTATCTCCACACCTTATTTCACATCTCCTGATTTTAATTTACTCCCTAACCCTAGCTTGAGGCGATTTTCGAACTCCCTTTCCCCTATCTCCTTCAGAAACTCTAGATATTCATTGAAAACCCTTTCGATCTTCTCACTCCTTCTGTCCTCGGGCATCGGCGGCCTCTTAGCTCCGTTGCCGTTCTCGTACCTGATTCTGAGTCCCTTTACCTTGTCGAAAAGCCCGTCCTCGAGGATCCTATATTCCCTGATATGTTTGCTCACGCCAGCCACGTTGTACCTTCCCAAGTAAAGTTCGTTGCTCAACACATCTCTTATCGCGCGAGCGTTCCACTGCTTGCCCTTCTTCGTGGGGATTCCTTGTTTGTTCAGCTCGAATGCCACCTGATCCATTGATTTCTCTCTCAAGTACATCCGGAAGATCTTTCGAACCAGCTTGGCCTCTAATCTGTTTATCATAAGCACGCCATCTTCGCTCTTGTCGTAACCAAGAGGAGGGTGCGGGTTAGGCCACTTGTGCTCCTTGGCCAGCCCGTACAGCCCGATCCTCGCCCTCTCTCCTATCATCTCCCGCTCGAGCTCGGCTACCGAAGCGAGGTTCCTGAAATTGAACCTGCCCACGGAGGTCGTTGTGTCTATGAACTCGGTCACACTGCAGAGTCCGATCCCCCACTCCTGGAGCATCCTCTCGACGTTGACGAGATCCACGAGCGACCGGCAGAAGCGGTCGAGCTTCCAGAAGACTATGACGTTAAACTTCCCTTCCTTTGCCTTCTCAAGCATGAGTTGGAACTTCGGCCTCTCGATCGAACCTCCGCTCTGGCACTCGTCCACGAACACGAACCTAACTGCCCAGCCGCGATCTTCGCAATACTTCCGGCACCGGTCGACTTGTTCCTTGATGCTGTGGTTGTATTTTTGGTTTGGGGAGGAGGTCCTGGCGTAAATGGCGGCAAACACGGGTTTCTCGTTTCCGTTCTTTTCGAGTGTCTTCATGACCTCACCTCTGCATTTTCCTTGATCTCCACAAGCTCCACGCGGACGCCTTCCGCTGGCCTCTCAGAGACTTCGTAACCCCTCTTCGCGAGGAGTTCCTTGATCCTTTCAACGCACCTTTCCGCGATTGTTGGGAGGTTCCTCTGGAGTTCCTCCACCTTCTCGTCTATCTCGGGAGGACCGTTAGACCCCCCGCTGTTCCGGCAATGAGGACAATCAGCGTTCGAACACCATGCACACCTGAACTTGTCCGGGATCCTCACCTCCTCCATTTCGAGCTCCCTAAAGACATGCACCTGATCAGCGGCGTGGCGAAGGAGCTTCTCGGCTGTCCCTCGGCTCACGACATGAACGTCCCCGGTTTCGAACTCAGCCACCAGAACCGGGACTCCCTGCACGTAGGAGTAGGACGCGGCCTGCAGCAGTTTCACTTGGCCGGTCTTCACCTCGATTATCGCGAGCTTCTCGCCCCTCGGGTCGAAGACGGAGTTCCCGCCAACAGAAGGCGTGCAGACGCTACCGTCGGTTCTGCCGTCCCCGCAGTCCTCCTCCCCCCTTATCTCAAGGCCCCTAAGCCTCAGCATCAGCCTGTTCAACAGGGCGCTGCGGGCCATCTCGTGCAGAGAACTGTATATTGAGCTGACCTTTCCGCCCGACTCCCTGTAAAGCGGACAGACCTTGGCAACCTCGGCATCTAGCTGGGATGGCCTGTAATCGTTCAGGAGCGCCCCAATTCCGCTATTTTCAGCTTCACTCATTGGGCATCACCTTCTTGGAAGAGGATCAGACAATCGCTCCATGGCGGGGGCCTCTGATTGTCCAGCATTTCCTTTATCCTCTCCGAGATGCCGTTGGAAAGGTTGAGGACGGTTCCAACCCTGAAAACGCTGTCGTTTAGCTCGCCGACGATCAAGAGACATCCGAACTCCACTAGCACGTTCCGACCGTGCGCCGAGACAAGTCCGTCTTTCATCGCTTGGGCGAAAACATCGGTGATCCGCTTCGGATCCTGCACCCCGAAGCGCTCCGAGATTCTCTCCACAGCGTTGACGGTGAGGATCACTTTGATCCCCGCGCTCCAATCCTTATCGCTGGCTGCGGAAATCGTCTTTTTATTCTCCGTCTTGGCCTCATTCATACCTAAATCCCTATTTCCCTATTTAGGTATAAGTATATAAGCCTTTCCCTATTCTGGTATCTGGGAGAAAAGTTAAATAGCAACAAAGGGATTTAATTATTGATTAAATGGCGAAAGACAAAGCCACGCTGAACATAGACCCCGAGCTGCACCGGGAGCTGAAGGTTGAGGCCGCCAAAAGAGGAGTGAAGATAAGTGAGCTTGCGGAACAACTATTGAAGGAGGGCTTGAAGAAGATTCGATGACTTAACTGAGAAACAATTACTCACACTATTAAGCCACGCATTTCTCATACTTCATGAATAACTTCTATATCTTTTGCTTTACTACTCAGTTCAGTCATTATTACGTAGTCCCCACTCTGTTTGAGATAGTCCTTAATCGTCTCAAATCTTGCAGGATCATATGATGTAATTAACTCATCAAGAATGAAGAATGGAAAATCTTTAACATAATTTCGCTTTGCGGCGAGTAATAAAGCAATAGCAATAGTTATTCTCTCGCTCGCCGCTAACGCTTCTAAGGGGAATTTCTCCACAATTTTACCAATTTTCTTTCTAGTCACCGTTATTCGGAAATCCTGGGGTTATTTGAATATTTTCGAAATCAGTAAATCCAAGTTTTTTATAAAGTTCATTAACCTCTGCGTTAAAGGTTTTTCGAATATCTTCTCTAGCCATGTTTTTCCTTGTTTCTAGATATTGAATTAAATTTTGTATGAACTCATATTTAGCGCGATATTCTTCAGCGCCGCCAGATTCCTTTTTCAACTCTTCGGCCCGGCTTTCTAACCGCAAAACTTCTGCTTCTGTTTGCTCCATAGATGTCAGCAGTTTTTGGCGACGTTCGAATTTTTTATACAATTCCTCTGATTTTGAAAGTTCAGCAATCTCCTTCAATAATTTTTCTCGCTCGCGTTCAAAAGATTCAATATTCTTTCGTTCCGCTCTCATGTTCTTCCGAACCGACAAATAGATTACTATAGTGGCCTTTTCCTTCAAGCTCCTTTTCCGAAAGTGCCAAAAGCTCAAGGGCCTTCGTCTTGGTTTAGAGGTCTCCAGCAACGATACAGTAATTATCTTAAGAACCCAGAGCTGGTCGCCTTCCTTGATACTCAACGGGCGAGGAGGTTCTTCGGGCTTTAAAATTTTGGTTAAGAAAACAGTAAATTGCCATTTAGCCCCATACCAAGAGGAGAGACTCGACCCAATAATTTATGACCTCTTCTAACAAAACCAGCACATAGATGCCATATGCGCTCATACGCCGATGAAAGGATAGTCCGTTGGTTAGATGAAAACGGATACCACCCCCGAAGCGATAAGCATGGCAAAGCGCTCTGCGACTACTTCCTTGATGATATTCTTCACTGTAGTAATCTATTGTGTGAAGAAGCTAAGAATGGAGATGTGGTATACGAGATCGATTATACAGTCGGCAAGGGCGCACTCAGATGGACGGTGGATCTTGTTTTAGGCCCCCCTGCTAGCAAGCCCCTTTTCGTTCCTAGCGTAAAAGGCATTTCGAAAGGTGAACCCAAGGAAATCTGGCTCGCTATAGATGCAAAAGGCGTTATGACTGAACATGGGAAGGCAAGGAGAAATCGCCAACGGGATCTTAACTCCTTCGCGGATATTATGAAGCATTATTACCCTAATTGCGTGGTTGGGGGTATAGTGCCAGTTAATATTTCAGAGCGGTTTAAGAGCCCCCTACGAAAAGGCATAACTAAGCATGAAAACATCCGTGAACTAGTTAAGGGAACCATCC
>Ga0315280_10010554_pt1 | contig 11556 bp, 13 predicted proteins | sample YL17G06_40_MG_FD_203697 | JGI IMG/M metagenome (GOLD analysis project Ga0315280, IMG submission 203697) | Sediment microbial communities from Yellowstone Lake, YNP, Wyoming, USA - YL17G06_40 | ecosystem: Environmental > Aquatic > Freshwater > Lake > Sediment | place: USA: Wyoming | collected... | reverse complement strand
TTTGGAAATCCTTCATAGTCACCCATCTAAGTCTCTCTAGAGCAAGTGAGAGTTGGCTGCCTCTCTTCTCTTCAGCAAGCTCATGAATCTCATCAACTATCACGTAGCGGACTTCACTTAGATGGCGTTTCATAACCCTTCCTGGCAAAATTGCTTGCAAAGTTTCGGGAGTTGTTATCAACATATCAGGAGGGCTCTTCGCTTGTCTACCTCGTTCAGCTATCTCAGTGTCACCGTGCCTCACAGCAACCTTGATGTCGAGTTTCTTACACCACCATTCAAGACGCTCAAGCAGGTCTCTATTCAGAGCTCTCAAAGGCGTAATGTACAGTATCTTGATGCCCAACGATCTTTCTTGGTTGCTAATGAACATGCTAAAGACCGGAAGAATAGCTGCCTCAGTCTTTCCAGTCGCTGTAGGCGCTATCAAAAGCACGTTTTTTCCTTGATTGATTGGCGGAATCGCTTTCTGTTGAGCTTCAGTAGGTGAAGAGAACCCATGCTCCTTCGCGGCTTCTCTTATCGGCTTCGCAAGCAAGGAAAACGCGTTGCTCTTCCTCTGAGGCATTGATCTATGCCAGCACTACAAGAGAAAATAGTCCCACATAAAAACTTGGTATCAGAACGCTCCCAAACGAGCGTTGAAGGCTTAAATCTCGATCAGCCAATTCTAGCTTTGATTTGGGAGAAGCGAAAGCGTGCATATTGAGCCTCTGCTACTATCACTCGTATCAATCGCGGTCATGGAATTCGGCGACAAGACTCAGCTTGGAGTGCTCACGCTCTCGGCACGATACAGGTTGAGAGCACCCATTTTCCTCGGCGCCATGGTTGCATTCGCTATCGTATGTACACTTGGCGTCGGCATCGGTGAAGCACTGTTAAGCGTACTGCCCGTCTGGCTTCTATCAAAGATTTCTGGAATTGTCTTCCTAGCGCTAGGTTTGTTAACGCTGAGAGGACTTGAGAAAGAGGAAGCAACTTCGATGATAGGTCAGAGGAGAGGTCCTTTCGCTTCCACCTTTCTCATGATATTCGTATCCGAGTTTGGAGATAAGACTCAAATAGCGACGATAACGCTGGCAGCGAAGTTTGGGTCACCACTTGAAGTCTTAATTGGAGCGCTATTGGCATTGGGAGCTGTAACCGCGCTCGGGACGCTGGTTGGAGAGAGAATAGCTAGGATCGTGCCCATGAATATTATCAGAAAGATCGCCGCGGCAATCTTTTTAGCAATCGGGTTGTTCACCTTAGCAAGCGTGATCTGAGCACAAGGGCCTCCAGTTGGAGTGCGGCCTTTTCAATATGTATCTTTCTCCAATCCTGGAAGGGTTGAAAAGAGCATCCCTAAGGCATCCCGATTCTTTTGGTCTTAGAAAACAATCTTCATTCAGGAGCGATCTTCGGTATTGGAACAATTGGAGCTGTCTTCTCACCTTGGATTGTAGGCGTTGCATCTGAGCGAGCGTCGTTCCAGTCAGGCATGGTTTACCTGGCGTTCTCAACTCTCATGATCGCCTTTTGCCGCATTGCCATCACGGAAAGAAAGGGAATTTCTCTCGAGAACGTATCCAAACCAGTGCCAAAAGATTAAATAACCGCCATTTCTGACTTATCAAGAAATATCAAAAATATTAACTTCTATCGAGGTTCATGAACATACGGAGTTCGAGGCTCGTGAGCAAGGATCTCGACAAGATGTGGAGAGAGCGTCTCGTCAAGGGCAACTTGGACCTGATCATACTGCGTCTTCTTAAGATGAGGGCAAGATGGGGATACGAGATAAACATGGGAATAAGAGACAGATTCAAGGTTTACCTGAGTGCCGGAACGCTTTATCCTCTTCTTCATTCCTTGGAGGATAGAGGCTACCTTGAAGGTATTTGGGAATCAGAGAAAGGTAGAGGAAGAAGGATCTATAAGATAACGCAACGCGGTGAAGAATTTCTTGCAGCTGGAGAGAAAGCCTCAGAAGATCTTCTTAAGAGAATTCAACTTGAAGGTGACGCGGAAAGCCTCTTCTCTCAAGGTTGAATACACAATTTCCTAAACTCGGAATATGGTGATACAACTCCTAATGTTTATCCTTCGGAGAGCTGATTGATGGAGAATGAGGAGAAACGTAGGCTTCTCAGCTTCGTTAGAAAGAACGAGGTAGCGAAGACCGCTCTACTCATTGTCCTCTTAATCTGCATATCGTACGGATCTTGGAGCGCTTTGAAAATCGCTTTACGCACTGAATATCCGGTCTTGGTCGTCGTTTCAGGAAGTATGGTACCAACTTTGGAGACAGGTGATTTAATCGTCGTCCGCGGGGTCAACCCCAGAGAAATAACAGTCGGCACGATCATAGTCTTCCATAGTCCAAGAGACTATGAAACACTGATCGTACATAGAGTGTATGGACTTGAGCAAAAAGGTGATGAAATCTATTTCAGAACAAAGGGCGATTACAATCCACGGCCAGATGATTGGATAATACCTGCGAATTACGTGATTGGTGTGTTTATCGCAAGAATACCCTATGTCGGAGTTATCGTTATGAGATTGCGAGAGCCATTCGGAATGGGCGTGATCGTTATTCTGATACTTGTCCTTGTCATCTACATGTTCATCGAAGCTGGAAGCAGGCAACGTAAAGAGAAGTCTGCAGAGCTTCAAGAGAAGCGCGCCATTTGGCAAGCATTATATAAATGATTTTATATACCCCCTTCCGTTCTAGGGCTCTATCCACATAGAAAGGATGGGCTAGGCTTGCCGAAGAAGAAGGCTTTTATCAACATTGAGAACGTTGTGGCATCAGCAACTTTGAGGCAGAATATTGATCTGAACTCGATAGTGAGAGTATTTCCTGGGGTTGAATACAGGCCTGAACAGTTTCCAGGTTTGGTTTATCGTCTAAAGAAGCCTAAGACGGCGACTCTGATATTCAGCTCAGGGAAGATGGTGTGTACGGGCGCGAAGTCGGAGAGGCAAGCCAAGAAAGCTGTGATGAAAGTTATCGATGAGTTGAAGAAGAACGGCATAGTTATCGTCGGAAAGCCGGATATTCAGATTCAGAATATCGTAGCTTCTGCTGGTCTTGGAGGCTATATAGATCTCGAAAAGTCCACGTACTCCTTGAAGAGGACTATGTATGAGCCTGAACAGTTTCCAGGGTTAATATATAGAATGGACGACCCGAAAGTGGTAATACTCCTCTTCGCGAGTGGGAAGCTTGTATGCACTGGCGCCAAGAAGGAGGCTGAAGTGCACAGAGCGGTCAATAAGCTTCAGGAGACGCTTGAAACTAAAAACCTCATCTACTACGAATAGTCGGCCGGAAAGCCAGTTAACGAGCCCTATGTGCTCTCGTAAGATACACCAACAATTAATTCGAACCTAAATAGACCAACGCCAAGGGAAGAACACTCCGAATGCTGAAAGCGATGCAAGTTTTCATTCTGAGCGCCATGGTACTGTTTGCTCCAGTTGCCATAGCGAGCCCCTCCCTGATACAAGTTTCCGGTGGATTGTCCGGTGAACAACAGATTGGAACGACTGTCCACTATGTGTTTCGTTTCCAAAACAATGGAGAAAGTGAATCGACTGTTAGAATAGAACCGACGGAGACCTATCTCACTTTTCAATACATTCCGGTTACAGGGAGCTACTACATAGTAAACAAGACGGACATGGTTACAGCGTTCTTTGTAGACTTCAAAATCGATGGTTCAAGCACCGACTGGAATACCTTAGTCGAGAAAGGGTTTGTTCTGCAGTCGAAAAAATCCCTTGATCTACAGTTGGGTTTCCACATCCCAGAAAGTTTCAGGCTCATACCATCTCACTTGAAATACAGGTTTTATGGCGGAGACAAACTCATCATGCGTCTCGGCTTCAAGTATAACGGCAATCTCGGTACCTATGACTCTTTTCTCAAAGTCAAGGCGCCTGAGCCGAAGTTCGATGTCACGATATATCCGAAAACCTATTTTAGGATAGACAAGGCGATGAAAGACGGGATTATCTTGACGGCAAGCGTGAACGCTAGCGTTCCTACAGTCTATGAAGTGAAATACGAATGGTCCTGTACAGGGGGCCTCCTAAATTCGACGAACACGAGAACAGTCAGATGGTCGACAGCGGATCTGTCTGAAGGAGACTACGTCATAGGCTGCGAGGTCAAAATTAGCTACTTCTATGAGAGCAGCGTGAAGACGATAGTTAAGAGCGCATCTGCAAGAGTAGAAGTTGTTTCTACCTCTGATGGTTCGGTTCAATTTCTCCCATTAGGTCTGGGAATCGCGATAGCCATTCTTCTTGTTGGATACAAGGCATATCTCACACACTCAGCAAGACGCGCTTCCAGCCGGTGAGAAAGAGGAATCCTTCTCCTAACGACGCTTCTCTCTGGGTAAAGTTAGTACTTCGTAGAGCTTTCCCACAAATGCTCAAAGTAGTTTTTCGCGAATCTTGCGAGTCCTGGGTGGTCAGCCCATATAGCCAACGCGGCCGGCTCCTCCATCTGCCCTGCAAGGACCAGCATGACTTCTTTCGAATCTGAGACTATCCCACCTCCGAACATTTGATCCCTAACTCCAATCTCGCCGATTCCCAAGAAGTCTTTCAACGTATCTGTGTTCGCATCTCGCGTAGTCATCAACGAAATCTTGACGCCTCTTTCCTTCACACGAGTCAATGTTACGAATAGTATCTTTGTGACCTGTACAGGGATTTCAGGCACAGCGATGAGGATTTCCTTTCTAGATCTTTCAAGCATCTCCTGTATCTTCGAAAGAACATTGTATTGGCCTCGCACGATCCAGATGTCAGGCCTTTCGTGAACCTCTTTCTTTTCATAGATTGGCTGTAGCTCGCTAAGTATCTGCGATTCATTTCGGCTGAAGGTGTCTTCAAGTTGCAATTTGATCGTGTCGAGAGCGACGGAGGGGGGCTTTGGATAGTATTTTGACGGTCTCCCGTGTTCTGTTTCGATCCAGCCTTTGCTTTCAAGGCTTCTGAGAACCTCGTAGATTTTTGAGTACGGAACTTGGGCGCTTTGGCTTATCAGACCTGCAGGCATCGGGCCTAGTTCTAGTAAAGAAGCGTAGGCTTGAGCCTCGTAGTTCGTCAATCCAAGTTCCCGCATGGCCCTCTTTGTTTTCTCGCTAGTGGTCATCTTGCTTCTACCACTTTTCACCAGATGATTAGTGCGAAAATATTCTTATACGGGGATTCTCGAACTTAAACAATGCTTACGACCACTAGTGGTGTCAAAGCGTTGGCTAGATTCTTGCAGAAGACCGAGAGCCTCTGCCCAGAATGCCTCAAGATACTTCCTGCCGAAATCTTCGAGAGAGACGAAAAGGTTTGGATCAAGAGGGTGTGCCCAGACCACGGTACGATTGAGGAGGTGTACTGGGGCTCCTTCGAGATGTATGAGAAAGCTAGGAAATTTGCATATGATGGGAAAGGGATCGAAAATCCGTACATCCTTAAAGACAACCCTGTATGCCCGAAAGATTGCGGCTTATGTAGAATACACATGTCCCATTCTGCCCTGACGAATATCGTCGTCACAAATCGATGCGACTTAAACTGTTGGTACTGCTTCTTCTTCGCTGAGAAGGCAGGCTACGTCTACGAGCCCAGCTTAAAGCAACTAAGAGAGATGTTCCGGACGATCAGAGCTGAGAGGCCAGTGCCCTGTAACGCAATACAGCTGACTGGGGGTGAACCTTGTTTAAGAGACGACATAGTGGAGATCATCAAGATCGCGAGAGAGGAGGAGATCGACCACGTCCAACTCAATACTGACGGGATAAGACTTGCCAACAGCCCGGACCTCGTTCGGCAAGTTAGAGAAGCAGGTGTAAACACGATCTACCTGAGCTTCGACGGCGTCACTGCGAAGACCAACCCGAAGAACCATCAGGAGATTCCTGCGATCTTGGAAAATTGCAGAGGTGCAGACATCGGCATAGTTCTAGTTCCAACAGTAATCAAGACGATTAATGATCATGAAGTTGGGGATATCGTCAGGTTTGCTTCAAAGAATATGGATGTCATAAGAGGAATAAACTATCAGCCTGTCTCACTTGTCGGAAGGATGCCTCAAGAAGAGAGAGAAAGATTCCGGATTACTATACCTGAGACTATTCAAAGGATTGAAGAACAGACCGGAGGCGAAATAGCGAAGGAGGATTTCTATCCTGTTCCTTCGATTATCCCTTTCAGTCACTTCGTTGAGGCGTTGACCGGGGAAGTTGAATACGAGTTGTCTGCGCACTTCGCTTGCGGTATGGCTACCTACGCCTTTAAAGACAAAGACAGATTAATCCCGATAACTCGTTTCGTAGATGTTGAAGGACTAGTAGGCTACCTTGAAGAGAAAGCGCAGGAGTTGAAGTCAGGCAGGAGCAAGTATGTAGTCGGAGCAAAGCTTCTCTACAAATTGGGGAGTTTCATCGATAAAGAGAAACAGCCGAAATGGCTCAGCCTATCGAAGATAATCTCGAATGCACTTCTGAAACACGATTATCAAGCGCTGGGCGTGTTTCATCATAAATCTCTCTTCATAGGGATGATGCATTTTCAAGACTTGTACAACTATGATATCGAGAGGGTTAAGAGATGCGACATCCACTATGCTACACCGGACGGTAGAATAATCCCGTTTTGCGCATTCAATGTGATTCCGGAATGGTACAGAGACAAGATCCAAAGAGAATACGGGGTTCCGGTGGATGAGTGGGAGAAAAAGACTGGTAGGAAACTTGCTGATGACTTCTACAGGAGGATTCCTGCCGCGCCAGAAGCCCTAAGCAAGGGGTATAAGGCGGGGTAAGAAATCGAAATCTGCTTTCCTGTCGGTTAAGCTTCGACCCATGCAAATGCCAAGCGGTCGATAACGATGAGACTCTCAAGATCGCGGTTCGACCGCTGAGATTATAAGGCAGAGTCGATCATCAACAGGATCAACCGCAGTCAGCTACTCTAACACGACCAAACTTTACGGCCGGTCAATCTCATGCCATTTAATGATCAAAACGGAAAAAAGAACAATCCTTTAATTTGCTCTCTTCGAATTGAATACTCAAGGCGATTGTATGCCTTCTGCTTTCGTGATGATTAATACAGAAGTTGGGGCTGAAAAGGAAGTCTTGGAGCGACTGAGGAAGTTCACCGACATTAAAGAGTCCTATGCTGTCTTCGGGATCTACGACATCGTTGCAAAGATTGAAGCTGACTCGATGGAGAAATTGAAAGAAACAATCGATTGGCGTATAAGGCGGCTTGACAAGGTTAGATCCACTCTAACGATGATTGTCACAGAATCCAAACATTGATAACTGACCCGTTTCTGAGAATATCCGAGGTTTATTTGTCTCGCAACCCCTCAAAAGGAGTTTCAAACCCGCTCTTTAGATACTCAGTTTTCCATTCTTGAGGACTAGTCCACTCGAGCCATCTTCAAACCTCATCTCAACACTCGGGTTTGATATGAAAAAGTCCATGTGAGTAGCTGAAGGATTCTTTCCTCCTGGGAAGTCAAGGTTATGGCCGAATGCTATATGAGCAGATCCCTTGATTTTTTCGGTTTCCAGAAAGTGGGTTGTAAATCGTGCCTTCGAGTTTACGCCTATAGCAAATTCGCCCACAGTGCTAACCCAACCGTCAGTATTCAGTGCTTTGATGACTCTTGTCTTAAGAGATCTATCTGGGGAATCGATCTTCTCGATTTTTCCTTTTCTGGCCACAATCTGAATAAGGTCTCTGGTGATCCCTATTCCTCCAACTGCTTTGTCGCATATCAATGTGCCTTCGAGAGAGTCCTCAACCGGCGCGACTGCAACCTCTCCAGTTGGGAGATTCATCCATTTCAGCTTCTGCCACTTTATCTTGGTGTCGCTCCAAAATTCTGGTCGTCTTGTGCTGAACTTCAAGTCAGTTCCTGAAGGGCTTGTAACTCCGACTTCGATGCTTCTATTCATTGTCGCGACTATTTTGTCAGCGTATGATTGCATCTTAAGATGCTCTTCAGCAGAGAGGGCTAAAGCTCCTTCCGTCAACATGTCTAACGTCATTCCTGGACAGTGACCTAGCCTCGAGCGTCTCTCTCTTGTTTCAAAATTGATGAGTTGAATTCTGAAGGGAGTTTCTTCAGCCAAGTCCCTGAGGAGATTGATGCATGTCTCAGGTTTATCGCGTGTTAGAATCTTCAAGACTCTCGAAGGCAGTTCTCTTCTCAACATTCTCGGGGTTTCCAGAACTATGGCTCTCGCCCATAATTGCTCATGAATAGCTGCTTTCGTGAATGTTTCTGCTATCTCCTCTTTCTCAGCATCAAAAACCACTGCCACTCGCTCGCCAGGAATTGCCTCCAAAATGAACTTTAGAGCATTTCGAGCTGCTTCATATACTCGCACCAAAAGTTCCTCCGAGCTCCGACCAGTTGCAAGACAACCCTAGTTCATAATAAGCTTTCACCAGTCACGCAAACTCAAAATATCTGACACACTATGTGTACATACTGATCCCTGAATTAGACCTACAGATACTTGAGGTGAGCAAGTTGACTCCAACTCTCTCAGATCTCTATTTGATGAATCTGTTAGTGACTATTGGTATGTTCCTAGTTTTGACACTTAGGGCTTGGGTAGAATTGAGGAACTACAACATCGTATGGAAAGAGATCAAAAGACGAAGCACGAATGAAGTGGTGAGTAAAATACTTAGAGCTGAAAGAGAGCTCTTCACAAAAGTTGAAGGTGGAACAGAACTATACGATCTGCTCTGCAGAATGTTCGATGTCGAGGCAAAGTGAGACAGATCCGCGGCTATTTGCGTTTTAAGTCCTTGATCTTTGCCGGACTCTTTTTTGGAAGTTGAGACTCTCGCGAATCTACCCAAAAATTGTTCTGAGATCACGCCTTCTAGCTCCCGCGCTTTCACTTGTTGGTGCAGGCTATGTAGCTGAAAGGGGCCGCTAACTTCGAGGAAAGAAGCACGCAGCCTGGTGATTTGGTCTGATCTCTTCCAGCTGGGGCTCGCGCTCGGAGCAAATGGGTTGCGCGTACGGGCATCTGGGGTGGAATCTGCAACCCTTTGGCGGGTTGATCGGGCTGGGGATCTCCCCCTTGGGAATTATGCGCTCCAATTTCGCCTTGGGATCTGGAACAGGAATTGAAGACAGTAGAGCCAACGTGTAGGGATGCAATGGGCTCGCAAACACTTTCTCCTTCGGGCCCGTCTCCACGATTTTGCCCAAATACATGATAGCGATGGTGCGGCACATGTAGTTGGCCATGGCAAGATCGTGAGTTATGAAAAGATAGGTTAGATCGAATTCCTTCTTTAACTCGAGCATCAACTCAAGAATCTGCGCCCTAACTGAGACGTCGACCATTGCGATTGGTTCATCTGCAACCACAAACTTCGGATTTAAAACCAATGCTCTGGCGATGACGACCCGCTGTCTTTGTCCTCCGCTGAGCTGGTGCGCATAGCGGTCGTAGAAGTTGCTCCACGGTTTGAGACCAACCCGCTCCAGCATCGCTCGCGTTCTCTCAATCTGTTCACTTAGTGTGCCTACGCTCTGAAATGACAAAGCATGCCTTATCGCCTCGCCGACCTTGATGCGCGGACTTAGTGATGCGGTCGGATCTTGGAAGATCATCTGCATGTTACGCCTGAATCTGCGAAGCTCCTCGCCGCAAAGTTTGGGAAGTTCTACTCCGTCGAAAAAGATCTTGCCGGAAGTGGGCTCGATAAGCTTGAGGCATAATCTTCCTGTAGTGCTCTTTCCGGAGCCGCTCTCGCCGACGAGCCCGAGAATATCGCCACGTTCCATTGAGAACGAGATATCATCGACAGCATGTAGGAAGCTCTTCTGTGAAGTCAGTAGTTTATCTAGGAAACTCTTCTCAACTGGAAAGTACTTCTTGAGATTTGTGACTTCAAGTATGCTGCTCAATTCTCTCTACCTCCTGTCGTAGAGGTGGCAAGCAACCTTGGAGCTGTTGTGCTTCAGGAGCAGTGGCTCCTCTTTCTTGCAACGGTCGAAGGCATAAGTGCATCGTGGATGGAAGAGGCAACCAGGCGGCGGTTCAGCTAGGTCCGGCGGCGCTCCAGGGATCCAAGACAGGACTTGGCCTTTCTTAGTGATGTTCGGAACAGAATTGAGCAGTGCTTGCGTGTACGGATGCATCGGCTTCTCGAATAGGGCGCCGATTTCGCCTAGCTCCGCAATTCTTCCTGCGTACATCACAGCAACGCGATCCGCGGTTTCCGCTACAATACCGATGTTGTGGGTGATCAGGACCAATGTAAGACCGAGAGTATCCTTGAGCTCTTTCAGCAGCTCGATTATCTGAGCCTCAACTATCACGTCGAGAGATGTTGTCGGCTCGTCCGCGATCAGCAGATCAGGGCCAAGCGCTAGGGCCAGTCCGATCATTACTCTCTGCCGCATTCCGCCACTGAATTGATGAGGGAAGTCGTTAATCCTTTCCGGAAGTATGCCAAGGCGGTTCAGTACCTCCTTCGCCCGCTTCAATGCATCCTCCTCACTAACTCCGGGCTCGTGAGTGCGGATCATTTCTACAAAGTGGGCGCTAATTCTCTTGACAGGATTGAGCGATGTCATCGGATCCTGAAAGATGTAGCCAACCCGTTTTCCTCTCACCAGGCGAATCTCCTCTTCAGAGCAATTGACAACATCAATCCCGTCAAGAGTTATCTGCCCGCTCACGATCTTGCCAGGCGGAGGGACGAGACGCAGAGTTGATAGGCCGAGCGTGGATTTGCCGCATCCCGACTCCCCGACAATGCCGAGTGTATGTCCCTTCTCCAATGACAGGGAGACTCGGTCAACCGCTTTCACATCCGCTCTGAGGGCATGATACTCTACGACTAGCGACTGAATTTCGAGTAGCGGCATCTTCCTAGGCTCACCTTTGGAGACGTGGGTTGAAGAGTTCGCTCAGTCCTTCTCCCATCAATGTGAAGCCCAAGGCAAGCAAGACAACCATTAGGCCCGGGAATGCAATCACCCACCATGCGCCGCTCGGAAGGAGTCTCCTACCATAGGTGAGGTCCCACCCCCAGTCAGGGGTGGAGACAGGCAAACCTAGACCAACGAAGGTCAGGCCCGCCGCTGTGAGAATTGCGTCAGCGAAGTTTATCGTCGCAACCGCCACGATCGACGGGATTACGTTTGGAAGAATGTAGCTGAAAAGTGTCGCTCTTGCCCTAGCGCCCATCATGTGAGCGGCCTCAACATAGGGAAGTTCCTTGATCGTGAGGACTTGGCTACGGATTATTCTGAAGTACGACGGCACATACACAACCGCAATCGAAAGAGCCATGTTGACGACCCCGGGCCCTAACATCGCCGCGATCGCAATGGCAAGCACGAGGCCCGGAAACGCGTAGATACTATCCATTACAAGGGAAGCGACTTTGTCGGTGTACCCTCCAGTATATGAGGCGAAGAGTCCAATCGGGACACCGACTACTAGACAAACGATCACGGATAGTAACGCGACTTGGAACATTATAGATCCACCGGAG
>Ga0315280_10010553_pt1 | contig 11556 bp, 14 predicted proteins | sample YL17G06_40_MG_FD_203697 | JGI IMG/M metagenome (GOLD analysis project Ga0315280, IMG submission 203697) | Sediment microbial communities from Yellowstone Lake, YNP, Wyoming, USA - YL17G06_40 | ecosystem: Environmental > Aquatic > Freshwater > Lake > Sediment | place: USA: Wyoming | collected... | reverse complement strand
TTCCGCCGAAGAAGCGAAGGCTCTCGATAGGGCCAACCAGATACTTGCTAACTGCGGAGCTGACCCTGCCGGCAATCGCCGCGGAGAAGTTACCATACAAAATACTGTAAAGATTGCAGCGGGTGAGACCGCAACGGTCGCCAAACTTGAAGGCACACGGGCCATAACGGCTGTCAAAGTCAATATCGATTTGCCTGCCTCACCGGAGGACCGTACTATTTTGCGTGAGCTTGTTTTGCGTATCTGCTGGGACGGCGAATCGCAGCCGGGTGTATGGGCGCCGCTGGGAGATTTCTTTGGCACCGCACCGGGTGTCAATAAGTATAAATCTCTGCCGCTCGGGATGACGGACCGGGGCTTCTATTGCTACTGGTATATGCCCTTCCAGAAAGGCGCTTTGGTGGAATTGGTCAATGACGGAAACCAGGCGCGCACGGTCAACTTCACGATTACCCATGCGCCGGTTGCGAAGCCGATAAAGAATCTTGGAAGATTTCACGCAAAATGGCATCGCGATGCATTCCTTCCTGAAGAACCCGAGCGAAGGGCAATCGACTGGACCATGCTCAAGACACAGGGTATAGGGCGTTTCTGCGGCGTTATGCTGCACGTGTGGAATCCGAAAGGCGGATGGTGGGGCGAAGGCGATGAAAAGTTTTTCGTTGACGGCGAGAAATTCCCCTCCACTATCGGGACCGGTTCCGAAGACTACTTCGGCTACGCCTGGTGCACGCCGGCGCTCTTCAGCAGCTGCTACCATAATCAGACTATAAGTAGTGATAATCGCGGACACGTCTCCGTGAACCGCTGGCATATCACCGACAACGTGCCGTTCCAGAAGTGCTTCGAGGCGGCGATTGAAAAGTATTATCCCAACAATAAGCCGACGCTTTATGCCTCCACCGTATATTGGTATCAGGCAGCCGGCCAGGCCGACCCGTACCAGCCGACTCCTGTTGCGGAGCGGAGCGGCTACTGGACTCCGGTGCAAGTTACCAAAGTTAAAGGTGCTTTGGAAGGGGAAGAGCTCAAAAGCCTTGCAAAGACGGCGGGCGAGGCAAAGCGGCAGGATATGGATATGTTCGGTACCGAGTGGAGCGGGGACGCTCACCTGTGGTGGACCGATGCAAAACCCGGTGACACGCTTGACCTGGCTGTGCCTGTGGCCGGGACCGCTGCGTACAGGCTAAAGATGCAGCTTACAAAGGCCGTGGATTACGGCATCGTCCAGTTGTATCTGGATGGCAAGAAACTCGGCGAGCAAATCGACCTTTACAACGATGGTGTGATAGCAACCGGTGTTCTGGATATGGGCATTCAGGAACTCACGCAGGGCGAGCATACGTTGAGGGTCGAGATTGTCGGCGCGCACGAGAAAGCCGTCAAGTCGTATATGTTTGCAATTGATTACCTGCTGCTGGAGGAAGTCAAGTCCAGCTTCTATCTGCCGGAGGACCCGTCTTATACAATTCTTGAGTCAGCGCGTGACTCGGTCAGGTTCACTGTGGAGCGGACCTTGGTTGCCTACAACGGAAATCTTTGCTGCAAGTCGAGCTTTGTGGATAAGAACGGCGAGCCGATGAGCTGGCACGATTTTGGTAACCTTGAAGGACCGGGCTGGGCCGCCAATGCCGTCGGCGGCGCCTGCGAACTTTATTTGTTTGCCAAACATATCAGAGACCCCTGTTTGGCGGAAAAAGCTGTTCTTTTGCTGGACCACGTATTGGAGGACGGGTTCATTAACTATGAGACGGGATTCATCACCGGCTACCGTGACACTGCCACCGGAAAGTTCTGTCTTAATTACAAACACAATAGCGACTGGTTCTGCGTCGGCTCGATGGCGAAGGTCGCTTTTCAGCTAATTATCTTCGCGGACCTTCTTGAGCAGGATAGAAAAGGCAAGATGTATGGGGCTGCCGTCAGGACCGCCGCCTGGATAGATGCCAACGTCAAACCCACTGCGAATGGGTGGTACCCGCGGCGATGCACGCCTGCAGGTGAACATTACGCTAAAAGTCCGGATGGCGGAAACGACCCGCTGTTTGAGAAAAGCGCCGATGGGCTGTTTGTGATTCAGCTATACACAGCCCTTACCAGGCGGGGCTTAGCCGATTACACCGACAAAATCAGGGAAAAGATAAAGGTCTTTATGGATTCGGGGGGGATTTTCGGCAGCATCAATCACGACACTTATGATGAGCACGAGAACGTTGCCTACGCGGTGGCGTTTAGGGTCTTGCGAGAGGCCGCCGCGTTGCTCGGCGACCGGAAGATTCGTGATTTTGCATACAATAAGTGCCTCGCAGGTCTGGACCAGTTCAAAATGACGGAAGACCGAAACGGCGTTCAGACAAAGGGACTCCTTTTTATGGAGAAAAGCTGGGACACCGCATACCTGCTGCACGCTATCCGCTATCCGCTGGACTTGTGGACTGGAATAATCACGTAGGTAAGCAGCATCATTTCGACGAAGCGCAGTTCGGCGACATCAAATATACCGAGCCGCTGCTCAATAACTTGCACATTGTTGAACCGACCTTGCTGGCCGTCAAAATCGAAGAAGCAGTCGGCGAAAGCCGCAAGAATTAAATGCAATTATCTGATACAAGAAGGGTGGAGTGCAAATGAGAAAATTTTTCACGACTGTCACTGTATGTATAGCATACGTTTGTTTGGGAGTAATTTGTTGCCCGGCGAGTAGGGCGGAAGAAGGGTCGCCTCACCTCGTTCCTGCTGATAAAAAGCTCTCGCCGGATTCGGTAAGAGCGATATTTGAAAGAGGTGAGCGTGCGGTCTTTCGCGGAAAGGAGCTTGATACGATTGGAATGCCGGTCTGCGGCATCGGGACGGGGCGGCTTTATCTGCGGGGCGATGGGACGCTTGGCCTCTGGCAAATCTTCAATCAGCACATTTTCTCAGGTTCTGGGGCGGACAATTATCGCACTTATAAACCCGACTCGCCCATAGATTCCGGCTTCGCTGTGGTTGTGGAGAAGGATGGCAAAACCATTGCGAAACCTCTGGACCAAAGTTTTGCAGTCGTTGAGTTTGCCGGCGAGTATCCTGTAGGCGTTGTTCGCTATCGCGAGGATGGTTTGCCTGTAAAAGTTGAGTTGGAGGCCTTTTCTCCTTTCATTCCGCTGAATGCCGGCGATTCGGCCCTTCCTGCGACCCTGTTCCATATCACCGCTGAAAACATCTCTGCGGAAACTATTCAGGTCGGTGTCTTAAGGATGGCTGGAAAATGCAGTGCTGTTTAATTCAGCTAAGCAGGTAAATGCTCATCGGCGAAGTCGTATTGTTACCGAAAAGGGCCGCACATTGCTCGTTCATTCTGCTCAGAAGCCGCCTCCCGGCGAAGGTGCTAAAGCGTCCCGGCCGAAGATAGTTCTGTCTGATTTCGAAGGCACAGATTATGGTGAATGGAAAGTGTCTGGTGAGGCATTTGGAAAAGGACCATCAGGTGGCACGCTTCCAAATCAGCAGCCCGTCAGCGGTTTTCTCGGAAAGGGGCTTATAAATACTTATCTGGGCGGTGATGGTCCTCACGGAACCCTTGTGTCACCTGCCTTTAATGTCTCCCGCAAGTTCATCAATTTTCTGATTGGTGGCGGCGGCCACGCAGGGCAAACGTGTATAAATCTGCTTATCGATGGCAAAGTTGTACGCACCACCGCCGGCAAGGATAACGAAAAACTTGAATGGAATTTCTGGAATGTCCAGGAGTTCGAGGGCAAACAAGCTCAAATCGAAATCGTTGACAAATCTTCCGGCGGGTGGGGACATATCAATATCGACCAGGTTGAATTGTCGGATGAGCCACCCACGGCTTTAGGACCGATAGATGAGCTGCCTGATTACGGTTCGATGGCTCTGGCGAGTGATGGCAGGGTGACGTCAGCAGAGCAAGCCCAAAAGCTTCTCGGTTCTATTGGCGGCTGGACTGCAAAACTTTCCTGCCAGGAGGATGTTACCTATCCTGTTACTGAGAAGCGAAGCACGGCGCTGGTGATACCATCGGTAACATTGCAGCCGGGCGCGAAACATACCTTTACTTTTGTGCTGGTGTGGTTATTCCCGAATCATCCTCATGGCCACGAGTACGCCAACCGCTTTAATGGCGCCGCCGAGGTTGCGCATTACATCTTCGATAATCACGACCGTCTGGCAGGTGACACCATCAGGTGGCACAAGACATATTACGAAGACAGCACGCTATGGTCCTCGCGGACCAGATTGATTATCTCGGCGGTTCTCCGTGCGTCAATGTCGGGAAAATCCTGACCTCCGAGGATAACAAGGAGATGCTCCAGCAGGACCTCACCGGCGAAGAGGATGCGATACGCAGGTATAAGGTAAGGGTCGAGCAGGCAGAACAGCTCAAGGAATTTGCGCTTGCACAGCAGCTAAGAACCATTTTGGCTATGGAGCAGGAGCACGCGACGGACCTCAAGCAGGCGCTTGGCAAATAGTCCGACCATCGCTTTGAAACTGACAGTCCGCCACGACGTCTTTGGCAGGCAGATTTTTGACCGCAGCGGCTTTTGCCCGACGCAAAGGGCTTTGCGCGATGCCTCGTTTGGCAGGGCGTTTGGGGTTCTAATCAAAGAGCTGCGTCTGCTTGCGCGTGCGGTATTTGTGGTGGATAAGGAAGGCGTTATCAGGTATATAGAGACAGTCGGCGAGCTGACGAACGAGCCGAATTATGACGCGGCGATAAAGGCGGCAAAGCAGTTGCTATAGCGCCAATCCGCCATTGGCGGACCACAAATGAGGAATCGAACTATGAGAGAGCTAAAGCCCAATATCTATTTTGTCGGTGCGATTGACTGGGACAGGAGATTGTTCGATGAGCTTATTCCGCTGCCGGATGGGACCAGCTATAACGCCTATCTTATTAAAGGCGGCGAAAAAATAGCTTTAATGGATACGGTTGACCCCACGAAGGCGGACGTGCTGATAGGCAACCTCATCAAAGCCGGGGTCGAGAAAATAGATTACGTTGTCGCTCATCACGCCGAGCAGGACCACTCCGGCACCATACCGGATATATTATTGCTGTATCCTGATGCGAAAGTGGTGGTGACAGCGAAGTGCAAGGAAATGCTCATTGACCTGCTCAATATAAGCGAGGATAAATTCATCATGGTCGATGATGGCCAGACGATTTCTCTGGGCGGCAAAACGCTGCAATTTGTGCACACGCCGTGGGTCCACTGGCCCGAGACGATGTGCAGCTATTTGCAGGAAGACAAGATATTGTTCCCCTGCGATTTTTTTGGCTCGCACCTTGCCGCAAGCGGCCTGTTTGTGGACAACGAACCTCTTGTTTATGAAGCGGCGAAAAGATACTATGCGGAAATAATGATGCCGTTCAGGACGGCGATACAAAAGAATCTGGAAAAAGTAAAACAGTTGGACATAGAAATGATTGCGCCAAGTCACGGGCCCGTGTATGATAAACCCGACTTTATTATTAGCGCCTACAAAGATTGGGTCAGCGACCGCGTCAGGAATGAAGTGGTGCTGCCGTATATTTCGATGCACGACAGCACAAGGAAAATGGTTGAGCATTTTGTGGATGCTTTGATTGAAAGAGGTATCACCGTCAGGCAGTTCAATCTGGCAGTTACCGACATTGGTGAATTGGCGATGTCTCTTGTCGATGCGGCGACAATCGTGCTTGGCTCACCTACTGTTCTTGCAGGTCCACACCCGCAGGTTGCGTATGCTGCAATCCTGGCAAACGCGCTTCGGCCGAAAACGAAATTTGCCTCGATTATCGGCTCATGCAGCTGGGGTGGCAAAATGGTTGAGCAGCTAAAAGGGTTTATCCCAAACCTCAAAGTAGAAATCCTTTCGCCGGTGATAGAAAAGGGCTATCCTAAAGACGATGACTTTGCAGCCCTGGAAAAATTGGCTGATGAAATCCTCGCCAGGCACAGAGGACTTGGAATTGCAGATTAAGTAGATTTGCGGGTAGCAGAAAGGATAGTAATGGATATCACATTCAACGCTTTTGAAGTTTTTGAAATAGCAGAGCAAATCGAGCACAACGGCAAAAAATTTTATCGTAAGGCGGCAGAACTATTCAATGAAGCTCCTGTTCGCAAGATGTTTCTTGAGCTGGTCAACTGGGAGGCCAGGCACCAGGAAGTTTTCAGGGATATGAGGAAAAAACTCTATGAGCAGAAGGGGAAGGTGTCGGACTTTCGGCCGGAAGGAATCCTGTCTGCTCCGAGGGTTATGGCCGGCCTGGCTGTGTTCGGCATTAAACCGGACCCGTCCGATGAGCTGACCGGCAAAGAGACCGTAGAGGATGTCCTCGAAAGGGCTGTCGAAAAAGAAAAGGATTCCATCGTTTATTATACCGGCTTGAAAGACTTTGTTCCGGGTCAGGCCGGCAAAGACAAAATCGACGATATTATCAAAGAGGAGCTTCGCCACATAAGAATTCTCAACGAGTCGCTGGCACAGAGACGATATACGATATACGAGTGACGAGTGACGATTAAATCATTGCTAATCTGGTGCGTCTATGAGACGGCTTTTGACATTTTGGGGTGTTACTGTGAAAAATTTCCCTCCATTCTGGATACGTTTTTCAAGGAGCCGGCAGATGAAACTAATACTTTGCTGTGTTGCATATATATTATCGTTGGCGGTTGCCGATTGTTCCGCTCAGGCCATTCAAGGTCAGCCGGATGCTAATACCCCTGTGACATTGCAGGAGTATCTGCAATATGCTGCCGCCAACAATGCGGGTCTTAAGGCGGCGTATGAACAGTGGCAGGCTGCTTCAGAACAAGTCCCCCAGGCCAGGTCGCTGCCCGACCCTCAGGTTACTTATGGCTATGCGACCGAATCGACGCCGCAGCGAAAAATGTTTGAAGCGATGCAGATGTTTCCCTGGCCGGGCACCATCGAGGCCCGCACCGCCGTTGCCTCTGCTGAATCAAAGGCGGCCTTAAAACAGTTCGAGGCAAAAAAACTTGAGCTTTTCTACGAGGTCAAGCAGGCATTTTACGAATTTGGTTACCTGGCCAAAGCCACGAACATTACTAACGAAAATCTCCAGCTCCTCAAACATTTCGAGCAGGTAGCTCTAGCTCGATACGCCACATCGACAGCTCTGCATCCGGATGTTATCCGTGCGCAAATAGAGCTGGCTATGATGGAAAACAAACTGCGTAGCTTAACGGAACTAAGGCCTGCTGTAGTCGCCAGACTCAATAGCGTTTTGAACAGGCCGGCGACGGGCGATTTGCCCTGGCCGCAGCCTCCAGACTACGAACAGATATCAATCGATTCTGAGCAATTGCAGACTATTGTGGCCAAGAATAATCCGCAGTTGCAGGCCCTCGGTTATGAGATTGAAACCGCCCGCGGTGATGAAATCCTCCTCCAGGTCCCATTGGAGGTTGGAATGGCACACCGGTAGCAAGTTCGATAGGACCTCCTTCGATAGATAGAGCTTTACCATTTACCAGAGCGTCGGCGATTTTTTTGTGTGCAGATTCGATTATTCTGCCAAAAGTCTGGCGGGAGATGTTCATTTTCTCAGCGGCCTGTTCTTGGTATAGACCCTCGAGGTCAGCTAAACGAATAGCTTCAAGCTCATCCACCGTTAAGGCAACATGTAGCAAGACAGCAAGAGGTACTCCCCTTGGTTTATAATAGGTAATTTGTGGCATCTGTGCCACGCGTCTGCAATGTTTCGGTCTTGGCATATCAGAATCTCTTTTCTTTGTTAGCGAGAACGCAATGCAGCTTTATAGTAAAGCTGGTTACGTTTTGTTGCGGCTTCAATTTTACCTTCAGAGCACAGTTCTTGTACATATTTAACGGCTTCATTTCGATGCAGGCCGATGCCAGCGGCAATATCTTCTACTGTGCAAGGACGGCGTTTCAAAAGCGCCAGCACATCCTCGCGTCGGGCAACAAAATCCTGCTGTTTATGAACACCACTGTAATCGGCGATAACTTCAGCATTCTTATACAACTGTTTAGCGATAGCTTCTAACTGTTTTTGCGTGGCCGGTTCTGCAAAATCTTCAGCAGGGGGCCGAGTAACGGTATTTACCTGTACCTTGTCAGGACATATATTGCTTATATACGTCTTTAGCCTTTTGATTTCTGTCTCCAGAGTGGTTACGCCGGACAGAATGAAGACTTCGAGCCAGTATTGGCCGTCATATTCCTCTCGAAATTTGATTAAGCCCTCCAACATCCTTTTGAATGAAATATCAGGATGTGGCCTGTTAACATATTGAAATAAACGATTGCTGCCTGCATCAAGGGATGGAATAACCATGTCGGTTTCTAAAAGAGATTTTCTTACCTCCGGTACCCACAAGAGTGAACCATTTGTTAAAACTGCCACTGGCGTATTTGTGATTTCCTTGATTTTACAAATCAGCTCATCACACCTTGAGAACAATGTCGGTTCGCCCGAACCGGAAAGAGTTATATAGTCCGGCTTCAGATATAATCTCTCTTTAAGCTGATTTATAATTTCCTTCAGCGGCAGCCACTCTTTTCTTTCAACAGTTTTATTCGTGGTCCTGCCCAGTTGGCAGTATATGCAATCATAGGTGCAGGTTTTAAATGGAACAAGGTCAACCCCCAATGAGCGCCCAAGTCTTCTCGAAGGTACAGGGCCAAATATGTATTCCCGTTTTTTGTTGCGTAGTAAGGATTCGCCAGATTGTTCGTTAACCACTAATGCCATCTTGAAAATTCCTTAAACAAAAATTCGCAATTACATTTCAGTTGTTATATCCAGTTCTACGTCTAATGGATTATATCTATTCATAGAACTTGCCTTTCCGATTAATCTTATTTTTACTTGAGGAACTCCTTTTCTATCAGTGTATTTTTTCACTTTTGTTATATACCTGTATAGTATAAGAGTACTATCTATCTCCTTCTGAAGTAGGTTTAGGAGCTCTTCTCCGTCGATACCGGAATATTTATTTTTTAATCCTCTAAAAGTAAATCTTCTATTTATAAATTCATTTATTAAATAGATTGCTAAATTTATCCCTTCACTTTCCTGATGGACTACATTTTTCCTTCTTTTTATAAAATCAGTTAAAAACATTTTGCTTTGCCTTGATTAAGACTCACAGGGTTTTTTGTCGCAAGGCGTATCGCGGCCGCAACAGGGCCTGTCTCGACCACAAACCGGAGCATTGTTTTTGGCGTAATCAGTTGCATAAAAACCCGGACCTTTGAAAATCACACCGGCCCCACCGCTGATCAGGCGCTGGACATTTCCATTGCATTTTGGGCACTTTTCCAAAGATTTATCTTTCATGCTTTGAAACTTTTCAAATGTATAACCACAAGTTTGGCACTTGTATTCATACGTGGGCATTTTTCATCTCCTATAAATTGATTCGGGTTCCTACAGAGCAGATAAAACATTGATCAGCAAAAGCATCTTTAAATTTTTCAATAGCTTTGAGACCTGTGCAATGCGCAAGACCAATTTTTTGCACTTTGTATCGTCTGAAAGCTTCAATTGTGTATTCTATCCGTTCCGCAGAAGCATTCAAAAGATGCATTCCACCTATGGCACCGTAAATGCATTTTTGACCGCTTAACTTCACCACATAATCCAAGGTGTTAATCACACCAGAATGGGCACAGCCAAGAACAACAATCAATCCCCTTGCTGATTCGATAAACAATGTTTGGTCATCTAACAATTCATCAGCTTTTTGGCAGGTTTCATCAAGAAAAAAATCTCCTCCGACATCTTCAAAGTTATTTATACGTGGCACTTGCCCGGTCACTGCCATTCCAGAAAATAATTGGGCAGGTGTCACTGTCCAGATAACATGACGGCCTTGAATAGCTTTTTTTGCAGAATCAGACATGCCAATCAATTTTACACATGAGGTTTTTCGAATGAACTTTGTTCCGATTGCTGCAGGGTGCAAATAAATCTTTGCTTTGGCCGCAATATCAATAACGGCAGACAGGCCGCCTGTATGGTCGTAATGACCGTGACTTAGTATGATAGCGTCTGTTTGGGCTAAATTGATACCAAGCTTTTTTGCATTTTGGATTAATATATTGCTCTGGCCAGTATCAAAGAGGATTCGTTCTTCTTTGTATTCAATCCATAGCGATAAACCATGCTCTGCAATCAAATCAGCCCGTGATGTTTTGTTGTCAACAAGGACTGTTATACGGATATCATAACCCATTAAACCTACTCCATCTCGTCGGCAAGCTTTGGCTGGTCGTAGAATTTGCCTTCAGCCGTCGCTTTGACTATACCTCCCTGTATGATTTCCGCCTCCAACAAGTATAAAGGATGTGAAGAATGAGTAATACGTGCCGATACTGTTGCCTCTTGTCCCGTCAGGACAGGATGTCGAAACCTTGTTGTCATCTCAACAGTTACTGCTGTCTGCCCGCGAGCAAAAATACAATGCCCCATTGCCCCGTCAAAGATGGACATTATTACGCCACCGTGGAGTGAGCCGGAATACCCTTCAAAACTCTTATCGCATCGAAACCTTGCTCTGACACTCCCGTCGTCGGCTATTTCGAACTTTAAATGCAGCCCCTTTGCATTAGCTAAACTGCAAACAATACAATTGGGGTGTACTTGTTTGCATATACTGAAAGCTGACTTATGGTTAGTATTAGTCAACACGTATGCTTACCTTACACTCTTAAAAATATAGTCCATAATCGCCTTATGAAGAGTTGAGGCCGCAAGATTGGAGCAGTGGTATTTATGAGCCGGAAGACCTCCGAGAGCATTGGCTACCTGTTCATCTGTCAATTCACTTGCATCGTCAAGGTGTTTTCCCATAGCAAGTTCGGTCATCATACTACAGCAGGCTATCGCAGCAGGACACCCGAAAACCTTGTACTTAATATCTGCCAGGCGCTCATCAGAAACTTTTATCCACACTCGAATCATGTCCCCGCATTCTTCCGAGCCGATTGTACCGACACCATCGGCATCCGGAATTTCACCGACATTGCGAGGATTCATAAAGTGCTCGAGTACCTTGTCCGTATATTGCATAAACAGTAATTCCGGTTAATGGTCGCAGATATTTTCTCCGCCCTGAAGCGTTTTGTTCAGATAGGCCAAGACCAGATTTTCGGGTGTATCGACGGGTGCGCCAACAACAACCTCAATCTGATTCTGGTTAAATAACTGCTGGGCTCTTTGCCCCATTCCGCCGGTAATAACCAGTTCAACATGCAAACCTGACAGCCATCTTGGTAAAACACCCGGCTCATGTGCCGGCGGGAGCACTAATTCCTGACTCTTGATATTTTTGCTGTCACTGTCAACGTCAATGATAGCGAACTGTTCACAATGGCCGAAGTGAGCTGAAAGTTTTCCATCTGTTACCGGAATTGCGATTCTCATTTTAATTTTCTCCTTCTTTACTGTACTTTCCAAGAAACATGTTTTTAGGCGGCCAGTTTCAATAGCTTATAAAACTGGCGTACGATTTTCTGCGTTTTACGGTCATGAGCAGAAGTTGCAAAAAATGTCCTTTCCAGAATCTCACG
>Ga0315280_10010551_pt1 | contig 11557 bp, 5 predicted proteins | sample YL17G06_40_MG_FD_203697 | JGI IMG/M metagenome (GOLD analysis project Ga0315280, IMG submission 203697) | Sediment microbial communities from Yellowstone Lake, YNP, Wyoming, USA - YL17G06_40 | ecosystem: Environmental > Aquatic > Freshwater > Lake > Sediment | place: USA: Wyoming | collected... | reverse complement strand
CTGAGGTGGTCGGCCAGATCGAGCCGGGCAACGCCGTCCGCATCGGTCGAGCCGCTCGCGGCGAGCCCGCCTGGCTCGGTCACTGACACCGCGGCGCCGGAGAGCGGCCTCTGCTCCTCGTTCGAGGCCCTCACGGTCAGCGTGCCGTGGAAGTCGGACTCGAGAGCAGCATAGAGCTCCGGCTGAGGCACATCGGACAGCAGCCACACCTCAGACACCACCGCATTCGGGCCCACCACGCGGCGGAACGCAAGCTCCAGTCTCCCGCCGGTGATAGCCTGTGGGGGCACGTCGAACTCGGATGTCTGCGGATCGCCCTGAGGCAGGTTGAGCTCGCCATGGATCACGACGCCGGCGGCGTCGAGCGTCTGGGTGCGGGCCTGATCGCGCTCGGTCACGTACTCCACCCGCAGCCGATACCGCGCCTTCGGCGCCAGGCCCTCGTAGCGCATGAGCAGCGCCTGGCCGTCGAAGGCCACCGTCCGCGCCGGGAGCAGCCCACTGACCCGGCTCTCCTCGAAGGTCCACACTGAGCCGCTCACAACGTGCGGCTGCTTGCCCGGCGCCCCGCAATCGTCGTAGCGGATGACCCCGAGCTCTGCGCCCCAAGCTGCCAGTGGGCCGAACAGGATCAACGCGAGTGCGGTCGTTCGCATGGTGCTCATCATTGGGTCGTCCCTGCCGTGCCGTCATTCCGGCCCTTGACCCAGGATCCCTGACCCCTTCCATTCCTCACGCATACTTCTCCGCCGCCTCGATCGCTACCCGCGCCCAATCCCTCAGCCTCTCCCGGTGCCCTTGCAGCGTTTCGAGCTCGCGCAGCACGACCTGGTAGTAGTGCCCCCACAGCTTCCGCATGCCCTCCTCGAGGTGCCGGCGGATCGGCTCCAGGTAATCCGGGAAGACGACGGCCGCGGCCGACTGCCGCCACATGATCGTGTGGCGCGTGCCGCAGGCCGCAATCACCTTGTCGAGGTCGGTCCACGCGGACGACACGAACACACGCAGGTTCGGGATGCGGAGCACGATGTCGATCTTGTGCGTCAGGTCCTCGCAGCACCCGTACTGCACCGCTCCAAACTGCTGGAAGATGGGAATCTGGTAGTTGAGCAGGAACTCCTCCTGCATCCGCGGCGAGACCTCCTGGAACTCCTGGCTGTTGGCCGCAGTCCACAGGTGGTGCAACCGCACCTTGCCATCCGCAGGCGTGCCGCCAACGGGGTCGCTGCAGAACATCGGCTCATGATGGTTGGTCGTCAGTAGACCCGTCCCCTCGGCGGCGCGTAGCGCGTGGAGGACGCCCTCGGTGAGCTTCGCCATGGCGCGATGCACGAGGTCCGGCCGGAACGCGAGGTCGTTGAGCATCGGCGCCATGCCGCGGAGCTGGTCGAGGTACGTCCCGAGCTGTGGCCCCAGCGGCGGCGCACACACCAGCCGCACGGGCATCGCCTCGCCCAGCAGGTCGTGCATCTGGGAGACGGCCTCCTCGGTGCGCTCATGGTTGTAGGCGAACGTCGGCACGCTGATCCGCTCGTAGTCGTCCTCGGACTTGATCGGCGGATCGTAGCGGAAACCGCCCAACTCGGTCGAGCCGATCTGGTGCCCGATCCGCAGGCCCCAGGGGTACTCCGTGTCGCAGTCCCACGCCGCCGACACGCCCCACCACGGCTCGACGATATGATCGTCACCCACCCAGTGCTTGTAGAGGTGCTGCCGCAGCGTGTATTCCACAGAACGGCAAAACGGGTCGGCACACTCGAGGGAACTCGCCGGCAGCAGCTCCTTCCACACACCCGCGGGTCGGCACCAGACCGGCGCGCGATCGGGCCTGCGTCGCTCGTTGACATCCCGCCAGCGTCGCCGCCGAGACTCGTACTCGTCACTCGAGGCAAGCTCGAAGACCTGGCGAGCAAGCTCCCGAACAAGGGCGACTTCGGTTGACGGGGGTCGGGGCATGACGGACGACCTCGGACGGGCGTCGGTCGTCACTTCTCACCCGACGCTCGGGGCGCCCTTTCGAACCCTCGCCCGCCGGCACCTTCGGGAACAGCGCGTGTGAGCCGAATCTCACCCCCGGCAGCCGCTGCCGAGGGGAATCCCCGCCTGGGCGGCGAAGTACCCACCAGCGTGGCTCGGCGTCGCGGAGCGGCATGACTACCACCTTCACCCTCGAGGCCACCTGCCCAGACTCCTCCGCTCGGGCCGGCCGTCTCCGCACGGCGCACGGCGAGGTGCTGACCCCGGCCTTCATGCCCGTCGGCACTCAGGGCACGGTCAAGGCCATGACCACCTCGGAGTTGGAGGAGATCGGCGTCCAGATCGTCCTCTCGAACACGTACCACCTCCATCTCCGGCCCGGCGAGTCGATCGTCGCACAGGCGGGCGGCCTGCACGAGTTCATGAACTGGCGCCGCCCGATCCTCACCGATAGCGGCGGCTACCAGGTCTTCTCCCTCCCCGACCTGCGCAAGGTGGACGACGACGGCGTCACCTTCACCAGCCACCTCGATGGCTCCACGCGCCGCCTCACTCCCGAGGCCGCGATCCGCATCCAGGAGACGCTCGGGGCCGACATCGCGGTCACGCTCGACGAGCCCGTGCCCTACGAGGCGGGCGAGGCGAGGACGCGGGAGGCCATGCGGCGATCCCGTGAGTGGGCCGCGCGCGGGCTCGCCTGCCGTGCGCGCGAAGGGCAGCTCATCTTCGGCATCGTCCAGGGGGGGATGGACCCGGCGCTTCGTGCGGAGAGCGCGCAGCAGACCGCGGAGCTCGCGGCGGATGGCTTCTGCATTGGGGGCCTGAGCGTCGGCGAGCCGAGGGAAACCACCGAGGAGCTGACCCGCATCGTGTGCCAGGCACTGCCCGCGGACCGCCCCCGCCACTTGATGGGTGTGGGGCTACCGGCGGAGATCCTCGCCGCCATTCGCGCCGGCTGCGACCTGTTCGACTGCGTCCTGCCCACGCGCCTGGGCCGAAACGGCTGCGCCCTCACCAGCGAGGGCCGCCTGAACCTGGTCCGTGCCGAGTACACCGACGACTTCGGCCCGCTCGACCCCTCCTGCGCCTGCTCCACCTGCCGCCACTACACCCGCGCCTACATCCGCCACCTCTACAAGGCCAAGGAGATTCTCGCCGCCCGCCTGGTAACGTATCACAACCTCTGGTTCTACACGAGGATGATGGAGAGGGTGAGGGAGGAGATAGTGGAGGGCAGCCTCCGGTAGCGGTGGAAAGCGCGGCTGGACCGGTACGTCTCGCTGAGGACTACGCCATGATCTTCACGCTCTCCGTTCTCGTTGGGCTCAGCACTCCCGGCGCCGGCCAGGAGACCGTCCCGGCCGGCTGGCGTGCCGTCGTCATGGACCCTTGCGAGGCCGCGGGCGGGTTCGCGCGGCTGGCCGACCCGAGCGATCCCTTCGCCGCGTGCTCACTGACCGTCACTGATGCCGTGAGGCACAGTGGACACAGCGTCCAGTGGACGTTCACGGCGCGGCCGGACGCCACGCTGGTCGGGTTGTCTCATGCGGCGCCAGGGCTGACCGGGCCTGGCGCGGTGTCGCTGTGGGTGAAGAACCCCGCCGGTGAGGCACTGCGGATGGGGGTTCGGTTGGTGGAGCGCGAGGGGGCGGTCTACCAGTCCGAGGGGGTTGATCTGGGCGGACAGAAGGGCTGGCGGGAGCTGGTGTTCCTCACCGACGCCTGTCGCCTCGCGCCGCAGTCGGCCGACCCAAACGGCGTCCTTGATCTCCCGCCCGCGCGGCTGGACATCGTCCTCGAAGGCGCCCAGCCGGGCAGGCAGCACGCGGTGTACATCGATGAGGTGATGGTGCACCTCGCGCCACGGGAGAAGCTGGATGTCGGCGCGGTCTCCGGGCCTGAGGCCGCCGCGCCGGGCGACGAGTTCCAGGCTCGCGCAGTGGTCAGCGTCCCGGCGCCGCTCAGGCGCCCGCACCGGATGACGCTGGCCCTCGTCGGCGGCGAGGTGCTGGTGAGCGAGGCGGAGCTTCAGTTCGGCCAAGAGCCCTCGGTGTGGCGGGCGGGGGAGATGGTCGAGAGCGCGCCTGTGCCACTGCGGGTGCCTCAGTTCGTGGCAGGCGGGAAGTACGCGATCCGCGTGCGCTGCGGCGACCTCGACCTCGGCGGCAAGGCGGTGGAGGGAGCGGCCCTGGAGGTCGGCGGGCCGATGGTCGGCAGCCTGTCGGTCACGGTCGCCGACCACAACGGGGCGCCGACCGCTATCGCGAACGACCGACCCCTGCCGCTGTCTGCGTGGTTCTGTAGACCCGCGGACGTCGAGCAGCTCCGCGCGATGCCGCCGGATGCGCTGCCTGTGCTGATGCTGCCGGTCACGGCCGATCATGACCCCTATGGGATGGCGGCCGATGTGTGGCTCGCGCCCGACCGGTGGGACTACTCGAAGCTCGATGCATCCGTCCTGTCGGTCCTGAGCGCGCAGCCCCAGGCGCGGCTCCTGCTCCGCGTCTTCCTCTCTGCGCCCGACTGGTGGGATGCGGCCAACCCCAACGACCTGATGCTCTTCGCGCCGGGGCGACACGCCATCGAGGTCCCGGGGATTGCGGGCGAGCGCACGTACCCCGCCTTCTCCTCCGAGAAGTGGCGCACGGATGCGAGCGACACGCTGCGCCGCTTCGTGACCCACGTCGAGGGCGCGCCCTACGCCGATCACGTCATCGGGTACTTGCTGGCTTCGGGTGAGGATGGGCGCTGGCGCTACTGGGGCTCGGCGGAAGGCGTGTATGGCGACTACAGCCGACCCCAGCGGGCCGCCTTCGTCGCCTGGCTGCGCGACAAGTACGAGAACGACATCCGGAAGCTGCGAGCGGCCTGGCAGGACGTGATCAGTCCGGTGCCCCCCATGGGCGGACCCGAGAAGCCCGAGCCGGCTCTGGGCTGGGAGGATGTGAAGGTGCCTCCGCTCGCGGCGCGGGTCAACCACCCGACCCAGGCGCTGCACGATCCCGCCGCCGTACCCGAGGTGATCGACTACAACCTCTGCCACGCGCGACAGGTCGTGGACGCCATCGCCCGCCTTGCCGGCGTGACGAAGAACGCGTGCCAGCGACGGAAGCTGGTCGGTGTCTCGTACGGGCATATCCTCGATCATGCCCGCGACAAGGACGAGCTGCAGGCCGGGGGTCACATCGCTCTTGGCGCAGTGCTCGCGAACGGTGACCTCGACTTCCTCGCCGGGCCGGGCCTCCCGGGCGAACGGACCGGGCAGCCGTGGGTGTGGAGCTGCCTAGCCAACTCGGTCCGGTCGCACGGGAAGCTCTGGGTAGCCGAGTCCTCCCCTGCCGAGGCGGCGCTCGGGCCCTCCCCGTGGCACACCATGGCGCCCGTGCTGGTGGGCGTCGGGTCGGCGATCGTCTCGCAGCAGGCTCCGGCCGCCTGGCCGGAGATGGCCCCGGTCGCGGAGGCCTCCCTCGGCTGGGATCGCACATCCGTCAGCGAGATCGCGGTGATCGTGGACGATTACAGCCTGGCGTACCTCGCGCAGGGCAACACCCTTTCGCTGCCGCTCCTCGTGTTGCAGCAGCTCGAGATCGCGGGGATCGGGGCGCCGGTGGACGTATGGCTGCTCGATGACCTCATCGCCGGCCGGGTGCCGGACTACAAGCTGTACGTGTTCGTGGACGCCTTCCTCCTGGACCAGAAGGCCCGCGACACGGTGCGGAACCATGTCGCGCGCAATGGGAAGACGGCGCTCTGGATCTACGCAGCGGGGGCGTTGGACGAGATGGCCTCCGGACGGACGGCCCTGGAGCTGACGGGCATCTCTGTCGGCTTCGTGCAGAAGGCCGGTCGGCTGCGAGCGAAGATCATCGACCCCTCGCACCCCCTCCTCGATGGGGTGCCCAAGGACCTGGAGTACGGTGCCGAGGAGCCGACAGGCCCCATCTACTTCGCGCTCCCGACGAAGGGCTGCGAGCCGCTGGCTGCGATCCAGGTGCCCTCGCTGGGCACGAACCCCCCGAGGACGTGGGCCGGCCTGATGTCGCGCGAGTTCGATGCGTGGACCAGCGTCTACTCGGCCGCCCCCGAGGTGCCGGCGTCAGTGCTGCGCAGCCTCGCGCGGAAGGCCGGCGTACACCTCTACGTCGACAGCGGCGACGTCGTGTGGGCCAGCGCGTCGCTGCTCGCCATCCAGGCGACGAGCGCGGGCGAGAAGCGCGTACACCTGCCGGGGCCGGCGGACGTCCGGGACGTGCTCACCCGGGAGCAGATCGCGACCGGCGTCATGGAGTTCGCCATCACCATGCGCGCCGGCGAGACCCGGTTGTTCTATGTCGGCGACGCGAAGCGGTTTGGGCTGTAACACGCCCTCACACTGACGACGGAAGAGGAACTACCGAATGCTGCTCGTCCACCTGGTCGGCGCGCTGCTCGCGGCCGGCGCGCACTCCCCTGTCCAGGCCCAGGAGACCGCCCGGGCGACGATCGCGGCGATCCACGAGGTCCTGCCTTCCGCGCTCAACGGCTGGCGCTTCCAGCATCCGGCCGAGCCTCGCGGCGAGCAGCCCGGCCTCGACGACAGCCGATGGCCCCTCGTGAACCTCGAGCACCAGTGGGAGGGAGCGAACACCGAGGCGTGGTACCGGAAGACGATCGTCGTGCCCAAGACCGCCCTCGACCTGTCCGGCTCGGCGCTCGAACTCCTCGTGCAGGCGGACGATGATGGCGAGATCTACGTCAACGGGCAGTTGAGGCAGCGCTTCCACTGGGATGACGGTCGGGTCGTGCTCACCGACTCCGGCCGCCCGGGCCAGGAGTTCCTGGTGGCGGTGCGGGTCATCAACCAGGGCGGGCCAGGACGGCTTCGCGCGGCGAGGCTGAGCTACCCCCGGCTGGACGCGGTTCGTCCGACCGCCCTCGCCGCGGCCGGGGACCTGGTGATAGCCCTGAACCTCGTGCAGGCCGAGGACCCCGCCGGAGCGTCGTCTGGCGCGGCGGTCGATGCGGCGGCCCAGGCGCTCGACCTCCCGGCTCTGGCTCGCGGCGACCAGCCTGCTTTCGCCGCCTCCGTTCTGCACGCGCGAGAGCAACTCGCCCCGCTCGCCAAGGTGGCAAAGCAGTACACCCTCTACCTCGTGGGCCATGCGCACATCGACATGAACTGGTTGTGGCTCTGGCCCGAGACGGTCGAGGTCTGCCGGGCGACCTGGACTCAGGTCGTCCAGTCCATGGACGAGTTCCCTGGCTTCCGCTTCAGCCAGAGCCAGCCGCAGGTCTACCGGGCCATCCAGGAGCAGTACCCGGACCTGTTCGCGCAGATGAGGCAGCGGATCGCGGAGGGCCGCTGGGAGCTGACCGGCGGCACCTGGGTCGAGTGTGACATGAACATGCCCTCCGGCGAGGCGCTGGTGCGGCAGTGTCTCCTCTCGAGGGAGTACGACCGCCAGACCTTCGGTCGGGTGCCCGGGATCGGGTGGAGCCCCGATACCTTCGGGCACGCCTGGACCGTGCCGCAGATCCTGGCCGACTGCGGGCTGCGGAACTACTACTTCATGCGTGCAGGCAATGGCCTTCCGCTCTTCTGGTGGCAGGGGCCGGACGGATCGCGCCTGCTCGCCTACACCACGGACAACTACAACGAGCGGATTGCCCGGCACCTGCAGCTCGTGCCCTTGCGCCTGGAGCCACAGGCCAAGGTGAAGGACGCCATGGTCGTGTATGGCGTCGGCGACCATGGCGGCGGGCCGACCCGGGAGGACATCGAGAACGCCCTACGGCTGAGCGAGTCGCCGGCCTTCCCGAACGTCAGGTTTGCGACCACCTCCGAGTTCTACGATTCGGTGCGGAAGCAGAACCCGGACCTGCCGGTCGTCGCCGACGAGCTCAACTTCATCTTCGAGCGCTGCTACACCACCCACGCGGACATCAAGCGCGAGAACCGCGAGCTGGAGTACACGATCCCGGCCGCCGAGACGCTGGCTGCGATGGCCGGGCGCTGCGGAGCCAGCTACCCGGCGGTCGACTTCGAGCAGGCCTGGCGTAACACGTGCTTCAACCAGTTCCACGACGTCCTCTGCGGCACGGCTATCGCGGCATCGTATGAGTACTCGAAGGGGCTGTACGAGGAGGCCCTGGGCGCGGCCCGCCGCGCCCTCGATGGCGCGGCCGATGCCCTCCTCGCGCAGACGGACACGCGTGGCCCCGGGGACGCCATCGCGGTGTACAACGCCCTCGGCTGGCTGCGGACGGACTACGCGGAAGCTGAGGTGAAGACGCCGGCGAAGCCGGCGGCGATCGACCTGCGCGGCCCGGATGGGAAGCCGGTTGCGGCGCAGATCATCGAGACGCGCGCGGATGGTCAGGCCTGGGTGACGCGGTTCGGCTTCATCGCTCGCAACGTCCCTGCTGTGGGCTACGCCGTCTACCACGCCCGGCCGGGCAGTGCCGCCGCCTTCTCCCTCGTAGCGCAGCCTTCCAAGGCTGCGAACGGCCGCAGCCTTGGAAGGTTGCACCACGACCAGAAAGGCCTGGCGAACGACCGTCGCAGCCTTGGAAGGCTGCGCCACGACCAGAAAGACTTGGCGATCTTGACCAGCGCCCGCTATGACCTCGGGGTCGACCTCGCCTCCGGCCAGATCACACGCCTGGTCGATCGCAGCCTGCAGCGCAACCTTGTCCCGCCTGGCAAGGCGCTCGACGTCCTCCAGGCCCACCTCGAGGAGCCGAACGGCATGTCGGCCTGGACCATCGGCCACGTCGCCAAGGTCATCGACCTCAGCCAAGCCTCCGACGTGAGGGTCGTCGAGCGCGGCCCGGTGCGGGCGACGATTGAGGTCAAGCACCCGTTCCGGCAGTCGAGCTTCGTTCAGCGCATCCGGCTGTATGAGGGCGTGGATCGCCTGGACTTCGACCTCACCGCCGACTGGCGGGAGATCGGCACCGGCGAGCAGGGCGGGGTGATGATGAAGGTCGCGTTTCCTCTGGCGCTCGACAATCCGCGGGCGACCTTCGAGATCCCCTTCGGCGCCATCGAGCGCGCGCCCAACGGTGCTGAGGTGCCGGCCCAGAAGTGGATCGACGTGACCGCACAGGAGATCAGGGCCGCCACCCGCGAGGGCGTGGCCCCCCGGGCCCTCGACCTGACGCCCTACTTCAACAACGATGGCTTCGCCACCGTCCAGAAGCCCGGCGATGGGGACCTCGACCGCGGCGGGGCGAGTTACCCCGCGGAGATGCTGCCGGGCCAGGCGGGGGACGTTGTGACCCTCGCCCATGCGCCTCTCCGCATTCCGCCGACCGGCGATGGTCAGCTCAACAACATAGCCTGTGGGAGCCAGAAGATCGCTATCGATGCGGCGGGCCCGACGCTCATCTTCTTCGGCGCAGCAACGAACGGTGGTCACAGCGGCCCGCTCACACTGAACTACGCCGACGGCTCGAGCGCGACGGCGCTGCTCGCCTTCAGCGACTGGTGCTCGGGCGCCGCCCCCGACGAGGTCACTGTGCTGTCGAAGGGCTTCCGTCGGCGGGCCTCGGGGCAGGAGCCGGTGGTCGTCTACCTCCGCGCCCGCAAGGTCCCCACCGACCCCGCCCGCCGATTGAGGAGTATCGTCCTTTCGCAGCAACCCGACCTTCACCTCGTCGGCATCGCGATCGGGCCGAAGACGCTGCGGGTCCCCACCTACGGCGTGTCGCTGCTGAACGACTGCAAGTACGGACACGACGTCCTGGGCTCGCAGATGCGCCTCACACTGCTACGCTGCCCAAGCAACCCCGACCCGCGACCGGACTTCGGCGTCCACCACATCCGCTACTCGCTGCTGCCTCACCCCGGCGACTGGCGACAGGACGACACCGTGCGGCGTGCCTACGAACTGAACACGCCGCTGGTCATCCGACACACCACGGCTCACCCGGGGAAGCTCCCGCGAGCCGTGTCGTTCCTGTCGGTCGGGCCGGCGAACTGCGTTCTGAGTGTAGTGAAGCGGGCGGAGGACGGTGAGGGCCTGATCGTCCGGTTCTACGAGTCAGCTGGCCAGCGCTGCCGAGCGGATGTCTCCTTCCGCACGCCTGTTGCTCGGGCGATCCGGACGAACTCGGTGGAGCAGGCGATCGGGAACATGCCGGTGAGCGTCTCCGGACGTGCCATCCGCCTCCCCGTCAAGCCCCACGAGATCGTGACACTGCGAGTCGTGCCGAGGTAGCAGCGGACTCACGGCCCTCCCGACCGGGACCCTCGCGGTCGTAGCCTCTCCGGTTGTGGCGCAGCCCTCCAAGCCTGCGAATCCTCACATCCCCTCATTGTAGAACACATGCAGCCCGTCTTTGCCCGGCGCCACGATGTCCAGTCGGCCGGTGCCCCTGAGGTCCGCCACCGCGAAGGCAATCCCACAGCCCGCGCCCTCGCCCAGCGGGCCGTAGTCGATCACCTGCTTGGCGAACGACTCCCCGTTCCACTTGAGGTAGTAGATGCCCAGCGGGTCCCACTCGCCCGGGTCGTGCCCGCAGTGGGCCCAGTAGCGTTTCCCGGTCAGGAGTTCGCACTCGCCGTCGCCGTCGATGTCGACCCACATCATGTCGTGGTACTGCGAGTTGTAGGGGTCGATGGGGTGCTTCACGAAGCAGATGTCGTTGCCGTCGCGCCTCTGCTCATACCAGTCCAGCCCATAGGGGTGCGCCTGGCCCACGATGAGATCGTTGAGGCCATCGCGGTTGACATCGACCAGCAGGATCGGGCAGCTCGCCGAGCCGAGGTCAAGTCCGCCGTGGTACACCCACTCGCCCGAGAGGGGGTTCATGGGCGCCTCCAGCCACCCGTGGGCGAGGATGAAGTCGCCGCGGCCGTTCCCCGTGATGTCGCCGAACCCGAAGCCGTGGCCCTGCGGCCGGTCGAAGATCGTGTGGGCGCTGAACTCGCCGGTGCCCTTCCCCTGCGCGTTCCTGATGAGCTTGTACACCACCAGGGGGGCGCCGGGCGTGTTGGGGACGATCTCGACCTCCCCATCGCCGTCCACATCCCACGCGCGCGTCGTCTCCACATTCCCCACGTGGGCGATGACGTGCTCCGGCCACTCGCCCCCGCGCTCGCCCGGGTTCTCGCGCCAGCGAACCGTGTCGCCCCACCAGCCACCGGTGACGAAGTCCGTGTAGCCGTCCCCGTTGACATCGAGCGGGATGGTCGAGAAGTCGTCGTAGTAGTCGCCCGAGGCCATGACAGGGCCGATGAAGTGCTTCTCCCTGAAGTCCGGCCCCTCGTACCACCACGCGCCCGAGACGATGTCGAGCACCCCATCGTTGTTCACGTCGAACACGCCGGCGCTCTCGTAGCGTTCGGTTGAGATGAGAACCTTGCGGAACTTGGCAGGCATGGGACGACTCCTTCCGATGGTGTCGTAGGTCGGGTCTCCAGACCCCACAGCGGTGCTACCCCGGCCAGTTCGCGGCCGCCTCCGCCAAGGCCTCGGCGGCCCGCGTCTCAGCGGCCTTCGCCCGCTGCAGCAGGTCGACTCCCACGGCTCTCTTCGCTGCGTCCTTCGTCTCGTCCCTCCCGGGGAACGGGAAGACGCGGGTGAGCTCCCCCATG
>Ga0315280_10010550_pt1 | contig 11557 bp, 11 predicted proteins | sample YL17G06_40_MG_FD_203697 | JGI IMG/M metagenome (GOLD analysis project Ga0315280, IMG submission 203697) | Sediment microbial communities from Yellowstone Lake, YNP, Wyoming, USA - YL17G06_40 | ecosystem: Environmental > Aquatic > Freshwater > Lake > Sediment | place: USA: Wyoming | collected... | reverse complement strand
CTTTAGCCAAAAAAATCCAGCAACTCGTTTCCAATCCCTACTTCCGGGCCTATACGTCAGAGGATGTCATCGGTGTCGAAATTAGCGGAGCCTTAAAAAATGTGATTGCCATTGCGGCCGGCGTTTTAGACTCTTTGAAATTCGGTCATAATTCAGTCGCTGGCCTGATCACGAGAGGCATTCATGAGATCGCGAGGCTAGGGATCAATTTGGGAGCAAAGAAAGAGACTTTTTATGGGCTGGCCGGAATGGGCGACCTGGTCCTCACCTGCACCGGAAAATTGAGTCGTAACCATTATGTGGGGTATGAATTGGGGAAAGGAAAATCTTTAAACAGCGTCATCTCCAGCATGAAGATGATAGCCGAAGGTGTCCCTACAACCCTCTCGGCCCGGGAGCTGGCAAAGAAGAGAAAAGTGGAGATGCCTATCTGTGAACAGGTCTACCAAGTGCTTTATGAAAACAAAAACCCCAAAAAGGCCATTTATAATTTGATGTCAAGAACTCTCAAAGACGAATTCTGAAAAATGAAAAGGAGTGAGCGATGAAACGGAAAGCACTGTCCATTCTTGTCCTCTGTCTGAATTTGGCGCTCTGCGCCTCATCTCAAAAAAAGCTCGAGCAGCAAAGGACCAAGGACCCCAAATTCCAGTACAATGTGGGTCTCTTCTACCTCAACGAGGGCAATGTCGACGAAGCCCTCAAATATTTGGATAAATCCCTCTCCTTGAATCCTCGCTACTACCTTGCCTGGAATGCCAGAGGCTTAGCCTATTCAATGAAAGGAGACCTGCCAGAAGCAGTCAAGTCTTTCCAGAAATGTCTTGAGTCTGATCCCACCTTCACCGAAGCCCACAACAACCTGGGCTCCATTTATCAAGAAATGGGATTCTTGGATAAAGCTGAAGAAGAGTACAAAAAAGCGCTTTCGGACCCAACCTATCAGTCCCGGGAATTGCCTTACTACAACTTAGCTAGGCTCTACTATGGCAAAGAAAAATATGAACAAACCCTTGACTATCTCCAGAAATCGCTCCAGATCAACAGCCGCATGGCCTTGGCCCACAATCTAAAAGGACTGACACTCGAGAAGCTAAACAGGTTGGAGGAAGCCATTTCCTGCTATGAACAGGCGCTTAAAATTGTTCCTGAAGACCTGAATTTTAGCTACAGTTTGGCCGTTGCTTACTTCAAAAATGGGGAATTCAACAAGGCGGGCGAGATCTTTGAGCGCATCGCCCCCAAAGTTTCTGACCCTGATACGAGTGAAAAAATCCGTCAGTATTTGAAAATTATTAAAGAAAAATAGCACGGGATTTTATGTCCCCTCTTTCCATTCAGCCAAGTGCTTCTTCTGTTCTTTGGTCAGGCGATCAATCTTGATGCCCATGGATTGGAATTTCATGCGGGCGATCTCTTCATCGATTTCTTTGGGAACACCATAGACTCTTTTCTGCAGATTCTTTCCTTCCTTGGCAAGGAAGAGAACACTCAGGGCTTGGTTGGCAAAAAGATGTCTGGTGTTGGCGTCATTGACAGCGCTGATAGGATACAGCCCGAAATAGCCGATAGCTATGGAAGTCGTTAGTACACCTGTCATTGCGGGCACCCGAAGGGTGCGCGGCAATCTGAGGTAGTCGTTACGAGACAGCGAAGCTGTCGTGGCAATCTCATGATTATCGGGTAGCATTCTGAGATTCCTCGCTTCGTTCGGAATGACCCTTCGGGTCAGATCGCCACGCTTCGCTCGCGATGACAGTATTCTATCAATTTTGGCTACAGAATAGGTATTGACAATCGTATTACATTTGTTTATTATTAACATTGCCCCAGCTGATGAAGAAAACCACGAATGAAAACTATTAGTTCAATAAGATGGACTGAACAAAGCATAAACCATGTCGCCAGACATGCCATCTCACCGCGTGAGATTGAAGAGGCTTGCTTTAACGAGAATGATATTCCGTTCATTAGGTCGGGCAAAGAAAATCTTCATTATGTTTTTGGCAAAACGGACGCAGGACGACATCTTTTCATTGTCGTCAAATTTGAAAGGCCAGGCCAAGTCAGCATTGTCACAGCCAGGGATATGAATGGCTGGGAAAAGAAATATTTCTTGAGACGAGGGAAATAAAATGAAAAAGATACCGAAGTTCAAAAATCAGGAACAGGCGCGAAAATTCTGGGAAAGCCATAGCTTTGAAGACTACCACAAAGATACCAGAGAAGCCGAGATCGTCTTCGTCAAAAAACCGAAAAAAACTATCGCCATCAGGCTAGACCCGGATGATATTAGATCAGTTGAAAAAATAGCGGACAGAAAAGGGCTGAGCTACACATCTTTGTTAAGGATGTGGATCAAAGAGCAACTCTCCAAGGAAGTCAGGTGAGCCTCTTAAGATCAAAAAAGAGATGAGGTAAGAGATGTAACTTGAAGCTTTTAAGTTCCCTCTTTCCACTCCGCGAGGTATTTTTTCTGTTCTTTGGTCAGGCGGTCAATCTTGATTCCCATGGAATGGAGTTTCATGCGGGCGATCTCTTCATCGATTTCTTTGGGAACACCATAGACTCTCTTCTGCAGATTCTTTCCTTCCTTGGCAAGGAAGAGAACACTCAGGGCTTGGTTGGCAAAACTCATGTCCATGACCATAGCCGGATGCCCTTCGGCTGCAGCCAAGTTGATCAGCCGGCCTTCTCCCAAAAGGTTAATTTTCTTCCCATCAGCTAGCACATACTCTTCGACAAATTCCCTGATTTTTCTTTTACTCCGGGAAAGCTTTTCGAGTGCTTCGATATCAATTTCAACATTGAAATGGCCTGCATTGGCCACAATCGCACCGTCCTTCATCTTCAAGAAATGCTCCCGTGTAATGATATTCTTATCCCCGGTCAGAGTCACAAATACGTCCCCTATTTTAGCAGCCGCCATGATGGGCATGACCTGGTAACCATCCATGACGGCTTCGAGAGCTCTCAGAGGATCAACCTCACAGATAATCACTTTTGCGCCCGCGCCCCTCGCCCTCATGGCGACGCCGCGACCACACCAACCATAGCCTGCCACCACAAAGTTCAAGCCCGCCAAAAGGATGTTAGTGGCCCTGAGGATGCCATCGATCGTACTTTGCCCTGTTCCATACCGATTGTCAAAAAGGTGTTTTGTGTTGGCGTCGTTGACAGCGATGATAGGATAGAAAAGAACTTTGTTTTCGGACATGCTCCTCAAGCGAATTACCCCTGTTGTAGTTTCCTCTGTACCTCCAAGAATACCTTTCAAAAGCTCTCTTTTCTTGGAATGAATCGTGCAAATCAAATCAGCTCCGTCATCCATGGTAATATGAGGGCCATGCTGAAGGGACTGTTGGATATGCCTGTAATAAGTTTTATTGTCCTCTCCTTTGATGGCAAAAACAGGCACTTTGCAATATTTCACCAGTGCGGCTGCCACGTCATCCTGAGTGCTCAGAGGATTTGAGGCTGTGAGCGCCAGCTGGGCACCTCCCAGTTTCAGGGCTTCCATTAAATTGGCCGTTTCGCTCGTGACATGCAGGCACGCCGAAATTTTCACTCCTCGGAGAGGCTTCTCCTTGGCGCATTTTTGCTTGATAAAGTTGAGCACGGGCATGAATCTCCCCGCCCACTCTATTCTGAGTTTCCCTTTTTCAGCGAGTTTTAAATCCTTGACATCGTATTCCATTCTTATCCCCTTCTTAATTGATTGATCTGAAGTCTTGAAATCTTTGTTTTTGTCAGGCTAACCTCGAATCCTTAGACCAGAGTCTTAGAGCCCGGCATCTCTTTTCAGGGCTTCTACCTTATCCAGTCTTTCCCAAGTGAATTCTTTTTCGGCCCGGCCAAAATGACCGTAGCACGCGGATTTCTTATAGATGGGTCTCAGCAAATCCAAGGCTTCGATCATTTCTTTGGGCGACAGCTTGAAATGAGCCCGAATCAATTCCTTGATTTTATCCTCTGAGATTTTGGCGGTCCCAAAAGCATCCACCATGATCGAGACAGGCAGAGCAACCCCAATCGCGTAGGCCAATTGCACTTCTATTTTGTCTGCGATACCTGCGGCTACAAGATTCTTGGCGATGTAGCGGGCTGTGTAGGAACCCGATCGATCGACTTTCGATGGGTCCTTTCCTGAGAAACACCCTCCTCCGTGGCTTCCCACTCCCCCATAGGTATCGACGATAATCTTGCGTCCTGTCATCCCAGTATCCGCCAAAGGCCCTCCCTGTTCAAAGCGGCCCGTTCCATTGACATAAATCTTTGTGTTTTTATCCAGCATCCCGGGGGGAACAACTTTCCTGATAACAACTTGCTTAATATCTTCTCTGAGGTCTTCCATTTTGACAGTCGCATTGTGTTGGGCGGCGATGACAATGGCCTCAACTCTACGCGGGATGTCCCCATCGTATTCGATAGTCACCTGAGATTTTCCATCCGGCCGGAGATAGTTCACTATTTTTTCCCGGCGCACCTCGCTCAGGCGTTTCACCAATTTATGCGCCAGCATGATCGGCAGAGGCATAAACTCCGCTGTTTCCCGGCAGGCATAGCCAAACATCAAGCCCTGGTCTCCAGCTCCCTGTTCACGTTCTTTTGTCTCATCGACTCCCAGGGCGATGTCGGGCGATTGCTCATGGATTGAAGAAATGACACAGCAGGTCTCATAGTCAAAACCATAGAGGGCTTTGGTATATCCAATTTCTTTGATCACATTCCGGACCAATTTTTGTAAGTCACAGTAGCCGTTGGTCGTGATCTCTCCGGCAACAAAAACAAGTCCTGTGGTCGTCAGAGTTTCACACGCCACGCGGCTTTTTGGGTCCTGCGCGATAAGGTCATCTAAAATGGCGTCAGAAATCTGGTCGCAAATCTTATCGGGGTGACCTTCTGTCACAGATTCCGAAGTGAATAAATGCCTTCCATCCTTACTCATCGGGCACCTCCAAAGATGGCGTTTGTGAAAAGTAGCAGAAAAAATTATCACAAAAAGACATTCTTTTCAATGAGAATCTTTCTCTTTTATTTGAATTTGCTTTTTCATTTGTGTTATTTTTAGTGTCACTGAGAGCATGACGCTTTGAACTCGAAAGCTATGACTAAAAAGAGTTTTTTTGTCTGGAATCTTTTGTTCCTCTCTCTATTGGGAGTTTCCCTGGGAGAGATGCAAGCAAAAAAAGACTTATCTTTTCCTGTCTCTCAATACAAACTCAAAAATGGGTTGCAGGTAATTCTCTCCGAAGAGAACTCTTTGCCCCTCGTTTCGGTTGTTGTGGCCTATAATGTGGGGGCCATCAATGAAGCCCCTGGGAAAACAGGCCTGGCTTACTTGCTTCAGAACCTGATGTTCCAAGGTTCAGAAAATATCAGCCAAATGCAGCATGTCAGGTTCATCAACCGCATTGGAGGCCAGCTGAACGCCACAACGACCAGCGACTCAACCCTGTTCTACCAAACCGTACCCTCCAACCAGCTGGCTTTGGTTTTATGGCTTGAGTCGGATAGGATGAAGTCACTCGACCTCAACGCCCCCACTATCGAACGAACGAAGTTGGTAATCATCGAAGAGATTCGGCAAAGGAAAGCCAACGAACCTTACCTAGAGAGTTCTCTGGCGTTTGACGTTCTTCTTTACCCTGATTTCGCTTACAACCACTCCCTCATCGGAAACGAGGAAGATGTCGCCAATATCAATCTGGAAGACGTGGTGAACTTCTATTCAACTTATTATGTCCCAAACAATGCTGTCCTCTGTATCACGGGAAATATCAATAAAGCTAAAACCAAAGAACTCGTCTCCAGATATTTTGAAACAATTCCTCGAGGAAAAGAGATCACCAGCCTTCTGCCCCCCAAACCTGTAGGAAAAAAGCCGATCATGAAAACCTTCACTGACTCTCTCGCGCCATCGCCCGGCTTTCATCTTGCCTACAGGATGGCTCCACCCCAGTCGGATGATTTTTATGCGCTGACAATTCTGGATTATCTTCTCTTTCGGGGGAAGAGCTCCCGTCTCTATAAGAGGTTATTCAAGAAGGAAAGAATTGTGGTTGATTTTAGCGGCGCCATCGAAAGAAGAAAAAATATAGCCGCCTATAAAATGTTTGCCATGAACAACAATGAGATCATGGTGGACAGATGCCAGAAAGCCATTTTCTCTGAGCTCGATAAGCTCAAATCAGCCTTTGTTTCTGAGGCAGAGCTGAAAAAAGTCAAAAACATGTTCAAAATGGATTACTTCGAGCGATTTTCGACTTCCCAGGATAAAGCCATTTTTCTCTGTGAGTCTCACCTCGCCCAGCTCAACTTGGAAGCTTTGCCCGCGGAGCTGGACAAATATCTTCAGGTTACCCCGACTGAAATCATTGGTATTGCCAATCGCTATTTCACGCAAGAGAATTCTGTGCTTTTGAATATCAAAATAAGATGAAGTTGATAAGTTGCCCGTCTAGAATATTGGGATTTGCCCTTTTCTCCCTCTGGATAGGGCTTGTCTTTTGCCCCCCTCCCCTTTCTTCTCAAGAAAGATTCCGAAAGACACCCCCCTCCCCTGAACCTTTGTCGGAGCTGCGTCTCCCCTCGATCGAACCAGCCCGCTTGTCGAACGGCCTCACTCTGGCTGTCGCTTATCGAGAAAATTGTCCGATCACAAGCCTCCAGCTCATCATCCTCGCCGGTGAAAGCGATTCTCCTGAAAAAGTCCCTGGTGTGGCGACTCTTGCAGCTCACCTGCTCCCTCGAGGAACTCAAATGTTATCCTCCTCTGACATCGAAGAAATAATCGAATCCATAGGAGGTAACTTTTCCAATTCAACCTCCCTTGATTGCTCGGTTTTCACCTTCAATTTTTTAGAAGAGTATCTCGACCAGGCTCTCGAGATTTTGAGCAAAATGATCCTTCAGCCTGTCTTCCTGGAGACCGAACTGGAAAATGAGAAGAGGAATCTATTCTACGCCCTTTTGGAGAAAGGCCGAGATGTTGATTTTGTTGCTCGGAGACTGCTCTTAAGAGTTCTGTTTGGCAAACATCCCTATCAAAAAAGCATTTTTAATGAGGACGTGATCAAAAACATTAAGCAGAAAGATATCCTGGACTTTTTTGATAAATTCTACAGGCCCAACAATGCGATCCTCATCTTAACGGGCAATTTAAATCTCACGACAGCGACTCGAAAGGTCAGCCATTACCTGAACACTTGGCAAAAAACAGATTTGGACAGGCCTTTTCTCCCCGCACCGGAGCCGAACGAAAAAGATAAAATTTGCTTTGTCGATATCCCTCAAGCTAAAGATTCGACCATCTACATGGGAAATATTAGCCTTCCCATCACCAGCCCAGACTATTTTCCTTTCCTTGTCCTGAATCAAGTCTTGGGGGGAACGCCCATCAGTAGGCTTTTTATGAACCTCAGGGAATCCAAAGGTTATGCGTATTATGCCTTCAGCGAGGCAGAATTTTATAAAAGCTGCGGGATTTTTCTGGTGAGCGCCAAAGTGACCCCAGAAGTTTCTTACACTTCTATCCAAGAAATTCTTAAAGAAATTAGTAGTGTGGTTCAGGAAAAAATTTCAAATTTCGAAATTGAACAGGCTAAATCTAGTTTGATCGGCAACTTCCCTCTGAGCATTGAAAAATACGATCATCTTTCCTCACAGATTTCCAAGATCGAAGCTTTCAACCTGGGCGAGGAACACTGGGGAAAATATTATGAAAATATCATGCTCGTTGATTCAGAAAAGGTCTTTGAAGTGGCTCAGCTATACCATCTCACGACACCCGTGATTGTGATTGCCGGGAGTAAAAATAGCGTTATTGATTTTCTCAGAGCTTTTGAAAAAATCGAAGTCTATAACAGCAAAGGAATCTTTCAGTACAACATCACCAAAGGAGTGGGAGAATGAAGCTTATGGAATGTGTCCCTAACTTCAGTGAGGGAAAAGACAAAGAAAAAATTCAGGCGATCACGCAAGAGATTGCCTCCACGCCTCAAGTCAAATTGCTGGATGTTGACCCAGGAGAAACAACCAACCGAACAGTGGTCACGTTCATCGGCTCACCCGAAGGAGTGAAGGAAGCGGCCTTCAAGGCTATCAAAAAAGCCGCAGAACTCATCGACATGAGCAAGCACAAAGGAGCTCACAGCCGGATCGGAGCCACAGATGTTTGTCCTTTTGTGCCGGTTTCAGGAGTGACCATGGAGGATTGCGTCCGGATCGCTCATGAAGTCGGAGAGAGGGTGGCCAGGGAGCTTGGAATCCCTGTTTATTTATATGAAGAAGCCGCCAAAAAGCCCGAGCGAAAAAATCTGGCCAATATCCGGGCGGGGGAATATGAAGGCCTGCCTGAAAAACTCAAGCTGCCCGAGTGGGCACCTGATTACGGTGAGCCAATTTTTAACCCTAAGTCGGGAGCCACAGTCATTGGAGCCAGAGAATTCCTGATTGCCTACAACATCAACCTGAATACCAGAGACCGGAAGCTGGCCCACGAAATCGCCCTGAATTTGAGAGAAAGTGGAAGGCCCAAAAAAGATAAGGACGGGAAAGTCATCAAAGATGAGAATGGGAACACGGTCATGACTCTCGGCAAATTCAAATGTGTCAAAGCCGTCGGATGGTACATCGAAGATTATGGCGTGGCCCAAATTTCGATCAATTTCACTAACTATAAGGTCTCGCCGCCGCACTTTGTCTACGAAGAAGCCATCAAAGAAGCAGAAAAGCTCGGAATAAGGGTAACAGGGAGCGAACTGGTCGGCTTGATTCCTAAAGAAGCCCTGCTCATGGCCGGCCGCTATTATCTCGAAAAGCAGGGAAAAAGCCCGGGAGTTCCCGAAGAGGAGCTGATTCGAATCGCCATTCTCTCTCTCGGCTTGAATGATGTGGCCCCCTTTGATCCCCAGAAAAAAATCATCGAATACCAGTTCAAAGAAACAGAAAAATCTCTGCTCAACCTGAATCTTCGGCAATTTTCCAATGAACTCTCCATGGACTCCGCCACTCCTGGAGGGGGAAGCACGGCTGCACTCTGCGGTGCTTTGTCTGCCTCCCTCTCTTCCATGGTCTCTAATTTGACTGTGGGCAAGAAAGGCTATGAGCGTGTCGAAAAAGAGATGAAGAAAATTGCGGTTGAAGCGCAGCACCTCAAAGATGAACTTTTGAGAGCCGTGGACCTCGATACGAACGCCTTCAACAAAGTCATGGATGCCTACAAGCTGCCCAAAACCACAGACGAACAGATCAAAGAAAGAGAGCGAGCCATAGAGCAGGCGACGAGGGGAGCCACCTTAGTTCCTCTGGATGTGCTCCTGAAAAGTGTAGAGCTTCTCAAACTTGCCAAGAAAGTTGCTCTCAAAGGCAACAAGAACTCGCTGAGCGACGCGGGTGTGGCGGGACTCACGGCCCAGGCGGCCGCAGAAGGGGCCTCTTACAATGTCCGCATCAACCTTCCCAACATCCAGGACGAAGAGTTCAAATCAAGGATAAAAAAGAAGGCCAAAGCGCTGAAGAAGAGGTCGGAGAGGCTCGCTGAGGAAATCAAAAAAATCGTAGAAAAAGAATTCAGAAGATCCTGAAAGAAAACGAGGAGAGGGATGATGAGAGCGCTGTTGGTGATAGATATGTTGAATGATTTTCTTTTAGAGAGCGGAGCCCTGGATTGTGGCGATTCGGCCCGGAAGATTATTCCTTTTGTTCAAACAAAAATACAGGAATTCCATAAAAAGGGAGACTTGGTCATTTTTGTCCGTGATTCTCACCAAAGGAATGATTTAGAATTCAAGATGTTTCCCAAACATTGTGTCGCAGGAACAAAAGGCGCTGAGATTATCCACGAATTGCCTGTCACGAAAAAGGATATCATGATTTTCAAGAAGCGCTACAGTGCCTTTTACAACACCCAATTGGACCAGGTCCTAAAAAACAAAGCCGTCAAAGAAGTTTATGTTGTAGGAGTATGCACTTCGATCTGTGTTATGGACACTGTCGGAGACTTGAAAAATCGCGACTACGCGGTCACTGTCTTCAAGAGAGGCGTCGCTGATTTTGATTCCAAGGCTCACAAATTTTCATTGGCCCGGATGGAGAAAATTTACGGCGCTAAAGTCATTTAATAAGAAAAAGGGGAAGGGAGTTATGGAAGAGTGGACGATTCAGGGCAGGAAGATTAAGCTTAGCGAAGGGAATATTGCTCTCCTGGATGTTGAGGCAGTGGTGAATGCCGCCAATAAAAATTTAATTTTAGGAGGCGGCGTCGCAGGAGCCATCCGGCACTTCGGAGGCCCTTCTATCCAAGAGGAATGCAATAAGATCGGGCCGATTGAAGTGGGAGAGGCGGTGATCACTGGAGCCGGAAATCTCAAGGCCAAATATGTGATTCATGCAGTCGGCCCCATTTATGGGGAAGGTCAAGAAGAAGCGAAGTTAGCCAGTGCCACTCTCAATTCTCTCCAGATTGCCAGCGAGAAGAAAATCAAAAATATCGCATTTCCAGCGATAAGTTCCGGCATCTTTGGCTTCCCCATCCAAAGATGCAGCGAAATCATGCTCCAGGTGGCGATGGATTTTCTCCAAAAAAATAATTACCCCCGCGAGATTCTTTTTTGCCTCTACGGACAAGAAGCCTTTTCTGTATTCAAACATACACTTGAAAAACTCGGCGGTTGAGCTTTTTCAGGAAAGCCCTTTTCTTTTTTTCAGAACAGAAAAAATTCCAAAGAAGAAAAACGAAAGAAGGACAATCGTGCCCGAAGCCGGGAAATCAAAATAGATGGCCAGCAACAGTCCGATAATGACCGAGACAGAAGCCACAAGAGCCGAGATGAGGATGGCCTTTTTGAAATTGGAAGCTGCTTGCAGCCCCGCCGCAGAGGGGATCACAAGCAAGGCTGCCACCAATAAAAGCCCAACCACTTTCATCCCCAAAACAACGGTTACCGCTACCAAGACGCTCAACATCAAGTCCAGCCGACTGACTTTAATTCCCGCAGCTTTGGCCGACTCGATGTCAAACGTCAGGTACATGAATTGACGGTAATTCAGAAGAACTATCAGCACGACGATCACAGCCAAGACGATTGAAAGCCAGACTTCAGCCGGCGCAATGGCTAAGATTTCACCAAACAGGTAACTCAGAAGGTCAACATTAAAACTGCGGGCGAGGGTCGCAAGCAAGACTCCTAAGGCCAATCCCACACTGCTGACAATCCCAACGGCCGTATCTCCATACAGCCCTGCTTTCTCTTTGAGCTTCGCAATTCCCAAGGCTGCAAGAACCGCAATCACCAAAGCCACAGCGAGAGGCATTGTTTTCAGCAAAAGGCCCAAGGCCACACCGGCAAAAGTGATGTGTGAGAGGCCGTGGCCAATCATGGCATCCTTCCTAAGGATCAAAAACACCCCCAAAACTGCACAGGCTATGGCGATAAAAATTCCGGCGACGAGCGCTCTTTGGAGAAATCCGTAAGTCAGCAGACTTTCCATGGTCTGACCCTTAATGATGATGAGAGATGAGGTGATGGCCTCCTGCGAGCAGGTTTCTGAACGC
>Ga0315280_10010548_pt1 | contig 11558 bp, 14 predicted proteins | sample YL17G06_40_MG_FD_203697 | JGI IMG/M metagenome (GOLD analysis project Ga0315280, IMG submission 203697) | Sediment microbial communities from Yellowstone Lake, YNP, Wyoming, USA - YL17G06_40 | ecosystem: Environmental > Aquatic > Freshwater > Lake > Sediment | place: USA: Wyoming | collected... | reverse complement strand
ACGGTGCCAGAGGAAGTGCGCGAACCAGCTCCGCGATTTCCAGCACAAACTCAGCAGAAAGATGGTTGAAAACACGCGAGCGAATACTCTAATCATCGGTGCCCTTGAAGTCAAGCAGATGGCGCAGTCGGAGAAAGTTCCGAGGCCGATGAGAAACGGGCTGAACCGCGCCACGCAGAACACGGGCACGCTCTCGCGCTTCGCCGGATTTCTGACCTACAAGGCGCAACTTGCGGGTAAAAGGGTAATAGAAATCGGTGAGGAAGGGACGACGCGGACGTGCTGCGTCTGCGGGCGCACGCACGAGATGGAAATTTGGGACAGGACTATGAAGTGCGAGTGTGGGAACGAGCTAGACCGAGACCGAAACTCGGCGGTGAACCTGATGCTCCGTTTCCTCTCGCAGAATGCCAAGTGGACGGGCTACTCGCAGTTCGCGGGTAATCTGCGGCAAACAGGCCTGCCGGCTCCGAGCGAGCTGGTGGCGCACCCGCAGGAAGCCCCGCCCTTCAGGGCGGGGTAGTTCACAAATACCCAAAAACCCATCAATCTCCAGTCATAATTTTAGAAAAATAGGTAGCCGAAACCGCCCGCCAGCGTTATAGCGGCGGCTTTCAGGCTTTTATCTTAAGGATGTAAAATGCAGGTTGGTGTTGACATGGTTAAATCGGCCCCATACGTCCTTGCGGCGCTGTTCTTACTCTCGTTCCTACCCGTAACGGTGGCAGACCGTGGCATGATAGTTCCTGGCGGGGTTTCGGTTTATGAGCCCGGGCAGAAGGCGGTGATCGCATGGGACGGGGAAAACGAGGTCTTGATACTGTCCACAGACGTCTGGGCGAGTGATAACACTTGGGCCCTCGAGCTTCTCCCGCTGCCATCCCAACCTGCCGCTCCGGAGGCAGGGAGCTTCGTTTCGTTTACCACGATTCAAAACCTGCTCTGGGAGTACACGGTGGACGTGTATTCCGCAAGGGGTTATAACGCCCCCGCGTCGGCCCCTCTTGAGGTGATATTTCACGAGAACATAGGCGCCCACGACATAGCGGTGGTCAGGGCAACCAGCGCCGGGGAACTCATAAATTTCGTGGAAAATGCGCTGGCGGGGAAGGAGAACGCGGGAGGGGTTTCGTGGAGTGGGCTAGAGGGCTTGGTGGCGGCTTACCTGCAGAAAGGCATGAGCTACTGGGTCATCGATTTGATCGACCTAAGCGACTACTCCAAGAGCCGCGAGCCGATAGTTTACACGTTTAAGAGTGATTACCTATACTTCCCGCTTGAGATATCCTCGCTAGCGTCTGGCCAGACCGATATAACCCTCTTCACCCTTACAAATGACAACCTCGACGTGAGTTCGGCTGAGGCAGCGGGCTTCCACGTCGCGACGTTCGTGGCAGGCGGGGAGAACGTCGCGCTCGAGTTCGGGGTTGGCGAGAACGAGCTGCAGCAGATAAGCCCGAGGGTGGCTGAGCTGTTCCAAGGAGGTGCTCGGCTGACGGTGTTGTCGTACCAGGGGTTGCTCAGCAGTCTGCGGGGGGATCTGATGCTTGAGGCGCGGCAAGTAGCAGTAGCGGCAGAACAAGAAGTCGACCGCACGTTGGCAGGGATCCTAGCGGTTGTGATGATTTGTCTGCTGCTCGCAGTGTGCGGACTCACGTATGCGATTGGCTCAAAAAGCGCAGGTTGAGGTCAACCGCTACCCAGCGCCACAGCGTTTGTTTCTTTCTCAGTCTTGAGCACAATAAGCGTGCGGCTGCTGCTCACGCCGGGGATTTTGTCCATCTTGTGCAGGAGCTCGTTGAGTTTTAGCGTGTCCTCGGTGATGAGCTTCACGAAAAGGTCATGCTCCCCCGCGACTTCGTGGATTTCGAGAACCTCGGGCCGCCGGCTCAGTTGCGCGATTACCTCTCCGCACGTCCCAGGAGCCGTCGAGACGCCGATGAAGGCTTTGAGTTTTTTCCCTACCACCTGGGGGTCGACCACCACGACGAACTTTTTGATGACCTCCGCGTCCATCAGCTTTTTTATCCGTTTGTGGACGCCGGACGAGCTTATGCCGAGGCGCTTCGCGAGCTTCGCGTAGGGTTGCTTCGCATCGGACTGCAGGAGGTCGAGCAGCTTTCGGTCGGTTGAGTCGAGTTCCATATTTTCCACTCCCAAGTGTCAAATCCACTATCAAACCCCCATTTTCGTGTATTGTATTTATACTTTTCTACTTAAAGTAAATAAAATTTCCAAAATACACTTTTTCGTAAAATTTATATACAAAACCGACCGAGTTTTTGCTGGCGATATAATGGCGAAGTCGTTGGAAGAGTTTGCGGACGAGGCGAACTATGCCCTAGTGCTTGGCATAGGCGGCGGCGGGGACGTGGTCGGGACAATACCGACGGCTCGATACCTGCGCTGGCTCGGGCTGCGCACGCTCGTCGGGGGGCTGACTTGGGAGCGCTACGTCGTCGATCCCGAACCAGGGCCCAGACGGATGGACGAAATCGTAGACATAAAGCGGCTCTCGAGCACCGTGGGGCTAGCGAACGCCAAAACTCGAACGACCAAGGGCATACGCTTTACCGAATCTGCTGTCGCGGAGGTGCTCAATGAAGAGGTGATGCTCGTGGACCTCAACCAGGGCGTACAAGGGGTGGTCGATGGTCTGAACGAGGCGCTCGATCAACTCGGCGTCGACTTGTTTGTTGGCATCGACGTCGGCGGTGATGTTCTGGCAGAGGGAAAGGAGGAGGGACTTCACAGCATGCTGGCGGATAGCATGATGCTCGCGGCGATGGCCAAATTAAAGGTGCCCGCGATTCTGGGCGTACTGGGTTGCTGCACAGACGGGGAACTCAGCTTCGAACAGTTCAACCAGCAGGTCGCGAAGATCGCCAGCAACGGTGGTTTTCTGGGCGCCCGGGGTTTGACCCTTGGTGATTTGGTGGTTCTCGACGAGGTGATTCCCAAGACCAAGACGGAGTCCAGCGCGCTGGCGGTCAAGGCGGCGCGAGGGCTCAGGGGGGAAATCGAAATCCGCGGGGGGTACCGCAAAGTTCTGCTTACCCCGATGGCGGCGATGACACTCTACTTCGATCCAAGGGTCGTTTTCAAAGTGAGCAAAGTCGCGAAAGAGCTGGTTCAGACGCGCAGCCTGGACGAAGCGCAGGCGGTGCTGGAGCGGCTAGGCGTGCCGAGCGAGTTGACGTTCGAGCGCAACTACGTGTGGAAGAAGTACGCTGAGAAGGACAAGCTGTACGGGGGACGAAAATGAAGCGCATCGATTTGCACACGCACTCGCTGCTGAGCGACGGTGAGCTCGTGCCGAGCGAGTTGGCGCGGCGGGCCGAGAAGCTCGGGCACGCGGCGATCGGGATAGCCGACCATGTCGACCTCTCGAACATAAATTTGGTTGTGCCACAGATAGCAAAAGTCGCCGCGGAACTGAATCGGCACATGAAGATAAGGGTCGTCGCAGGGGCCGAAATCACGCACGTGCCGGTGCGGACTATGGCCAAAATGGCAAAGCTCGCTCGGAAGCTCGGCGCCGAAATTGTCGTTGTGCACGGTGAAACATTGGTCGAACCGGTCCACGAGGGCACAAACGACGCTGCGCTCGCCTCAGATATCGACATCCTCGCGCACCCAGGTCTGATAACGCTCGAGCAAGCGGAGCGAGCGCGCGAGGCGGGCATCTGTCTGGAGCTGTCGTCGAGGAAGGGGCACTGTCTCACGAACGGTTTGGTGGCGCAGCTGGCGACGCGGGTCAAGGCAAAACTGCTGGTCAACACCGATGCCCACAGCCCGGGAGAGCTGCTAACGCTGGAGGCGGCGCTCAACGTGGCCAAGGGCGCCGGGCTGAATAAAAAGGAGGCCGAGCGGGCGGTGGTTGAAAATCCAAAAGAGCTGCTGAAGCGGCTGTAAAATCACGATCATGAAAGAGGGAAAAAAATGCTGTCGAAACGTGTGAAGGAAATGCTAGGCGCGCGCGTCAAGTATCCGTTCGCGCGCGAGTACGGCGCCAGAGTAGTCGGGGCCATCAACCTGTCCTCTAACGAGAGCCCATTCGGTCCGTCGCCGCAGGTCATCAGGGCAGTCAGGCGTGAGGCGAAGCGTGTAGGCTCTTACCCCGACCCCCGTGCGGCCGAGCTCAAGCGAGAAATCGCTGGTTACGTCGGCGTGAGTGCTGCGTGCGTGGTGTTGGGAAACGGGTCGGACGAACTCGTCGATTTGGTTTGCAAAGCGGTTCTTGACCCGGGCGATGAGGTGCTAGTTCCGCTGCCGACTTTCAGCATGTACGAGATTTCGTGCATGGTCAACAATGGGGTGCCGAAGTTTGTTAAACTGCGAAACTTCGAATGGCGCGCGGACGAGCTTGTGAATGGAATGGCGGGTGCGAAGCTGGCTTTCATCGCGAGGCCCAACAACCCAACTGGCAACGGCATCAGCGCGGCAGGGCTTCAGCGGCTGTTGGCCACGGGAAAGCAGATCGTGGTCGATGAGGCGTACGCCGAGTTCGCGGGGTACTCGGTAGCGAGGCAGGCGGCGAGAAGCAAAAATTTGGTCGTGCTGCGAACGTTCTCGAAGGCATTCGGGCTGGCGGGGTTGCGCATCGGTTACGCAATCGCGAATCGAGAGTTTGTTCAGGCGCTCGAGCAAATTCGCGCCCCGTTCAATGTGAATCGCTTGGCGCAGGTGGCAGCAGCCGCGGCGCTGAAGGACAGGCGATATCTTCGGAGGGTGGTCGTGGCGGTGCAGAAAGAGCGAGCTTACTTGCGCGGGGAGCTTTCGAAGTTGGGCATGCGTGTCCTGCCCTCAGATGCGAACTTTTTAATGGCAGATGTCACACCGCTGGGAACCAAGGCGCCAGAGCTCTGCGAGTTTTCGGCGCGCAAGAAAATATTCATCCGCGACCTCTCCGACTTCCGCGGCGCCGGGGCGGAGTGGGTGAGGGTCACGGTCGGCACACCGCAACAAAACAGGCGGTTCGTACTCGCGCTCAAAAAATTCAAAAGGAGGGATTAGATGGTTGTGAAACTTGCGCTCCCGAACAAGGGGCGGTTGCAGGAGCCCGCGATTCGACTGCTCGAGGACGCGGGCATAGGGGCTGTCGACAAGGAGCAAAGGCAGCTGTTTGCGCGGACAAACGACCCGGAACTGGAGCTCGTGTTCGTCCGTGCGCAAGACATACCGAGCTTGGTGGCGAAGGGCGCGGCCGACCTGGGTGTGACCGGGTACGACCTCATACGCGAGAGCGGCGTTGATGTGGCTGAGGTGCTCGACCTCGGGTTTGGCTTCGCGCGGCTCGTGGTGGCTGCGCATGAGAAATCAGGAATCAAATCTGCGAGGGACATCAGGGCAGGGATGAGAGTGGCGACCGAGTTTCCCAACCTAGCGACGAAATACTTTGCCAAGCGAGGGGTCAAGGTCGAACTGGTGCGCGTCTCGGGCGCAGCGGAGATAACGCCGTTCGTAGGAGTGGCAGAACTCATCGTTGACCTGACGAGCACTGGCACGACTTTGCGCACACACGGCCTGCGCGTCGTCGATGAGCTGTTCGAGACATCGGCGCGGCTGATTGCCAACCGCAAGAGCCTTCGCGAGAAGCGGGCAAAAATAGATGAAATCATAACAGCGTTGAGCAGCGTCATCCGCGCACGCGGTCGGAAACTCGTGCTGATGAACGTACCGGAGGCAAAACTCGCGGCAATCAAGCGTATAGTGCCTGGCATGGCTGGGCCAACGGTCTCGCGGGTGGAGTCGAAAAAGCCCATGCTGGCGGTTCAGGTCGTCGTCGAAGCGAACAAGGTCTACGAGATCGTGCAGCGGGCGAAGAAAGCTGGCGCGCGGGACATACTGGTGGTGCCAATCGAGCGCATCCTGCCGTGATGATACACGTGTGTCAGGTGAAAAAATGCAGGTGATACCAAGCGTCGACATTCGAGGTGGGCAGTGCGTGCAGTTAGTTGGGGGTATGCCGGGAACGGGCAAGGGCTACGGTTCGCCGGTCGAGGCGGCGCAGCGCTGGGTCACGGAGGGCGCGAGGTACCTGCACGTAATAGACTTGGATGCGGCGATGGGCAGCGGCGACAACTTCAGGCGAGTGGCTGAGGTGCTCGCAGGCATCAGCGTCGGCGCAGAAGTCGGCGGTGGGATACGTTCGGCAGAGCGTGCGTGCGAGCTATTGGGCATAGGCGCCGACCGAGTGATTCTAGGTACGGCAGCCGTGAAGAATCCCCAGCTCGTGCGTGATCTTGTCGGGCTCGCAGGTGGCGCCCGCGTGATGGTGGCGCTCGACGTTCGGGCCGGAAAAGTTGCAATAGAGGGTTGGCGCACCAGAACTGAAAAGTCAGCGGTGGAACTCGCGAAGGATTTCGAGCGCATGGGGGTCGGCTCGATTTTGTTCACGAACGTCGATGTGGAAGGCAGCATGAAAGGATTGGACGTCAAGGCAATCCAGGGGCTCACACGGGCCGTAAACGTGCCGGTGTTCGTCGCAGGCGGTGTGGCTTCACTCGACGACGTGCTCCTCGCAAAAGATGCGGGTGCGGCGGGCCTTGTGGTCGGAATGGCTCTATATGAGGGCAAGTTCACTTTAAAGCGGGCGATGGAGGTAGCCGGATGAGGGTCGGAAAAGCCAGTAGAAAAACAAAGGAAACTACGGTTGACGTGCAATTGAATATCGACGGCTCGGGCAGGGCGAACGTCGACACTGGCATAAAGTTCCTCGACCACCTCCTGAGCAGTTTCGCCAAGCACGGCTCGTTCGATTTAAAGCTCAAAGCACGCGGCGACCTCGAGCACCACATCGCCGAGGACGCGGTGATAGCACTCGGTGCGGCTCTAGAGAAAGCGCTTGGCAAGAAAGAGGGGATACGAAGGATGGGTGACGCTTTCGTGCCGATGGACGACGCTCTGGTGCTCGTGGCAATCGACCTCGGTGGCCGAGCCTACGCAGATGTGGATGTGAAGTTCGAAAAGAAAAAGCTGGACGACCTGAGCGCGGATTTGGTCGAGCACCTGCTTCAAACTCTAGCGACGAATGCGAAGCTGAACTTGCACGTGCAGGTTATGCGGGGACGAAACGACCACCACAAGGCGGAAGCGATTTTCAAGGCACTCGGGATAGCGCTCGCGGAAGCGGTTAGCAAGAGGGCCCGCGCGAGAGGAGTACCGAGCACGAAGGGGGCGATTTAGGTGTACAAGCAAGGAATCGAGGTGAGGTTGTGAGCGAGACTCCGTTAAAAGTGGTTTATCTGGACAAGTGCTCGCCAAAGCAGCGGGAGCAACTGCTCAAGCGCTCAGAGCTGGACGCCACTTCGGTCTTGCTCAGAGTATGCAAGGTCGTGGCGGATGTTCGCGAGCAGGGGGATGCGGCGCTGATTGAGTACACGGAGCGCTTCGATGGCGTGAAGCTAGAGGCTGAACAGATACGCGTGAGCAAGGAGGAGATTCGCACAGCATACGATCGAGTGAGCACGGATGTCGTCGATGCGATCAAGCGCGCGGCCCAAGCGATAACAAAATTCCAAGAAGAGCAAATGCCAAAGGAGTGGATAAAAGAGCTCCAGCCGGGTGTGAAAGCCGGGCAACTCGTGCGCCCGCTGGAGAGGGTCGGCGTTTACGCCCCAGGCGGTCTCGCGAGGTATCCATCGAGCGTCCTCATGACCGTTATCCCAGCGCGTGTCGCGGGCGTAAATGAAATCGTGGTGTGCACGCCGCCTCAGCGCGCGGGCGAAGTCGACCCGGCCACTTTGGTCGCAGCGGACGTTGCGGGGGCGAGCGCGATTTTCAAGGTCGGCGGGGCGCAGGCGATTGCGGCGATGGCATACGGGACTGCAACAGTGCCAAAGGTCGACAAGATAGTCGGCCCGGGCAACGTTTACGTGGTCGCGGCAAAGCAAGTGGTCTCTCCTGATGTCGGCATAGATTTCGCGGCCGGTCCGAGTGAGGTGCTTGTCATCGCAGACGGCTCAGCAGATCCGAAGTTCATAGCGGCGGATTTGGTCGCGCAGGCGGAGCACGATCCCTCCGCAGCTGCGGTTCTTGTGACGACGAGCGAAAAGTTGGCGTCTCGGGTTTGCGAGCTAGTGGGCGAGGAGCTGAAGGACAACCCGCGCAAGGACATAGCGTCCAAGTCGCTTGCGAGTTACGGGCGGGTGCTGGTCGCGCGCGATTTGGCCGAGGCGATAGACTTCGCGAACGAGTACGCACCAGAGCACATCGAGCTGATGGTAGAGCGGCCGGAGCAGGTGCTGAAGCAGATAAAAAACGCTGGAGCAGTCTTTTTGGGACCATACTCGCCAGTCGCGGCTGGCGATTTCGCGGTCGGGCCGAACCACGTCTTGCCGACCGGGGGCGTCGCCAGGTGGAAGTCTGGCCTTTCGGTCCTGGACTTCCTACGGCTGCCTACTGTTCAGTCTTTGACGGAGGGCGGTCTCAAGCATGTCGCCAGCATCGCGGAGAAAATGGCAGAGGCGGAGGGGCTGCCCGGGCACGCGAGGAGCATACGCGCGAGGGTAAGGAGGTGAGCGGATGGGAGTAGAAATTCTCGACGAGGTGTTTGCGGTGATCGAGGACCGCAGGGAGAACCCAAAAAGTGGGTCCTACGTAGCAGGACTACTCGGAAAAGGCGAAGGCGCGATTTTCGCCAAAATCGAAGAGGAGTCGGACGAGCTGATCGAAGCAGGCAGGGGTAGTGATGAAAAGGCGATTGTACACGAAGCGGCAGATTTGATATTCCATGTGATGGTTCTGCTGGCCGCAAAGGGGATAAAGCTCGGCGATGTTATGGCAGAGTTCAAGCGGAGGCGCAAATGATGAAGTTATCGCAGAAAGAAGCGCAGGCGGTCGTCGATGAGCTCAAGTTCAGGAGCGGCCTCGTGACGGCGGTAGCGAGGGATTACCGGACCAAAGACATCCTGATGTTGGCGGTCATGGACAAGCGGGCCGTGCTGAAGACGCTGACGACCGGACTGATGCATTATTGGAGCCGCTCGCGGCGCACGCTTTGGCTCAAGGGGGAGATTTCGAGGCATTACCAGCGGGTGCAGGATGTTTACGTGGACTGCGATGGGGATGCGTTAATTTTCGACGTCGAACAAGTTGGCGAGGCCTGCCACCACGGCTATCGCTCGTGCTTTTACCGCAAGGTGAAGCGCGGCAAGCTGACGCACGTGATGAAGAAAACGTTCGAGCCCAAGAAAGTTTATAAAACCACCAACAGTTAGATTTAGTCCCAAAGCCTCAAGAAGACCACCGTTTTCAAACGCTGAATGAATTGAGGTTTAAATATTACTTTCACCCACCTCTTCCTCCCCAAAAATGGCTTAAAAACCATCTGTGGTTTGAAGCTTGGTGTCGTAAGTGGAGGTACAAAAAGTCGTCAAGGCGAAGGTCGTGAGGCTGACCTATATCAAGCGCCAAATCCTCGATTATGAATACGATGGGTTGCAACGATTCCTTCAAGGAGACCCTAGTGTTGAACTTTACTCCGCAAACAAGCAACAGGCTCAACGGTTCTACCGCCTTACCAAGCCCGAGCGAGAATACCCGCTATCCGTCCGAAAAGACCTCATTCGGGTCGAGCGCCGGGGCACCAAAATCGCCAGCTACTGGGTTCGCATCCCGGTCAGGCTCCGTCGCGGCGGGGTCTGGGTCGCCATCAGGCCCCATTGCGAGATTACCGACGACCTCGAAATCTGTGAGTCTAAGCTGCTCAGGCGGAACGGCGAATACTTTCTGCACCTCGTTGTGAAGCGCGAAGTCGAACTCAAAACTTCCTACTCCTCAGTTCTTGCCATAGATTTGGGGATCCGACATGTGGCGTGTTCTGTGGACACGCGGTCGGGCCAGACCCATTTCTACGGGCGGGAGCTGAGGCGAGTCAGGGGGCACTACTTCCACCTGCGGCGAAAACTCGGAGAAAAGAAACTGTTGAAAGTGATAAAGCGGATCGGGAACAAGGAGAGCCGCATCACGAACAACCAGCTGCACAAAATCGCCAAGGCTATCGTAAACGAGGCAGAGCTGTTGAACGCCATCATCGCAATCGGGAACCCGAAGGACATCAGGCGCAACGGCAGGGGCAGGCGGTTCAACCGAAAGCTGAACTCTTGGCCTTTTTGGAAGCTCCGACAGTACATCGAGTACAAGGCGAACTGGCGCGGGATTCGGGTGGTCGAGGTCAACGAAGCCTATACCTCGCAGCTGTGCTGGAGGTGCGGGACAATCGGTGTGCGGAGCGGTGGGCATCACGGGTTGTTCGAGTGCCCCCGATGTGGATTGAAAGAAAATGCAGACAGAAACGGAGCCTTCAACATAGGCAGACGGGCCTTGGGCTATATGTCTAAGGTAGGGGCTGTCGTGAGCCAGCCCGTAACTGGGGCATTGCCGTTCAGCGAACTTGGTGGTGTCGTTCAATTTCCGACCCCAGAAGCCACCCTTTTCAAAGGGTGGTAGTTCACAAACGCTAACTTTTTGAGTATGTGATGATAGCTCAAAATGGTGCGGGTATGATAGGATCACCAGAATACATTGAGGAAGAGGAAGAAGAGGAAGATTTTTGGCCACTCAGCATACGTTACGAGGTCATCGAGTACCTTCTCCGTCGCTACGGCGCCCTGCAAGCTCGCGACATCGCGCGCATCCTCGGCTGCAAAACGCATGTAGTGCAGCAGGTGCTGCGGCAGCTTGAGCGCTCGGGCAAGGTGAATAGGGCGAAGATAGGCAGGAACTTTGTGTATTCGCCGAAGGAAGAATCGCACGGTTTCATGTACTATTAGCGTCGCGCGCGTTCGTTTTTCTGCCAAGTTAAAGTTTTATGCTTTGGTGCAGCGACGTACTCAGCGTGGTTGAATGGCTCGAATGGTTGACATAAGCAAAAAGCCCGCCGTCTCGCGATTGGCGACGGCAAGCGGCTTCATTCGCCTAAAACCAGAAACGCTCAAAAAAATCAAAGCGGGCGAGGTGCCCAAGGGCGACGTGCTGACCGTGGCGCAGACCGCGGCCATACTGGCGATCAAGCGTACGCCCGAGCTAATCCCGCTGACCCACCCGATCCCAATTACTTCGGTAGAGGTGAAGCCGGAAATCGAAAAAAATGGCATTCGAGTAAACGTTGAAGTCAAGAGCACTGCCCAGACTGGGGTGGAAATGGAAGCCCTCTTCGGCTTGGCGGGCGCGCTGCTCACGATTTGGGACATGGTTAAGGGGCTCGAAAAGGACGAGGCCGGGCAGTACCCGACGACTGAAATCGGCGAGATAAAAGTTTTGAAAAAGGTGAAAGGATGAGCGGCATCGAGCACCGCAAAGAGGCGCCAAAGCACTTGCGGGCGGCCGTGCTTGTTGTGAGCGACACCCGCGCGAGTGCGATGCGCGAGGGGCGGGACGAGGACATCTCTGGCAAGCTGGTCGAGCGAGAACTCCAAGCGGCGGAGCACACGACGACGAGGCTCATCGTGCCGGACGACGCCGGGCAGATCCAAACCGCGGTCAAGAAGTTCATCGCGGACAAAAAAATTGACATCGTGATAGCGGTCGGTGGCACCGGCGTGACAGCGCGGGAC
>Ga0315280_10010547_pt1 | contig 11559 bp, 12 predicted proteins | sample YL17G06_40_MG_FD_203697 | JGI IMG/M metagenome (GOLD analysis project Ga0315280, IMG submission 203697) | Sediment microbial communities from Yellowstone Lake, YNP, Wyoming, USA - YL17G06_40 | ecosystem: Environmental > Aquatic > Freshwater > Lake > Sediment | place: USA: Wyoming | collected... | reverse complement strand
CCACGTAAAGAACAACCGGCGGAAGTCGAAATCCCAGTTCCGGCCGGTAAGCTCCTTCTTGTACTTCCGCCACCTGGCGTAGGGCTCCACGACGTCGCTCACGCCGCAAAAGTAAAGGGCGCGGTCCTTGAGCATCACGTTCGGATAGCAGACGCGGATCGGCTGCGGCGTGTCGTACTCCGCCCCCCAAGGCCAGACGAGCTTTCCCTGGGCGGCCCAGCGGCCGCGGCGATCGCGGAAGGCCCACTCGGCGTGCGTGTAGCCGATGTTCTGAAAGAGGATCAACTCGCGGTTCGGCCCGTCGGCGGCAAAGCTGCGGTAGGAGTGCTCGCTGAAGGCGGGCGTGCCTTTCCACTCGGGCAGGATGGTCCGGAAGGGCCCCTTCGCGTCGCCGGGCGAAAACTCGAGCAGCTCCGGCCGCGCCGGACCGGCGTGGGCGTTGGGATCGGTCACGAGCGTCGGGTTGACCGACATCCACAGCGGCCCGCCCGGGAAAGCCGCCATCGGGCACGGCTCCCGGGTGCGGCCCGTCCGGTCGGCCTGCTGAAGCTCCCAGCCCTGGGGCGTCCGCTTCCACAGCGTCCAGCGGCAGTTGTTGAGCGGCTTGACCCCCGGTAGAGTCTCCAGGCCGCTGGCGAAGAGGTCGTCGCCGATCCGTACCAGGCAGGTCGAGCCGCTGCACCACATGGGGCCCGCCCCGTTGTCGGCCGGCTGGAAACGGTAGACGTCCTCGACCGCCTCAACGACGGGCTGAAGGGCTGGATGCGGACGCTTCGGTAGCGATTCGGCCCGCACGCGCGGCGTGCCCAACGAACCGAAGACAGCGAACAGAATTGCCAACGAAACCGCGATCGAGCGCATGGCGTCCTCCGCAGCCTAGGCGTTCCAACCGGACCCCTCTCCATCCGGGAGAGGTTGGGTGATGGGCACCCGAGCGGTAGGTTCCAGCCCTCACCCCGACCCTCTCCCACGGGGAGAGGGAGTCCCCGTTCGAGATCCTTACTTCGTGGCGACCCACGCCCCTTACGTCGCCGTGGTTTCCAGCAGCGCGACCAGGTCGGGCGGCACGGGATTGTGTCGGGCGAAGGTCTCCGGGAAGGGCGTGAGCAGGAGCTTCCCGCCGATCTCGCCGGCCATCGCTCCCGTGCGGCCTTCGAGGACCGCGCGGACGGCGAAATCGCCGAGCCGGGTGGCCAGGATCCGGTCGGCCGGTACCGGCGAGCCGCCCCGCTGCAAGTGGCCCAGCACCATCGCGCGGGTCTCGAACGGGCAATTGGCCGCGGAGAACCCCTCGGTCAGTCTGGCCACCCCGCCCGCCTCGTCCCCTTCGGCCACGATCACGATGATCGACTTCTTGCCCCGGGCCTTCAGGGCCGTAAGCTGCTCGATGATCTTGGGCACGTCGGTGGGGGTCTCCGGGATGCAGGCCACTTCGGCCCCGGCGGCCAGCGCGGTGTAAAGGGCAATGTACCCGCTGTGGCGGCCCATCACCTCGACCAGGAACATCCGCTCGTGGCTCTCGGCGGTGTCGCGGAGCTTGTCGACCGCCTCGACCGCCGTCTGGACCGCGGTGTGGAAGCCGATCGTGAAATCGGTGCCCAAGAGGTCGTTGTCGATCGTGCCCGGGCAGCCGATGATCCGGCCGTTCCAGTGGTTGGCCAGGGCCACGGCGCCGTGGAAGGTGCCGTCGCCGCCGATGGCCACCAGGGCGTCGACGCGGTGCTTCCGCAGGATGCCGGCCGCTTTCTTTAGTCCGGCCTCGGTGCGGAACTCCTCGCTGCGGCTGGTCTTCAGGATCGTTCCGCCCAACGGCGACAACCCGGAGACCGAGCGGAGGGTCATCCGCGGCTGGCCGTCGGCGGCTACGAAAAAATCTTCCTCCAACAGGCCCTGATAGCCGCGGCGGATGCCGACGACCTCCTGGCCGGCAGCTAGTCCAGAGCGCACCACCGCCCGCACGCAGGCATTCATCCCCGGGGCATCGCCGCCGCTACAGAAAACGCCGATTCGCATGGTGGACCTCGCAGATAAGGGGAGGGATGAGGGATGAGGGATGAGGGGGCCAAGAGCGAGCGCGGCGGGAGGCCGGGCCTGCATCCGGGTTCGATAGCCCCCGGTCTAGTACCCCCGTTCCTCATCCCTCATCCCTCTACAACCTCTCAATCACCAACTCGTGCTCCCTCATGAACGCCTCGGCCTCGGCGCGGTTGAAGACGCTCTCGGTGGCCCCCGTCGAGCGGACGCAACTGGCCCCCAGGGCGCTGCCCCAGCGGAGGCAGCCGGCCGGGTCCTCGCCGTCCAAGAGGCCCACGATGTACCCTGCGTCAAAGGCATCGCCGGAGCCGGTGCCGCCGACGAACTCCACCGGGTAGACCCCGGCGCGAAGCCGCAAGCGGTCGCTCACGAGGATGCTGCCGCGGCTCCCCAACGTGATCACGACCGTCTTCGCCCCGGCACGGCGGAAGCACTCGGCCTGCTCGACCGGGTCCCTAAGGCCGGTCACCAGCGCCGCCTCGTCGTCGTTGGGCAGGAAGACGTCGGTCTCCGGCAGGACCTTCGCCAGCCGATCCCAGTAATCCGTGCCGAGGAGCACCACGTCGAGCACGGTCTTCGCCCCGCCGGCCCGGGCCGCGCGCAATAGCTCCACGAAAGCCTCGGTTTCCAGGGCCGGCATCATCAAGTACCCGCCGACGTAGAAGACCTTGGCCCGGCGGACCCAATCGGGCGGGATGTGGGCGACGGTGAAGCGGGTATTGGCCGCGGGCGTGCTGATGAAGCGGCGGTCCTGGCCCTTGACGTTGATCACCATCGTGCCCGCCGTCCCGGGCCCGGCAATGCGATGAATCCCCGAGGTGTCGACCTTTCCGGCCGCAAGGGTCTGGATAACGAACTCCCCGGCAATGTCGTCTCCCACGCACCCGGCAACTCCTACCCGGACCCCAACCTTGGCAAGGTCCAGCCCGGCGTTGGAGGCGCAGCCACCCAGCGCGATTCCAAGACGGTCCGTGGGCACGAGCTCGCCGGGCTCGGGCATCCGCGGAATCGGGGCGCAAACATAGTCGGCGAAAAGAATTCCGGCACAAAGACAGTCGATTCCCACGGCTTAAGTCCCTGCTAAGAACTCCGGGGTTGCGATGCCGACTCCGCACCGCCGTCGTTGCGCGGGAAAGGAGCCGCGTTCGGGCGTCGTCGGACGTGCCCTAAGTGATAGCAGGCCGTGGACGGTTTTGCCAGCCCCGGGTCAAGAGGACCCGGCGGGGCGGGACTGCCCCGGGCCGCCCAGGTCCATCGCGGCCATCTTGCGGAGCTCGATCTGCTCATACCGCCGCCGCAGGCCGGGCAGATTCGCGCCGATGACTGCGGTCACAATGACTCCAAGCAAGAGCAGAGGGTAATAGACCGCGTAGGGTTGGCCCACGGCGACGGCCACGATCCCGGCGATGAGCGAGGCGATGCCGAGGATCAGGGACGCGCCGGCGAGCAGAAACACCAAGCGCCGGGCCTTGCCCAGACCGGCCAGCGTGCCGATCGCCGCACCGATGCATCCGAAGACGCTGCCGGCGATCCCGCCCACCAGGCCCGCGCTCTGCTCGCCCCACCACGCCCCGGGCATGGCAAAAGGGTCCTCCGCGGCGTCGTATTGCACGAGTTGGGGAGGTCCCAGGTAGACCGTGCCCGGGCCAGTGAAGACCACGTTGACCTCCAGCCGGTCCGGCGGTCCTGCTTTCTCAGTGCTCAAGAAGGGCAGGGCGAAGGGCCGCCAATCGGCGGAGCCGGAAAGGCTTCCCATCGGGCCGGAAGGATCCAGGGTGCGGGAGAAACAGGCCCCCCCGTCGGGAAAGAGGCTCCACATTTCCAGGTAGCTTCCCGAAGAAACGTTTTCGTAGCGGACGGAACCCCGCACTGCGTAGCAGATGCTCTTGATCCCCGGGGTCGCCAGCACGAAAAGCTGCACCGCCTTGGGCTGGTTCTCCCGGTTCTCGACCTTCAAAGCCTCACTCGGGGCACCGGTGTCGGCCGCCGGAACCACGTCTCCCGCCGCGAGCTTTCCGGCCCTCTTCAGTTCGCCCCAAGAGATCTCCCGCAAGACCTCTGCACCCATCAGGTGGGAGGCAAACGTGAGCAACAGCAGACTACTGGCCAGCATGATTCTCATGGCTTCCCTCCGTTTCTTCACAATGGGCCGCAAGGAGCGCTTTCAAGGTGGGGCCGTCGAGCTTGCCCTCGGCGTACAGGGCCCGGGCCGTCCGCTCGAAGGGTGAGATGATCTGCTGGTCGTCCACCACGCCGATCTTGGCGATCAGGCGATCCAGCCGCAGCCGGACCGTGGGGTAGCTGATCCCATACGCCTCGGCCAGGGCCTTGAGCGACCCGGAGGCCAGGATGAACCGCTTGACGAAGGCAAGGTCCTCCTCGCTCAGGTAGTCGATCCAGCTCTTCCGGTTGGTTGCGGCCTCGGGCATGACTTCCCCCGCCTTCTTCAATGAATTGGTCAACCAACTAAATTGTATATTACAATAAATTGAAGTCAATATGAATAAACACAACATTCTGGGCCGTGTGGAAGGCGTGTTCGCACGGCTTGCCGCCCCGCGTACCACCCAAATGGGTGGCACAGGAGTCGCTTTGAAAGGACCGACCGCCAAAACGGCCCGGACGAGGCCTACCGGCGGATGAGCCGGTCCTGGACGATGCGGAAGATCTCCACGGCCACCTGGTCTTTGCTGCCGGAGAGGCTGGCCAGGACGGCGCCGGAAGCGTCGATCACTTCGGCCTGGGTGTCGGGCCCGTGGATGCTCGTGGGGCTGTTGACCACCACCAGGTCGCATTTCTTCCGCTCGAGCTTCTGGAGGGCCCGCATGTGCCTGTCGTCGGTCTCCAGGGCGAAGGCGACCATCCACTGGGCGGTCTTCATGGCCCCGAGGGCGGCGACGACATCGGGCGTTTCCACCAGCTCTAACAGGAGCGGCCGGCCGGTCCGCTTCATTTTGTAGAGCGCGATCTGGACCGGCTGGTAATCGCAGGGGGCGGCCACGCCAATCAGGCCGTCGCAGCGGGGGAAGACCTCTTGGCAGGCGTCGAGCATCTCCTCGGTCGAGACGATGGGAATCACTTCGGCCTGGGGCGGATAGTCGACGTCGACCGGCCCGCTCACGACCACCACCTCGTGTCCGGCGGCGATCGCCGCGGCGGCCAGGGCCCGGCCCATCCGGCCGCTGGAGGCGTTGGTCAGGTAGCGCACCGGGTCGAGGTACTGCCGCGTGGGGCCGGAAGTAATGAGGATCCGCGCCATCTAGGCGATCGTCCCGCGGCTTTTCAGGGTCTCGGCGATGACGCGGAAGATCCTCTCCGGGGAGGCCATCCGCCCGGGGCCGACCTGGCCGCAACTGAGGTAGCCCTCCTCGGGGTCGATGAGCAGGAAACCGTCGCCGCGGAGCTGGGCCACGTTCCGCTGCACGGCGGGTTTTTCCCACATCTGGCGGTTCATCGCCGGGGCGAGGATCATCGGCCCGCTGAACGACAGCAAGAGCGTGCTCAGCAGGTCGTCGGCCAGCCCGAGCGCCGCCTTGGCCAGGAGGTTCGCCGTGGCGGGGGCGACGCAGAGCAGCTCGGCGGCCTCGGCCAGCTCGATGTGGGGATGGGCGCCGGGTCCGAAGGTCTCGGTGCGGACCGGGCGGCCGGTGAGGGCCTCGAAAGTCTTGGGGGCGACCAGCAGGGTGGCGGACTGGGTCATCACCACGGAGACGCCCGCCCCGGCCTGGACGAGCTGGCTGACCAGGGCCGCGGTCTTGTAGGCGGCGATCCCGCCGGCCACGCCGATCACCAGTTCGCGGCCTTTCATGGCCCGTCCTCAGAGCTTGTCGAAATCGATTTCCGGCGGTCCGCTCCGGCCCGGCTCCTTGCGGACGCGGACGTTCATGCTGCTGTCCAGGTAGATCTTGTCGAGGACGATCTCCTGGATGACGATTTTCATCTTGTCCTGGGTATCCATGTGGACCAGGGCGGGGGAGCCCTGGTTCAGGGCGACCAGCCGTTTCTGGATGAGGGTCGAGAGCTTGAAGCGGCCCCCCACCTTCTTGACGATCTCTTCTTCGCGGAGTTCATCGAGCATACGGTTGCTCTCCACACGATGCGCGGGCTTGTTGGAGGATATTGCAGATTTCCCGGGCGGCCCGGCCCACGTCGTCGTTGACGACCTGGTGCTGATAGCGGTCGGCCAGGGCGAGCTCTTTTCGGGCTTGTTCCAGTCGGCGCTGGAGGGAGGATCCGGTTTCGGTGCCCCGGCCGCGGAGCCGCTCCTCCAGCACCGCCAGGGAACTGGGGCGGATGAAGATCGTGATTGCACGGGGATCGCGAGCGACCACGGCCAGTGCGCCCTGCACGTCAATGTTTAAGACTACCCATTTTCCCTGTTGCAGGCCAGGGGTCACCTCGCTGAGCAGGGTCCCATACCACACTCCCTGGCTGAAGACCTCGAAGCATTCGAGGAATTCCCCCCTCTGCCGGCGGAGCGAGAACTCCTCGGGCGTCAAGAAGTGATAGTCCATGCCCTCGACCTCGCCGGGCCGGGGGGCCCGCGTCGTCGCCGACACGCTCCCAACCAGCGGCAGCGGACACCGGCGGAACAGCTCGCTAACGACCGTCGTCTTTCCGACGCCGGAGGGGCCGGAAATCACTACCAGTCTGCCCGGGCCGCCGTCTGCCATGCTCACTCGATGTTCTGGATCATTTCGCGGATCCGCTCGATCGCCGCCTTGATCTCGATCACCTGGCGGGAGATCTCCACGTCGCTGGCCTTGGAGCCGATGGTGTTGGCCTCGCGGAACATCTCCTGAGTGAGGAATTCCAGCTTCCGGCCCGAGCACTCCGGCAAGTCCAGGAGGCCCCGGAACTGCTCCAGGTGGCTCCGCAAGCGGACGATTTCCTCGGAGATGTCGATGCGTTCGCCATAAAGACTGACCTCCTTGATCAGGTCCGCCGGATCGAGGGCGATCTGGAATTCGACCAGCGTCTTGCGGAGGCGATCCTCGAGCCGCGCGCGGTAGGCATCGACGACCAGGGGTCCGCGCTGCTGGATCACGTCCAGGCAGGCGGCCGCCGCCCGGGCGTTCACCTCCAGGTCCGCCGCCATCGCCCGCCCCTCCTCCAACCGCATCCGGTCCATGTTGTCGATCGCCGCCTCGAGGGTCTCGCGGATGGCGGGCCAGTCCTCGGCCGCCATGCTGCCGCCCAGGCAGCTCTCGTCCACCACGCCCGGCAGCAACAACAGGCTCTCCAAGGAGACCGGCTGGGAAATGTGCCACTCGCGGTGCATCGCCTCGATCTGTTGCCGGTAGCTGTTGAGGACCTCCTTGTTGATGCGGTAAGCTTCGGCGGGGTGGGCGCGGTCGACGCGGACCGAGACCTGGATCGTACCCCGACGGACCCGCCTCCGGAGAATCGACTCGATCTGGGGTTCCAGCGCGCCGTAGCCCTCGGCAATGCGGATCGCGATCTTGAAGTAGCGGCTGTTGATCGTCCGCACCTCCACCGACACCGCCAGCCCATCCCGGCGGCAATGAGCTTCGCCGAAGCCGGTCATGCTAAGCGGCAAGGGAGACATCCTCCTGAAAGGGGGGTGTGCCTTAGGCGGCGAAGAAACCGAGGAGAGTGACACCTACTTAGGAGGGGAGCTGTCCGCGCCACTGGGTGCCTCGGGAGTCAAGGGCACCGCCCCCCGGCCCGTCCCCGATGTCCCTGCGCCGCTGGCGGTCTCGGATTCAGACGTCGGCGCGCCCCCCCCGCCGGACTGATTCGGGGACTCCTCCTGTCCTTGAGTCGCCGAACCTCCCAGGACCCGCACTCTCCCCTCTGGCGAGCTATATATCCTGACGCTCACGATGCAGAGGATAATCCAAACCGCGGCCACGCCGATCGTGATCCGGGTGAACAAGTCGCCGGCCTTCGTTCCAAAGGCACTCTGGCCGCCGAGACCGCCGAACGCACCCGCCAGACCGCCCCCTTTGCCTCGCTGGATCAGCACCAAGATAATGAGGAAGATGGCCAAGAACGCCAGCAGGACCATCACCAGACCGTGCACGAGGTACATCGCTCGTTATTGCTCCTTTGGACTGTCAACGGGGAACTCCGGCGACAATCCCCATGAATTGATCCGTCTTGAGACTCGCCCCCCCGACCAGCGCGCCGTCGATGTCCGGCTGCGCGAGCAGATCGCGGGCGTTCTCCGGCTTGACGCTGCCCCCATATTGGATCTGCACCGCCGCGGAAACCTCCGTATTGTAACGGGTCTGAAGGGTCTTGCGAAGGGCGAGATGGACCTCTTCAGCCTGCTCGGGCGTCGCCACCTTTCCCGTCCCGATCGCCCAAACCGGCTCGTAGGCGATCACGATCCGCACCATCTGGTCGGCCGAGACGCCCGCCAGGGACCCCTCAACCTGCCGCTGGATCACGTCCAGGGTCTTGCCGGCCTCGCGCTCGGGGAGCAACTCCCCCAGGCAAACGATCGGAGTAATTCCCGCCTTTAGGGTGGCATGCACTTTCTTGCTGACCTCTTGGTCGGTCTCGCCGAGGATATGGCGGCGCTCGCTGTGGCCGAGAATGACGTACCTGCAACCCAGGTCCTGGAGCATCGAGACGCTGATCTCGCCGGTAAAGGCCCCGTTGGCTTGGTGGTAGACGTTTTGTGCCCCCCAAGCCACTTTCGAGCCGGCCAGCACCCTGGCGACCGTCTCGATGTACACGCTGGGGGGGATGACCGCTAGGTCGACGTGATCCAGGGGCTCGGCTTGCCTGGCGATCTCTTGCGCCAGGGCCACGGCCGCCGCCCGATCGAGGTTCATCTTCCAGTTTCCGGCGATGAAGGGGCGCCGCATGGATATCACTCCTCAGGGACTTCCGACCACCGTGCTCGATCTCTTCGCTCCCCCCGACCGCTGCAGGCCGGGGCAAGAAGCCGGCATCATCGTGGAAAAGCCGGGCAGAGGCAAGTGGGGCGGCGCGGGACCGAATGCTACATTTCCGCGGTTCGCTCTCCGCCGTTGGTGCGGTCGGCCGCGAACGAGCCGAGGATCTCCAGCCGGAGGGTCTTTGGCTGGAGCGCCGCAAACGCCCGCCGCACCGGGGCGTCGGTCTCGTGCCCCTCCATCTCGACGAAAAACAGGTAGGCCCGCTTCGAGCCGGGGATCGGGAAGGATTCGATCCAGGTCAGGTTCAGCCGGTTCCGCTTGAAGACGTTGATGGCGTCGGCGAGGCTGCCGGGGCGGTGCTCGACCTGGAACATCATCGCCGTCTTGTCGCGCCCGGTCCGCGGCGACGAGTGATCGCCGATCACGGCAAACCGCGTCGCATTGCCGGGGTTGTCCTCGATCTGCTCGGCGAGGACGTTCAGGCCGTAGTGAATGCCCGCCTGGAGGCTGGCGATCGCGGCCGCCCCGGGTTTCTCGTTGGCCAGTTGCGCTGCCGTGGAAGTGCTGGTGACTTCGATCGTTCGGGTGGCGGGCAGGTGCTTGGCCAGCCAGTTGCGGCACTGCGACAGGGCCTGCGGCCGGCTGTACACCTCCTTGATTTCCGCGCGGGTACACTTGCCCAGCAAGGCGTGATGGATCTCCAATTCGATCTCGCCGCAGATTCGCACGGGCAGCCGGGTGAACATGTCCAGGGTGTCGGCGACGCGGCCGTCGGTCGAGTTTTCGATGGGCACCAGGCCGAAATCGGAATGGTCCCGGTTGACTTCCTCAAAGACCGCCGCGATGCTCCCGACCGGCGTCAATTCGACCCCCTGCCCGAAGCGATGGATCGCCGCCAGGTGGCTGTAGCTATAAAGCGGGCCCAGGAAGGCCACCCTCAACTCGCGGAGCAGCGACCGCGAGCCGCTCAGCAACTCGCGAAAAACGGCGCGGATCGTCCGCTGCGACAAGGGCCCTTTGTTCAGACCGACCACCCGGGCGATAGCCTCTTCCTCCTGGCCCAGGACAAAAGACGGCTGGCCCGCCGCTTGATGAAGCTTGCCGATCTGGACGGATACCCGGGCCCGCTCGTTCGCCAGCTTCAGCAACTGGCGGTCGATCCGGTCCAGGTTGCCCTGCATCGCCGTCAGGCTGGGCGCGCGTGCGGAGGACGTTTTTGTCCTGTCGCTGGACTTCTTGGTGGATCTCATCCTGCCCATAAGAGGTATCTCTTGACGTCTCCGGGCCTGGGGGCATCCCTTACTGCGGCTCGGTGAAAATGGAACGGGGCCTACCAGTTCTTGTACCTTGAGACCTGGGTGAGTGTCAATTATTGACCTCGCCTCGTACGGCTCAGAGTGGCGGGGCGTGTCAAAATGGCAGTTTGCCCTGGTTCCCGCGAGTGAGCTGGTCCGCGGCGCCCCCCGCAACCCGCTGCAACTCGCTGAGCTATAATACTTTGAGACAAGACCCCTTGCCTGTTCCAAGAGCGGCATGCCCTTTGCAATGGATCGGCCAGTGAGGCATCGTGTGCCAAAGTCCGTCACCACAGGGCTTTGTGTATACCGAGAAAGGAGCATCGAATGGCTCGTGGCGAGAAGATCATCGGAATCGACCTGGGGACCACCTTTTCGGTCGTGGCCGTCATGGAGGGCAAGGAGTCCAAGGTCATACCAAACCAGGAGGGTAATAGGCTTACCCCTAGCGTGGTGGCATTCACCGACAGCGGCGAACTCGTGGGCGAGCCCGCCAAACGCCAGGCCGTCACCAATCCCAGCCGAACCGTCTATTCGATCAAGCGCTTCATGGGGCGGCGCCACAGCGAGGTCGCGGTCGAAGAGAAGATGGTGCCGTACAAGGTCGTAGGCGGGCCGGAGGAGTACGTCCGGGTCAAGGTCGGCGACCGCGAGCACACCCCGCCCGAGATCTCGGCCAAGATCTTGCGGAAACTCAAGGAAGCCGCCGAGGCCTACCTGGGCCACAAGGTGAACAAGGCCGTGATTACGGTCCCGGCGTACTTCAACGACGCCCAGCGCCAGGCGACCAAGGACGCCGGCCAGATTGCCGGGCTCGAAGTCGCCCGGATCATCAACGAGCCCACCGCCGCCTCGCTGGCTTACGGCTTGGACAAGAAAGAGGCCGAGAAGATCGTGGTCTTCGACCTTGGCGGCGGGACCTTCGACGTCTCCGTGCTGGAAGTGGCCGAGGGCGTGTTCCGCGTGATCAGCACCAACGGCGACACCCACCTCGGCGGCGACGATTTCGACGAAGTTCTCATCAACTACGTGGCTGATGAGTTCAAGAAGCAGCACGGCATCGACCTCCGCAAGGACAGCATGGCCCTCCAGCGGCTCCAGGAGGCCTGCGAGAAAGGCAAGCGGGAGCTGAGCGTTGCCCAGTCGACCGATATCAATCTGCCGTTCATCACCGCCGACGCCAGCGGGCCGAAGCACTTGCAGACGACGATTTCCCGGGCGAAGTTCGAGCAGTTGGTCGACCATCTCATCGAGCGCTGCCGCGGCCCCGTCAACCAAGCCCTCAAGGACGCCCACCTCGGTCCGAAGGACATCGACGAAGTGGTCCTCGTCGGCGGGTCGACCCGCATGCCCAAGGT
>Ga0315280_10010546_pt1 | contig 11560 bp, 14 predicted proteins | sample YL17G06_40_MG_FD_203697 | JGI IMG/M metagenome (GOLD analysis project Ga0315280, IMG submission 203697) | Sediment microbial communities from Yellowstone Lake, YNP, Wyoming, USA - YL17G06_40 | ecosystem: Environmental > Aquatic > Freshwater > Lake > Sediment | place: USA: Wyoming | collected... | reverse complement strand
TTCTTTCGGACAGGCTAGGCTGCAGATTTGGCAGCCCACGCATCGTTTTTTGTCGAGCGTGAGTCTGTAATTCTGAACGTGCAAAACCCATTCTAGCGTCAGCGTGTCTGCCGTATCCTTCTTGATGGTCTTCAACGGCATCTGATAATCACCATTTTTCGCATCTTGTTGATGCGTAAGCCAGTTTGGTGATAGGCTTGCATGCGCTTTGATATATAGTTTAGTTTGGGCATTCCGCGTTCCTAATGGCGAATTGCGGCACAGATCGCCACGTAGCATTTCAAGTTATCTCCATCTTCGAACGTTAGAACGCGCAAGCCGGCACTTCTAAGCAGTGCCTCAAAAGCTTTTCGAGCAAAAATCCGCTTTAGACCAGTGACTACGAATACGGCATCTTCGAAGGCGACACGTTTCAGTTCCTTCAGTGTTTCGGCAGGAAAAGGCATGTTCTGGACGACCGTGAAAGCGAATACGTGGTTGAAGGCACGTTCCTTGAATGGCATGTTGTCCGCATCAGCCAGCACAAGATCTACGTTGCCGTGGGTTTTTGCACGTTTTCTGGCCACGAGCAGGCTTTTCTTCGAGATGTCCACACCGACAAGTGCTCCAGCCTTAGTGGTCATGTGGCTGAAGAAGAGGCCTGTTCCGCAACCAGCATCCAAGGCCAAGCTTCTCTCTTCTATCTTGACGTGCTTCATCGCAGCCACGATCTTGGCCTCTTGCTCCTCAGCGTAACGCCTATCATAGAGGCCAGCCGTTGTGTCGTATCGCCACATAACGTCACGCTTTTTCTTCCATCCGCTCATACTGGGCCTCTCAGAAGCCTTATGTATGAAGCAAGTCTTCTAAAACTATTGGAGAATCCTCCCTATGCCGAAGCCTCAACCAGTGGACGTTCTTGTGAGTCCAAGCATCGCGGAGGCCGAAAAGGTTGCGCGAGACGCGGTTTCGCAGCACAGGACACTTGTAGTTGTGGGCAAATGTCAGGTGGACTATGTCGGTCGGGCCAAGTCAAAGCTGGAGCCGGGCGAGCGAATACTCATAGTAAAAAAGGACGGTTCGTTGCTTGTTCACCGTTCGATAGGTTATGAACCGGTTAACTGGCAGCCCCCGGGATGCATTTTTCACACGCAAGCCAAAGACAATATGCTGGAAATCCACGCCATAAGACAGAAGCCCCACGAATCAGTCAAGGTTCTCTTCGACCATGTCCAACTAATTTCTGCGTTAAGCCTCGAAGACTCGGGAGAGTTTTCGCTCTACGCAAGCGAGGAAGACATGCAGAAAGCCATTCTGCTCAAACCTTCTCTCATCGAAGAAGACCTCAAACTTGTGAGTTATGAAAAGAAAGTGGAACCAGGCTTCGTGGACGTCTACGCCATGGACAAAAACGGGAATCTTGTGGTCATCGAGATCAAACGCAAGGTTGCAGGCAAAGAAGCGGCACTCCAGCTTGCCAGATATATCGATGCCATCAAAACCAAGTCAAACCGCCAGATACGGGGAATCTTGGTTGCTCCAGACATGGGAAAAGACGTGCAGAGAACACTGGCGACGCTCGGACTGGAGTTCAAGCAGGCGGATCCGAAGAAGTGCGCAGACATTCTACATAAGGCAAAATCGAAGAAGCTTTCAGAGTTCTTCGGGAAAACATAAATCGGCGGACTGGTGTTTGGCTTGTTGCTGGTTGTCTATGAATGTTTGGAAAGACGTTCCCGCTGGCGACAGACCACCTGATCTGCTCAACATGGTAATCGAAGTCGTCAGCGGTTCACGGGACAAGTATGAGTACAGTTCTGAATGGGAGTCTTTTGTGCTTGACCACATCATACCGTCATCTGTGGTCTTCCCTGTGGACTATGGCTTCGTGCCTCAAACATGGTCGGATGACAACGATCCGCTGGACATCATGGTATTGAGCTACGAGCCACTGGAAGCCGGGTGCATCGTTAAGGTTTGAGTCGTAGGCGCGGTAATCATTGAGGACGAGAAGGGCGAAGACGCCAAGATGTTGTCGGTGCTTGTGAACGACGCTCGGTTCGAGGGCTACAATGACATTACTGATGCTCATCCTCATCAGCTTCGGGAGATTCAAGAGTTTTTCGAGACCTACAAGAGGCTTGAGCCTCATAAGTGGGTCAAGTTCAAAGAATGGAAGAATGCTGAAGAAGCTAGGAAGATTGTGGCCAATACGCTGGAGAACTACAAGAAGAAAGCGACAAGCAAACAGGCAAACGGTGAACGCTGTTCTTAGGCCAGTGCCTTGCTGAAGGCTTCGTGCTTCTTCTCTGAAAGCCAACCTTCTTCCTTAAGCTTGTCCAATCCGTGGCTGACCAACTCTTTTCTGTCTTGGCTGGCCAGTATGCTGTATTTGGTTGCGGCCTCGCCTGTTTCTCTTTCAAGCACCGCGTTTTCCTCAAGCATCGAAGGAACCCTGTTCAGAAAGCTGGCCAACGCCACCGAGCGAGGACTGAACGACTGCTTGATTCTTGCCACGCCCAAAGCGCCTTTCAGCTTCACTAGAAGCTTTATGCTGTTCACGTATGAAGGCGGATAGTGCATGTAACGTTTTTTGGTTTCGGACTGGAAACCGATCAGGTATATGGGCACATGGACCAGCGACGGTCTTCTGGTTTCTTGGTGGATGCCCAGGTTCTTGAACGTGCCTATTGCTGCTTCGAAGCCTTTGGATATCTCGTCAATCTGCTTGATTATCATTGATGTCTGCTCTTCCATTCTCTCCATCTGCTGCTTCAGCACTTGTACTTCGGCGTCTCTTGCGGCCTCGATTTCGTCGAGTCCCTTGTTTGCTTCTTGGACTTTGGCTTCGACGGCTGACTTTGTTCGGAAAAGCTCCTCGCCTTTTTGATCTTCGGTTTCCTTGATCTCTTTCTGAAGCTTCTTTGTGCTGGACTCTACCTCAGAGCGTTGTTTCTTGAATCTGCTCTTCTCCTCTTTCCATCTTGACTCTGCGGCTTTGTCCTTTCTCGCGGCACTGGACTTGATTTCAGCGTCGCATCGTGCCATCTTGCCAGTCAACTGGTCTCTTGCCTTCTCAAGTTTCACCTTCTCCTTTTGAAGGCTAAGAAGCTGCTTCTCGAACCTCCTTGTGAGTGTGGTTGTTTCTTCGTCGCCTTTGCACCGTGCTTTCCTCACTTCTTCTTCGACTGGACCTCGTTGCTTCTCAAGTTCGGCATTGAACCTGTCTTTGATCTCTTTCATCTCCGCTCGCATAGCACGATTGGACTCTTTAGTTGTGGCGTTGAGAAGCTTCATGGCTTTGTTGAGGCTCTTGGCGTGGTCTGAGAGTCTGGATTTTAGGTTTTCGAGTTCGCGTATCTCTTCTAGGATGGTGTCTTCGCTTATGACTGGTTGGAGCAGCATGGTTTCGGATTCTTCTGAGTCGAATGGTTTGGCCTCAGAAAGATACGTGGCGAATTCGGCCAGAAAGGTTGGTTCGGCCATCAGCCCCTTTGTTTGGAGGCTTTCTTCCTTTCGCAGAGGGTGGAAGAAGTTGAGGTTATCTGTAAGGAAGGTCATGTAGGTTTCGCGTGAGATTGCGCTCCTTTCTATGCCTTCGGTGAAAGCCCGTATATCTGGCACAGGAAGATATGGGAAAGTATATGATGCCGTGTTCAGGCCGTCGAATATGAGACTTGTTCCGTGGAATTGGAAAAGCCAGAGCGGGTATGCTGCTTTCGTGATGAAGCTAATTCTTTCAGGAGGTTGCTTTGCCACGATGCCTCCGCCTTTTCCTCTCTCCAGTTCAGCCAGACAGAAAACAGCAGCTTTCTCAGCTTCCTCTGAAAACGGTTCGTTTCTCCCAGAGGCCAAAGTGGAAAAAGGCAGAATCAGCCTGTCAGTTTCTTGAGTCAATACCTCACCATTCCCCATAGTATTCAAGCGGTTTGTTTAAATGCATTATGAAATCCCTGTGGAATCTGGACTTCGATGCCACTATCATGCTCACAGGTTTGCCATATTCTTATATAGCCACAGCTAGCGTGTACTAAGCTCTAGAGTGAACGGCCATTGCGCAGTGGACTCAGTGGTTTGCCGAAGCTCGTGGTCATCGTGGGTGGATTCATTATAGTGGCAGGAATAATCCTGCTGGGCATGGCGGCCTTGGCTGTGATCGGACAACTTAATGTCGGCATGCTGCTTGAGAGCAAGTATCTGATTACGCTGGCAACACTTCTGATCGTGGTCGGCCTGCTGGACGCTTTTTCAGCCATCATAGTCGCCCGATGGTGAAGACCATGGTGACCCCCAGGAAAGCAGCCTCGTTGCTTGTTGGAGGAATTCAATGCATAATCGGCGGAACATCCTCAATCCTCGCATACTTTGTTTTCGCCAGTCAACCGCTACGTGAGACATTGACCATAGGGTCACGCGAAGTCCCGCTTTTCATGTTCCTGCTTACAGTTTTCGGCATGCTCTCGATCATGAGTGGGCTGTTGTTGGTTTGGGGAAGGGATGGAAGGTACTAGCGTGGTAGAGAAGCACCTGAAGAGAGAGCTTGGGCTTTTGCAGACGACCATGATGGGAATTGGTGGAGCCATTTGCGCAGGCGTGTTTGTGACTTTGGGTTATGCGGCCACTCTGGCCGGCACGGCGCTGATAGTCGCTATGGTGCTTTGCGGGGTAATCAACCTATTCACGATGCTGAGCTACGCTGAACTGGGCGCGGCATTGCCAAGTGCAGGTGGCGAGTACACGTTCGCCAAGGCCTCCTTCGGAGGCTTCTTCTCGTTTGCAACTGGCTGGTTTGAATGGATAAGTAACATGTTTTATGCAGCCTTCTCCTCTGTAGGCTTCGCTTTCCTCCTTTCCTACGTCATACCGGGCATCAACATCCCAATAACCGCTGTCATAACCGTGACCATCTTCTCGCTAGTCAACATCAAAGGGATCAAAGAAACAGGTTTCACTCAAACCGCACTTGTCGTGGTGCTGCTTGGTCTTCTGGGAGTCTTCGCGATCGCAGGTCTGCTCACAAGCCAAAGTGCAGGCAGTCTGGAACTCAAAGCGCCCGAAGGGTTCTTGGGCGTGCTGAAGGCTTCAGCTTTCATTTTTGTGGTTTATCTTGGAGGAGAGGCCATTGCCGTGGCTCAGGCCGAGATAAAGAACCCTGGCAAAACCATTCCACGAGCCATACTGATCTCATGTCTGGCTTTAATAGTGATCTACACGACGATTGCATTTGTCGTTTTCAAGGTCGTTGCGCCTGAGGCTTTGGCTGGAAAAGAGTCGCCTCTTGCTTACGTGGCGGAGCAATTCATGGGACCTGTCGGCATAGGCATAGTCACTGCGGCAGGCATAATCGCCGCTTTAACCTCGGTCAACACGTCGGTCATGGCCCATTCGAGAGTGGCCTACGCTCTGGCCAGAGACGGCTACTTTCCAAAAACGCTGTTCAACCTTCACGGCCGCTTCAGCACGCCGCACGTCGCCATCGTGCTGGGCTCAATCTTCACCGCGGCCTTTGCAGCCACCGGCATCGTGAACTTCGTAACCTACGCCACCGACTTCGGTTTCATAATCGGCTTCATCTTTGTCAACCTTTCGCTGATGAAGCTGCGGCGGGACAAGCCGAGCCTTGTGAGGCCGTTTAAGGTGCCGCTTTATCCACTGACGCCCATTCTGGGCATAGCCACATCGTTTCTGCTGCTCTTCTTTCTAGATCCTGGCACCGTGTTCATGGGCACTGAGCTTTTCCTCTTCGGCCTCGTGGCCTACTATATTCGAATGATTGGCTACACGCGAGCCTACCTCGCAATAGGTGGAATAAACTTTGGTCTCAGCGGCTTTTCAGCACTGCTAGCCTATCTCGTCGTCTCCAACTCGTTGCCAATCGCTTTGTCTCAAAACATGACGTGGCTGGTTTTCGGCTCCGCTGTCATCGCCGGCCTAACCTGCCTAGTTGCAGGGGTACTTTACGTAACAAGAGACTCGGAGGGATGAGAACCGTGGCGGAGAAAGAAGAGAAAAAGCTGCTGAAGGACACGATTGAAGAGGAGCGGCTTCACGTCTGCAACATGGTTCGCAGGTTAGGCTCAAAACTCAGTGGGTTGATGTTCACGTGTGGCATTCTGGTTTTCGCCTTCGGCGTCTACATTTTGCTTGTGCCACAGGACCCCGTGCTTTCAGCGAGAGTCAACGTAATATTCATGGGTGCGCTGGGCTTCGTAGCCATACTGAACATACTTTGTGGGTTGCTGCTTCTGCTTGGAGAGGACTAGACGGCAGTTTGCTTCGCGAAGTAGTCAGTCATTCTTCGCTGGAAAAGCACGTTCTTCAGTAAGCCGCTTCTCTGTATCCACTGGCTCATGGGAATCTGGAACTGGGAGCCAATCCACCGCAAAGCCGTCTCTAGCGTCATGAACTTGTACGGCTTTTGGCGCATCGCGTTTCGAACGTTTTCTCGGACCTGCCACACGCCGACGGGCATGATGTAGCCTGGCCTTGCCTCACGCAGCACGATTACGGCTGCTTGCCTTCTTTCTTTCACAAGCTGGTCGCACACGGCCAGTCTAGCCGCGTAGTAGCATCCGCCTATTTCTGCATACGTGGTTCGACCATTGTAGCCTTCCCAGTCTCCGAACATGACAGTGTTCTTGCCGTTCGGGTTCCACGCTGTGCCCGGATACCAAGCCTCCATGGCCTCGTAGCTCCACGCCATCGGCAGCATCAGAACCTCGAAGATGTTGTCAAGGTATCGCGACTCGTAGATGCGGTACTCGTTTATCTCTGGAAATGTTTTGACTTTCTTTATCAGGTCTTTTGAGACTATGTCGTCCACAGCGGTTATGCTCCAGCGCGTAGGCACAAGCTTCCTATTGTCCTTCAGTCCGAAAGCGCCCACGCTGAAGGCTCTCTGAATCTTCGTCACCATCACGCCATGATCATACAAGTCAAGAACCGCAGGTCCAGCCTTCAAATCCGTGTCATAGTAAGCCTTCTCAACCTGATGATCCCAACGTGAATTGCCTACGTTTAAGTCGCGAATCGGCGCCGAAGGTCCAAAAGGCTGAACTTCATCATCGAGAAAAATCGAGCCGCGCGGCTTTTTCTTCAACAGCAACTCAACGTCCACAGGGTTCATGGCCAAGGCCAACTCGCGCGTCTGGTCAATGATCCGGCCAGCCTCGTCGAATTCCTGTACGTGAACCCTATGTTTGCCGCGAATAAGCATGGAACGGAAGTTCACGATCTCGTCAATCGATCTGCCGAACCAGTACTCGGGCATGTCGTAGACCGTGGTGTCCTCTTGCACTGGTGGCACCAGAGGACCAGCATAAACGTACGGATAGCCAATCCTGCCCACAAAAACGCTGGGCGGAGAAGCCCCACCGATGTCCTCACTACCCATCAACGGCACACTACGAAGAAAATGATTAACCTTGACCACGATTGGACAACGCGTCTTGCCGCATAGAAAATGAGCACCCTTGCATAAAGCACATTGACTACTTCGAGACTCTCTGGCAGAAATCGTCAGACTCTCTTCAGCATTGAGGCCAGATGCGAGACTGACATCTCTCAGAACGTCTTTCAGCCAATTGCCCGAAGAAGACTTCTCAACGCTGGCTTGCGCAAACGTCAACTCCATCAACCAAAAGAGGACGAAAGAGGCTCTTATGCTTTCCGTGGACAGTCTCATGCGTCATAAGACCATCAGATTTCAGCCAGCCTATCCCCCAACTTAACAGGAAAACGTGCATCTTATATCCCCAACTTCTGAGCATATTGATGTGTGAAACATGACCGACGAAATTCGATACTACAAAGGCAAACACAAGGCCAGAGTCCTGTCCAGAAGCCTAGGCAACTGGACAATCGAAGCCCTGGAACCCTTCCAAGACACTGTCCAGGGCCAGAATGTGACCGTTAGACAAGGAGAAAGACGCATCGTCAGACCTAACCTGCTATTCAGGAGAAAAGCACTGTCGCCACCCATCAAAGAGCATACCTATGAACTCAAAATGGAAAAGAAGCTCAAGCACCTAATCGAAAGGGAAGAGAAGCAATAATAGACGCTGGTTGCGCGTTCACCTATTTCAGTTTGCCTTTCGGAATCTTGATGGCGAAGCGGCATCTAGTGTCGCCTTTTAGTGGTGTTTCGAGCAGCTCCACTTCCACAGGTTCGCCGAAGATTGCGTCGAAGTGGAGTTTCTCGAAGCCGGCGCTGCAATAGCAGAACGTGGCTGGTATTTTGGGCTTGCCGTCGCGCAGAGCCGTTCTGACGAGTTGGCAGTGGCAGGCATAGTATTTCCTCATTACAGGGTCTTTTTCTTTCAGGAATTGCTTGGGGGCGTAGGCTATTTTGGTCGCGTAGATTTTGTCGCCTTGTCTGATTCCAGTGCATATTTCCTGATTGCCTCTCACGTACTCCACGACTTCGGGAGTGATTTCCTGCTCGAACCACAGTCGTCCTTCTCTCATGCAGTCTTCCAGCTCCTCGACGAGTTCTTTGTGTTCGCCCTTGAGGTATTCGTCGATGCTTGCAGCCTTTTCGAAGCGTTCCTTGCTTTCCTTGAACGCTTCAATGGGAACTCTGTGGTAGTTCCAAGTGAGAATCTCTCTGCAGGTCTTGGCTGGCAACTCGGCTTCCATTCTGTCCAGAATCATCTTGGTCAGCTTTGGGTAGTTGTCTTGTGGCGAACCCAAGGGTGGCAGTCTGAAATCCTGGAAAACCTTCCGACGGGTTTCCTCTCCGGCGATTGTTGCCAGCCTCTCGCCAATGCTGGGCAGAACATCCGAGGCGCCAACGAGTCCGGTGAAGTAAATGTACAAGTCGTTTTTCTTCCTAAAATAGCAGTAACGTGCAATGGCGACTAGCCTATCCTTAGAGTTCTTCTCTTCCTCTATAAGCAGTGAGATGTAGTCCTTGAGGGCATCCAAGTCAGCGGATTCGAGCGTGGTCTTCCTCTTCTTCAGATACTTTTCGAATTCCTTCACGGCTGCTACTGAAGAGTCTATGTTTTTTGTACTCAGTCTGCGTCCTTTGAGGTATTTACGGAACCCGTTTTCTTTCAATTCACTCATGCCTCTCGGTTGAGCCACATTCAAGGTCCATGTCCGGTGGCTGTTCTGAACTCAGGCCGCTCTTTTTATATTAGCTTTTGCAGATGTCGATATGATCAATCGTTAGTTCACACTATCCTGATCGATCGGCAGAAAGAAAGAAAAGAAGGTGAATTAGAACGTTGGAGTCCTATTTCAAGATAGTTCAATGTGTTTTGCCTTTGCATTGCGGAGTCTCGTGGATGCGACTGCAATGAGAGATGCTACCATTAGAAAGACGAAGATTGACTGGGGAAACTCTGGTATGACAGGGAATTCTGCCTCAACTGTGCCAGAAATTCTACCTGATGGCAAAGCAGATAGCTGGAAGTTGACATTCGAAGTCACTTGGTCAACAATGACATTCACCCCACTTACGCTCATCATCGAGTATCCAGTTGCAGATGCGTTCACGGTGTATGTTCCAGTTCCCAAACCACTGGATATCGTATAGTTCCCGTTGGCGTCGGTCGTTGCATGCCCAGAACCATCTGCGCCCTCAGCATCAACTGTGGCGAATTGGATTGGAGAACCCGTCGAGTTTGTAACTCTGCCGGCTATTGTTCCTGAAGGAACGATGATCAGCGCCATATCCACTGAAGTCTCTGAACCTGCAACGACACTCACTCCATAAGTCATATTGAACGCCATTCCGAAGGATGCGATGACGGTGTACGTCCCCGTTCCCAAGCCGCTCGCGATACTGTAGTAACCAGTGGTATTAGTCTGCGCGGAACCGAAGTATGCAAAACCTCCTGATGATGCAACAACACTTGCCCCTGCTACAGGTTGGCCCCCCGGGCTTTGAGTCACTCTTCCTGAGATGATGCCGGATCGGTCAAGAGCCAAATCAGCCGTAGTCTCGGCGCCAGCCGTGATTGCAATTCCAGAGACCGTTTTAGATAGGTGAAGATCTGGGAACCAAGCGCTCACATTGTAGGTTCCTGTGGCCAGATTCGTGTTTATGCTATATTTTCCACTTGCGTTTGTGATTGTATATCCACCGGATATTCCTCCAGCCGTCGACGCTGAGATGATAACGCTCTCCAATGGTGCACTCGATATGGAGTCAGTTACTGTTCCAGATATGGTTCCAGATTTCTCAAGAGTCAGATCGACGTTCTTAGTCTCTACACCAGCCGTCACCGTAATTCCACTAACAGTTTTCACGATGTGGCCAGTTGAACTAGCCGTGACGTTAAATGTTCCTGTTGCTAGATTCGTGTTTACAAGATAATCTCCATTCACATCGGTGAATGCTGTTTCAAATATCGCGCCGCCCGTAGCATTCTGCGCTTCGACCATAGCACCGTTCAATGGTAGACTGGAAATGGCGTCAGTCACCTTTCCAGAAATGGCTCCGGAGACTATTAGCATGAAATTAACATTGGGCGTATCAAGTCCGCCCGTGACCGCAACGTTTTCGATCGTCGCGTCCAAGTAGCCGTTAGCAGAGGCTTTCACTGTGTAGTTGCCAGTCATTAAACCCGTAGTTATGCTATAGTGCCCTAAAGCATCAGTCGAAGCAGAGCCATAACCTTCAGGACCTGAAGCAGTGACTGATGCGCCCTCTACAGGAATCGCTGGTGAAGCGTAGACAACGCCCGAAAATACCGTTCTCGACGAACTGCAAAAGCCTAATAGTGAGAAGCTAACCGAAGCACTGAGCAAGATTATGAGAAACATGTCCGCAATCAGTTTTCTTTTTGACAATTTTCCACTTCCACTTCAATAAGCTGAACTAGTTATTCACGTGAACGACTTAAAGTTTGCCATCACGTACTGCTTTTCAACATTGAAGGTCGTTTTTCTTGGGTTTGGGACAGAACTTTGACCGATCGATCTCGAAACCAAATTCCTTCATGGAAAAAGAGCTAGAAGTGGCGCCCAGGCCGGGATTCGGACCCGGATTTGGTCGCAGAGCAGGTTACTCTGCAATGTCCAGCGGGCGACAGCCGCTTATACTAGACCGAACTATACTACCTGGGCTATCATGATGGCCAAAGGCGCCGCATGAATAGAAACTATTTTGGCTAATTAAGCTTTCCCGGCAAACCATCTCGCAACAGAGGGCATCGCGCGCTTTATGTGTGAATAATCGATCGATCGATCGCCTTTTCGCATTCACCTACCCTCATCTGTGGATAAAAGAGAAAAAAGGAGGGTGTAGCAGTCTTTTGCCTTCGTGTTACGGTTTTCCGTAATGTACAGTTGCCATGACTATGTCCAGGATGGTTATCTTGCCGTCTCGGTTGAGGTCGGCTATGACCCAGTCGGACACGTTGTGAATGAGGATGCTTGAGTTCAGATAGTGGCCTTCCTTGTCTCTGACCACCACGTAGTAATTGACTGCCTTCTTAGCGAGCTGATTGTAGGCAGGAAGCAGAGCCGAATACAAGCGAGTAGTGGAGTTGTAGGCCATGGGCTTCAGGTACCACGTGCCGTCGATCAGGAAGTTCAGCGTGACAGTATCGACCAGTTGTGTGACGTCACT
>Ga0315280_10010545_pt1 | contig 11560 bp, 11 predicted proteins | sample YL17G06_40_MG_FD_203697 | JGI IMG/M metagenome (GOLD analysis project Ga0315280, IMG submission 203697) | Sediment microbial communities from Yellowstone Lake, YNP, Wyoming, USA - YL17G06_40 | ecosystem: Environmental > Aquatic > Freshwater > Lake > Sediment | place: USA: Wyoming | collected... | reverse complement strand
GCTACAATTATACTTGGAGGATTTTTTGAAATAAATCCTCCAAGTATAATTGTAGCTGCTAGTGAAGGTGGAACTAATCTATTTCCAATCAGCTATTTTGAAAAAGAAGCATACTTAGCGCAAAGCCCTCAGTTGTATAAGCAGATGATGATGGCAACCGGCCTTGATAAAGTATTTATAACAATGCCTGTTTTCAGAGCAGAGCCACATCATACAACAAGACATCTGAACGAGGTTTATCAGATGGATATTGAAAGAGCCTTCATAAAGGATGAGGAGGATGTTCTGAAAGACCTTGAAGGTGTTGTTCAGTATATACTCAAAAAAATTACTGAAGACTGTTCTGATGAACTCAATACATTAAAGCGAAAAATTGAAGTTCCAAAACTTCCATTCAAGAGATTAACATATGATGAAACCTTGAAGATATTGGAAAAAAATGATTTAAAGATAAAATGGGGCGAAGATTTAAGTCCAGATGCAGAAAAAATCTTGTCAGATAAAATAAAGATACCATTCTTTATAAAACACTGGCCAACAAAATTAAGGGCGTTCTACTCAAAACCACTGGACGAAAATCCAGAAATATGCCATGCATTTGATTTGGATTATGGCGCCATGGAGTTGGCATCAGGAGCTCAGAGGATTCATGATGAAGCCCAGCTTGTAGAGGCCTTAAAATCCAGAAATCTGAATTCAGAAAATTTTGAATTCTATCTTAAAGCATTCAGATACGGAATGCCACCTCATGGGGGATGGAGCATCGGGGCTGAAAGGATTACAGAAGTTCTAACTGGAGTTTCGAATATAAGAGAGTGTGTCTTATACCCAAGAGATAGAACTAGACTGGCGCCATAAGTTAAAATAATCAGCTCACTCCATGCATCCTTTTTGTTGTCTCAAAGTCTGGTAATGTGAAAAGTATCGCACGCTTGAGTCTCAATTCCATCACTTGTATCATACTTATTCCAGCGTATTCCCCTACCTTGGATATGTTGTTTGAATGATAAATCTCATTTCCCCTGATTTCATCATAAATTTCTTCTCCACGCGGATTTCTGCTCAATGCGTCAATAATCTCTCTAGCAATTTCTCTGATACATTCCCGTCCTGTGATGAATGGTCCGCCGAATATGTGCCATACAGCGCCAACAGTATTTTCTGCTAAGTTATTTATTTGAGAGAAATTTGCGGTATTGTTCTTTGAAGCACGCATGAATTCAGGATCAAGTGGGAGTTCATCAGACATATCAGAAAGCATTTTCTTATAAACTGCTGTATCTCCTTCTTTATCCAATCTTGTAATAACCTTGAAATCCCAGTCTTCATCTGGATGATGATAGCCTTTGACTAGACTCCCAACAGGGATAAGCCCCACGACATCTTTATCATGTACGTCCCCAGGTGCACCTGAAAACAAGCCACTAATTGTCATCAATGCATTACTATGCCCGAGTTGTCTTCCCGGGAACTTTTCAGCGGTAAACAATGAATCAATGTCAATTTCTCTTCCTTCTTCTTGACTCCGTCTGCTTAGTTCGTCTATTTTCCATTTAATGAAATCTTTAGCAAAGCGACTAAGATGCGGTGAGTCTGCAATGGATCTCAAGGCACTTAAAGCTCTCGTGGCATCGAATTTATCTATCGAACTATACGCGTTCCACCTCGTATTATCACTTAAACTCTCATCCACAGCCATCTCAGTGATAGTCTTTAAAGCATAGTCGCTACCGATTCTAGCCAAAGAATCAAAAGACTCTTCAATGTAGGTACCATTCTGAAACTTTGTGATAATTCCTCTTATAGCATCTACAGCCTTGTCACATCCAATAGTGGCAAGAGCTTTGGCTGCTTTTCCAAAGTTATTAGAATTTGCCAATTCAGGAATGATACCAATAGCTCTATCGTCCATATCTCCCAAAGCATCTAAAGCTGCACTCTTTATAAAAGAATTTCCTTTTACTGCAGCTTCCCTTAGAATTTCAACAGCATCATCAGTACCAGCGATACCTAGAGCATCTATAGAGAAGAATATCCTCTGTGCTTCTCTTGAATAGATATGCCCCTCAAAATCATGTTTTACATTTCCTTTCACTACATCTACAAGACCACTACCTTCGCTAAGATGCCGTAAATATCCTGCATAATGTCTTTGGAGCCATTCTGGAAAATCCGATATGATGGAATAAACTTTTTGTCTTGAAGCATTAGAGTCATTTTTACAAAGTGCCCAGAAAATAAATTCCTTCACTTCGTTATTAGGTTCAGAGTCAATGGCTCTAGCTAAAAACTCACCAACTTTCTCGCCTTTTTTGTTTCCTAATGCATAGGCCGTAGCTGCTCTGACATACGGGTCTTTATCGCCACTAAACAATTCCATTAATTCCTGTACAGGTGCATCATCTCTGAATCCGAGCTCAAACGCCGCTATTCTTCTATAATAATCAACAGGGCTCTTCAAGTCCTTTATTAAGTCAGGAGTGTCCTGTCTGCGGATTCTTCTGGCAAGCTCCCCCAGATTTTCAGGATCAATATCTCTAGCCAATTCATCAATTCCGCGAAGGCCAAGAGATATCTTAATAGGGCTTCTTCCAATATCAACCAACTGGCTCTTATCTCTTTGATCTCCTTCGCCAATCTGCTTTATAGTCATTTTAGCGTTATATTTTTGTATTTCTAAGGATTTAACTGGATAGCAAATGGTCAAAGAGATTATACTCCAACTTTTATTCTCGGAAGTCACAAAAATCCAGTTCTATGGACTGATATTCCTTTTGGGTTCATTTACTGTAGCTTCTTTGAGCGATTTGAGAAGAATGGCAGCTCAAAAGGATTTCATGGAGGTTTGGCTTTTATTCACAGTTATAATATCTCTGTATGATATTTATCTCGTTTGGAATGAGACTCTTACCCCTAGCGGATTTTTCCTCAAATGGATTCTCATCGTAGGGTTTGCGCTCGCATCTTGGAAATATGTCCATTTTTTATTTTCATTGGCGGATATGGATATAGCAGCAATAACATCGATGGCATCTCTGTTAAGCCCTTTTTATATAATCGTCTTCTATCTCTTGCTATTGATACTAAATCATATAATGGCACCAAGCCTTAAAAAATTTGGAAATGGTTTTCTTTATCCTTTCTTGCCGGTTGTTTTTACAAGTTCTGTTCTGATTCTCATTATTGTTATACTTAATTTTGTCTAATTTTACATTATTCTGGAATTTCATTTGAACACTTCACCGGTTTCCCTAGACCAGAATAGCAAATCAAGTTCATCCATTGGGATTTCAATCTTTTCTGAGAATTTCACCATCTTACTTTCTATTTCCAGATACCTTTTTTTGGTCAATGTCTTTGGGATTTCATCTATAGCGTTAAAATTTTTCAGGTTCTTTAGAATGTGTCTATCTAATATAGCCAAATTTTTTCCTAGGCCAATATTCCTGAGAAAATGGCCAGATTCCTTCAAACCAAGGCCTTTTATATTGTCAGCGATAAATTCCCTCAGTTCTTTATTGTCTCTTGATTCTTTTATTCTGTCCGTCAAATTTGTCTCATCAAATTTATCTCTTGCCAGTACTATAAATCTTGCTTTGTTTTTGTGAAATCTTACCCCCTCGTTTTTTAAAATCTTTGATATTTCTGATTTACTGCCATTGGGAAGAAGTTTACTTTTTACGAGTTTAGATATCGCTTTGTCGCATACTCTAGCTTTTGACTGCGGAGTGCATATGCAAAAGCATAACTCTGAAAATATTTTATCTTTACTAGAATTTCCAATGTCTCTGAATTCTTTAAGTCTTGATTTTATCTCCTGTTTTTTTTCTTTATACAACGCTTTAAGATTTTTTATCTCAGGCATTATCATCATAACTTTTGATCAAACTTTTTGGTAAAAGTTTGTATCACAAAAACTCCAAATCAACACACAACCCATCCCATGTCGGGTACTCTTCAACAATCGCTGGCTTTAATCCCATTAATTTTAAGTCATCTGCAATTTCTTTAACAATCCATCCTCCTGTCAAGATTCTCAGCTTTCTTTCATCAAGCTCTATTAGCTCTTCTGGGATGTCAAATTTGTCTTTTATGGTTTTTATTATTTTTTTCAATTTGGAAAGAATCACTGTCTTTTCTCTGTTTTTCATTCCTTTTAATTTTTTATTGTATCCAAATGTCGGGTAGATATCCCATAGGTATATTGCACCTCTTATCAAAAGTCCCTCTTTTGTTACTATATCATAATCTCTAGAGACATTTTTTGCCCTCCTTTTTAATCTATTTGCTAACTGGATTCCATCCTTTAATTTAACTGTGCAATAGTGAACTCTAAGCGAGTTATTTTTTGAGCAGTATTTTAACAATTCCTTAGCCAATTTATCACTGCCTTTTACAGCATATGATATGTCATTTTTTGGTACAAAACCTCTTTTTCTCATCTCTCCTACATTGGTCTCAGAAATCTCCAATTCGTTTAGATTCAAAAAGTCCACTCCAATACTGTCAATGTAGTCTATAAACTCTATAATTTCTTTTTTCTTTCCAGGAATCACAGGAATCTCACAGCCAATGTCCCAGTCAAATTCCAAAGCGTTTTTTATCATCCTCCAATATTTTTTTTCAGGGCAGTGGAATCTGATTTCATCCAATCCTGCATCGTATAGTTTTTTAAGTCTTTCTTTTGTTGCCAGATTTCCAGGAGTATAGAGATGAATATGAAAATCTTTTCCAAATTCTTTCTTCAGCATTTTTATATACCTAACTGTCCTGTCTAGAACAATCAATGGATCCCCACCAGTAAATCCTGCCCCTAGAGAATTGCATAATTTAGCTTCTTCAATTATGTCTTTGTCCTCAGAAATCCACCACTCATTTGCAACTGTGACATTTCTGTTTCTCTTAACATCAGATAAAGGACAATACCAGCATCTACTTGTGCAGAGACCAGTTACAAGTAAGACTAATTTTGAGCCTTTGACACACAGTCTGCATCCATTTGGTAATCTTCCTATTCTAATGGAGTGATATGATGTATCTCTGATTTTCATATTAATCTTATTAATTTAATGAATCATATTCTTAATGATACAGATGGATATAGCTAAAATCCTTGTAATCAGAAAACTGCACCGCTCTTTTAAGCATCTTTTCATTGCAATACTCTTTATACTAATAGTTATAGCAATCGGAACCGTTGGATATATGCGGTTTGAGAATTTAAAGCCATTTGATGCTCTTTATTTCACTATAGTTACTCTAAGTACAATAGGCTATGGAGACATTTATCCTACTACCCATGATGCAAAGGTGTTTACAATATTTTTTATTCCACTTGGTGTTTCAGCTTTTCTATATACTTTTAGTGCTATTTCGATGGCAATTTTCGAAGGTCGCTTATTGGAGGTGTTAAAATTGGAACAGGCAAAAGAAGAAATAAAAAAGATGAAGGACCACATCATACTATGCGGTTATGGTGACGTTGGTGAATATATAGCAAAAAATTTAAAATCCGTCGTTGTAATCGAGAGTCGTGAAGATAGATATAGTGAACTCGTTGAAAGTGGTTTGCTTGGAATCCATGGTGATTCTACAATTACAGAGACTTTAAAGGAAGCCGGCATTGAAAGGGCTAAAGCCATCATAATAGCTTTAAATGAAGACCCCAAAACAGTTTTTACAACATTGATTGCCAAAGAGTTAAACCCAAGTATCAAGATTTATGCAAGAGCGAACAAAAAAGAATCTGTAAACAAGATAAGACTGGCAGGAGCAGACTACGTCATATGCATTCCAGAGATAGGGGGTAGAGAATTCATAAGGGCTTTGGAAGAAGATAAAGATTGACTTTTCCATTTTTCCGACAGATAGCGATAGTGTGGATGCACTCCCGGAGATGTTGCCTGTTTGAATACATTTACCTCTATTCCCGTATTCTGTGAAATAAAGTCTGCTAGTTCAACAAGCCTTTTGTAAGGAACTCTTATCAGCTTATAGAACATTCCATCTGTCGGTATTGTACAATCCGCGTCACCTATCCAGATTAACTTTGGTTTAATCATATTTATTTTTTCAATATAGGAATCACTTTTAATCGAATTATAATTTCCATACTGGTTGTCAATAACTATTGTAGTAATTTCAATATTCTCTATACCGATTAGATTTTTGACAATCTTCTCAAGGCTTATGTTTGGTACAGGTTTGTTAATCCTCTGGAACGTTTCCTCATCGCCGGCATCCAGCTTGATGATGCTTCTATCAAATTTTTTAATGCCCTCCATAATCTTTCGTTTGTCTAACATTGCGCCATTGCTGTATATTGCAGTCGGAATATTCAGAAAATATTTTTCCTTTAATTCAAAAAAATAATCTACAACATCATTGAAGAATGGATACATGGTCGGTTCAGTAAGCCCCGAGAATGCAATGTATGTTATTGGTGTTCTATTCTTTGAATGAAACTTAAACATTTTCAGGATTTCGTCCTTTACATATTTTAATGGAAAAGTGATCTTTTCATCAATTCTAAGTGTTTTTATGTGTGTCGGTCCACCATAGCAATATACACAGTCCATTGAGCAAATCTTTCTCGGAGCCAGATTGATGATTAATGGAATATTATCCTCATCAAATCTCCTTGACCTTACAGATGTATAGACTACGTCGCTTTTCATTTTGTTCTTACTGCTATTATCGCGCAGTTTGGACTTAAAAAATAATGTGGTGATATTATATCACCACTATTTAAATATGAAGTAGTATATGTAACTATCTATGGACGAGGAAATGCTGCAGGAGGTAGGATTATCCAGAAATGAAGCTAAAGTCTATTTGGCACTTCTACGACTTGGTCCATCTCTGGCAGGCGAAGTTACAAAGAAAAGTGGGGTGCACAGAAGGAATGTGTACGATTCTATAGAAAGACTAACAGAAAAAGGTCTAGTGAGTTATATAACCTTCAACAACAGGAAATATTTTAAAGCCGTAGATCCACAGAGGCTACTGGCTATATTAAAAGAAGAGAAATCTATGCTTGGAGAAAAAGAGAAGAAAATTCAGTCCATATTACCAGCGCTATCATCTATATACAATCAACCAAAAGAGAAGCATGATGCTAGAATATTCAAAGGTATAGCTGGAATCAAGACAATATTTGAAGATATATTGGGAACTGTTTCAATAGAGAGAGAATATTTTGTATTGGGTGCTACAGGACTAGCATTTGAAATGCTTCCATACTATTATCCTAATTTCACTAAGAGAAGAGCTAAAACCAAAATACATCTCAAAGTGATATTTGGTGAATCATTAAGAGGAAAGAAAGTCACCAAATTGCCACTTGCTGAAGTTAGATATATATCTGATGATTATACTTCTCCGATAATAATGATGATTTATGATGATAAAACAGCGATAATACTCTGGTCCAGCGAAGAGCCTCTAGCACTATTAGTTGAAAATAAAGAAATCACAGATGGCTATAAAAAATATTTTAATCTTGTGTGGAATATAGCTAAGAAATAAAATGGGTCTTAAGAATCCAACATTGGAGGATGAACTTATTGAAAACTTTAAAGAAGAGCGTCATAAAAGTAGGAGAAGATACGTATTCCTTATACTGATAATATTTCTAATTTTTATAATTTTTGGTACAATAGTAGCAATTGGAATTATTCTCTTTTTTCTGAAATACTAACCCACGTAATAATATTCTCCAGAACTCTTCTGCTCCCTGTCCTTTACAGAATCTGGTTTATTGACTCTAGGCCTTCCAGTATCTGGGTCTCTTCTGAATGTTACGTTTCTGTACCTCAAGAATTTGTTCATTCCAGACCTTAGATCAAGGGGTTTAGATGCAAATCCATTTTTTCCGGATTCGCCCTCAAAGACCATCAATTCATTTGATACATAATCTACCAAAAGAATGTCATGGTCAACTACCATTACACTTTTTTTGTTCTCAGCAGCAAATCTCTTTATATACTTCGCTAGCTTTAAACGCTCTTCTATGTCCAAATAAGCTGATGGTTCATCCAATAAATAACTATCGGCTTCTCTTGACAGACAGTCAGCAATCGCTACCTTTTGTAATTCACCACCGCTGAGTTCAGACATCTTTTTGTCAATAAGATGTTTTATTGAAAATTTGTCAACGAGCTCCTGTTTTAATTTTAATGGTAACACTAGATTATCATTTGGAGTTATATATTGCGGTTTATATGAAATTTTTAAATTTAGGTCCAATTTGATATTATCTGCTTCTACAACATTGGCTAAAATTTTAACAAAAGTCGTCTTTCCAGTAGCGTTTGGTCCCAATATACCGATGACATCAGATTCATAGAGGGTTCCAGATTCTACATCTAATGAAAAGCCGTCATAATCCTTTATTAATTCAGGATATTCGACAATTTTTTTTGACTTTAATCTCTCTTTGGGTGGAATTATATCAAATTTTATCTCCTCTCTGAATCGCATGTTTTCAGATCGCAGAAAGCCATCAAGATATTCATTTATTCCAGATCTGGTACTCATTATATTTGAGATTATTCCATAAGCTCCTGGAGTTCCAAAGATTACATGGATATAATCAGAGAGATAGTCCAATACAATAAGATCGTGCTCTACTACAAAGATATATTTATTTTTTATCTCTCTTATTATGTGAGCCATGTTGAGCCTTTCTTTTACATCAAGATAGCTTGAAGGCTCGTCCAATAAATAAACATCTGCATCTTTCATCAGACAGGCAGCTATCGCAACTCTCTGCAACTCTCCCCCAGAGAGTTCAGAAATATCTTTGTGCAGAGAATTTTCAAGATTTAAATTTACGACTAAATTTTCAAATGAACCTGTTTCGTCACTCTTTTTCAGTATTTCTCTTACGCTGCCTTTTACATGTTTTGGTATAGCATCTACATATTGTGGCTTATAGACCGCTTTTATTTCATTGTTTGATAATTTCTTAAAATAGCTCTGTATTTCATTTCCTTTAAACTTTTTAATTATTTCATCCCAAGTTGCACTTTCACCTAGATTAGGTATCAATTCGCCAGAGAGTATTTTTAGTGCTGTAGTTTTTCCAATTCCATTACTGCCAATAACTCCAACAACACCCTCTTTTGGGATAGGCAGATTATAGAGCCTAAAGCCATTTATACCATACTGATGTATTGGATTTCCAATTTCTTCAGGCAGATTTATTATATATATCGCATCATATGGACACTTTTTTATGCAAATTCCACAACCCGTACATAAACTTTCTGAAATTATCGGCTTTTTAGTTTCTTCACTAACTATGATACATTCCTTTCCAATTTTGTTTATAGGACAGATTCTCATGCAGAGATAATTGCAACCCTTTGGTTTACATCTGTCTTTATCAAGTACTGCTATTCTCATTTTATCCAAAGTACGTTTTATATATATTCTCTAAATTTTTTCCGTATTCTAGATTACCATGACCCGGATAAATAATATCTATGCAATATTTTTTATTTAATTCAATCAAGCGTTCGATTGATTTTTTTAATTCTTCATGACTGCTACCAGAAAGGTCGGTTCTTCCAATACTGCCGTTAAATATCGTGTCACCGCTAAAAAGAGACTTTGATTTTCTCTCATATATGCATATACTTCCCAAAGTATGACCTGGTGTATGGATTACCTCCAATTTCAAAGAACCAAGATCTATTTTCTGGTTGTCTTTTAATCTTATGTCAACCTTTATCTTTGGCAATTCATCATAAAACCATTCTGAAAGAGTGATCTCATTATTATTTTCTTCTAGTGGCACAGCATCTAGCTCATGGATAGCTATCTTAGCGTTGGTTTTTTCCTTGATTTCCAAGTCTCCAGCTATATGGTCATAATGGCAGTGCGTATTTATTAAGACATCTATACTTATATCTAAACCTCCAATTTTTTTGAGCACTTTGCTTGGATCAATTCCAGCGTCAATAAGGGCAACCTTTTTGCTGGCTATAATATAGCAATTTGATCCAAAAGAATTGCTCATGATTGGATGAATCATAGTAAAATATTAAATTCAAAGTATATAGCTCCTATGTGAGTTAGTCGGGCATATGCCCTTGACGAGATTACTAGCCACTGGCATATTTATTGATATTTTACAATATTGGTATGTATGCCGAGGTGGCAGAATCTGGCTTAATGCGCAGGCCTTGAATGAACTCAAAATCATTCGAGGGTACTTAAAATATTAATTAAGAGCCATCGAACGAAGTGAAGATGGCTCCTTTGATGAAACGTTATTAAAGTTTCAAAGAAAGCCTGTGGTCCATTGGACCGTTTGGGTTCAAATCCCAACCTCGGCGAGCCATTTTCCGCCCTTTCTTTTCTTAAAAAGAAAAGAAAAAAAGGAAGGGGTCAGGAAAAACTTAAAAGAAACTTTTTTTTAGAAAAAGTTTCATCAAAAAACTTTTGATCAAACTTTTTGGTAAAAGTTTGAGGGGAATGTAGTTTTCCCTGTGGTTTAGAATGGCAGAAGAAAAAAAACAAGAGGAGAAGAAGGCCGAAGAAAAAAAGCTGGCAGAAAAACCTGTAGAAAAGGAAAAGAAAAAACCAGAAAAGAAAAAACATGTACCGGAGAAAAAACCAGAAGAAAAAGTCAGGCACATGATGAGAGTAGCGGGCGTAATTCTTGATGGTAGTTTAGATGTTCCGCGGTCATTGATGAAGATAAAAGGTATCGGCCCTCAAGTTTCAAAATCACTTTTGAATATTTTGCATTTAGATAAGAAAACAAAGCTGGAAACTTTGGATGAAAAACAGATTGAAGAGATTGAGAATATTATAACACATCTTGATAAACATATGCCTTATTGGATGCTAAACAGAAAGAGAGATTATGAAACTGGAAAAGACATCCATTTAATTGGGCCCGAACTTGAGTATGCATCTCGAGAAGACATAAACAGGCACAAAAAAATTAAATCTTACAAAGGAATACGGCATAGTTTAGGTTTGCGCGTAAGAGGTCAAAGGACAAGGACAACTGGCAGAAAAGGAGCTGCCATCGGTGTAAGCAGGAAGAAAGCATTGGCTGCAGAAACTAAAAAAGAAGAGAAAAAGTAAAAAGGTAGAAAATGGGAGATCCTAGACTACAGAGGAGAACGTATTCAAGACCGACACATCCATGGAAGGTTGAACGTATAACACAAGAAGCTGAAGTCAAGAAGAAATACGGTCTAAAGAATAATAAAGAAATCTGGAAGGAGAAATCTAGTGTAGGCAGATTTAGACAACAGGCTAGAATTTTGCTTGGGTCATCTGGATCCCAATCTGAAAAAGAAAAAAATGAGTTGATTCAAAAATTGAACAGACTCGGCATAATGAAATCTACTAATCCAGAAGATGTATTAAAGCTGACGGTTGATGATCTTCTTGAGAGAAGATTGCAGACATTGGTCTACAGAAAAGGATTAACAAGAACGATAAAAGAAGCGAGACAACACATAGTTCATGGTCATATTGCAATTGGTGATAGGGTTGTTAATGTTCCGGGATATATTATTCCTATAAGTGAGGAAGA
>Ga0315280_10010544_pt1 | contig 11560 bp, 7 predicted proteins | sample YL17G06_40_MG_FD_203697 | JGI IMG/M metagenome (GOLD analysis project Ga0315280, IMG submission 203697) | Sediment microbial communities from Yellowstone Lake, YNP, Wyoming, USA - YL17G06_40 | ecosystem: Environmental > Aquatic > Freshwater > Lake > Sediment | place: USA: Wyoming | collected... | reverse complement strand
CCGCTGTCATGCGGACGGCATAGTTCCCTCTCGATCGCTACAATCCGCCGTGCCATTGCAGCCGCCCTGCTCCGGCAGCTCCCTTGCTGCCCTTTTTGTGGCGTTCTCCGTTTATAACACAGTAGTATTAGGTCTCTGATCATTGCATTTTGTTGCTTTCGGGGGCCGGGCGGCCACCAGGGTCTTCTGACAGCGATGTTGTAGGGGTGGTCTGGTTCTCGACCATCACCTTTCCAGGCGGCCAAGTGGCACTACATGTCGGGCGGCCACCTGGAAGTGCCCTTGGTCATCCGCGTTTCAGTCGGCGGCGGAAGGGCTACGGAGGGCAGCACTCGGAGACTCTCGAGTCGATCTTCACGCATGTGCCCGGGCTCTACGGTGTCTACCCGTCCACGCCGTAAGATGCCAAGGGACTGCAAAGTCCGCGATTCGCGACAACAGTGCGGTGATGTTCGTCGAGTCGCAGTTGCTATATCCCCAGCGCGGGCCAGTGCCGGAGAAGGAATACCTGGTGCCGCTCGGCATGGCGGACATCAAACGCCCGGAGACGGACCTGACGATTGTTGGCTGGGGGCCGGCAGTCGCCGACGCGCTGAAAGCGGCCCAGCGCCTTCAGGCCGAGTTGGGCGTGAGCGCCGAGGTGGTCGATGTCCGTTCTCTGGTGCCGCTTGATGTCGACACAATCGTCGCCTCGGTGAAGAAGACGGGGCGCTGCGTTGTTGCCAGCCACGCGGTAACAATTGGCAGCTTCATGGGACAGATTGTCTCGGTCATCCAGGAAACCGCGTTCGATTACCTGGACGGGCCGGTGCAGCGCGTGGGCGCGAAGAACGGGATTGCGCCGCAATCGCACATCCTGGAAGCGGCGTTTCTGCCGAGTGCCGACGATATTGTCGCGGCCGCCCGCTCGCTGCTTTGAGGCAGGCCAGCTAGCGAAAGATCTGCAGAGACGGATACGTTCACCCCGCCGATATAAAGAAGCGGGTTGAGGCAAGCGCGCAAGGCGGGCCAAGTGCTCATCTCACGCAATACCCAAGAAGTTTCCCGAAGAGAAGGCCTGCGTGGTAGTTCATCGCCGACTCGCGGCCTGCACGTCTAAACGGACCGTTTCTGCTTGCTGCTGCGGGTTCCAGACGGCAATTGTCTGCCGAGGAGGTGGGCCTCGACCGAGCCGCCGACGTTGTCCCAGACAGCGTAGGCGGAGGACGCAAAGCGCCGAAGTGCGCGCCGGACGTACTGTTCGGCCACAGCCGGGTCACCCTCTCTCAGCATGTCCAAGACGTGCTGATGCCGTCCCAGGTCAGCCACCCAGGCCTCCGGACCCTGGCCGCTGATTAGTACACGCAGCAACACGAATGCGAACAGCGGAGCCAGCGTCCGGCGCGCGAGGTCGCACAGGAACTGATTCCCGGAGAGTTCACACAGCGACAGGTGAAATCGCTCGTCGCTCTCGATCAGGCGGCGCATGTCGCGCGTCTCGATAGCCGCGCGCATCTGGTCCAGAGCCTCGTGCAGGGGGGCCAGGTCGGGCTGATTCTGGGCGACGAGATGGGCGGCCATGCCCTCCAGCGCCGCCCGCACCTCGTAGATCCGGGCCACGTCCTGCTCGGTGTACCTGATGACGCGCGCGCTGCGACCCGAGTTCTTGGTTACGAAGCCTTCGGCCAAAAGAAGGTTGATCGCCTCGCGGACCGAGGCCTGCGCCACCCCGAATTGCCTCGCCCATTTGCCCTCCACAATCCTCTGCCCCGGCGCCAGACGCCCGTGCACGATCTCTTCTTTCAGGACGCTTGCCAGACGGTGTTTTACCAGGGTCCTCTCCCGGCCCGACCGGGCTGATGTCGGTGAATTGGACATAATAAGCGCTTGAATCATCCGGCACGAAGGATATCAAGAAGATGAATAATCGGCAAGTTGTGTCTGATTGGCGTTATCTAGTGGGAAAAAAAGTGATTGACATTTGGAATCCCCTCAGGTACATTCCGCCAACTTAAGCGCTCAAAATGGGTGGCTGCAAAGGAGGAATGCCATGTCGCTCAAGCTTTCGCTTTCCATCGCCAGCCGAATTCTGCTCCTGTCAGCACTGCTCACTTTGGTCTGGACCTCGACTTTAACGGCCCAATCAGTCACCGGCTCGATCACCGGGACGCTGGCAGATCCGAAGGGCGGAGCCATCGCGTCGGCGCAGATCACGGTGATCAACGCGAACACCGGTACGCAGCGGCAGGTCACGACCAATGATTCGGGCGAGTTTACGATCGCCAACCTTGACCCCGGCGTTTACGACCTGACGGCGCGGATGCAGGGGTTCAAGACGTTGACCAGGAAATCGATCGCCCTGCCCGCCGCCGAAAGGCTGGTCGTCGGTACTCTCATTCTGGAGATTGGGGCGGTTAGCGAATCGGTCACAGTCACCGCCCAGGGCTCTACGGTGCAAGTCGAGAGCTTCGAACGATCCGGCGTCATCACGGGTACACAAGTCGAGTCGCTGTTGATCAAAGGCCGGAACATCTATTCCATGATCGCCCTGCTGCCGGGGATCCAGGACGAACGGGAAGGCGAGCAACCCGACAGCGTGTGGGGTTTTCGGGCGCTGGGCGGCCGGTGGAGGACCAGTGACATTTCGGTGGACGGCGTGTCCGTCGTCAACATGGCCGAGAATTATAGCTCCACTGTGGACGTTAGCATGGACTCGGTGGCGGAAGTGAAGGTGCAGACCGCAACCTTCCAGGCGGAAAGCGGCCGCGCGTCGGGAGCCAACGTCAAGATCATCAGCAAGTCCGGCACGAAGCAATTTCATGGTCTGGCCTCGTACTTCAAACGACACGAGCAGTTCAATGCCAACAACTTCTTCAACAACCGACTGAGCCGCCCCAAACCCGCCTACCGGTTCAACACCTGGAATTACAGTCTCGGCGGCCCCGTGATCATTCCCGGGACCAGCTTCAACAAGCAGCGGAACAAGCTCTTCTTCTTCTGGTCGCAGGAATTCTGGCCCACTGTGCAAAGCACTTTGGGCACGCTCACCGTGCCCACCCGACTGGAACGGGAGGGGGACTTTTCTGAATCGAAGGATGTTAACGGGAAAGTGATCACCGTCCTGGATCCGTGGACGCGACTTGCGCTGCCCGGCAATAAGATTCCGGCCGGCCGGATCGACCGCAGCGGCCAGGCCCTGTTAAAGATGTTCCCGGAGACTAATTTCCTGGATGTTGCGGTCTCCGGGTACCAGTACAACTACGTTGCGCAGCGTCCGGCCGTTCGGGATTACCGCACTCAGACGCTGAAGATCAATTTCAATCCCAACTCCAAGCACTTTTTCTCGGTCAACTGGAGTATGCGCACGGACCCCAGAAACGGCTATTACGGGCAGCAGATCTACAGCCAGGCGTGGCCGCAGATGAGTATCAATGAAACGAATAAGGGCTTCGGCATCATCACTCGCTACAACACGATCTTCAGTCCCACGTTCCTGAATGAATTGAATGTCGGATTGACGCGTCAGCACCGAGGGACGAATGCGTCGGAAGAGGCAATGAAGAGCAGCCGCCGGGACGTTGTCGGATTCACTGCCGGCCAGATCGATCCTGCCAGCAACCCTCTGAAGCTTATTCCCAATGCAACTTTCGGCGGCATCTCCAACCCAGCCGCTCTCGCGATCGATTACAGGTTCCCGGCGAATGAATTCAACCCGCAGTCGCAGATCGCCGATACTGTCACCAAAATCTTCGGGGCCCACACGGTGAAAGCCGGGATCAACTGGGACTACCTTTTCGCGGATGAGACCAGCGCAGCGTACTACATGGGTCAATTGGACTTTGGCACCAGCGCCAACAACCCGCTGGATTCGAAACACCCTTACGCCAACGCGCTTTTCGGAGTATATAACTCCTACAGCGAGGACTCGCCCCAGCCTCGCTACTACGACCGCATCAAGCGCCTCGAGTGGTTCCTGCAGGATACCTGGAAAGCGAAACGCCGCCTCACGCTGGACTACGGCATGCGCTTCCACTGGCTGCCCTATCCGTACGAAAAGAATGGCGCTGTTTCCGGCTATGTTTCCGAGCGCTGGCAGGCCTCGAAAGCGCCGCAGTTGATCCCGCCCGCGATTGTTGGCGGCAAACGCGTAGGCCTGAATCCTCTGACCGGAGAGGCGCTTCCCGCATCCCTGATCGGCGCTCTGGCGCCGGGGTCGGGCGACCCCTTCAACGGTCTTGTCGTGTTGTCGCAGGATAAGAGCTACGGAAGAGGCCTGGTAAAGGATCCGGGTATTTTGCTCGGCCCCCGTTTCGGATTTGCCTACGACGTCTTTGGCGACGGGAAAACAGCAGTACGTGGCGGGGCGGGCATGCTCTACAACCGCCCTTGGGGATATGACGCCACCCGGCTCTTCAACAGGCAAGCGCCCCAGGTTGTCTCTCAAACGTTGTACTACGGCACTCTCGATACATTGTCTTCCGGCAAGGGCTACCTGTTCCCGCAGAACGTCGTTGGGCAGGAAAATTACGGGAAAACGCCGACGATCTACAACGTCAGCCTCGGTATCCAGCGGAACATCGGCTTTGGCACGGTGGTTGACGCTGCCTATGTGGGCGCTTTTAGCCGGCATCTGGAATGGGTGTTCCAGCAGAACGATGTGCCGCTTGGCGCGAACTGGCAACGCCCGAACCTGGACCCGACCAATCCGTCTGTCGCGCTCCCCGCGAATTTTCTCCGGCCGCTCCGCGGCTACGGCACGGTTGGTGTTTACCAGTGGAATTCCACCTCGAGCTACAACTCGCTGCAGGTGCAGGCGAACCGCTACTTCGCCAAGAATCTTCAGTTCGGGGCATCTTGGACGTATTCGAAGACGATGGCCCCCACGAGCGATGACCGCGAGAACATCAGCCCGCTCGTGAATTTCCGCAGTTGGTACCGGGGCTTAGCCAGCTTCGACCGCACGCACATGCTGAAAATGAACTGGGTGTGGGATCTTCCCAAAGTGCGCGGATTCCTCGGCCGGCACAGGGTGGCACGCTGCGCCCTGAACGGGTGGCAAATGTCGGGAATCAACTCTTTCATCTCCGGGCTTCCCTTGACCGTGACCTGGTCCCGTACCGTTGCGCTGGACGTTACTGGTACAACGAGCATTCAGGCCCGTATTGTGGTGACCGGCAATCCGGTTTTGCCCAAGAGCGAGCGCACTTTCGATCGCAATTTCCGCACGGACGTGTTCGCCATGCCGGCTGTCGGAACGCTTGGCAACGCGGCGAAGTACTTGCTGCGCGGCCCCGGCATCAACAATTGGGATGTCGCTTTCTTCAAGAACTTCCGCATCCGTGAACCAGGTGCGCGACTTCAGTTACGCTGGGAGATGTACAACGCGTTCAACCATACGCAATTCTCGGCGATGAACACCGGAGCGCGCTTTGATCCAGCGGGGAACCAGGTCAATGCGCAGCTCGGCTCCTTCACGGCAGCGCGCAATCCGCGCATCATGCAAGGCTCGTTGCGCTTTTACTTCTGACGCACATGACAGGCGGGATACCAAGAGAAACCATATGACAAGATCGGAATTCCTAGGTTTTCTGGTCTACGGAGTTGCAACCGGCTCTTTCCTGCCTCTCGCCGGCAAGGCGCAGAAGCCTGCAAGGCGCCTTCCGAATATCGTTTTCGTTTTGGCGGACGATATGGGTTACGGCGACCCGCGCTGTTACAACCGGGAATCGAAGATCCCGACGCCGAACATGGACCGGCTGGCCGCCGAGGGCGTCCGGTTCACCGACGCCCATTCCCCATCCGCAGTCTGCACGCCCACGCGATATGGCGTCCTCACAGGCCGGTACTGCTGGAGGACGCGGCTGAAGAAAGAGGTGTTCTGGTCAGGCTACGACGAGCCGTTGATCGAACCGACCCGGCTCACCGTCGCTTCGCTGCTCAAAAGCCACGGCTACGCCGCCGGTTGCATAGGCAAGTGGCATCTCGGGATGAATTTTGCCCAAAAGGGCGGGCCGGGCTTCGTGCGCGGGAAGACGAGCCACATGAGTGGCGGTGGAGGAGTGCGCGACGTCGATTTCAGCAAACCCATTCAAGGCGGCCCCACGGATCTGGGCTTCGATTACTACTTCGGCCTTGCCGCCGGAATCAACCTGGAGCCGTTCTGCTTCATCGAAAACAACCGGACAGTCGGCCTGCCGAGTGGCTGGAGAGAAAAGGACACTCCCACCTCGCCCGGCGACTCGGCACGCGGGAGTCACGAGGGCTGGATGACCGAAGGCTGGAAAGACCAGGAGGTAGGTCCGGCCCAGGCGTCCAAGGGAGTGGCATTCATCGAGCGATGCCACAAGAAGAATCCGGCGCAGCCGTTCTTCCTTTACTTTGCCACGCAGTCTCCACACCAGCCTTGCACGCCGCCCCCCTTTATCAGGGGCAAGAGCGCCGCGGGCGCCCGGGGCGACATGGTCGCCGAATTCGACTGGACTGTGGGCGAGATCATGAAGGCGCTCGACCGGCTGAATCTCGCCGGCAACACGCTGCTCATCGCCACCAGCGACAACGGTGGCGTCAGGGCGGATGACGACGGCAATGACCATGGGCACAAATCCTGCGGCAATCTGCGCGGGTTCAAGGCCAGCCTTTACGAAGGCGGCCACCGCGTGCCGTTCATCGCCCGCTGGCCTGGAAAGATACCCCCAGGCACGACTAGCGATCAGATCATCTGCCTGACCGACCTGATGGCCACCTGTGCTGCGATCGCCGGTACGGAACTTCACGACAGCGCGGGCGAAGATAGTTTCAATATCCTGCCGGTGCTTTTGCAGCCACGCGCGGAAAAACCGGTTCGCGAGGCGATTGTGCATCACGACTACTCGGGCAATTTCGCAATGCGCCGGGGCGTCTGGAAGCTGATCCAGGTTGCGAAACCGGAGCTCTACAACCTCCAGGATGACCCGGCCGAGAAGAACAACCTCTACGCCGAGAATGCGGATATCGCGAATCGTGTGGCCGAATTACTGGAGAAATACCAACGGGAAGGCCACAGCCGGCCGCTCGGCCGGCCCCTGGCCCGCTGACCGGCTGCTTGTTGGTCAGGCGCCCAGCCGGCGTGTGTGAGGGCCTGAGTGATTCCTGCCGGGCGCTCGCGCCGGTCTGGTGCTCGAAGCAAGGCCCCTGTTCGCGAGGTCCCCCGAGGTGATGAGACAGGTTGAGGCAAGCGTCTATGTGGAGAAGAAGGATCGCAGTCCTGATGCAGGCCGGGGCGATATTCGGCGCTGCTCTTCTTTGTTCGGGCGCTGCGGCTTCCGGCCGACCCTCCGACCTCATCGTGTGGTTCGATGCAGCGGCGCGACATTTCACCCAGTCATCGCCCCTGGGCAATGGACGGCTGGGAGCAATGGTTTTCGGTGGCGTGGTCGAGCAGCGCATCGTCCTTAACGAGAGCGGCGCGTGGTCTGGCTCGCCGCAGGATGCCGACCGGCCCGACGCCGCACAGTACCTGCCCGAAATCCAGCGCCTTCTGCTCGAAGGCAGGAACGTCGATGCGGAGAGACTGGTGAACGATCATTTCACCTGCGAGGGACCGGGTAGCGGCGGAGCCAAAGGCAAGGATCTCCCGTTCGGCTGCTACCAGACGCTGGGCAATCTGAGACTCGCTTTCCCAAACGGCGCCGAAGGGGATTCCGCTGTGCGGCACTACCGCCGCGAACTCGATCTTGGAAGGGCGATTGCGAGCATCAGCTACCAGCAAGGCGGCGTGTCGTTTAAACGAGAAGCTTTTGTGAGCGCCCCCGACCAGACGATCATCATCCGGCTGACCGCCAGCAAGCCTGGAGCGATCACCTTCGACGCGCGGCTCGACCGGCCCGAAAGGTTTGAGACCGTCGCCGACGGGCCCACGGGCCTGCTCATGACCGGTCAGTTGAACAACGGGACCGATGGCAAGGGTGTTCGATACGCCGCGCGGCTGCGGGAGATTAACAAAGGCGGCCGGGTCTCCGTCCAAGGGAACGTGCTGCGCGCTCGAAGCGCGGACGAGGTGACTCTATTCGCTGCGACCACAACCTGCTCGAGAAACTTCGCCAACTCGACGCCAAGGGACTGGCCGCCAGCACCAAGGGCTATCTGAACAACGCGGAGGTCAAGGCGGTGATGCAGCGGCGCGACAAGATCGTCGCCTACTTCGAGCAGCTCATCAAGGATCAAGGCGAGGGCAAGGTGCTCTATTAGCCGTTCATCAGGAGGCCTACTGAGGCAACCAGGGGGCCCGCCCATTCGTTCTGGAGCTTCCGGCCGGGAAAACAAGAACTGGGGTGGTTGTTTTAACTGACAGGCACAGCCCAGAAATGGGGGCCGAGACAGGCCGTGCGAAGCGCCATCTGGCTCCATCTGCCTGTATCCGGGTGCTTTCCCCACGCGCCGTAACTCACGTCTTTGGTATTGACACGGCTCGCGGGCGTTTGCTAGATTATTCTCACTTTTTCCGTGGCGGCCAGTGTAGAGCCGCCGGCTCGTTGGGTCCAAGGGCCGAGCACAGACGTGGCGGCTGCCCGTAACGGGCGGCAGAAGCGGGCACGGCTTCCAAAGACCCGTCGTCACGCCAAAGGGGGATCGACAGGGCTTCTGTGCGCGACGTGGTGGCTGCGCGCCTGCCCCCGAAAGCGCGGAGATGCGAAGTAGCTACTACATTTTCGTTGTAGCGCACAGCGTCCGAGGCCGAATCCGCCGCATCCACATCCCTCAGTATTTCGTGTATATTTCCGCGGTTTTTGCCCTGATCGGCTTCCTTACGGTGATGGCCGCGGTTGGCTCCTACGGTCGGATGCTGCTCAAGGTGGCCAATTACAACCACCTGCGCCGGGAAGCGGAGTTGCTGAGGGGCAAATACAGCAAGCTGCAGGCCACGATGAGCCAGACGGAGGTGCAGCTCGCCTCGCTACAAAACCTGGCCAGCGAGGTCTCGGTAGCTTACGGAATCAAGCGACCGGCGCGTGCCGAGCAGTATCCGAACGATGGCGGGCCGCTGTCGCCGGCCTTGCGGGCCTCCGTCGAGCAGTACCGCCTGCTGCTGCGGGCCTCCTACACGCCGCCCACGCTTCGGTATGAGTTTCTGGTGCCTACGCCGGGGCGAATGGGCCGGCCGTTGGAGTGGCCCCTGCAAGGAAAACTGACGGGGGGCTTCGGCGACCGCCTGGATCCGTTCAATGGTGAGGGCTCATTCCATGCCGGAGTGGACATTTCCACTTACTTCGGCGCGCCCGTTCACGCGGCCGCCGACGGCGTGGTGGTGAAGGCGGAGCGCGAATCTGGTTACGGCCTCGTTCTGCTGCTGGACCACGGGCGCGGACTCAATACCTTTTACGCTCACCTTGCCGGTTTTAACGCTGCCCCCGGCCAGCAGGTTCTGGGCGGGGAGATCGTCGGCTACGTCGGCCGCAGCGGCCGCTCCACGGGACCCCACCTGCACTACGAGGTCCGGTTCCAAAACACCCCTGTGAACCCCACCCGGTTCCTTGGCCGCCGGCCAGCCCCGTTGCGCCTTCTGGGCGACAACGACTGAGCGGGCCTAAGGGTTCATGGGTTCCTGGCGCCCCCGAACAAGTACTTGAGTAAAGCGACATTCACCGGCCAAGTGGCCACCGCCGCATTCTTGTCCGTGGTGATGGCAATGGCATCCAGGGCGCGGGCGAAGTCGGCGGCGCCCTTGGCAGCGGCCGACTGGCGGCCAGCCAGCAGCCGCAGCAGGGCGCGCAAGCCGGCCAGCGAATCGGCGGCGTGACGGGCTTCGGCCTGGCTGCCATACAGGGCCAACAGCCGCAGCTCCGCCCGCTGGTTGTCAAGGCGCACGCTGATCAGCCCCAGGCGGCCACCGCGCAGCAAGTCGGAGGTGAAGCTGGTATCGGAGCCGGGAGAGATAGGCAGGCGCAGGCTGGCGCCCCGCTCCAGGTCGGCGCCCAGCCAAACCTGGCTGCCAGCCGGCACGTGCTCGAAGGCACCCAGGTCCTTGAACCGGCGGGCCAGTGAGTCGCCACCGCGGGTGCCGAGCTGCACCATGGTCCGGATGCGGTCCGAGGCCGGGGCATTGGAAAACAGCAGCCGCCGGGCGTCCCGGAAAGCGAGGCGAAACAGCCGGCTCGAGGGGCCGTGAAACGTGTCGATGGCACGGCCCTCATACAGTTCGGATTGTTTGCGCTGGGCCGCCATGTAAGCGTCCAGCCTGGCGTGGTCGAAGTCGGCGTCGATCACGGCATCGGTGACCCGCGCATCCTCGCCGCCAGAGACGCCGATGGCGATCCAGCGCGTGTCGCGCTCGAAGTCAAAGCCGGTGGCGCGGACGAATTCCGCGTAATCCGTCTCCCAGCCGCCCGGCGCCCAGGAACGCGCCAACTGTAGCGCCAACGGGTTTGACCGGAGCGCCGCCAGGTTGGCGTGGACCGCGAACAGGCAACCGGCCGGGAGGCACTCGAAGCCTGCATCGGGGCGGATTTCGCGGCGCCCACCCAGCCGCGGCCCGACCAGGAAAACGAGCGCGGCCGCTACCGCGCCTGCCGCAATCACCGCTAAGGCGTAACGTGTCTGGAACCTCAAAATTGCCGCCCTTCTTTCTTGTTGCTTTTCTGCCGCCTCGGGGTACAATGGTATCGGAACCCGCTGCACCAGGCTAGCCTGCCTGGGAGGGTCTAGTGTCCGCGTCGGAACCGAGCGTTCTTTGCGATTTCGCACCCAACGTGGTATGATTTTGTGTTTGTCTGGGCTGGCGTAGCTCAGTTGGTAGAGCATCTGATTTGTAATCAGAGGGTCGGGGGTTCAAATCCCTTCGCCAGCTCTCTGCGTCCGGCCGCGGCCCACACCCGCGAAACCCCGAGGGGAAGTGAGCGCGTGACGAATGGCCACCGAGGCAGCGAGGCCCAGCGAACCAGCAGCGGGAGAGGACCGGCGGGAGTAACTCAGTGGTAGAGTCACAGCCTTCCAAGCTGTTGGTCGCGGGTTCGATCCCCGTCTCCCGCTCCAAGACAGTGCGGAGTGCGGAATGGGGAGTGGTTTTCACTCCCCATTCCGAACTCCACACTCCGCATTCAAAAGGGCCGATGTAGCTCAGTTGGTAGAGCGCGTCCTTGGTAAGGACGAGGTCACCGGTTCGATCCCGGTCATCGGCTCCAGCAGTGCAGTGGTGAGTGACAAGTGACGAGTGGCAAGCGCGGAAGGGCGGTTGTTCCCTCGTCACTCGTCGCTTTTCACTGGAGTTTTCGGACAGGTGGCCGAGCGGTTAATGGCAGCAGACTGTAAATCTGCCGCCCCTTGCGGGCTACGGAGGTTCGAATCCTCCCCTGTCCACCAGGCAGACACGGCGGATTTCAGATTGCGCGTTGCGGATAAAAACCTCGCGGCCGATCCGACATCCGCAATCCACGGTCCCCAATTGGCAAGCGCTTTCCTGAGGCAACCGAGGAGATTGAACGATGGCGAAAGAGAAATTTGACCGTTCCAAGCCCCACGTGAACGTGGGGACGATCGGACACATCGACCACGGCAAGACGACGCTGACGGCGGCGATCACCAGGGTGCTGGGGAAGACGGACCCCAA
>Ga0315280_10010543_pt1 | contig 11562 bp, 12 predicted proteins | sample YL17G06_40_MG_FD_203697 | JGI IMG/M metagenome (GOLD analysis project Ga0315280, IMG submission 203697) | Sediment microbial communities from Yellowstone Lake, YNP, Wyoming, USA - YL17G06_40 | ecosystem: Environmental > Aquatic > Freshwater > Lake > Sediment | place: USA: Wyoming | collected... | reverse complement strand
TCATCTCGCAGCCCCATTTGCCGGCGGTGCCGAAGTTCAAGGCGATCCTGGTTCGGACGGTCGATGCAGCAGTCCGCGTACCGCTTGCCGCTCCCGCACGGGCACGGGTGGTTGTGAATCCGCCGCTGGTGGGCCGCGAGGCGCTCCTCAATGTCCGGTGGCCGGGGGGCCGCGCCTTTTTCGGCGGCGCCGGGCCGCAGCATCCGTATGCGGATGTTCCGAAGGCCAGTGAGTGGATCAGCCATGAATCTCTCGCAGGAATTCCCCGCCCGGGCCGAGGCGCGCCAACGGTGTCTCGGCGGGCCTCTTGAGCGCCCGCGCCACGCGGCGCAGCACCAGGTAGCCGATCAGGTCCAGTTCCGTGTCATCGCCAGCGTATTCGCGGCCACGGGCGATGCGCGACAACTTGTCGTCGATGCGGACGTTGAGTTGTTCCACCGGGTCGGCGCGGCTGAAGATGCACACAGGATCAAGGGCTGAATTGCCGTAGGCGCGGTTCTTCTTCAGGAGCACCCGCTTCACTTCGTCGCAGACGTCGGCGATGGCCGTTACTACGTCGGTGTTGGTCATGGGCTTCGCGTTTCGATTGGGCCGATACTGAGTACCTACCGGAGCCGCGCAGAAAGTGACGGCGCGAACACGATTATTTTCCGGGCAGGTAATCGCCCAGGCCGGCCCGCTCAAACGCCGCCTTCAGTCGCTTGATGTCGCCGTAGAGCGTCATCCGCGGCACGCCCAGTTCGCGTGCGAGCTCCGCCGGGGTCTTCTTCTGAAGGTGGGCGCAGAGGACCTGAAGACTGGGAGGCAGCCCCTCGATGACCGCCTGGACGTCGACACCCATGTCGCCGGGCTTCTTGTCGCCGCGCCCTAGGAAATCGGCGTCCAGGGTCTCGTGTCGCTCGACCGTATTGCCTTCGTGGTCCGAGACGGAATCGTTCAGGGAACACTGCTCCCGCCGCGAGTTCCGCTTGGCCGCCGTGCGGTATTCGAGGATGGCGGCAACGCGGTGCTCGACGACCATCACCACGAACGTGTTCCACTTGGCGCGCTGTGGATCGAACTGGCAGCGCCGCTGAAGCAGGTCGAGCACCAGGTCCTGCTTCAGGTCCTCTAGGTCATCCTTGGTGAACCCAGCCCTCCCGATGAGCTGCTTGGCCTTGCGGTTAATGAACCACTTTGCGAACCGGTCGAGATCTTGCTGCTGCATTTGAGTCTCCCCGCGGGCGCGGAGAGACTCGCGCTACAGACCGAAGCAGCCGGTGTGCGTGTGCCGCCGTCGGATGCATGCCGGACCTCCGAGCGCCGCTCGTCTGGCCCCGCGGGACAGGTCCGGCCGGGGGAGTCGCCGCGGGGCGGGTGTCAGGTACTTGGTCGTGCCGGACCCGCCACCTGCGGCTGGCGAGATTTCGCAGGAAGGCCGAAAACGACGCGACGGGCGCGCAACGGCGGCGCTGTAAGTGCGGCAGAAAGAGAGGCTTAGCGGGGAACTACCGCGTCAGAAATCTTCAGAATTCCGAGAAAGCGGTCAGCGAAAACTCGCCGTGGAAGGGCCTACTCGCCGGAAGACACGGCGAAGCGGGCACGCCAGCCGTTGCCATCGGTGACGAACGGGTCGCCCTCGATGCGCAGGAACGCGCGGAGGTTGTCCGCCAGCGTCTCGCGTTGCTTCTGCTTGGTGCGGCCGGCCTTGCGGTTGCTCCAATCAAAGCGGCCGTGGGCCTCGGCGAAATCCCTCAGCAGGTCCCACTGTTTTGTCGGATTGCCGTTGCGCCCGTCGGCCATGCCCATCTTCGTGTAGTGGCAGACCTGTGACGCGCCGCCAACATTGACAGACACTGTATGGCCGTCGCGGAAGCGGATGGTGACGTCTTCCCACCGAGCGTCCGGTGGCGTGGGGAAGAAGATCATCCCAGACCGGTCCTCCGCAGGGGGCAAGACGGCCGCACGGAAGTCGGCCAGGAGGGTTTCAATGGGCTGGTTGCCTGCGAGGGCAAACCGGCCGCGTTCGTCCAGGGCGAGGGCCTCGGAGAGAGGGAGGAAGTGGCACTTCCTGGCCTTCAGCCGTCCCTCGCAGGCGGCGGAGCAAAGGTCCCGCGTGGGTGCCAGGAGGATGAAGGGGCTTTCCTCGTAGGCCAGAAGCGCGTCCGCGATCTGCCGGAACTCGTCCGGCTCCATGCGGACGGTCAGGAACACGGGGAAGCGGAAGTCGGCGTACGGCACGTAGGTGCCGACCCGCGTCGTCTTCGGCAAGCCATCTGCCTGTGACTCCGGCACGGGGTGCAGGGCAAGGGCTTCCGCCACGGCCTTGTCCAGGGCAACGCGGTCCAGTTCCCAGACGATGATGTCGGCACGGGTAAGGCGCGTGGGCGGGCAGCCATCCGGGCAGACGCCAACAATCTCATCCGGCCCGTGGTGGACCACCTTGTGGGCTGTGCCGACGTTCTTGGGGTCCGGGCAGGGATACGATTCGGCCAGGTCCCCGCAGGGCCGCAGGAACCCTCGCACTAGGTCATATTCCGGCCCCAGCAAGCGGCGCCATTCGGCGACGACGGCCGCGGGACCGGGGACCGACTCAAGCGTCCGCCAGAAACGCGCCAGGTTTTGCATGGGCATCCTACTTCCCGGTCTTGATGAATCCGCGATTCAGAAGCCACTGCTCGACGAGCGTACTGTCAGCGTCCCGCTGGTACTTTGCGATATTCGATGGGCGCACTTCCACCGTCCTCGGTGTCTTCGCATCGGCGAACTTGATCTTGAACCGCGCCCGGGCGATGCGGGCCTTCTTCGGCATCTGGCCTTTGCGTTCCTCCAAGGCCGTAAACACATCGTCTGCCTTGCGAACCTCGCTCTCGTTCTGGCTTCCGCCCCAGAAGTACTGGACTTCCACCAACCGGACCCACTCCATCCCCTCGACATCCGTGCACACCAGTGACGCCGCCCCGTCGGTCCGTAGCGACTCCAGCATGAACTTGGCCGTGCCGGGGAAGAAGTCAGCGTTGCCGAAGATGTGCCGGCCGAACGCCGTGCGGTAGAGGTCCTTCTCGCCCTTCGACCTGGCGTTCATGCAGATCTCGCCGAGTCTGGGATTGTAGATCAGCACGTCGAACTTCTCCGGTCGGTAGTAAACGCCCCCAGACTTCCCCTCATCGAGGCTGCCCTCACGCCTGAACGGGTCGCCGTGGCGCACAAGGAACCAGCAGCCGTCATCCTTCGCATAGACGAAGACGCGGGTGCCACGGCCGCGCTTCTTCTCGACGAACCACTCGTCCAATTCCTTCTCCAGTGCATGGATCGCCTTCGGTTTAGGCAGGACGAAATCCGGCACCGGATCTTCTTTCGTCTGGAAGTACTCGAATGACCGCGGCTTGACCAGGAACTGCTCGGCGTGTTTGCGCAGGAGAACGTCCTTGTCCCGGAGCCAGACTTGCACCGCAACGTCTGCCGGCGTCGGACTCGGGCTATCATCGAGGGCAACATCGCAGATGCGGGCTTCTTCGAGCAAGCCGTCCATCCCCTCGACCGTGGCCATCTCATGGACGTGGAACAACCCCTCTGCCAAGTCGGGTGGTGTGTCTGATCCCGGCTCCATTAGGACCGCGACCAGCCGCTCGTAGTTAAGGCCTTCGGGGCCGGCCGGCAATTTCATGCTTCGGCCCGCAAAGTAATCGCGGAACGGCGTCAGAAACGCCAGCAGGTGTTTGCCGTCGATGGCCTTGAGCGACTCAGGGGTTGAAAATCGACGCAGATTGAACGTTGCCACGACCACGCCTCCTTGTCCATGACCGAGCGCCCTAACGTTGTCCTAACACTGGCGAAACATACCGCGCCTCTTGTCCGCTGTCAAGGTGAGCGCGCGTGTTTTTTTGGAGGATCTTCCGTGCCGTCATTTTGGCTCGCGTTCCGGTAAGTACACAGTATGGGCCCGTAGCCCCCGGAGAATACTATGAGCAGCGCGGTGGACCCCGACAGCATGACCGACCAGGAGCGTCTGAACGAGGTGGCCGACATCCTTGCCGCCGGTTTCCTGCGTGCCAGGTGCCGACGCGGATACGTCCCTGAAGCGCCGCCGGACCCGCCTGAGCCGACCCACATGGCCACACATTCTGCGCCGAAGAAGGCCGCCGGAATTCTCCGGAATTGAGTTGATGCCTTCTCGCGCCCAGGCCCTGATCCAAGCAGTGGTTAACGGATATCGAGAGCGCGAGATAGGAGGCTTGGCATGGGCATGAACGTCGAAAATGAGGTCGCCGCCCTCAAGGCGATGACCGTGCCCGAACTCAAGGCGCGGTACGCCGAGGTGTTCGGCGAGGAGTGCCGGTCGCACCACAAGGCACTCCTGTGGAAACGCATCATCTGGAGGATGCAGGCGAACGCGGAAGGCGGCCTCTCGGAGCGTGCCCGGCGGCGGGCCGAGGAACTGGCCAACGATGCGGACCTGCGCATCTACGCCCCCAAGGTAACAGCGGCGGCGGGCGCGGGCCTCGTTGCGGTCGGCAGGATCGCCACGCCGGCGGATGGCCGCCTGCCGGTGCCGGGCACGGTCTTGGTGCGTGAGTACAAGGGCCAGACCATCCGCGTGACGGTCCTGGATGATGGCTTCGAGCACGGCGGCGAGGTCTACCGGTCCCTCAGTGCCGTGGCCCGGAAGGTTACCGGCGCCCACTGGAACGGGATGCTGTTCTTCGGCCTGGCGGGGAAGGAAGGGAAGAAGCCATGATCAAACCGGCCACCACGACGGTCCGCTGCGCCATCTACACCCGCAAGTCCACCGACGAGGGACTCGACCGTGACTTCAACAGCCTGGATGCCCAGCGCGAGTCGGCCGAGGCGTTCATCGCCAGCCAGAAGAACGAGGGCTGGGTCTGCCTCCCGGACCGCTATGACGACGGCGGATACACCGGCGGCAACATGGACCGGCCTGCGGTGAAACGCCTTCTGGCAGACGTCGCGGCCGGCAAGGTCGACTGCATCGTCGTCTACAAGGTCGACCGCCTTAGCCGGTCGCTCCTCGACTTTGCGCGGATCATCGAGACGCTCGACCGGCACAACGTCTCGTTCGTCAGCGTGACCCAGCAGTTTAACACCGCGACCTCAATGGGCCGGCTGGTGCTGAACGTCCTGCTATCATTCGCCCAGTTCGAGCGGGAAATCATCGCCGAACGGACACGCGACAAGATGTCGGCCGCACGCCGCAAAGGCAAGTGGGTCGGCGGCATGCCGATCCTCGGTTACGACCTCGCCCCCGAGGGCGGCAGACTGGTGGTCAACGAGGACGAGGCCCAGCGGGTCCGGGCCATTTTCGGGTTGTACCTGGAGCACCAGGCCCTGATATCCACAGTCCAGGAACTCGCCCGCCGGGGCTGGATGAACAAGCGGTGGCGCACCAAGCAGGGCCGCGAGCGCGGGGGGCAGCCATTCGACAAGAATAGCCTGCTCAGGCTCCTCTCGAACGTTGCCTACCGGGGGAAGGTCAACTACCACGGCCAGATGTACGACGCCGAACACGAGGCCATCGTGCCCGAGGAACTCTGGCGCGAAGTGCACGGGCTCCTTCGCCGCAACGGCGCCAGCCGCGGCAGGCACGGCCGGAACAAGCACGGGGCGCTCCTCAAGGGTCTGCTCCACTGCACCCCCTGCGGCTGCGCCATGGCCCACGCCTTCACGGCCAAGGGCAACAAGCGCTACCGCTATTACGTCTGCGTCCATGCCCAGAAGCGCGGCTGGGACACGTGCCCCACAAAGTCGGTGCCTGCGGGCGAGATCGAACGGTTCGTGGTCGATCAGATACGCGCCGTCGGCCGCGACCCCAGCCTTGTGGCCGAGACGCTGCGGCACGCCCAGCACCAGCAGCAGGAAACCTTGAGGTGGCTCGAAGCCGAGCGCCGCCTGTTGGACCGGGAACTCGCACAGTTCAACGACGGCGTCCGCCTGGTGTTGGACGCCGCCTCACGAAACGAGGCCGCACAGGACAGGCTCGCCGACCTCCAGGACCGCATCCGCAAGGGTGAGCAGCGGGCGCTGGAAGTCCGTCAGGAGATGGCGGCCTTGGAGCGCGAACGGGTCGACGAGCACGAGTTGGCCACGGCACTGTCGCTGTTCGACCCGGTGTGGGATTCGCTCGCACCGCGCGAGCAGGCGCGGGTGGTGCAACTGCTGGTCGAGCGCGTGGCCTACGACGGCCGGGACGGCCAGATATCGGTGACCTTCCGACCGACGGGCATCAAGACGCTGGCCGCCGAACTGGCGAGCCGCGAGGAGGTGGAGGTATGAACCCCAGTGCGAATGAAGGCGGAGCGGGTATCACGGTCGCCTGCAAGGTCCACTTCAGGCCTGGTGTCCGCGGCCGCAGGCGCTTGCGGCAAGGCGAAGCCCCCGTGCCGCCCGCCGTCGAACCGGGCCGCGTGCCGCGCCTCGCGCGCCTGATGGCTCTGGCCATCCACTTCGACAGCCTCATCCGCAAGGGCGCGGTCCGCGACTACGCCGACCTCGCCCGCCTTGGCCACGTTACGAGGGCCCGCGTGACGCAGGTAATGAACCTGCTGAGCCTCGCCCCGGACATCCAGGAAGACATCCTCTTCCTACCGCGCACCGCATCGGGCCGCGACCCCGTCTCCGAACGGCAGGTCCGCCCCGTCGCGGCTATGCCGGATTGGCAGAAGCAGCGGCGGCTGTGGCGGGAGCACAAGGAAAGTCGCTGAGGTTTCAGTTCCGTCCCCGGGCAGAGTACCTGGATGATCGCACCCCGAAAGTCTTGCGTGCGCGAGCGAAAACGGCTACAGTCAGGAGGCGTTTCATGGCCAGACGTAAAGCCAGAGGCAATCCGGAGGTTAAGGTCGTGTGCGCGGCTCAGTCAATCCAGACTGAAAGGAAGTGGACAAATCCATCTGTTCTGAAACTGGCGCCCACGGGCGATCCGGTCGCGCGGATGGTTTCATTGAGCAGGGACCTGGTGCTTCGAGCAAGGGACCAGGGGTGGGGTGGACCTCCTTTCGATCCCTTCCTCTTGGCTCAGCACACCAAGGTGCCGGTTGTTCCGCGCGAGGACATTACAGATGCCCGGACGGTTCCGACCAGCCGTGGCCAGGTGCAAATCGAGTTCAATCCGAATCGGCCCCAAGGTCGCATCCGGTTCTCCATTGCGCACGAGATTGCCCACCTTCTCTTCCCGGACAGCAAGGAGCAGATCCGCAACAGAGCGTCGCATCGGGAGATTCAAGGAGACCAGTGGCAGATCGAAATGCTCTGCAACATAGGGGCCGCGGAAATCCTGATGCCAGTTGGTAGTTTTCCGGAGTTGAGGGGAGCAGACCTCTCGGTCGACCACCTGATGAGGCTCCGAGCCGACTACGATGTTTCCACGGAATCCGTTTTCATGCGGCTCGTTCACCTGACAGACCAGCCAGCAGCAATCTTCGCATCTTCACGAATTGAATCAGGGCCGATGGAAGGTCGTTATCGCGTCGACTACGCATTGCGGTCAAGGAGCTCAAGCCTCGATATCGAGCGGGGTCTTGTTCTCCCAGAGGGATGTGTGGTCGAGGAGTGTACGGCGATTGGATTCACAGCAAAGCGGGAGCAGCACTGGCCATCTATGAATGCCAAACTCCCCATTGAGTGCGTTGGCATCCCCCCCTATCCGGGTCACCGCTACCCGCGCGTCATGGGCCTGGTCTTGGCCCCGCAGTTGCGCCGCGAACACGCAGCCTCGATTACATATCTGGTCGGTGATGCCACCGAACCGAGAGGAACAGGGAACCGCATCATAGCCCACGTGGTCAACGACCGTACCCCAAGATGGGGCGGCGGCTTTGCTCTGGTCGTCCGCAGGAAATGGCCACTTGTTCAGGACGAGTTTGTCACTTGGGCCGAGACGGATAGAAGCCGGCTGCGACTTGGGAATGTGCATTTTGCGGCCGTTCAGGGAGGGCTGACGATCTGCAGCATGGTGAGCCAGCATGGCTATGGCCCTTCTCCTACGCCGAGGATCCGGTATGAAGCCCTTGGGAAGTGCTTGACGGCGCTGGCCGAAAAGAGCAGACAGCACGGTGCGACTGTGCACACACCCCGTATTGGTTGCGGTCAAGCGGGCGGGTCATGGGACGTCGTGAGCGAACTGCTTGAGGATGCTCTCTGCCGGACCAGTGTCGAGGTAACGGTCTATGATGTGCCAGGACAGGAATTCCGCCCAAAGAAAGACGATTCCCTCTTCCGATAGGCATCTATGACCCATATGTAGGAGGGCGTAAGTTGCCAAGGACGGTTGTGGTGCTCTCGGGACCGGTCGGCTCTGGCAAGACCACTCTTGCAGAGCGATTGGCTGAGCGCTATGACCTTGTCCACTTCAAGACCCACGACTTCCTCACCGAACTTCAACCCGGTGTCGAGCAGGAACGACGCACACTTCAGGAGTTCGGTGAGAAACTCGACCGGCAAACGGGCGGCGATTGGGTGCGCGACAGGCTTCAGAAGGCCATTCAGTCCCGGCAACTGCCAGACGACGTAACTATCATTCTCGACTCCGTGCGAATCCCGGGGCAGGTGGAATCCCTCCGGGCCGCTTACGGGCGGAGCGTTCTGCACATACACTTGACGGCCCCCGACAGGGTGCTGGAAAGCCGCTACCGGTCTAGGGAGAGCCCTAATCTTCGTGAACTCTCATCCTATGCTGAGGTCCGGGCAAACGCCACCGAGAGCCGTGTGGAACAACTCGAAGGCATCGCTGATGTCGTCATGGACACAAATCGTAACACCGTCCTAGATGTGGTAACAAGGGCTGCCTGTCATATTGGCCTGTATGGACGGGACTGTCCCCGTCTCGTTGACGTTCTTGTGGGCGGGCAGTACGGCAGTGAGGGAAAGGGACAGATCGCGGCGTACCTGTCGTCCGAATACGACTTCCTGGTCCGGGTAGGCGGTCCGAACGCGGGTCACACTGTGTATCAAGAACCGTCACCATACACATTTCATCATCTGCCCTCCGGAACCCTGGGTAGTCCTGCCCACTTGATCCTGGGCCCAGGTGCGGTCATCTATCCGCCGACCTTGCTGAAGGAGATTGCGGATTGCCACGTCGACTGCAATCGGCTTTCGATTGACCCGCAGGCCATGATTATTACCGATGAGGACATGAAAAAAGAGAAGGCGCTGCGGGACACCATTGCCTCAACCCAAAAAGGTGTCGGATGTGCAACCGCCAGGAAGATCATTGGGCGTTCCGACAAGGATACGTGTCTCGCTCGGGACATACCGGACTTCAATCCGTTCGTGAGGGAAACCTGCCCAATCCTCGAAGAAGCCTTCCGCGAACACCGCCATGTGCTGCTCGAGGGCACGCAAGGGACGGGATTGAGTATCCATCACGGCGCGTATCCCTATGTGACCTCGCGCGACACCACAGTTGCTGGCTGCTTGGCCGAGGCAGGCATCTCGCCGAGCCGAGTAAGAAGGGTCATCATGGTCTGCCGGACTTACCCTATTCGCGTTCAGTCGCCGGGAGGTGGCAAGACTTCAGGGCCACTCTACCAACAGATCTCGTGGAAGGAAATCCATCGGCGCTCCGGGATACCGTATGACAAACTCCTGCGATGCGAGAGGACCTCCACAACAAATCGTCGGCGCCGGGTGGGGGAATTCGACTGGGTCCTTTTGCGGAAGGCGGCGTCCCTTAATGCGCCAACCGACGTTGCCTTGACCTTTGTGGATTACCTCACCATTGAGAACAGGAATGCCCGGCGATTTGAACAACTCAATGAAGAGACCATTCGTTTTATAGAGGAGGTGGAGCGGGTCGCTGCAGCGCCGGTATCACTGATATCCACGCGGTTCCATTCGCGCTCGATTATTGACCGTCGCAATTGGCAGGGCATCTCGCGAGCCGCGGACAATCGCGAAGAGAATGCCGCAAACATCCGCAGGGAACCAGATCAGCGGGGTTAGAGAATGGCCTTTCCCTTTGAACAGTTCCAGAACGTCCGCCCTTGTCTCTATCATCTCACCGCGAGGGGTAATCTCCCAAGAATCGCGGCCACTCGGAGTCTGGTCTGTGCTGCTTCACTCCTGTCTGCGGTTGGAGAAGCGCAGGTCATTCGCCAGAAGCGCCGCGGCATGCACCCGGTGGCCATCAACGGAACTACCGTGTACATTCGGGATCAAGACCCCCTGTACAGAGGGAAGATGGCCCTCGAACAAGGGTGGTCCTTTGAGGACTTCATCGAACTCTTGAATCATCACGTGTTCTTCTGGGCGGGGTGGGACCACGAACCGGTCGGTGCGGGCCTGCGACATTTCAACCGCTATCGCCATGAGCCGCCCGTTGTCCTCCGCGTGAGATTCGCCGACTTGGTACACGCCAATAAAGACGTTGTCCCTCTCTTCTGCCAGTACAATTCGGGTTCTCCCAGGTGTTCCTATGGCAGTCCTAGCCCACGCGGCTCGCGAACATTTGTCCCAGCCCAGGACGCCCTCTTCTCGCCAAGCAAGGTAGTCGAAGTCGTATTCCGTGGCTCTGTCAGGCTTCCGGACGGAACTGAACGGGCCGACGTCTACAGCGGCCCGTGGCAGCCCCTATGACGTTTCGACGACGTGTCATTCCCGGACTTGCCTATCCCGACATTCTTCAGTTGCTGATCCATCCGTCCGGGGGGGTGCGGACGGGGAACCCGGCGTTAGCCACTTCTGGTGATGAAGAGAACTACTCTCCTCGCGTATCACCTCCGGCCGACCTCAGGAACCGCCCAAAGGCATAGTCGATGTCGAGGACCGTCAATTCCCCATCGCCGTCGAGGTCGCCCGAGTCGAGGCAACCGATGCATTGAAGGCAATCGTGGACCGTCTTGAGGTACTTCTTCTCGGCCAGGGGAGGGATGCGGTCATAGAACTTGGGGTCGCCCTGACGCACTTCGCGGAAGAACGAATACAAGCCCAGCGTGCCCTTGCGAGAGTTGCACGTGCGGCACGCAAGGACCTGGTTATGGATTCCCTGAATCGTGTCACACGTCGGGCAGCGCTCGTTCACCAGAAGGCTGGCGCACACGATGTGTTCCCGCGAGAGGTACCCCTCACCCCCGCAGTAGGTGCACTTTTTCTCACCCTCCACGAGTTGCCAGTCTTCCCGGACGATGTCCGACCATTGCTTGCGGCCGTCCCGGAGGTCGCGAAAGGTGTTCTTGATGAAGCCGTAGTCGGTTTTCTTGGCCGCAACACCATCGGCATGGGCAAAGGCCCGCCTCGCAATCACCTTGGCATACTGGTAGTAAAGCAAGTGGCGGATGGTCTTGACGTCCCTGTCTGGCATGAGCCGATCTCCTGTGGCCTATCGGCACAGCAAGGCAGAGACCAGAGTACCTCGACGGCTGCCTGGGGTCAATCCACAGCACTATTCCGCGTGGGGTCTTTGGCAAAGGGCCGCAGTATTGCCACCGCAGGCCAGTTCGAAACGTGGTACGTCCGGGGTGCGGTCGATACACCGGTGTAAACCACTTCGCCTTCCGGGGCAGAGAGCGAGAGAGGTTCGGCGGTCGGCGCGAGCGCAGACCCCGTGTATCGTTCGCACCCCGGACGAGC
>Ga0315280_10010542_pt1 | contig 11562 bp, 11 predicted proteins | sample YL17G06_40_MG_FD_203697 | JGI IMG/M metagenome (GOLD analysis project Ga0315280, IMG submission 203697) | Sediment microbial communities from Yellowstone Lake, YNP, Wyoming, USA - YL17G06_40 | ecosystem: Environmental > Aquatic > Freshwater > Lake > Sediment | place: USA: Wyoming | collected... | reverse complement strand
CTAGGTGTAGCATGGCGAGATAGTTCTCCGCGTTCTTCTCCCATCGGATCAGCAGTCGTCTGAACCTGTTCAACCATGAATGGGTTCTCTCGACAACCCAGTGTCTCGCCCGGTAGCCTGGAATCTTCTTCCTCTTCTTGACCTCTCCTCTAGCGGGGATGTGGATGGTGTATCCCCAATCCTGAAGGAGTTCCCGGACCTCGGGGTAGTCGTAGCCTTTATCCATGCACATGTTCTGCGGCGATTTGCGTGTCGGTTCAGGTTTCTCCGCCACGATGCTTTCCAATGTTGGCTTCGTGAGCCGCATATCATGCCTGTTCGCGCTATCCACTGCAAGCCCGACAGGTATGCCGTTACCTTCAACGAGGAGGCTTCGCTTCGTTCCAGATTTCCGTCGGTCTGTAGGGTTGGGGCCTGTGTATTTTTCCCCCAAGAGGAGCTTTCGTCATCGCTCCATCCATAGCCTGCCACTTCCAATCAAGCCCCTTCCTGGCGTCGTATTTCCTCAATCCCGCTTTCCATAGGCGTTTGAAGACACTAGCTTCACGCCACTCCTGGAAACGGTCGTGGACGGTGCTTGATGCGCCGAGGCATCTTGGAAGCGCTTTCCATTGGCATCCGGTTCGGAGAACATAGAAGATAGCGTTCATAGCGAGCCTATCATCCATCCTTGGGCGGCCGCTCTTCCTCTTACGCTTCGGTGGAGGCAGCAACACCCTGATCCTATTCCAAAGCCTATCTGGGATCTGATATGCCGCGCCGACGAGAACATCTTCCTCTTCCCATATCACGGCGTCTCATAACCCAGCTCTACTCGACCCATCAACGCAAAGAAAGATTCAGTTCACAAACCTGTCAAAAAGAACAGAAAACTACGTCGTCAATCTCACTTTTCGGATAGACTCTAAGAATGGCGAAGAAGAAGACATTGTCTGTGATAGCGGTCACTGACCACAACGCGATCAAAGGTGCACTCGAAACCGTGCGAGAGGCCTCAGCGTCAGTCAGCCCCGTGGTAGTCTGGAAGGGAAATTGAAACAGACGTTGGTGACATTATCGATTGTTTGTAAGAGAGACAATACTATCTGGAGATTTCCTTCACGTGGTTGACATTGGGAAACAAGACGGACTGGTAGTTCTTCCTCACTTTTTCAGAGGACACAAGAATATCACAAAGGAAATGCTGTGGAATACTGATTTCATAAAGGTGTTGAACGGGAGAAGCTCAAGTATGCAGGATTGCAGATCAAGAGAGATGGCACCATCAAGTAGGAAAACTGCAATTGCTGGAAGGGTCAAGAGAGTTGAGATCCTGATCATGCTGGCCAGATTGCTTCTCAAGGAAGGATTCAAAGTGAGAACAGTCACAGTAGGGGGCGGATCCATTAGACACTACTGTAGGATGTTGTCGGAACCGATCAAGGACAATATCATTTTCACGGGACACGTTCCTCGTAAGCAGTCGTGCGACTACGCTTTGTTGGATGTCTTTATGCTACCATCTTTTTCCGAGGGATTACTTACGGTTCTTCTGGAGGCCTCCGCCGCTGGAAAGCTTTCGGTAGCCGCAAACGTTAATGGCGTGTCGGACATAATAAGGCATGAAGAGACAGGGTTCCTTGTTGGTAGGAATGAATGCGTCAACTCGTATTATCACTGGGTTAGCATGGTTCTTTCGGATGAAGAAATGAGAAAGAGAATGGACAGGAATGCTCTGGAGTACGTGAAGAGCAACTTCAGTTGGAGTAGCGTAGTGAGTCAATATGAGAAAATCCATGAGCAGCTTTCGCATCAACACCAGAAAACCGTGCAGTCCTAGCAAGATGTGGGTGTCGGTTAGATGTTAGCATACTTAACCTTGATCTTAGCATTCGCACTCGTTCTTCTTCTAACGTCCACAGAAATTCTGAGGGCGCTATTATTGTCTCTCGTTCATCTGAGTGTCTTCAAAGTGTTCTTGGCTGCAACATCAGTTCTAGCCACATATGTCACAGGGAAGTACTTGTTCATGAAAGACGAGGAAGCTATGTCGGTCAAGTATTCCTTCACATGGTCACCCAAGAAAACGACACTGTCGTTCTTCGCAGTTTATTGTGTTTCTCTCTTCTTTGTCACAACCGTGCATGGAACCGGCCTAAACGAGTTTTTCCGAGATTGGTCTACACTGGACTTCTGGATGTGGGCAAGGCTTTTGTCGTCTTTGGCCATTATCGCTTTCTGTCCAGGATATGCATTCATCAGTATTTTTTGCAAGACGCGCAGATTTGGCGTCGCACAATACCTATCCTTCTCCTATCTTCTCAGCACTCTCTTCAACACTGTAGTGTTTGCGCTGACAATTTTCCTTCTTCCAAATAGATCAATAGTGCCTCTAGTTATTGCGAACGTTCTTGTAGCATCTATCTATGCCCTAAGGAATATTCCTCAAATTCGAGGTAGCGAGACTCGTTTTGAACTGAGAAGAAAAAGCTTGTATGAATTTCTATTGGTGTCTCTCACTCTTTCATTTGCCCTCGTTGGTCTGATGTCGATAGCCTTGCGAAGTTATCCGATGCGCGGAGGAGATCAATGGATTGAACATGGTGAAGCGATCAGATTCCTGAAGAAGACAATCGACTTCTCTGACCTTGATCGACCATATCTATACTTTGTTTTTATCGGTTCAGTGATGAGTCTTTCAGGAGTACCTACGATTAACGCGTTCCTTACTTTGCTACCTCTGAGCCTGATAACCTTCATCGCGTACTATTCAATGGTCTCAGGTCTTTTCAGCCCGAGATCGAAAGTACCCGCCGTTGGAACCTTCTTTAGCACATTCTTAGGTTTTGGCTGGGTCTACTATGTGATCCTCTCACCAGCTCAAAGCGCGCGCGCGCTATTCCCGTCGCTGTGGGATGTCTCTCGGAAGACCTTTGACATATTCTACGGCAGTCATCAAGGTCTCTTTCCGTACATTATCTCTCACGATTGGCTCTTTAGCACACCGGTTCTTTTCGGCCTAACATATGTCTTCTTCACTCGGAACTTGTCCGGAAGAGCAAAGCTGGTTCTCACTGCCGCTCTTACCGCGTTGGGTTTCTGGATGGTGGTAATACCGAGCGTCTTGGCAATATGGCTATTCTTCATCTTTTCACTTTTCTCCATATTTGACAAGCATAGCTACGACTCGACTCAAAGACATGTTTCTGCAGGATTACTTGTCGGTCTGCTTTTGATGGTCACGGTCGATGTATTCTCACCGTATAGCTGGCTAACCCAGTCTTTCATGCAGAAAGTGATCTTGATGACTACTGCAGTTGCTATTATGTCAGTGGTCTTTACCTTTGTTGCTCACCTGAGATCCAGAAAACAAGGAGATGGCCATGGTTGGCGCAGTATTATGTATTTGAGTTTCTTCCTCACTGTCTATTTGTACGGGTTCAGTTGGGTTGTACTGTGGTATATGTGGCCTGCTCTAGATTCCTTTGACTACTACTACGGGCCTTTCGTTTCTTTGCCCCTATTCGTCTTGCCCCTAAAATTTGGAATACCTCTAACCCTATCGCTTGCCTACTTCTTCTTGGTCCTGTACAAAGAGCAAAGTTTCACATATGGCGACAAAGTAATGCTTCTCTTCGCAACGGACGTGTTATGTATATTGATAGGCTTGGAATTGTACAGAACCAGAATAGGAGCTCTTCCAATAGATGAGTCAACGATTTCAAATTATCTTTATATCCCTCTTAGTGCACTTGCGGCATGTCTTTTCGATCGCTTGAGCTGTTCCTCCGACACGTCTGCGCGCTCCGATATGTGACGCATGGTGGGATGAGAATCGTATGGCACACAGATCGAAACGATATGCCTACTTACAGGCGCTATTGCTTATCGCCACAGTGAGTGGAGTAACATCAAGGATACTGTCCATAGACATGCTAGTGGAAGACAGGTTCCTCTCCTCAGACATCTATAAATCAATCTCCTTTGTGGCTGAAAGCATATCTCCGAACGAGACAGTGCTGACAGTCAGCGACTATGATTCAAGAAGACTAATGATACTGTCTGGTCTTTCTGAGGGCCAAACGATAGGTAGACTGGAGAATGCACACGCGTACTTTCAGCTCCTCAGACCAGATGCTGGAGCATTCTATGCGTTAGATCAGAGTAGAATAAGGTATCTCTTCCTCACAAGGCAGGATCTCAACGAACTCAGATACATGTTCGTGGCACCGATGCTTGAGTATTTGCCACTGGCATACAACGATTCCCTCGTAAGTGTCTATGAGAATCCTGGTGTTGTTCCTCCGTCGTTAGGTTCGAGACTGGCCATAGTCAGACCGGAGCAATTCAGACCTGCTTATAGCGAGAAATTTCGGAATGAAAGTATACCTGAAAACTGGGAGATAAGTACTGGATCGTGGGAGATTTCCAACGAATCGCTTTCAGGAACAGACGGTGAGATCATTCTTCGGTCAACTCGCCTCTTGGGAAGCCCGGGGGTCGAGAATTTTTCTCTTCGCTTCAAACTAACGGTAGGCAAATTTGGAGTCGAGGATTATCATTGTCCCTCAATACTATTCGGCATCGCAGAGAATAGTAGTGCTTACTACAGATTGGACCTTAGAAGAAGCGGCATCTACCTTTGGTACTCGCCTGATGGTGCATCGTTGGTTGAAATTGGCGCAAACGTGCGCATATCAATAGGATTCTTGGAAGGGATAACGTATTCAGTTAGGATTGATGTTCGCAAGATGCTAAGAGGCCAGAACATACTTATCTACATAAATGATGAGGTTGCTTTTGCTTCACAGAGTCCTATGCAATACTCCGGTGACATAGTCTTTCGCTCGCCTCAGTGCCAGATTCTTTTAAGTGACGTTCAATTGCTGGTAATATCCAGTCCCATAATTTCATATTTCTTGCCTCTCTATGCTTTGTCCCTCTCGGATCTGAACTACACAATAGTGTCAGAGAAGGACCGCATGCTCGACTATTCGCATATCTTGTTGGGTTCTGATCCTTTCATTTCCGACGTTCACGTCAGTAGCTATATGGATTGGGTGGAGAATGGTGGTTTTCTCTTCGTCATGAATTCATATGGCGAAAGATTCTTTGGGAATTTTCTCTCCCTGACGCGGAATGATTCTGAGGTGAAGATCGATGGAATAAGATGGAAGGGTGCTTCTCAACCTATTGTTGAGAGTTACATCACGCCAGTGTATTCCTCAGACGAGAATGTAACCGTTCTGTCACACTATACCTTTGGAGGAAACATTGTCACACCCTACGCCTTCAGAAAAAACGTTGGAAAAGGAGCGATCATCTATCTGAACGTACAGACATTGTACTATGACTACTTGGGTTCTATACCTCCAATGCGTAGAGAAATCTTGAACAGTTTTAGAGTCTTGACGAAAGGTCTTTTTCAACAAAGAGTTGATAAGAAGCTTGTGAGGGAGGTACGTTTCGGAGCTCCTTTAGACTACTTCTTGGGTTCCGCGAATGCGAGTGGAAGTATCACGGTCAAGACGCAGTCTTTTGTACTTCCAGCTGAACTCGACGTATCGTCTCTTTCAGTGACGCGAAGTGGAGAAGATCATTCCTATTTCCAGTACAATGGTAGAATAAGAGTTGAGGATCTATCCGGTGCGATGTCTCTCACCATTCAGTCAACTCAAATGAGGATCGGAGGAGAGACAGATGCTCCTACATATGTGAGACTGCGATTTCCTGATACAGTACATGTTAAACTCACCGGAAGCGATGGTTCACACGCAAGATTCACCTTAGTCGAGAACGGCAATTTGAGCAGTCCAGACAATGGTTCGTGGTCGATTGATTTCCATTTGAAGGGACCGCGCGAGTTACTAGTCAAACAACCTGCCGTCAACATTCATGGAACAACAGCTTTCTCAAAGCTAGCATATCCATCATACTACTTTGAAACCGGCAGCTATGTTGATGATCCCTTAACACCTATGACGAGTATCATTCAAGGAAGCTTAAACTTCACGATCCCGATTTCACAAGATACCGTGTGCGTTCTTATGAATAGCAAATTTTCAGGTGGGATGACCGTGGAGAATCCGGTTTTCGTGGCACGCAGACCTTTTTCTGGTCTAGAGAACAGAACGGTACCTAATTGGTTTGCGATAGCAATTTCCGTGCCAAATATTGTCCTCAATGTGTGTACAGTTCTTTTTGTCATAGTGATCTCGAGGAAGAAATGGAGTGTCTTATCCTACTAATTCCCGTATAACCGACCGAATCTCAGCAGACTGTTTAGTTCTGTCAGGTAGGGTAAGTGAATCGTCTAAGCAACAACACGTTGAAAAAGTGATGCGATTCGCTGCACCAATTTCCAGTTCTTTTCGACTTGTGCATGTCCTATTGTCTGATGAAGGTAACTCTTGCGGAGCATTGTCTCACAACGTGCTCATGCATGACGTGGGTGCCTGGAGGGAGGCCTACGAAGAAACGGGCTTAGTGTTTCCACTGTTTTATCTGATTTCCTTGCTGCGGATTTTTGTTAGTGCTCTATCATTTATGAAGCGCTATCGTATTGGGATTATTGCGAACGCATGGAGTCACTCTGTTCTCGGTATTGTTGTTGTGATCTTATGCAAGCTAACGAAAAGAAGATCATTGATTCGTGTGACGGGAGATTTCAAAGTTCTTCATGTAGCCGTGGAGGCAAGATTTGGCTGGTTTGTTTCCAAATTTCTGCTAGTGATCCTTTCAAGGCTCGAGAGGTATGTCCTCTCACATTCAGATGTCATCATCTCTGTGTCACCCCATCTCTTGCGTAGGTTCCCGAAACACGCGTACAAGACTGTCGTAATACCGGACACAAATCCCGTAATGGAACTGCGCCCGGGAAGTTTATCTGCAAAGAGATCACGTGAATCCTGTCGCTTCGGAATATTGTTTGTAGGCAGATTGGAACCAGAGAAAGGCATCGAAGTTCTCCTCCATGCTCTGTCTGAAGTCAAGCGAATCCCGGTGACATGTACCATTATTGGTCATGGGTCACAACGACGAAGAATAGAAGGAATAATCCGACATCTGAATCTCTCGAACACGGTTCGACTGGTCGGTAGGCAATCACAAGAGTCTGTCTATGAGTTCATGCGGACCGCAGATCTGATTGTCTTACCTTCGGTCTCGGAATATACTCCAAATGTTCTTGTAGAGGCCGCTGCGCTTGAGGTCCCTATTATTGCCTCCAGCGTAGGTGGAATACCCTACATGTTCAGAGATGGCGTATCTTGCGTACTATTTGAGACTATGAATCCAAAAGACCTTAGTGAGAAGATTCTGTTCTTGGCAGAAAACCCAGGCTTTCGCCAAATGCTGGCAAAGAATGCCAAAATGGTTGTTAATAGCGACTTTTCATACGACAGAATTACAGCGAAATATGCAATGGTGTTCAAAAAGATGTTGTGGCAAACGTTTCGAGCTAAGAGGCCGGCCGTCGCTAAATCGGCATGCACTGATCATGCGCCGCTGGTTGTTTAAGTTGGTCAATATGCGAATACTAGGGATTGTTAACGAAACATTCGACGCCGATAAGGGATATGGTGGTGCTGTGAAGGTTTTCATTGAACTACTGAGGAACAATGAGGCGATTGTACTAGGATCACGTGGTGCAATCGACGCATGCCTTTACGGAGGCCTAACAAGAGCGAAGTATGTTGAGATTCCGTCACTGAGATCAGCTGGGACGGGTGTTAAGATCCTTTTCAATATGGTCAAGTCAATTGCTGTGGCCTCGAACATCAGTGAAGGGGTTCACATAGTCTTTTCGTTATCAAGTTCGATCATAGACTCTCTTCCTGGATATTTGATCGCAAGAATGAAACATGCAAAATGGGTATCCACTTTCTACCATGTCATCCCATCCAAGCGTTCTGGGAAACTGTCGATTAGAGCTCTCTTCTCCTCAATCCTTCAGAAGTCAAGTCTGCTCATTCTAATGAAGGCAGATTTAGTAATAACACAAGTGCCGACTGTTGCTAACTACTTGCTCAAATGGCATGTTCAATCAAGGAGAATTGTGATGATCGGACCAGGAGGAGTAGATGAAGCTCAGGCAATGCAATCTAGGACTTTAAGCATCTCATATGATGCGTGCTTTCTTGGAAGAATCCACGTTCTAAAAGGCATCTTTGATCTCTTGGAAGCATGGAGAATCGTCTGTAGAGTCAGACCTGACGCAAAGCTAGTTGTGATGGGGTACGGTTCAGAAAGAGACATCGCTGTCTTTCAAGATAAGATAGAGAAGTATGGATTAAGAGACAACGTAGTGTTCCTAGGATACGTAGATGAAGCACTTAAGTACTCTGTTCTGAAATCGTCGAAGATACTCATGTGTCCTTCTTACGAAGATCCATGCTCAATAGCTGTATCTGAGGCCCTGTACTGTGGCGTTCCAGTTGTGTTGTATCGCGACCCTCTGTATGGAGTGACATATCAAGGAGCAACAGAAGTCGAAAGAGGAGACATCAAGGCACTGGCCAATTCTGCTCTCAGATTTCTCCAGGATCAAAATCTCAGAGACACATACTCTGCAAGAGCAAAGGAGAGTGCCCAACGGTTTGGTTGGAGCAGAATTGCCGAACAAGTCATTAACGCTATAGGAGATATCGCGCCCTGAGCGTGACCGTCCTTTCTTCCATAGCGCGATGGTATAGGAAGAGCGTTTGTTAGGCGGGGGCGCTCAGTCCATACTATGAGCGCTTTGGTTTGTGGTTTGACGAGATGAAAATCTCTTTTCCGATGTTTGGGTTTGGTTGCTTGTTGGCTAGGCTCGTTGCACATCCTACCCTTTGAGGGTGATGGTTTGACTGAGCTGAATCCTGAGTGGCTCTCCAAATGCCTTGTGAAGGCGTACGGGTGTTTGCCACCTGCAAGCCAACTGTGAGAAAAGGGGAAAATGAATAGTGTAGGAATAGATGTGGGGAAGAAGATTTGCAGAGCCTCGATCAAAGATATGCGTGGAGCAATTCTGAGTGAACTATCTTTCAGTAATGGGGGTTTTCAATCAGCTCTTTCATGATTCTGCCTATGTCTTTGGCTGGGGAGGGGGTTTCTGCAGGGGTTTGTGGTCTTTAAGGTCTCAGGTTGGATTGGGCTGAGTCGTGCTCTGGGTTACGAGACACGACTCTCGGTAGGTTGAGCCCAATCCAAGATGATCCTGTTGAGGCGGCCTGTTTCTTAAGCCTTATCGACTTCACGCCCGTTCTCCCCATTCTGCTTGAGTATTATTGTGAGGCGTGGCGGAGTAGGCATCCGCCCGAAGCTATGCTCCGCCTGGTCGCGTACAGGATGGTTAAGGGCTTCGCGTACCTGACTGATCTGTGGCGGGATCTGAAGGCCAGACCTGACGTAGCCTTGAGGCTTGGTTTCACGCGTGTTCCAAGCTACGGAGCGATCTGGCACTTCATCAATGAACGCTTGAGGGCTGAGGGCTTCGACAGGATACGGGTTGCGGTTCTGAGGCTTGTGGAGGAGGCCTGTGCGAAGCATGGTTCGGCTTGGGATGGAAGGGTTTCTGTGGATGCTACGCCTGTGGAGGCGTTGAGGGGCGACAGGGAAGCGGCCTACAACGGGTATTATCGTATGCTCTGCTACCTCGTCCACAAGGTGGTTGACTGCACCAGCCATCTGACTTTGGCTTGGTGTGTGGCGCCTGGGGATGTGGATGAGGGAGGCTTGCTTACAGCTCTGATTCTGAAGGCCAGAGGCTTTGGCTTCAAGGTCAGGGAGGCCTTCATGGATAACGGTTACGCCTCGCCTCAGAACTATGCGTCCCTATGGCTTATGGGGGTGAAGGCGTGGATAGGCTTCAGACGTAAGGCCCGCAGGGGCTGGCGTGGCAAACTCAAGACTCTACGCCTTCGATACCGGAAGATGCACAGGAAAGGTTTGCTGAGCACCAAAGCCACTCGACCTCTCCACTTTGATCCCAAGCCTGAAAGGATCAGCCTCAACAAGCTTCTCCTAGCTTTGTTCCTCACTGATCAGCATGAGTATGTGGGAGCCTACCTCCGCAACCTAAGCCTCAAAGCCCATAGGAAGATGGGGGAACGGTGGCTGAAGAAATATCATGGCAAACGAAACATGGTTGAAGGGAGTAACGGACATCACAAGACTCAGCTCAACCTCGACAGGCTCTCAGCCAAAGGACTGGAGAAGGCCAAGAGCCACGTAAGCCAGGTCTTCCTCACAGAAGCCATAGTCGCATATGGAAGAGTTCAACATGGAACGACCAGTAACCTCACACGCATGGCAGAACTCATCTGAAGAGGGGGGCAAGCTGGTTGAAAACCCCCTAATGATATCGCTGGAATCGAGAGTCTAATAGTCAATGTGAAAAGATATGGCGAAGCAAGGGCCGTGGTTGAGTCGACAGGCAATATGTGGATGAGGATTCATGATATGCTTGAAGAGAACGGTGTAGACACCGTGCTGGCTAATCCTGTCAAGACGAAGATGATAGCTCAAGCAAAGATAAAGAGCGACCGAGTGGATTCCAAAGCCATAGCTGAGTTGGTGAGATTGAATGCGTTACCTCAAGCATACATGCCTGACCAGGAAACAGCCATACTCTGAGAGAAGATCAGACGAAGAGCCTTCCTAGTAAGAGAACGTGTAAAGCTACGAACCAAGATCAAAAGCATCCTAACCTATGAAGGAATCAAACCTCCAGTTGAACATGGCCAATATTGACAGTTTCAGTGACAGTGACAAACTATGCAACTACGCTGGTCTCGTTCCGTCTACGCATGCCTCCGGAGTCACAGTAAGGCATGGAAGCATAACCAAGGAAGGAAGCAGATGGTTGAGATGGGTTATGGTGGAAGCCGCCCCGACTCATGTTCACAAGTATGACACAGCCATCACTCGAGCCTATCACCGTATCGCTGAACGAAGAGGAAGACAGGTAACGACTGTGGCAGCAGCGCGGAAGCTACTTAGCTGTTGCTACTCAGTGGTGTTGATGCGAATTGAGACTGTGTGAGAATCTGTTTGGGTTCAATGATGGGGTGCATGTGAGAGAATTGTCAGGCCAGTATGGGTGAGGCTGTTGAGATTCGTTGTCTTCTCTGCTTGTCGCACTGGTTGTTTCCTGCTTTCCTTACCGTCTTGTTCGCCTTGCTTGCCTGGTCATTTTTATCCGAGGGAGGCTATCAGTGCCTTTGCGCCAATTATGTTGATTGCTCTACGCATATTGTATGCGAGCATGGTGAACCCTGCCTCTCCGTTCACCTTCCTCAGTCCTTTCAGTAGGAGGTATCCTTGATTGAACGCCCTCTTTATTGTGCCAAAGGGATGCTCGGAAAGGTTCCTTCTTAGCTCCAGTTTCTCAGGCTCCAGCTTGATCCTCAATCTCATCTCCTCAAGCACCGTCTCATGCATCCATCTCTGGATGACTCTTCCCTTCTTGTTCCTTGTGCATTTCACCATGAAGAAGGGGCATCTGAAGCATGCTCGATTCGTCATGTAGAGCCCGACCGTCTCGCCTTCACCGTTACGCTGCCAGTACCTGAAGCTGAGCGTCTTCCCTGCTGGGCAGGTGTA
>Ga0315280_10010541_pt1 | contig 11562 bp, 11 predicted proteins | sample YL17G06_40_MG_FD_203697 | JGI IMG/M metagenome (GOLD analysis project Ga0315280, IMG submission 203697) | Sediment microbial communities from Yellowstone Lake, YNP, Wyoming, USA - YL17G06_40 | ecosystem: Environmental > Aquatic > Freshwater > Lake > Sediment | place: USA: Wyoming | collected... | reverse complement strand
AATTTTAGTTGCTGCAACCACGAAAGGAGTCTTGAATTCTTTTAAAACTGCTAGACTCTCGTCAGTTTGTTCTTGAAAACCTTCTGTTATGTCAACAACAAGAATGGCAAGATCAGAAACAGCTCCTCCTCTTCTTCTCAAAGTAATGAAAGCAGCATGGCCTGGTGTATCTAACAAAAGCAATCCAGGAATGGTTATCTCAATTTTCATTTTTTTAAGTAATTCTCCGCAAATATTTTTTGCAGTTTCAATAGGAATATAGCTAGCTCCGACATGCTGACTCAACATACCTGGTTCAAGTTTAGTTACAGCCGTGCCTCTAATCTTATCTAGTAAAGTTGTCTTGCCGTGATCAACATGACCTACACAGACGATGATTGGAGAGCGTATCATTACCATCACCGCTAACTTAATCAATTTTCAAATATATTAAATAAATAGTGATATTATGACTTTAACGCTTCATGACATTACTCCGATCGGTTTGTGCATAGCCACTCAAGAACTCTTCGATGCAAAAAGATTTCGGGCGAACTTCGGCGACAATCTCCTGCTAAAATCAAACGATCAAAAAATAAAATCCAAGCTGATGAACTTGAAGCGTGAGCTAAACTCCATGGTGACTGAAAAGAAATTTTTGGACGGCCACAAAACAGCCATAATCAGCAACATAGACAAGATCCTTTCTCTTGTCGCTTCCAGATACACTCAAATAGATCTGAAAGCCGTTGAATTGATTTTTGATAATGGTAAAGAACTGATTGATAAAGTGTTCTTTTCTACCAGCTTCGATGAAATATCAAGATTGGAGCCAATCTTCAGGAGCAAGATCACCTTACCTGTTTACGGACTTTTCCTGGATCAAATGAAAAGGTCAGACGTGAGAATGATTTGATGCTACCAGAAGACGTTGAAAGAGATGTTGAAAGAGATGTTGAAAGATTGAGAGTTAAAAAGACTGAGCTAGCCACAAAAATAAACATGGTCACAGACTTTAATGAAAGGGAAAAATTGGAAGAAGAGCTTTCAATCATCAGCAGCCAGATAACGACTCTGGAAAAATTGAAAACCAAAACTTAAACATTTTAAGGTCTTGGCTTCTCCGTGAGAGTTTTTGTCATTATCCCTATGAGAACTATGATGATCAAGATGACGCTCACAATTATCCAATACCTTGGATCACTGAAATCAAAACTAAGCAGCATAAAAATTATTTGTAATCGAGGATAAATTAAGTTTTCTTTTTAATTTCTTTAAACTTCTCTCTTAATTTCTCCCACGGATTCTCTTTGGTTTCCTCTGCAGGTATAAGAGCAATCTCTTTTTTTTCTGGCTTGAAGATCTTAGGCAAGCTTGGTAGTTTGATTCCAGCTTGTTCGGGCCAGAACAAGTACAAGAGCACGACACATCCTGCAGCCCCGGCTCCAATCAGCACCCATTTAGCCCAACCTGGAAACAATTGAGCAGACCTAGCTTGATTCAGTTTTAAAATCTCATTTGAAACATCAGCAATCAAACTTTTTATTTCGGGCAAAAGACTATTGGCAGTGAAATAATCTCCCTTGTCTATATAGCTCTGGGCCGCATCAATCTTTGCTTTCAACAGGGAAAGCTTGGCTTCTGCATCAGTCGTGTTCAATCCCTCGGCCTTTGATATGTTGATCTCCTCTGAAAACTTTGTATAGTTCAACTTGTATTCACTCAAACTCATGTTTATTTCTATTTTTTTGGCTTCTCCAGGCAAGACCCTTAGCGTGAAATTCTTGTAAACGCTTGCATAGCTGCTTGTGGCAGTGAACTTTCCAGAATAGTCCTTGACCTCTGTATCATTGAGTACTGAAAAAACAACACTAAAAGTATTATTCTCCAATGGAGCAAGTGTGGAAGATGAGGGAGTGACTGAAACCCAGCTGGAATTTATATTGTCGACCGTCAAGCTTACGGTTTGAGTCTTTGTCCTGTTGGTGTTTTTGACAACAACAGTTGACGTGTTTGTTTTTCCTTGGGTGACATAAGCCATGCTAGGATAGCTTGATATGTTCAGATAGTTTGCCACTGCGGTTGAAGGGTTTGATGGCAAAGATGATGAGCCTGTTGAAGCATTTGATGAACTTGTTAAAGAATTTACGGCAACCGTGATGTTCACACCGTAAGAATTATACCAATATCCATAACCGTATATGTTTCCTGTACAGGCACTAGCACCACTCGTGTTGGTCGTAGCAGTAATAGTCCATGAAACTATGCATGTTGTTGAATTTCCTTTTGGAACAAAATCAGTGCTTGGACAGCCAGTGCATGACGCTGAGCCTGTAGACCAGCCGCTGCATGATTCATTGAATGTGATGTTGTTTCCGGCAGATGTTAGAGGCCCGAAGTTTGATACGTTCACATATATTGTTGTAGCATTTCCTGGATCAAGGTTGATTGTGTTGCTGTTGCATGAAGAGCCGAACGAACAGCCGGATGCGTTCGTGCTCATGAGAAGACCGGTGTTGTTTATGATCAGATATTTTTGAGCATCTCCAGAATTGACTTCAGTACTGTAATCTATTGAATTTTTTGTATAAGTGGCAATCAAGTGAGTTTCATAGAAACCGCCAACCTGATTTTCTGGAATGGTTAAGTTCAAACCATACAAACTGCTCAAGTATATTGGATTGGTGCCGCTTGAGATTATCAAACTTCCTGATGTTGGTATTCTATAGCTTGTGTTTGTACTGCTCAACCAAGCTGAGGTGAAATTAGAAACTCCCATGTAATCTGGATGTTCTAATTCAGTTCCATTCAAATAAGTTAAACCAAATCTAACAGTTACATTTTCTTGCGATGTGTTAGTTGTCATCAAGTTTCCATCAAGAGTTGAAATGCTGTTGAATGAAGAAGCCAAGTAGGTTGTAAGATTTACATTAAGATAAAGAGTAAAGTTTTTATACGGGTGTGAATCATTCGTCATGAATACAATCCAACCAGTATATAGACCTTGAGGATTTACTGTCTGATCTGCGTTTATTGTAAATGTTATGTTGAACGTGCCGTTGTAATTTGGAGTTAGTGGAGTAGGAGGATAGTTGTAGCTGAAGTTGATGTATTTGGTGCTGTTGTCAGTAAGATTCAATCTTCCACTGGAGTTTGTCATTGTAAAAGACAGATTGTAAGATCCTGTGTTGTTGATTGTTATGTTCAGGGTTCTTGTTATGTTAGCTCCTATGTTTTCATCTACTTGGACTGTTGAAGAGCTTATGCTTTTGTTAACAACAAGTGAGGCTGCTTTTGTTGTCGCGCTCACAGGAATTCTTAATGCTGCACCAGACAAGGCCTGGTATTGAACAAAACCTTCATATGTTCCATCTAAAGTTTCGTTAGGAACAGTAAGATTGATTTGAACTGAGGATTGGTTGGATTGGCTGAAAGATGTTGTTGTATAATTGCTTGAAATCCAGTTAGAAGCATTGACATAAACAAATGTTGTTAAATTGTAAGCGTTCGTTGCATTCGTGTTGTTTCTTACATCAACTCTCCAATAGCCTGATGTCGTGTCTATGTCTGTCGTTTCATTAAAAACTTCTTGCGTGGCATTTGTTTTGTTTGCATACAAATAATTTTTATAAGTTAACATTTCAACCGTTCCATCTGGTTTATAGACATTGAATGTATAGTTGCTGTAGCCAGTCCAATTCAAATCAACTTTTAGTCTTGAGGCTAGAGATGAGCTTGGAACAAGAAAAGTTATGTTTTGGCTGCTGGAGCCTGTAAACCTTTGCACAAGAGCAAGTTCTTTTGATTCCGTGACATTTGCCAGTGTTATATTCCCAGCATTTGCCAACAAGAGATTGACGCTTGTTGTGTTGGTTGCATTCAAATTATTTCCAAAGTTTATTGAGGATATTTGCTGGCTAGTGTCTGGGCTATTAGTTGCGTTCAAAGTATTAAAAATCACATACCCATTGTAGTTTATGCCAGAGCTGCTACTTGTATTGCCATAAACTCTTATCTCATACATCTGGTTTGATGACGGCAGATAACTGTAAGTCAACCATTCATACGTGCTGGTGTTCACAGATTGCACTAGAAGATTGCCTGAGCTGTCAAACAAAAACAGGTCAATGTCTTGTGACGGGGAATCTGTCAAATTCACCACAACACTCGTGGCATTTGGTATGTCAGAGTTGTTAGAAGTAGCATTGAACCAGTAAGAGTGATAGGTTGTAGCATTTGCAGGCATTTTTGCAGTGCTTCCACCAAAATTTGCAACACCAGTGCTTCTGTTCAAAGTGTTGTTCGAAGATATTGGTATATCTAAGACCACTGTCAGGTTAAGATTTTCTGTTGAGTTCGTGTAGTTTCTAATCATAAACTGTGTTGAAAGATATCTTCCAGGATTGCAGGATAAAATATTCGTGAACGCCACTAGACTTATGTTTAAGCTATTGTAGCTAGCCAAGCCATTCAAAGGGCCTGCGGTGTTGCCATAGGCAGTTGAATTAAAAACATTAACATATGGTGGTTGGCAAGCAGTTAAAAAATTGTACTGAGTGTAGTTGGCTGTAAGACCTGTTGAATTTAAGATTTCAGCTGTAAAATTTACTGAATAAGTGTTGTTGGCAGTTATTATTATATTTGTTGAATAGCCATTGGTCCAGTTCAAGTAGTATGCATTGGTGGTAGTGTTAAAATATTGAGAGGGAGAACTCCATAAAGAAAGTGCTGAGTAACTCAATAGACTAAACAAAACTGTTAACAGAAGACAGATCAAACAAAAAGAAGATATTTTTCTCATGCTTTTCCTTTAAAACTTATTTATATTATTCTAAAGATATAGTTTTTTCATCTCTAAACTGATGAAGATTGAAGGGCGGAATGATTAAAATATGAATAGGCTCTGAAAACTGAAGGGAGATAATTTTATAAATTTAAATCTTTAGTCATTCATCTAAAATTATGTTTTATCAACCGCTTAATAACTTTTTGAAACAAAATATTGGAAAATTAGTTTTTGGTAAGTGGGAACTTTCTGATTTTCACTTAATGGATTCAGATGTTGGGTTTATCATAAGTCTAGATGCATTTTTTGAGCTGTATCATGGTGATCGTGAAGAAATAAACATAGTAGTAAATTACAGAAATCAGGCAGGTGTAGATTTGTTGAAATGTCATACACTAACTGAAGATGATAAAGCAGATCTTAAATTAAAATTGGAAAGTTTGGGGTACAAAGATGTAATTATTAGAGATCTCAGTAAACATTGAAATTTTTTAATGCCCCGAGTGGGATTTGAACCCACGGCCTTACCGCAGTACTTCTACTGTAACGGCTTAGGAGTCCGCTGCTCTGTTCCGAACTGAGCTATCGGGGCCTAAAATTAAATACAAGGAATTAAAACTAATATATATGCCCTTGTCCAATAAGCTAAAGAAGATTGCGAGGAACATTTTAGCGCTCAACTTGAACGTGAAAGAAAAGGAGTCTGTGATGATTTCTGCAGGCCCCAATTCACTTGATTTTGCAGAAGAACTTGCATTCGTTGCCTCAGAAATGGGCGCTCATCCCACCATAATCTATGGGAGTGACAAGTTAGCCCTGAGAACTTACAAGAAAATAAAAATAAAATATTTGAAACATTTTTCCGAACTCTCTGAAATAATCACAAAAAAAGTTAATGTCGATATACATTTGGATGACTCTGATCCTTTTTTGGAAAGACAGATACCGCAAAGCAAAATAGAAATCAGGAGAAAAGCAGTGAAGCCACTCAGAGAGTTGAGTGACAGAAGAATAGTCAAGAAGGACATAAAAAGCGCTCTTCTTGGATTTCCAACAAAAGAACTTGCAAGATCCATGGGAATTCCTTTCAACAAGCTCAACAGGATTTACTGGGACACCATGGATGTGAACTACAGCAACCTTCACGAACGCAACAAGTTGTACGCCAGAAGTTTGTTTGGAAAAGATAATGTCCGGATAATTGGTAAGGAAACCAATTTAGAATTTTCAATAAAGAATCGTAAGCCAAACCTCGACAGCGGCTTATGGACCAAGAGTGAGGGAGGATACCTCAACTTGCCAGCAGGTGAAGTCTTCCTAGCGCCAGTAGAAACATCAGTTAACGGTGAAATTTATTTTGATCTGCCGAACTCACACTATGGCATGCAGATAAAAGGTGTTTGGTTCAAGTTCAAAGACGGCAAACTTATAGATTATTCTGTTGACAAAGGATTGGATGCTTTTGAAAATGTTTACAAGCATGCTTCAGGAGATAAAGATAGAATTGGCGAGCTTGGTATAGGAACTAATCCAAAAGCTAAACTTACTGGCGGCATGATCATTGTAGACGAAAAAGTTTTAGGAACAATTCACATGGCTATTGGTCACAACAAGCATTTCGGCGGAACCAATGATTGTACTATTCATTGGGATTTTTTCAAAGATATGAAAGAAAATAGCATTATAGAAGTTGATGGCAAAGAATTTATGAAAAACGGAAAACTCACAAATTTTTAGAATTAATATCGTGGTCTTTTATAAGAGTCTAACATTTTTCTGATTCCTTCTTGTTTTCTAAATGTTATAAAATTTACTAACTCCTTGAATAATTCAATATTTTCTCTTCCCGATATTCTTATTGTGTATAATCCTTTAAGGCTTGCAACAAAATTTGGACCTGTAATTGTAGTTCTAATTCCAAGTTTGTGCATAATTTTCTGGATTTGTTTAAGTCCCTCAAGATTTACTGATGTTGCTTCAATAGTTTTACTTTTTGGAATGGGGCATCCCTCAGCTTCCCAAAAGAAACTGACTGCCCTTCCTAGTTCAACTTTACCCATGTTTTCCATAATTTTCCACGCTTTATCAAATAATTTCCAAGAATAGCTACCAAACATTGCATATCGTCCTAAATCGTTGGAGATATTTTTATTTTCCATCGATACTCTAAAGTATTCATTTGACTGTCGTATAGGAGGTTCTATATCATACTCTTCATTAAATTTTTTACTGAATGCTTGAGCAAAATCGAAATCTTTTCCAGCATGAATTCCAACAGCAAATCTTTTTCCATTTATACTCCCAACATTATCCCCAAATATTGCAAATATCAAAGCGAGTTTATTACCTGAAAGTTCATTCCTGATGGTCGGTAAATGTCCATGAAACCTTATAGCTTCTTGATCAGAAATCGAACGCAACTGAATACTTTCTGCTTTTAATATCTTGCAAATAGAAGCATATCCTAATGGATAGTTGGTTTCAAAGGCTTTAACATCAATCCCTGCAACATATTTTTCTATGATTTTTTTCTTCATATCTTCATATTTCGCAATTTTAAGTAATTGAAATTTAATCGTAGAACATTTTTTAATTCCTAAATTTTCTGATCCTTTCTCTCCCAAAATAAATGAAAAACCTGTGCTATGTCTGGAAATCTTTGCTATTAGCAAACAACTATCGTTGACTTTTAATAACCACCTATCATCTGAATTTACGCTTCTACCAGTTGCAGATTCGCATTCTTGCAAAACATTAAGAGGAATAAAAAATGTTAAAGTGTCACTTGCCATTTTTATATGATTTGAGTAACGACGTCGGTAATAGGGCTTCTTTTTAAATTCGATAGGTTTGATTAGGTTTATCCCAACAGTCGCAAATCTATTGAAAATATTCTTTGTCGCTTCTTCATCTGTCATCCTAGCAAACATTCTACTTCCGTAACATTTGCCTGTTTGTATACAACTCTTTTTAATTTTCTTCATTTTCCTCACACTTAATTTCTATAAATATATGCTATATTTGGCTTCCCTAACCTCATTTCCGGTGCTTCCGATGATTTTTAAAAATATGACAAAATAATCTAATTTTTATATCATAGAAAACATGAATCGCTTCATTTAACTGGGAAAACTCTTATTTTGTTTATTTGACAATGTTAAGTTATGAAAAGAATTATCAAGACAAGGAAAGAAATAATTCTGTTAAAAAAATCTGCACAGATAACTAACTCATGCATTCCTTTGATTGAAAAATCTTTATCAGAAAAAAATATTACAGAAAAGGAGATTGCAAGAAGGATAAGAGAAAAAATAAAAAAACAGAACGGGACTCTTGCGTTCAGAACAATTGTTGCTTCTGGAAAGAGATCCTCAATGATTCATTCAAAACCTACTGTCACTGATGAAGTAATTTCTGGACTAGGTTACGTGGACTTTGGGGCTTGCTATAAAAGGTATAGGACAGACATAACAGTTCCATTCATCAAAGGAAAAATTAACAAGAAAGAGATGAAAGCTGTTAAAACCGTTTTTAAAGCTTATGAAATTGCGATAAGTTCTATCAAAATTGGTATGCCTTGCTGGAAGCTGTATCAAAAAGTTGACAAATATATGAGAAAGAATGGTTACAAGATGATGCATTCACTTGGACATGGTCTTGGTTTGAGAATTCATGAACTCCCATTCATAACAATGCCTAGAAAGAAGAAATTGAATAGAAAAAAGAAAAAAATTTGGGAAAAACTGAAGAGAATTAAATTTGAGGAAAACATGATTTTTACTATCGAACCAGCAATCTACATCGAGAATTCCTTTGGATGTAGGTTTGAGAATGATGTTCTGCTTACAAAAAAAGGACTAGAGATTCTAACTAAATCGAAGTTAATCAGGTCTTAACATCAACTATTTAATTTTAACTTTCTTCCCTTAAGATATGAGAAAAATAGTTGCAGTGATTCCAGCCTATAACGAGGTTGCTGTATGTAATGTAGCACTTAGAACAAAGAATGTTCTAGAAAAATATGGTGATTATAGAATATTCGTGGTCGATGATGGCTCTACTGATAGAACATATGAAAAGCTACTTAGTTTAAAATCAGAAATCCCAAACTTACAAATCATAAGAAATCCAAGAAATTTAGGATATGGTGATGCCTTACGTAGAGGTTTGATAGCTGCAGCTAAAGAAAAACCCTATTGTACTTTGACAATTGATGGCGATGGGCAACATAGACCAGAAGAATTTGATGAAAGATTCTTAGAACCCATTGAGCGGGATGAAGCAGACATAGTAGTGGCTAAACCAATCGGAATTAGAAAAGAAGAACACCATGTTTTAAAAGATATTTGGAGATGTATTTGTACATATTTATTTGATATTTTTTCTCCTTCAGTTAAACTGACTTATTCCACAGGAGGTATGAGAGCTTTCAGTCAAAAAGCATTAAAAACCATTAATCTGCCACCTTACATAGGTAGATGTAGCCCTGCAGAACTGATCACTTTACAAGCTGTCATGAGAGGGTTAAAGATAGTTGAAATACCTACAGTCTATGATGAACGAAAAAATGGAAAATCTTTTACATCTCTTTCCTATCCCATCAGGAACATTCCAATAATTGGTTTAAACATTCTAATAGAAGTTTTAAGACAAATTTTTTGAATTTAAATCAAAACTTTAATCTTCTTCTTTCCAACCAATGCTCTTAACAGCTCACTTCCAACTCCCGACTCTTTTCCAACTTTTATGTTCGACTTCTTCCCAACTGTGGCTGAGAATAGGAAATCATCCTCAACATAAAAGCTAGCAACTTTTCCCACAAGTCTTTTATCAAAAACAAACTCTAAGCTATTACCACTCTCATTCACACCAAAATTAACTTCCCTTCCAAGAGAAGGAATCTTCGGTTCAACATCTATATGTATCCCCAACCTATCTTCAACAGCAGATATCATGCTTCCATCTTTTCCAATCAATCTTGGTATCACCGAGTTATCAACTCTAACTATGACTCTACTTTCATTTGTCATCTCAACCACAGCCTTTGGATCAAACTTTTTTATTTCCTGCATAATTCTCTCACTTGCCAATTTTTTTAATGGAGAAATAACTGCTTTGATGTCAGCAATAGGGACAACAATATTTTCTTCACCAAATGTATAAATCTCATAGTCAAGTTTACCAGTCTCGAAATCTTTCACTTCTACAACTGGTCTAGCCAAATCAGCCTCTGTCATGCCAGTTGGAGTCCTGACTGTTAATGCTAACTCATAAACTTTCTTCACTTCTCCATCTTTGATGAAAATCACAGTGTCAACAACATGCGGAACCATTCCCAATTCTAGTCTGCCCATGAACCTCTGAATTGCATCAACGGCATTGCTAGCATGAACAACGCCAACCATTCCCACACCCGCTAACCTCATGTCAGCAAATACTTCAAAATCTTTTGTCTTTCTCACTTCATCATATATAGAATAGTCCGGTCTGACCAACAGCAGAATATCTGCAGTCTTTTCAAAATCACCTTCTAGTGGTCCATATTGAGTGATCTCTGGTCCCACTTGCAAGTCTTTCGGCGATTCTAAAGTTTTAACAATCTTTCCTTGCTTTTCGTAGAATTCTGCCATTGAAGAAGCAAAAGTTGACTTGCCTGATCCTGGAGGTCCAGCAATCAAAATTCCTTCAGCCTTCTCCTTCAGTATCATCATCAACATTCTCATCCTAATAGGAACTTTCATAATGGTCGGAGGAGTTTTAATTTCTTTAGGCCCAGTTTTAGAATCAGCTATCCAGTCATCCTCATTCCCAGGACTTTCATCGCTTCTTTTGATGAATGCACCCACGGTCGCAGGAGCAGTGGTATTTGTGATCATCGGTATTGTAATCATCGTTGTCGCGAGTCTAATCCAAACTGGCGGATTTCCAATAATGGTTTACCAGGGAGCAAGAAGACGCAAAATAGATATCACTTCTATCTTTCGAACAACTTTTAGAAAGTTGCTCCCCATATTTATTACAGACTTACTTTTGGGAATAATTGTTTTGATTCCCCTCGTACCTGCATTAGATTTGATTTTTGGTACTGTGGCTAGCGCCTCTTCCTTAGATCCCATTTCAGCAATCTCCGCGCTTGTAGCTGTGTTTGTGCTCATTGTCATAGCGGTGTTCCTAACAATAAAATTCTGGTTGACATTTCCCATACTCATGCTTGAGAACAAGGGATCTGTGGATAGTTTGAAGGCAAGTTGGCAAAGAACCAAAGGTCATTTACTCTCTATAATAGCTGTTTCAATTTTATACGCTTTGGCAGTTGGGTTGCCATTAGGTATCATAAACACACTATTCGAACTTACAGGAGAAAGCATACATACTGTCTGGACTCTGATTCAGTCTGTAATAACAGTTGCCTTGGCTGGAGTTCTGCCAACAATCTACTATTTCAACTTAAAGTCTCGCAGGAGATAAATTCTAATTTTTAAATTCTATGAACCTTAGCATTAATTAATGGTAAAGATAAATTCAATCGAATTTGGTTCTGTGACTGTTGGCAATAAAACATACAGTTCAGATATTTTCATTTATTGGAATGGTAACGTAGAAGCTTCTGAGTCAAGTGTCAGACATTTGCTAATTTTGAAACAAGCTAAAAAGATTCTAAATAAAAAACCAGAAATTCTTTTGGTCGGCAGCGGACATGACGGCTATTTTCAAGTTTCTGATGAAGTGATGCGTGTTTGCCAGAACAAGAAGATTCAATTGATTGTGATGCCGACGCCTGAGGCGGTAGAAAAGTT
>Ga0315280_10010540_pt1 | contig 11563 bp, 8 predicted proteins | sample YL17G06_40_MG_FD_203697 | JGI IMG/M metagenome (GOLD analysis project Ga0315280, IMG submission 203697) | Sediment microbial communities from Yellowstone Lake, YNP, Wyoming, USA - YL17G06_40 | ecosystem: Environmental > Aquatic > Freshwater > Lake > Sediment | place: USA: Wyoming | collected... | reverse complement strand
ATTAAGTTGATTATTTTATCCGCCCAGAGAATGGAAAGAAATGCGGCCAAAGAAAGAAAAGGGCCGTAAGGTATGGTGTGGTCTTTTTTAACCAGAAGATTTATTATTCCGATTAACGCCCCGAAAAAAGGAGCGAGGAAAAAAGTCACTAGCGCCTTTTGCCAGCCTAAAAATGCGCCGATCATCGCCAATAATTTTACATCGCCTCCACCCATGGATTCGGTTTCTCCGTGGATAGGAGGCTTTTTAAGCAGCCTAAAATAGACTAAATCAAAGAGAATCCCCGTCAAATAGATAATCCCCCCGCCGATGATAATGCCGAGGAAAGAATTGAACAAAGGTTTTGGGTTATAGGTTGTCGGTTGTAGGCGAAGGCCTTTTACCGCGGATAATAAGAATCCGACGATGATACCGCCGAAGGAAATTTCATCGGGAATAATGCGGTGCTGAATATCCACAAATGTGGCAACAATCAAGCCGCAGATAAAAATAATGTAAAAAAAGAAACTAAAACTTAGGCCATGGCGATTATAGAACAATAAAAACATTGCTGCCGTCAATAACTCTACAATAAAATACCTAATATTTATCCTCTGCTTGCAAAAACGGCATAGGCCTCCTAAGAATATATAACTTAGAAGCGGAACATTGTCATACCAAAGAATGGTTTTTTTACAATGCGGGCAGAAGGAACGCGGCGTAACTATTGATTGACCTAAAGGCATCCTGTAGATACAAACATTCAAGAAACTTCCGACGATAGCCCCAAAAATAAAAACGAATATCTTTTCTATCATAACTTATTTCTTTTCAATATGTTTCAAGACCCGATCTTGAGTGCTGCCTGCATTACTTCTTTAGGTGCTTTTTTACCTGTCCAAATCTCAAAAGAAAGCATACCCTGATATAAAAGCATACCTAAGCCGTTAGATGCCTTAGCGCCTTTCGCTTTGGCAGCCCTCAGTAATTTTGTCTCTTTGGGGTTATAGATTAAATCATAAACTAAAAGATTTTTATGGATATATTTTTTATCCACTAAACAGGCATCGGTTTCCTTCATTCCTATAGGTGTGGCATTAACCAATAAATCAGAATCTCTTATATTAAGCTCTTCTGGTGAATTTGCTGCCTTAAACTCTACATTTTTGAAATTCCCTTGCAGATGGCTAATTAGTGCTGACAATTTTGTTTTATCTATATCGTAAATAGTAATTATTTTTGGCCTGGTTTTAGAGAGGTAAACCGAAACCGCTCTTGCTGCGCCTCCCGCACCGATAACGGCGATAGTTTTTCCTTGGGGATTAAATTTCAAATCTTCGGCAAGATGATTCAAAAAACCTTCTCCGTCGGTATTGAAACCTTCTAATTGACTTGCAGAAACTTTAATTGTATTAACTGCACTAATTAATCGAGCCTCATTAGAAATTTTATCCAAAAAAGGAATAACTTTTTCTTTATAGGGAATTGTCACATTCAATCCATAGATGTTTTCTTCAGGAAGAGAATGTAAAAAGTTCTCTAATTCTTCGGGTTTTTTTTCAAAAATTCTATATTCCGCATTTATTTTTAAGACATGAAACGCAGCATTGTGCATCGCGGGGGAAAGACTGTGCTTGGCAGGATAACCTAAAACACCATAGATTTTATGGCCGGAGTTTTTATCCATCAAGAATTGTTAGGGACAACTCTCAAAAACAATCTAAAAGTGTCCCTACTCAGGGGACACTTTTGCAATGCCCAAAAGAACCGTCCCTGAAATCAAAAACTCTCTATTTTATTAAGGGCATTAATGTAAGCCCTTACGGATGCCTCAATAATATCCGTGCTGGAACCGCGGGCAGTAACCACTTTTCCTTTGGCTTTCAGTTTCAGGCTTACTTCACCAAGGGCATCTTTTCCTTTAGTGACTGCCTCGATGCGATAACCCTGCAGTTCTCCTTTGATACCGGTTACCTTATCAATGGCCTTAAAACAGGCATCCACCGGCCCGTCTCCCGAGGATTCTTTGGAGATAATTTTATTTTTATACCTTAAACTGACATTGGCTTTAGGAATAACATTTGTGCCGGAGTTGATTGTGAAATTCTCTAATTTCCAAACCACCTTAATCGTGCGGATTTCATCTTCCACGATAGAGATTAAATCATCGTCAAAGATATCCTTCTTCCTATCAGCCAAATACTTAAACCGTATATTGACCTTATCCAGTTGCTCTGCCGTCAAATTAAAACCTAACTCCTTTAATCTTTCATTTAACGCATGCCTGCCGGAATGTTTACCCAATACAATCCCTGTGCCGATAAAGCCCACATCTTCGGGTTTGATGATTTCATAGGTAGAGCGTTCCTTTAAGATACCGTCCTGATGAATGCCGGCCTCGTGCCTGAAGGCATTGCCCCCGATAATTGCCTTATTAGGAGCAACTACAAAACCCGTTAACTTACTGACCAGATGGGAAACCTTATAAAGCTGTTTGGTCTTAATCTGCGTCTCTATGCCGCTAAATATATCTCTGCGCGTTTTAACTGCCATCACGATTTCTTCCATCGAGGCATTGCCTGCCCGCTCGCCTATTCCGTTAATCGTGCTTTCAACCTGCCGGGCGCCATTCTTTATTGCCTCCAAAGAATTTGCCACTGCCAAGCCCAAATCATTATGACAGTGAACCGAAATTATTGCCTTATGGATATTGGGGACGTTTTCTTTTATTGACTTAATTAATCTACCGTATTCTTCTGGTTCGGCATAGCCTACTGTGTCGGGAATATTAACTGTGGTTGCTCCGGCATCAATCACTGAATCAATAACCTTAAATAGAAAATCCCTTTCGCTGCGCGTGGCATCTTCAGGAGAAAATTCAATGTCAGGGCAGTATTTTTTAGCATAGGTAACACTCTCTACGGCCAGACGCAATATCTCATCCTCGGCTTTCTTTAATTTGTATTTCATATGAATCTTGGAGGTAGCTAAAAATATATGGATGCGCGGTTTATGGGAAAGTTTTATCGCCTCATACGCCGCATCAATATCCTTTTTTATTGCCCGAGCCAAACCGCAGATAACCGGCCCCTTAATTGACTTAGCCACGGCTTTTACTGCCTCAAAATCGCCCCTTGAAGATATGGGAAATCCTGCCTCAATAATATCTACACCTAAAGAGCTGAGTGCCTGAGCAATCTCTAATTTCTCTTTCTGGTTAAGAGCTGCTCCCGGCGCCTGTTCTCCGTCGCGTAACGTTGTATCAAAAATTATAATTTTATCCATGTTTGCTATACGCCATACGCTATATGCTATACGCTATTTACGCATCCAGGGCATCATTTCCCGTAATTGTTGCCCGACTTTTTCTATCGGGTGTTCATCGCCCTGCTTAATCAACTGATTAAAATTCGGGCGGCCTTCTTCGTTCTCTCTAATCCATTCGCGGGCGAATTTTCCCGACTTAATATCCTTCAGCAGTTTCTTCATCGTCTTACGGGTTTTTTCCGTGATAATCATCGGCCCGCGGGTTAAATCGCCGTAACAGGCGGTATTGGAAACCCTGCGGCGCATACCGGATATGCCCGTCTCTTGAATCAAATCCGTAATCAGTTTCAGTTCATGCAGGACCTCAAAATAAGCAATCTCGGGCTGATAACCTGCCTCAACTAACGTATCAAAACCGGCCTTGATTAATTCCGTAACCCCGCCGCAGAGAACTGCCTGTTCGCCGAACAGGTCGGTTTCTGTCTCTTCTTCAAAAGTTGTCTCAATGACTCCTGCGCGGGTAGCGCCGATTGCCTTAGCATAGGCCAAGGCCAATTGTTTTGCCTCGCCCGTAGCATCCTGAAATACCGCAACTAAACAAGGCACACCCTTGCCCTCCTCATACATTCTTCTTACCAACGCGCCCGGACCCTTGGGTGCAATCATAAACACATCTACATTTTTCGGAGGCTTTATCTGTTTAAAACGGATATTAAACCCGTGCGAAAAACAAAGCGCTTTTCCTTTTTTTAAGTTTGGCTTGATTGCCTCTTTATAAACCTTGGCCTGAACGTGGTCCTGAGTGAGAATCTGGATGATATCCCCGGCCTTAGTTGCTTCATCCGCAGAAACCGGAATAAATCCGTCAAATTTTCCCTGCTCAAAATTGGGTGTGCCGGTGAGCTCGGAAACCACAACCCGGCAGCCGGAATCTTTAAGACAGAGCGCCTGGCCGCGCCCCTGAATACCGTAACCGATAATCGCAATTGTTTTGTCTTTTAAAAGATTTAAATCCGCATCCTGATCATAATAAATCTTCGCCATCTTTCCTCCTCTTAAGCCATGGCAATTTTGCCTGTCCTAATTAATTCTTTAATCCCGAATTGCTTTAAGTCATCGAGCAATTGCTTAATCCGCTCCCCTGCGCCTACCATTTCAATAATTGCCGTATCGCCTTTGTGCTGGATTAACTTTGCCACATAATTATTGACGATACTCTCTAATTTAACTTTATCCTTAGCCGAATAATTAATCTTAACCAAAATCAACTCTCTATCTACGTGTTCTTTTTTAGTAAAATCGGTTACGGTAATGACGTCAATAAGCTTATTGAGTTGTTTTTTTATCTGCTCAAGGATTTTTTCATCCTGAGCCTCAACCACAATCGTCATATAAGAAATAGTGGGATCCAATGTCTCGCTAACCGCTAAAGACGCGATATTATAACCGCGGGCGCTAAATAAACCCGCAATACGCGCGAGGACTCCGAATTTATTTTCTACCAAAACGGCAATTGTATGCCTCATTATGCCATCCCGCCAATCATCCGATTAATCGCTTCCCCCGCGGGAACCATCGGATAGACATTTTCTTCCGGTTCAATATGAAAATCAATAAACACCGTATTGTCTATTGAGAGTGCCTTTTCAATTGCCGGGCGCACTTCCTCTTTTTTGGTTACGCGAATCCCAACTGCGCCGTAACTTTCCGCTAATTTGACAAAATCAGGATTATAAAGGGAGGTGTGGGAGTAACGCTTTTTGTAAAATAACTCCTGCCATTGCCTAACCATGCCTAAATATCCGTTATTGAGTATTGCCACCTTCACATTTATCTTATTGCAGACACAGGTGGCTAATTCCTGGATATTCATCTGTATTGAACCGTCTCCGGCAATATCAAAAACTTGGGACTGGGGACATCCCACCTTAGCGCCCATAGCCGCAGGAAAACCAAAACCCATGGTACCTAATCCGCCGCTAGAAAGAAATGTGCGAGGGTGGTCGTATTTATACCACTGGCAGGCCCACATCTGATTCTGTCCGACTTCTGTGGTAATAATCGCATCGCCTTTGGTCGCCTCGTAAATCTGCTCAATTACATACTGGGGTTTAATCTTATTGCCATCTTTATAGGCCAAAGGATGTTTTTTCTTCCAAGAATCAACCGTCTTAAGCCAATCTGAGGTATCGGGCGTTTTTTTAATTTCTTCCAGCAACTGTCCTAAAATATTTTTCGCATCCCCGACTATTGGGATATCAACTTTAACATTCTTGCTAATTGAGGCAGGGTCAATATCAATATGAATAATCTTGGCTGAGGGAGCAAAGGCATCGAGTCTTCCCGTAACCCGGTCATCAAAACGCGCACCCACGGCAATGATTAAATCCGCTTCCATTATGGCATGGTTAGCATAGGCAGTTCCGTGCATACCCAACATACCCAATGAAAGTTCGTGTGTTCCGGGAAAGCCGCCTAAGCCCATAAGTGTCATGGTCACGGGTGCCTGAATCTTCTCGGCTAATTCTTTTAACTCATGACTAGCACCGGAAGTAATAATCCCGCCGCCGGCATAGATAATCGGTTTCTTGGATTGCGAGATAAGCTTTGCCGCTTTTTTAATCTGGCCAGGATGACCAAATAATGTGGGATTATATCCGCGGATTTTTAGTTCTTCCGGCCAAATAAACTCTATATCTTGCTGTTGAACATCAACGGGAATATCAATTAAAACCGGACCAGGTCTGCCGGTTGAGGCAATAAAAAATGCCTCGCGCACAATCCTCGCCAGATCTTTTACGTCTTTAATAAGGAAATTATGCTTGGTTATAGGACGGGTAACGCCCGTAACATCTGCCTCCTGAAAAGCATCGTTACCGATTAAAAAAGTTTTAACCTGTCCGGTAATCGCCACCATCGGAATTGAGTCCATATAGGCATTGGCAATGCCGGTAGTTAGATTAGTGGCACCCGGACCAGAAGTAGCTAAACAGACTCCCACTTTACCGGTTGCCCGGGAATATCCGTCAGCAGCATGGGCTGCACCCTGCTCATGGCGCGTTAAAATAAACTTTATATCTGAATCATAAAGTTTATCAAATAGGGGCAAGACCGATCCACCAGGATAGCCGAACATTACTTCTACCCCTTCGCGCTTTAAACACTCAATTAAAATTTGTGCCCCTGTCATATTATTCTAATATCGCTCCTTTATCCGCGGAACTAACCAATTTAGAATAACGCGCTAAATAACCGGTTTTAATTTTCGGCGGAATAGACCTCCAAGATTTGAACCTTTTTTCAATTTCGGACTTACTTAATTTAACTTCTAATTTTCTCTTCGCTATATCAATAGTGATTATATCACCGTTTTTTAATATAGCAATCGGCCCACCCGCAGATGCCTCAGGAGAAACATGGCCGATGCAAGGCCCTTTGGTGCCGCCGGAAAATCTTCCGTCAGTAATCAAAGCCACAGATTCTGCCAAGCCCATTCCCACAATTGCCGAAGTAGGTGCCAACATCTCGCGCATACCCGGGCCACCGCTTGGTCCTTCATAGCGAATAACAATAACTTGATCCTTCTTTATCTTGCCATTTAGAATTGCTTGCATTGCTTGTTCTTCGCGATTAAAAACTTTTGCGCTTCCCGTAAATTTCATCATTTTAGGACTCACTGCAGATTGCTTAACCACACACCCCTGCGGCGCAAGATTTCCAAATAAAACCGCAATGCCACCCTGTTGATGATAGGCGCGATTAAACGGCCGGATCACCTCTTCATCAAAAATCTCGGCCTGATTAGCAATATCAAAGATTTTTTTGCCGCTTACTGTCGAAGAATTATTTAATTTATTTTTCAAGCGCTTCAAAACCGCAGGAATGCCTCCGGCGTATTCCAGATCCTCCATAAAATGTGGGCCTGCCGGTTCAAGATTAGTAATATGCGTGGTATGCCTACTTATACTATCGAATGTCTTAAGGTCTAATTTTATTCCTGCCTCATGGGCAATAGCCATAAGATGCAGAACTGTATTACTGGAGCCGCCCAAAGCCATATCCACAACTATAGCATTCTCTAAAGATTTTTTATTGATGATCTTTAAAGGAGTAATATTCTTTTTTACTAATTCCACAATGCGCTCGCCGCTGGCCTCAGCAATCCTTCGTTTTTTCGCCGAAATCGCCAACGCCGTTGCGCAACCGGGCAAAGACATCCCTAAAGTTTCCGTAATGCAGGCCATAGTATTAGCCGTATACAAACCCTGACAGGAACCCGCTCCCGGGCAGGCCTCCATTTCAAGGCAGGATAACTCCTGCCTTGAAATATCTCCTTTCCTCGCCCGTGCTAATGCTTCATAAGTATCGTGCACAAAAGCAAGTTTTCGCGTTCTATAGCGGCCGGAGAGCATTGGTCCTGCAGTCACAATGACTGCAGGTAAGTTTAGCCGTGCCGCACCCATAAGCATTCCCGGTGTAATCTTGTCGCAATTCGTCAAACAGACAATTCCGTCTAATTGATGCGCATTAGAGACGGTCTCAATAGTATCGGCGACTATCTCTCTTAATGCCAAAGGATAACACATACCTAAATGCCCCATGGCAATCCCGTCGCAGATACCCGGCACACCGAATAAAAACGGGACACCGCCAGCGTAGCAAATGCCGCGCTCAATGAAACGTTCCAAATCCCGCATGCCAATATGGCCGGGGATTAAATCCGTAAAAGAAGTGGCCACACCGATAAAGGGTCTCTCCAAATCCTTTCTGCTTAATCCCGTAGCGTATAAAAGTGCTCGATGAGGAACACGTTCTAATCCTTTTTTGATTTTGTCCGACCTCATATCAAACCTCCTAAAACGAGAGTAGTTAGCATTTAGTATATAGTATTTAGCTAAAACCTATATGCTCTCTACTATATGCTATCTACTCTCTCACACAAGTCTAATCTGCTCCTTCTCCATCATGCACGGCTGCTTCTTTTTCTTTGCGCTTGCGGATAATCACCCGTTTTAGGGTTACGTGTTTATCCATTAATTCCTTATTATTCACCGTATTTAATTGCTTAAACAGAAAATCAAATTTATCCTCAATCTCGCCTGCAATGGCATCCCTTGTTTCTTTGGGAAGCCCCATGATTTCTTTCTTAAACGGCCCCAACGCCTTCTTGCGCGTCTTATAAATAAACTGCTCTTCGGTTTCTCCTTCTTTCAACTCCTGCGCAGCATTGATTTTTAGCCAATCGTAAATTTTATTTTTTAAATCTTGGGGGAAACGCTTACTCTCATAAATCATATTCTGAAATTCCGTGGCCAGATGCACCTCGGCAGTCTCTGTCTCGGGAAATTTATGAAACGCCTCGGCTGGTAAAGTAGATGCGCCGTGCTGCACTGCCCCGGCCAAACCATACTGCTTTCTGGCAATTTCCGATAAATTCTTTAGTGTATCAAAGTCTAATTTTACCTGCGCTACTGTCCCGTCGGGTAGCACGACGCCTCCGTGAGAAGTCCCGGTCTGCACACTTATTTTACTGATACCGGTTCTGCCTTTACGCAGCCTCTCTCGGTAACCTTGCATAAATGCGTGCAATTCTTGGGGTGTAGAATTCTTGCTGCCCACTTCTCCGATCTCCCCACCCACCGATACCTCTACTCCCCGCGGTTGAATCTGGCGGATGAACTGGGTAAGTTTTGCGCAGACTTCATAATTAAAATACTGTTCTTTCTTGATATCCGTTTGAGCTAAATCCACTAAAGTAGAAGAGTCGATATCGATATTATAAAATCCCGCCTCAATAGCCTCGCTGATTAAGACCTTAAGGCCCTCTAATTCTTGCTCGGGATTTTCTCTAAATTTCTTGGCGTTAACCTGAAAATGGTCGCCCTGGATAAACAGGGGCCCAAAAAAACCTTCTTTTATTGCCGCTGCCAGAACGACGCTCGAATATTCGAAAGGCGGCTGATTGGTATAGCCCATCTCCGATTTGGCAATCTCAAAGATAAACGCCCCGGAATTATTTTTTTTGGCTACGCGGAATATTGCTTTGGCTAAATCGTAAGTCATGCTTCTTAAATTTATGGCGGGGACGGTAAAACCGCCGAATTCGCCTCTGCCGCGGGCCATATAAAACTGATGGATGCTGGAAAGATAAATCCCTTTTTCATAAGCCAGGTCGGATATCTTTTTGGCTAATTTCTTTTTTGCGGCTAAATCATCGGTCATAATCAAATCCATGGCAATTTTCTCAACATCAAGCGGCTTTCTTCCCATAACCCTTTCTCCTTTCTAAGTTAAAATCTTGATCAATTGATAAAGAATATCCGGTTTTAAATCTTTCTTAGTCACCGCAAATTTTAAATCGACAATATTTATATCGTCAGAAATAATACCAACGGCCTTGCTACTCTGGCCTTTTATTAATAATGCTACGGCTTCGGCACCTAAGCGCGTGGCCAAAATCCTATCCCTGGCTGTAGGGGTACCACCCCTTTGAATATGACCTAAAACTACCTCTCGAGTCTCCAGATTAGTCATTTCCGTGATCCTTTTGGCAATATCTGCGGCTTTGGCTGCGCCCTCAGCAACGATAATAATCCAGCTTACCTTACCGCGAATATTACCTTCTACTATTTCATGGCACATCGTTTCAAAGTCAAACTTTTTCTCCGGCAAGAGCACTTCTTCCGCACCTCCGCCCACCGCAACCTGTAGAGCAATAAAACCGGATTCTCTGCCCATTACCTCCACGACGAAAATCCGCTCCATGCTTGTGGCAGTGTCTCTAATCTTATCTATTGCCTCTAAGGCAGTATTCACGGCGGTATCTGAGCCGATAGTAGAATCTGTTCCGTTTAAATCATTGTCAATGGTAGCGGCTACACCAATACAAGGTATCCGCCATTCCTCCTCCAGCGCTATCCCGCCGCGGTAAGTGCCGTCTCCACCGATAAGAACGAGGCCGTCGATTTTATTATTTTTTATCACCTTGGCTGCGCGTTCTCTTCCTTCTTTGGTCATAAATTCTTCGCAACGTGCCGTCTTTAGTATCGTGCCGCCGCGATTAATAATATTGGATACCGAACGGTGGTCTAATAACTTCAATTCCTCGTTAATCAGTCCCGCGTATCCGCGGAAAATCCCCATTACTTCTATTTTATTATGCGCGGCATAACGCACAACAGAGCGTATCGCAGCGTTCATGCCAGGCGCATCGCCACCGCTGGTTATAACTCCGATACGCTTTATCATGTTCCTAATTCCCAACTCGTTAGATATTTCTTCTGCTCGCTAGTTAAATTATCTATTTTAATCCCCATGGATTTTAATTTTAAATCCGCGATATTTTTATCTATCGCCTCGGGGATCTTATAAACATCGTTTTTTAATTTAGCGCAGTGTTTTTTGATATATTCAACGCTTAATGCCTGGTTGGCAAAAGACATATCCATAATCTGCGCCGGATGGCCTTCGGCTGCCGCCAAGTTTATCAGCCGGCCTTCTCCGAGAAGATAAATCTTGCGCCCGTCCCTTAAAATATACTCGTCGATAAAATCGCGGATGCGCTTTTTTCGTTTACTTAATTTTTCCAGCGCCGGAACATCTATCTCTACATTAAAATGGCCGGAGTTAGCCACGATTGCCCCATCCTTCATCCGGAGGAAATGTTCGCGGCGAATTACACTCATGTTGCCCGTAGTTGTTACAAACACATCGCCTATCTTCGCGGCATCGGAAATGGGCATTACTTCGTAACCGTCCATCGTCGCCTCCAAGGCATGCAAAGGCGAAACCTCCGTAACAATAACTTTTGCTCCCATGCCTTTTGCCCGCAAAGCTATCCCCCTGCCGCAGAAGCCATAACCGCAGACCACAAAATTTGAGCCTGCCAATAATTTATTGGTGGCGCGGATTATCCCGTCTATCGTCGATTGGCCGGTGCCGTAGCGGTTATCAAATAAATGTTTGGTCTGGGCATCATTGACGGCAATTATCGGATAACGCAATTTCCCTTGATTGGCCAGCGCCCTTAACCTGATTACACCGGTGGTTGTTTCTTCAGTCCCGCCTAACACCTGAGACCTGAGACCTGAGACCTGAGACTTTTTATGAATCGTGGATACTAAATCCGCTCCGTCATCCATCGTAATATCTGGCCTGCTTGCCAAAACAGATTTAATGTGTTGATAATAAGTCTTGGTATCTTCTCCCTTAATCGAAAAAACCGCAATTTTAAGATTAGCAACTAATGATGCGGCGACGTCATCCTGCGTTGAGAGTGGATTGGAGGCACACAGCGCTAAACTGGCGCCGCCAAACT
>Ga0315280_10010539_pt1 | contig 11565 bp, 12 predicted proteins | sample YL17G06_40_MG_FD_203697 | JGI IMG/M metagenome (GOLD analysis project Ga0315280, IMG submission 203697) | Sediment microbial communities from Yellowstone Lake, YNP, Wyoming, USA - YL17G06_40 | ecosystem: Environmental > Aquatic > Freshwater > Lake > Sediment | place: USA: Wyoming | collected... | reverse complement strand
GCCAGATATAAGCTTAATGAGAAAGCGTTTTATCAAAACCAAAACTGGCTCATCTAACTTTTTAAATCTACGAGTTAGTGTACGATAAGAAGGAGCTCGATGATTTAATCCGCAACTTTGAGCGAATTCAGGGTTAAGCAGGATAAAACGCTCAAGACCGCGTATGGAACTTAGGCGATAGTAGACCATAACTAAAAACAACTTAATGATAACCTTTGTAGCGTATACATATGGTCTATCAACTCGTTTAGGCTCTGGATAACACAAGACATCAATTGCGCCTAAAAATAACTTGGCAAGATGTCCTCTCTTTGATATTATATTATAGGAGTACTTTGGTAATAAGCGCCTAATGGCGTAGCGGGATAAGATTTGAATCGTTCTTTCTCAACGCCTGATATGAAGAAAAGATGGCTAGCTTAAGAAGCGCCTGTTTGCATCCATTCATGCTTTTGCCTTTGAGGCTTGTGGCGATAGCGCGGTAGAGGTAGCCATTCTGCCTAATCCAGTAAAGAAGCGTCCAGGCGAAGAAGGGTATCGTCCAGTAGCGCATAATTTTAAGTTTATGCCTTACCTGATAATGGTCAAAGTAGAAGCTGTCCTTCAACTCTCTGAACAAGCGTTCAATCGCCCAGAGTTGCAAGTAAGTCAAAATTGCCTTTCCCACGGAGAGATCGAGGTCATTGATAACAAATAGTGCGTACATCGCGGTTATTTTTAGCGTTAAGGTTGCCAAAGACCACAAAGACCTTTACGGGGAAATCAGTGCCCTTGAGCCTGCTAGTAAAAGAATAGACAGCTAAGTCATGGTCGTTGTTTTTTATCACCTTGACCTTATGCCACAGATGCGTCTACCAGCTCATCCTGATTCGCTAAGTAGCCTTTTTTGGTCTGGGGAGTAACAAAAAATGCTTTACGGTCGGACTTGACCTCTATAATAAAGTGCAGTTTTTTTCCTTTGAAATATTCGCAGAACTTGTTTATGATGCTTATGCGTCCATGAAAAATGCTCATCCCTCAGGCCTCCTTGTAGGTAGTAGGTTTGGTTACAACTGCTTATTCTGCAGGAGATTAGAGGAAAGAGTCAGGCAGGAAATTATCCTAAGGCCTTTAAATTACGTAAGTTATAGAAACTGAGTTTTTGAAAATAATCGGGAGGAAAAATATTTTTTAACGAAGCACTGTTAAAGAGTTTAACGCAGATGGCCGCGAATTAATATCTGCGTTCGAAGTATTTTAGATTCTATACGAATACAACAGTCGTCCGCTGAAAGGAAGGGAGATGGGGCTAATAAAAAATCTTTCTTGGAGGCCAATAACGGAAAAATCAGAAAGATATAACGTAGTTATCTTTTTGTTGTTTGCGGTATTTTTATTCTTACGCCTCTACGGCTTAGGCAAACACGACCTGTGGTATGACGAGATATTTACGGTCAACTACGCACGCCATCCATGGGGTAACTGGAACGCGCCGCTTTACTGGATGTTGATGCATTTTTGGGTTAAGTTTGCCGCTATCTCTGAATTCAGCCTGCGTCTGCCTTCGGCAATATTCAGTTTTGTTTCCGTAATCCTCTTGTTTTGCTTGGGCAAAGAGTTATTCAACCGAAAAACCGGCATAATCGCGGCTTTATTTATCGGCCTTTCTCCGTTTCATCTCTGGTATGCCCAGGAAGCGCGCGATTACAGCATGGCTTTATTTTTTGCCGTGCTTTCTTCGCTTGTTTTTATAAAAGGCATAAAAACAGGGGAAAGAGTGTTTTGGCTGTTGTTTATCCTTGTTTCCTTAGCTGGGTTATACACCGATTATTTTTTTACGATTTTGCTGTTATCCCAGCTGCTTTACCTGATTATTACTAAAAAAATTAAACCGGTGATATACGTTTTATTGGCTACCGCTGGATTTATTTTTTATATCCCCTATTTTTTAATCAAGTTTGTGTATGTAAGCAGGGGCTTCTGGTTGCCTAATCCAGGTTTTAAGTCTCTGTTTATTACTCTCAGTAATTTTATTAATGGTTACACCGCCCCCTTTTATATCTATTTTATTAGCGGGTTGTTTATTCTGACGTTATTTATTATTGCCATTAACTTGTCTTTTGGGAAAACCGGCAAGGATATGAGCCGTTCTTTGATTTTTTGTCTGTATATGTGGTTTGCGCCTTTAGCGGCGGTATTTATTTTTTCAAAACTTTTTTTTTCAATATACCTTGACCGTGCGTTGATAATTTTCAGCCCCTGTTTTTATTTGTTTTTGGCTGCAGTAATATCTTTTGCTGCCAAAAGCATAAGCCGGGTCTCAATAACGGCATTAGGCCTGCTTCTATCTGTCAGCTTAGGGGCGCATTTTGCCGACGGGATAATTACTCCTTTTGAATACCACTCCGGCACATATATCAAAAGGCCGGTAAGACCCATCGTCAATTTTTTAAAAGATAAATTTAAAACAGGTGATTTAATCGCCTTTACTAATAAGTCAATTATGCTTTCTTTTAATTTTTATAACCGGGGCAGGCGCGTTCTTTATTACTTTTTTGATCCCGAATTACCTGATACGGACTGTAATAGGCCTGAACAGGAAGATGGGTATCATATCGGTTTTTCGCGAATAAGAGGCATGAGCTTCAAACGGCTTTGGATCATAGCTTTAGATTGGCCAAGAAGCGGTGGATTGGACGAAAACTCCAAATCAGTAAAAGCATGGCTGGATGAAAACTTGAATTTAGAATATGCGGCTGCCATTGAAGGCGCACAAATATACAGATACGCTAGAAGAACGGCTGATAATTGACGGGGGAATATTAAAAACCGCTATCTATTTTTTAAAACCTAGCGCTTTAAGAGAAAAATACTGATGTTGAAATTAGGTAAGGCAGAGAAGCTATACATATTATAGGATTATGTGTTGCATTATTGAGATAGCTGATCTTTGGAAAGAATACCCGCGCGTGAAAAAGATAACAGATGTAATTTTACATCCGCGCAAGAAAGATGTTTTTACGGCACTCAAAGGCGTAAGTATTAAATTTAGGAAATCTGAGTTTACGGCGATAGTTGGCTTAAATGGCGCCGGGAAAAGCACGCTTCTTAAAATATTAAGCGGAATTCTTTTGCCGACAAAAGGCCGTATCTATATTGATAATTTAGAGCTTTGCGCGAATCTAAAAAAAATCAAAGAGAAAGTGAGTTTTATCAGCAGCGAAGGAAAAGGTTTTTATTGGGCGTTGACCGCAAGGGAAAATCTTAATTTCTTCGGCGCGTTATATGGCATAAATCGTTCGCGGTTAAAAAAAAGGATAGAAGAGTTAAGCGATTTATTCGCGATAAAACAACTTGATAATCAGCTCTATAATTATTCAAGCGGCTATAAAGAAATGATTTTCATTATAAAAGCGCTTTTAAACGATTCGCAGGTTTTATTTTTTGATGAACCGGCAAAGAGCTTGGATTACATGGCAAGAGAAAGACTCCTAGGGTTTGTTAGAGAGGAATTAGTGCGTGTCCGTAAAAAAACTGTAATAGTCGGGACAAATAGTTTGGAAAACCTGGAAATTTATGACCGGCTGGTGATTTTGGATCGCGGCTTGATTATGGCCGAAGGGACAATTGAAGAATTGAAGCAGAAAAGCGGCGGCTATAATAAAAATAACCGGCAGATATTTGAATATTATGTGGCTAAGTAGGCCCCTTGCAGTTGCTAAAAGAGATTTTTTGATCTGGAAAAGCTACCGTTTTGCGTCCTTTTTGAATATATTCGTCATATATGTACAGGTTCTTATTATGTATTATGTTTCGAAAACAATCAATGTTGGGTCAATTCGTATTAAAGATTACAATGAGAAATACATCCCCTTTTTTTTTATAGGAATCGTACTTACTGGCTATTTTCTTTCTGCCTTACAAAAATTTTCACTAAAAATTAAAAGAGAGCAAATTATCGGGACATTTGAAGCGGTGATTTCCACTCCTATAAGTAATTTCTCTTTTATCAGCGGCTTAGCAATATGGGATTTCTTATGGGGTGGGATACAGGTTTTTGTCTATTTTTTACTCGGCGCATTTTTTTTTAACTTTCAGTTCGGAATTGTGCACTTTATGTCTTTTGCTTTAGTGTTAACCCTGGGGATGATTTCCTTTATAAGTTTCGCAATAATTTCCGCAAGTTTCTCCATTTATTTTAAAAAAACCGATCCTTTTAATTTATTATTTGCTGCAGCGATGAGTTCCTTAAGCGGCGCATATTTCCCAATTACTCTTCTTCCGGATTACCTTCAGCGGATGGCGAAGTTTATCCCTTTAACTTATGTCTTGGATGCCTCGCGGCTTATTTTTTTAAAGGGATATCATGTGAACTTATTGAAAAATCAAATAGTTACTCTTTTGGCCTTTTGCATCATTTTGTTCCCATTTTCAATCGCAATATTTAACTTGGTCATAAAACAAGCTATGAGGGATGGCACGCTGTCACAATATTAAGAATCTATCGAGGCTGATGAAATTTGAATGTAAACCAGCTGGAGATAAGAGAAATTTTGTTTTTAAATACAAACCAGACAACCACCGGCAATATGCCTTAGGTTATTATTTCCCTAGAAGGAGCATTTTTTTTTATATCGAATATTACCGGCATTTGCCTAAGGAATTCGGAAAAAATGAAAGGAGTAAATTCGCGGTTAGAAGAAGATTTATCAATGGAAGATATGAGCGGGTATATGTTTTTAAACAAGGGGTAATATCGCGTAGGGAAGTCGAAAAATTGCATTTTACGCCGGATCATATCCGCCGTTTTTATATAGCGCAGCCGCGAAATTATTATCGGACGATATATAAACCAAAATATATGAGTGTAGATAAGGCGGTAGAATTAATAAGAGGGAAAAGAATCTTATTTTATACCGGTGCCGGTATTTCTGTCGCCGCGCGTATCCCTGATGTCAAGCTTGCAGCCGGATTAACCATTGATTTTGATAGGCCTTTTCATAATCGATTATTAGCGTTGGTTGTCCGCAATCCTACTAAACTCGTTTTTTCTTTATGCGAATTTTTTATTTCGCTGAACAAAAGACAGCCTACGCCTGCTCATATCGCGTTAACGGATATGGCGTTACAACTCGATGCAAAGATACTTACCCATAATTTGGATGATTTGCATGAAAAGACGGGATTGTCTCCCTCATATGTAAGTTCCCGATGGCTAAAAAACACCTTTACAAAGGCTTACTTAGAAACGACCGATATTGTTTGCGCGATAGGTTTAAAAAGGGATACTATAGGGTTACTGCAGTGGTTTAAACAGAATAATGCGCATGGTGTGGTTATTGCCATCAATCGTGTTCAGCCGCGGTATCTGGGCCGAAATGATGTATTTTTAAAAGGGGACATTCAGGATGTTGTAGTAAAACTGTCCCATATAATGCTGGAAGAGGATTTATGCTTGGGATATTCGAGCGTTTAAATCAAATTGAGAGTTTTAAATCGTGGGCGGAGCATCATGTCTTGACATCCGAACACAAAACAATTCTGTCGTTTATTAAAAGTATTCAAAAAACGATAGAAAATAATAAACCCGCTTATTCTTCACGGAGTACCGTTGTCTTCCCGATTTCAAACTTTGTGATAAAACCGGTTGGGAATATCTGTAATTTGGGATGTTGTTATTGTTTAGCAAAAATCCACAAGTCAACACGCCGGTATTTTGAGTCAAATATGAGTATTGGGCTTGTTGAAGAGATTATACTACAGATGGCCAGATATTGCAGCGGTCGTGTGTCTATCATATGGACCGGGGGGGAAGTTCTTCTTGCCGGAATCGATTTCTTTAAAAAAGTAATAGGCATACAAAAAAATATTACTACTAAAAATAAACATATTGAAATAGTGAATAAGATTCAGACAAATGCAGTTATGCTTAACCAGCGCTGGATAGATTTTTTGAAACAAAATGATTTTAGGGTTAGTCTTAGTTTAGACGGGTCGGAGCGAGATCATAATCGCAGCCGGACATACCGTAATTTTTCGGGGACTTATAAAGATGTAATTAGAGGGATTAGGATGTTGAGGCAGGCAAATATGGATTTTGGGACGATTGCAACGATAATACCGGCGCATTCAAGGGATCCGGCAGCATTCATAAAAACATTTCTCGATCTTGGCATTACACGTTTGCTTATCCATCAATCTTTCGATGAGGCAATGCTATTATCACCGGAAGACTTCGCTGATTTTATGATTGCTCTTTTCGATGCATGGTTATTAAGCGGAGAAAAAATACGTATAGTCAATTTTGAGGATATATTTTACTCTTTAATGGGAGCAAAGGCAACCGTCTGTTCTCATAACGGTAATTGCGGAAAGTTCCCTTGCATTGAACCAAATGGCGATGTATGGATTTGTGACCTTCCTTTTACCTCCGAAGATTATTGTTTTGGGAATATTTCTGATTATAGTTTGGCGGAGTTATTCTCAAGTGATAAATGCCAGCGTTTTTTTGAGATTAAGTCAGAGGCCTATCGAAAATGCCTGTTATCCTGTAAGTGGTTTTATGTTTGCCTCGGTGATTGTTTGTATAACTATGCCATAAGGAATAATGGTATTGTTGGTCCAAAAAGCTATTATTGTAAAGGTCTATCAAAAATTTTTTATCATATCATTTCTAAATTTGACCGTATCATAACTTTACGCGCTGGTTCATAGATGTACCACAAAGGCTTTATAATTGAAATCGGAGGGGTGCGTGTTAAGTTAGAGTATGTATTTTCCCGGAACTTTATTAAAAAATACGAAGGTTTCATCGGTGAGGATAAATCCGTTCACGCAGTTCTTAGATGCAGAGAAGTACCCTTTGACGCAAGAGGATTTTTTAACTGGTTGGTTTATAACAACAGTCGTTTTGGCAGCTCTCAACATAAATATTTTATTTACGGTATTCCGAGAGAAAAGCGTTTTAGGACATTAGAATTAAGCTCTTTTTTCTCTGACCGGAATTTTCACGGCTATCTGCACAAAAATAACTTTGCGGTATTTGATAGAGGCATCCTTTTTTGGACGCCTTCACTTAGGGTCTTTAGATTGTTTTTTTTAAAGAGCGACAATTCTTCAGTTAAAGAGAATACAGTAGATACAATCATAAAATTTATTTATACAAAATTGTTTTGGCATAATAAAGGGTTATTTTTTCATTCTTCGGGGATTATCAATTATGATAAGGCATTTTTATTTCTTGGTTCTTGTGGCGCAGGTAAGACTACCATTGCAAGACAATCAGGAAATTTTTTGCTACTTTCCGATGAGGTGGTTGGCATTAGGCAATGCGGTAAGAAATTTTACGGATTTTCTACTCCCTGGGGACAGCAGGCAAGAGCGGAAAGAACAAACGCTTTTACGGCTATAGTAGATTCTATATTCTTCCTTTCTAAAGATAAAAAGCTGTGGTTTGAAGGTGTTTCTCCGTCTCGGGCCATTACAAGAGTATTAGCAGGTAATTCTCATATTATATTTTTTTTGAAGTGTGCGGCAAAAGGCGAAATACGGTCCCTAATGGATTTTCTGTGTGATTTGACAATGTGTATTCCTACCTGGAATATGCATTTCCCAAGAAATGCTAACTTTTGGCCGTATCTGCCGGAAAAGAAAGGAGGAAAAAATGAAGGGGAAGGTGAGAATTCCGGAAAGAAGGAATGGCAATACAAACACAAAGCTAAAGAAGAAATTATATGTTTCTCCCAAAATTCATGACTTTGAGAAAATGAAAGCTGATGGATGGAATGCTTGGTACCAGTATGTAGCGTCATGAATAAGTATAAGTTGATGATAAAATACCCGGAATGAGCGCTATTAAAAAAAGATTTTTTAAAAAATGGGGTATTTATGGCAAAAAAAACCAGATTTTTTCTGATTAATACGGATATAGTTTATAAAAATATTGAAGATGAGCGGGTGTTATTTAATTCTGAAACAGGTCAGGTAACCGTGGTAAATGAAACAGGGAGGTTTATATTGGATCAATGTAATGGAAAATTATCCAGCGACCAGATAATTGAAAAAGTGATAGATTGTTATGGTGATGTTCCTGTTGCCACTATCAAGAAGGAAGTGGGTGATTTTTTATCCGGAATACTGAAAAGAAAAATTGTCCGTAGAGTTACAGCATAATATATGCCGGAAAACATTGTTTCGCTAAACCGTAAAGTAAAGATGGGTTTAATTAAACAGGCCTTGGGAAAAAAGGAGACAATTGCTTTGGTTATGCAGGGCAAAAGCATGGAGCCATTTTTAAGAGAAGGCGATTATCTGTTTATCTCTAAGTGCCGCCTGCAAGATTATGAATTCGCTGATATAATTGCATTTGAGACCAACGCAACTAATATGGGGCTTATCGTTCATCGGATACTGAACAAAAGAGAAGATTATTTTTTTACGAAGGGAGACGCGTCATTGAGGCGCGATCCTCCGGTAGCTTTTTCTAAAGTGTTGGGGAAACTCATTACGGTAAATCGAAATGATAAAACACTTGGTGTCGAAAAGAGTAAAAATTATATAATGCTTTTGGGGTCGTATTTAAGGGTATTTTGGTTCTATAGGCAATTAAACCTATTTGGACGTCTTAGGCGATGAAGGGGGAATATGCAATTACCCCAATTAGAGACATTTACGAAACGGCAGCGGGATAATTATCTACTCAACTTGTGGGAAATGCAAAAACAAAGACAGGTTCTCAGTTCCCTTCCTATTTCTATACAGCTACCGTTTGAAACTGCATGTAACGCAAACTGTATTTTTTGCGCCCAAAGAATTAAGCATGAATCTCCTGTCGCCGATAAATTTGATTTGCGCCATTATCTGATTTACAGGAAGCCACTTCACAGTGCATTAACTATAGGCTTTGGAATGGTCGGAGAGCCGTTTATGTATCCGGCCTTTACCAACGTTTTACGTTTTATGCAGGATAATTTTAGGGCTGCAAAGATTTCTTTTTCGACAAACGGTATTCTCTTAAATAAGAAAATAGCAAGCATGCTCGGCGCGGCTAAAAAATTGCACCTTAATATTTCCGTTAATGCGGCGGATCACTTGACATATCTAAAGGTAATGGGAGTTGATGCATTCAGCAAGGTTATCGCAAATATTCGACTCGTGGCTGATGTCCAGCGAAAAAATAAAGGGCTCACCCTTAGCCTTTCTTATGTGCTTATGAAGCAGAATATTGCGGGAGTGCCGGATTTTATCAATTTGGCAGCGGCCTTTAACATTAAAGAAGTTGACCTTTTTCCTTTGATCATAACGGATTCAAATTTAAATAAATGTTCCCTCAAAGAAGATGCCTTAGGTAAGACCTTGAAGATATTACGGCGTGCTGCGAGAATTGCCAGGCATAATAATATCAAATTATCATGCCTGCGGTTGGACAAGGGAACTCATAGCTGGAATATGTTCAATAAGCGTCTTACCTGTCATTTCCCCTGGCAGGATTTTAAGATAAGAAAAAATGGTAACATATATATATGTTGTTATTCAACAATTCCTGCCGGGAATATATTTAAACAAGATATGAATGAGATTTGGAATGGCAAGGTATACCGCGCTTACCGTATGACGGTCAACACCCGTAGGCTTTTGTCAAATTGCGCAGCTTGCCCGATGAAAAACCTTAACGCGTTTTCATTTAGAAATATTGATTCCGCGAATTTAAAATGATATTTTGCTACTACGTTTCGATTAAGAAATGAGAGTTATTTTTCTTTGTTTTCAGTCAATTCCAAATGTCATAGGCGTAAAATACCTACACGCCTACATCCGTTCAAAAGGTTACGATAGCTCTATTTTGGTAATTCCAAGCAGTAAGGCCACGGTAAGGGCGGCGTTGGATTTTGTAGTCAAAAATAATCCCGATGTGCTGTGTTTCAGCATAATGGAGGTGAATTTCAATATAGCACATTATTTCTCTTGTTATTTAAGGCCTTTGCTGCCGCATTGCACTTTTATTTTCGGAGGTGTCTATGCTACTATTTCGCCGGAGGAATGCCTTGAAGTTTGCGATATCGCCGTCAGAGGCGAGGGGGAACAGACATTACATGAATTACTGAAAATTTTAGAACGTAAAAAGTTTTCTGATATTGAGGCGGTGCCGAATGTCGTATTCAAAAAAGACGGCCGTTGCGTCTATAATCCTTTAATGCCTCCGTTAAAAGATATCGATATCTTGCCTTATCCAAGGCATATGCCGGAAGAGACGTATATGGCGCACGGCAATACCATTTTAAATATAAGGGATAAAAGAAGCCATAAACTTTATAATTGTCATTTTATTGACATTTTGACGTCGCGCGGATGCCCTTTTTCATGTAGGTACTGCTTTAATCAATTCCTTAATTCTTTATACGGCAGTGCTTATCTTCGCTTTAGGGCCGTAGATTCGGTGATAGATGAGATAAAAACAGAGGTTCGTGATTTCGACAAAATAAGGCATATTGTTTTTATAGATGACTGTTTTACGATGCATTCAATGGAGTGGATGGAGAACTTTTCCCGGCGTTATGCTAAAGAAATAAAAATCCCCTTTTTTATTAAAACGCCGCCTGCGTTTGTCAACGAAAAAAGGCTGCGTTTATTAAAGGATGCCGGTCTGGCTTGGGTTTCAATGGGGTTGGAATCTGGCAGCCAAAGGATTAACAAGGAGGTGTATGGTCGAGATGTGCCTGAGAGCATATTCCTGTCGGCCGTGAATACGGTCTCGGCAATGAATATTTCCTTGTCGTGTAATATAATAGTGGATAATCCTTATGAAACGGAGGATGATATAAATAAGACATTTGATATGCTTTTAAAAATTCCGCGTCCTTATGTACTCAAGTTTAACAGCCTGATTTTCTTTAGAGGGACAGAAATAAGACGCATGGCGTTAAAAGACAAAATATCGCTGGAATATTTAGAGAGAAGACCCGGGGCCATAAATATCGAAACTTCGATTACCAATATTTTTTATCAGATGTGCGCAGTTTTTTCCCCATGGGTGCTTCGTCCTTTCTTTCGAAGGCGGCATAAACTTATCGGGAAAATCTTTGGATTGTTTTTTACGCTGTTATTTATGATATACCTTCCTTTCGCCTATGTATGGCTTTATTTTAAATCGACTCGGTTTAATCTTAAAAATAGTTTGGAAGTAATTATCGACAATACCTATTATTGGCTGAGGATGTTGTTTTCCCAAATAATATTCATTAGTCCGTTATATGACAAGCGCCGAATTAAAAAAAAGAGAGGGATGGTTACCGAGGGTTTTGATCTTATTCTTGAGGAGAAAAAGCGGATGTAAAATGGTTTCAATTTTTTCGTAGCTGGAGATATCTAACGCAATAAAAATGTATTGATGATTTTTTGCGCCAGTTTGAAGGGAATATATAAAGAGCGCAATTTGTAACGTCGGCGGGTAGATTCAGAGTATAGTGGTAGGCTATAGAATTTGGCAAATTGTTCCTCCGGTATGTTAAGGATGTAGTAAAGTGGATAGAAGATATTATCGTATATGAGAATATGACAAATCACATATAGATACGTTATGTTAAAATC
>Ga0315280_10010538_pt1 | contig 11566 bp, 9 predicted proteins | sample YL17G06_40_MG_FD_203697 | JGI IMG/M metagenome (GOLD analysis project Ga0315280, IMG submission 203697) | Sediment microbial communities from Yellowstone Lake, YNP, Wyoming, USA - YL17G06_40 | ecosystem: Environmental > Aquatic > Freshwater > Lake > Sediment | place: USA: Wyoming | collected... | reverse complement strand
GGCCGGTTTGCCTGGTTTGGCCGGCCTGGGCGGGCGCACGTCGGCGTGCAGCGACACGGGTTTTTCGTCCAGGCAAAGGACCGGTTGGGCCGCATCGTAGGGCTTCTCATAGACGGCCAGTACGTCCTCCATTCTCTCGATGTAGTTCCGGTCCAGTTCCGCCACGCACCACATTTTTTTCCCGCCACGGCTTCAAGTCGTGGTTTTGCAACAGCACCCGGATGGTCTCTCGGCCCGCGCGAGGAACCAACTTGCGCTTGACGGCCTCCTCGGCCACCAGGCGCACGGTCCAACGCGCACGCCCTTCCGGCGGTTTGCCGCAGACCATGGCGACCACGCGCTGCTTCTGGGAATCGTTCAGAAGCGGCTTGGCGCCGGGCCGCTGCTTGTCATACAGGGCGCGGTCCAGGCCACCACGGTTGTAACGGTGCGCGATCTGGCGGACGGCCTTCGGGGTGAGGGGCAGCGCTTGCGCGACTCGGGGCGCGGCGGCTCCCCGAGCGAGTTGCCGGAGAGCCAGGGCGCGCAGGACGACGCGCACCTGCTGAACGCCAGCTCGCAGGAACTGCTCGAGGCGGGAGCGGTCCTTGGACTTGACTTTGATGGAGATTGGGCATCGCGCCATACCCAATGATACCTCCAAACATTTGCTTATGCAACTATTTTATAGAACCTTTTCAGGCGGTCTGAGACCTAGGGAGCTTTCCAAATCACTTTTCCGTCCTTGCCGAACAGCACCAGTGAGGATTCAGGGCGCATCCTGACCTCTGCGGTCTCGATGATCTCAAGACTGGTGGCCCCCAGCACAACTCGGGGCTTAAAATTCTTGTCGACTAACTCCAGGTACGGGCTCCCCTCCATCGTGAAGGACAGGTGCGCTCCTGCCTTCGCCTTCGCGTCCGTCAAAGAGAGTCCTGGGATTCCATCGGGCATCAGGTACAGCCCTCCGCGCCCCTCCCCCACCGCGTCCCGCAACTCCAAGCTGGGAGTGCCGTCCGACTCTAGTTTCAGTAGTGCTCGCTCCTTGAACGCCGCGTCCCAGAGGCTAAGAACGGGCGTGTTGTTCGGCATCACTGCCAGGCTTACTCGCATCTTGAGGTTCGCGTCCACCAGGTCGAGGAAGGGGTCCCCACCGTTCGTCAAGCTCAGGCTTATGCGCATCTTCCCCGCAGCGTCATACAAGTGAAGCATTGGGCTGCGGTCCTCCATCAAGCCCATGCTTAGCCGGGGCTTCCCCTTCTCGTCCACGACATCAAAACCTCTGGCCCTCACTACGTCAGGGACCGCGGGCTGCTTGACTTGCGGTGTCGAAACTCTAGCCTGCCACACCCGCCCGCCGATCAGCACCACAAACCCAAACACCAGCCCGCACGCCGCGCCCTGCACGGCAGCCTTCGCCCACGGTTTCATGGTCCTTCACCTCCCGTTGGTTCCGATGCTGCTGATGTTACCTTTTATTTGCCCTGGCTGCTGGTCCCGCCGTTTTTGCGGACGCTGGCCTGGGACAACCTGATGGGGAAGCGGCAAGCTGGCCTCTTGGCACAAAATGGCACAACCCAGGCCGCAGGAACTCCGCTAACACAATGAAGAGTAACGGGATTGGCTGGTCGGGCCGCCGAGATTTGAACTCGGGACCTCTTGCACCCCAAGCAAGCGCGCTAGCCAGGCTGCGCCACGGCCCGAAACTCCTCTATTCTAGCGCATTCCGGGGCGGCGGGAGGGGTCAGGCGCTGAGGATGCGCTCGTTGGCCTTGTCCCAGCGCATGTACTTCTGTTTGCGGAAGGACAGCACTCCCATCTCGCAGGCCACCACGCCGTAGTAGCCCAGCAGGCAGTCGCAGCGGAGCGGCTCGTTGGCGCGGATGGCGCGGATCAGGTTGCGGTGGTGCAGGGAGGTGTCCTCGCCCCCGGTCTTCTGGTGGACGATCTCCTGGGCCTCCTTGGAACGTCCCTGGGGCCGGATGACGAAGCCGGTGCGTGTGAACTGCAAGGTGGCTTTGTGGCCGCGCAGGACGTGGTCCACGGCTGTGTCATTGGCCATCGAGGAGATCAGCAGCACGGTGGGACCGCCGGGGTAATCCAGCATGATATTGAAAGTGTCTGGGATCTCCGCGGCGGTGTGCTTGAATTCCCACTTGCCGCCGCAGCCTACGCCGCGCTCGGGAAAGGTGAGGTCCAGCGCCTTGATGATGCGGGTGACGCGGTGGATAAACAGGTCCGAAGCGATGCCGCTGGAGTAGTCCCAGTAGCGCCGCCAATACAGAAAGCGGTCCGGGTCGAAGGGGCGGCGGGGCGCCTTGCCCAGCCAGGCGTTCCAATCCAGGTTGACGCCCGGCTTCAGGTCGGGGTCCGGCGGGCCGGCCCAGAAGTCTCCCTGGTAATTGCGGGAGTAATCAATCTGCGCGATGACCACCTGGCCGAGGGTCCCGGCCTTGACGTACTTGCTGGCGGCCTCGTAAGAGTCGTCCGACATGCCCTGCACGCCCACCTGCATCTTGACGCCGGCCTGCTTGATCTTGGCCACCACTTTCTTGGCCTGCTCGGCGGTCTGGGTCATGGGTTTTTCGCAGTAGATGTGCTTTCCGGCGCTGGCAGCGTCCATGGTCATCTGGAAGTGCCAGTGCTCTGGGGTGGCGATGAGGACATAATCGATGTTTTTGTCATCCAGCAGCCGCCGGTAGTCTTTGTAAGGCTTGGCGCCGGTGAGCTGGACCGCCTGCTGAAGCCGCTTGTCGTACAGATCACAGACGGCCACCAGATCCAGGTTGTCCGGCTCTCTCATTTTCAGCAGCCCCCGCATGTGCCCGGTGGCCATGCCGCCGCAGCCGATGACGCCGATGCGCAGACGCTCGGCAGCTCCGGCCACCTGGGCGTAACTGCGCGCCGTGGCCAGCGGGGCCGCGGCGGCGCTGGATAGAAAAGTTCTTCGGGAGACGGGATCCATATGCCAACCATTATAGGACCAACGGGTGAGTGATGGACCGGCCGTACTGCTGTCTTTGGTTAACACGAATTTTTCATCGAGAAAGACTTGTAAACAGAGAGTAAGGGGCCCTATAATACTTAAGCGTCCCATGTTTCGCTCGACGGCCGCCTGACAGACGGCTTGGCGTCTCCGCTGGATCCCGCAGAGGGTTTGCAACCGGAGGGCGCAGGAGTCTTCGCGGTTTGTTCAGGCGGGCGAAGCGTTGGCTGAGCGGTCAATGTCGATGGCATTGGACCGAGGAGGGCCATGTACCCGCTCACAGCCGGAGTAGTGATCGCGAATCGGGATCTGTCGCGGGAGATCCAGGCGTGTCTGCGCGAGGTGCGGGTGCGGGTGGTGCTGGAACAACCCGCCATCACGCGCTGGGCTGAGTTCCAGCTCCAGATGGAGCGCTCGCGTCCCGACGTGCTGATTTTCGATCTCAGCCAGCCACGCCTCCTGGAAGAGGCCATCCGGAAAATTCGAGCGCTCTCTTCGGCCCCGGTGATTGCGGTGCATGATGCGGTGGATGCCGAGACCATTCTGGGGGCGCTGCGGGCGGGCGCCAGGGAATACGTTTATCCCCCCTATCTGCCCAGCCTCCAGAAGGCTCTGGAGCGGATCTCGCTGGATCAGACCAAGCAGCACGCTGCCAAGGGTCTGCACGGACGGGTCTTGGGTTTCCTGTCCGCCAAGGGAGGCTGCGGGGCCACCACCATTGCCTGCCACCTGGCCTGGGAACTCCAGCGGGTCACGCAGCAGGAAATTCTGCTCGCCGATCTGGCCATGTCGGCGGGGGCGGTCGGGTTCCTGACCGACTCGAAAACGCAATACTCCATTCTGGACGCCGTGCGCAACATCCACCGGCTGGATTTGAGCTACTGGAAGGCGCTGGTTTCCAACGGGACTCCCCGCCTGGAGGTGATCACGGCCCCGACCGAACCCGTGGTGGACGAGGCTTTGGATCCGGAGCCGTTCCGCGATGTTCTCCGGTTTGTCCGCTCCAACTACGACTGGGTGATCGCGGACCTGGGACGCGGTCTGAACTTTTTCTCCCTGGGCCTGCTGGAAGAGATGGACGAGATCTTCCTGGTGACCCATTTGGAAGTGCCGGCCCTCTACCAGACCAAGAACGTGGTCCAGCAAATCCGGGACATGGGCTTCCTGGAGGACCGGCTGCACGTGATCGTGAACCGGTCGCCCAAGCAATCCGAGTTCACCTCCGAGGAGGTCGAGCGGCTGCTGGGTGTGCCCATCCACACCAAGCTGCCCAACGCCTACCCGGAGCTCTATCAGGCTTTCGCGCAAGGCCGCCTGCTGTCGCCGGACACCCAACTGGGCAAGCACTTCACCCAACTGGCCATGAGCCTGGCAGGCGTTCAGGGGGCCAAGAACGGACGCGGCTACTCCTTGTTCGGGCTCAAGAAGGCTGTACCCGGCTGGGAAGGCGTGTAGCCCGGATTTCCCACCAACAACCAACTGCGGCGCGCGACAGGGCCGGATCTGCTCGGTTGCGCTCGGCCGGTGGCCTCGACCCGTTAGCGGATCTCCGGGCGCCGACCTTCGCGCGCCTTGGATCTCGGGCCCTCTCATCGCGCCTCGCTACGGCCGTGGTGAGAGATCCGAGCTAAGTACTGCGTTTCACAAATCCGGCAATGTATGGCTCAGGCAAAGCCGTGGGGTGGGCTTTCCAGCCTGCCAGCCGGCAGTCGTGCCGGCTTCCCTGGCCTGGAGCCCGGAGAAGCCGAGTGGACACTCGGCTCGCAGGCAGGACTGCCCACCCCACACTCGGCCCAGAATACGTGAGTGGATTTATGAAACGCAGCCCTAAGCCTTCACCAGCTTGCCCGCGTTGGCCTGGATTTTGCGGATGGCCTCGGCGATCTGGTCCATGTCCCGGCGCGGGCCCAGCAGCATGTTCTGCGTGAACCAGACTGCTTCATCGCACAGCCGGTCGTTGACCGGGCAGTGGTTCTGCTCCTCCCAGCGCGCCAGCCGCGCGGGCGAGAACAGGGCGCGGTAGCCCGGCGACTGCAAGACGCGCTTCAGGAACGGCTCTTTGTTGAGCGGAGAGTAGCCGCCCGAGGCCGGAATGCCTTCGGCCTTCAGGGCCTTCAGGAAGAGGGCCCGCGAGGCCCCCGCGAAGTGCTCCTTGAGGTAGCGGAACATGTACAAGTGATAGGCGTTGCGGGTACACCCGTCGTACATGCGCGCGGGCGGCATTCCGGGAATCTCCTTCAGCATCCCGGTCAGGTAGCGCGCATTCTCCTCCCTGGTCTTCGCCTGATCCTCCAGCCGGGTCATCTGGGCCATCAGCAGGGTGGCCTGGAACTCGGTCATCCGCAGATTAGCCCCGCTGGCGTGGTAGGAGAAGTCATAGCTCGAGATCTTCCGCCCGCGCCCGTTGTTGTGAAAGGCGTAGCACTTCTCGATCACGTCCGGGTCGTTGGACAGGATGGCCCCGCCCTCCCCGGAGTTGAGATTCTTCGAATTCTGAAAACTGAAGCAGCCGGTCTGTGCCAGCGTCCCCAGCTTGCGCCCCCGCCACTCGCCCAGGTGCGCCTGGCAGGCATCCTCGATCACCGGGATCTTGTGCTTGCGGGCGATGGGCAAAATGGCATCCAGGTCCGCGGCCGAACCGCCCAGGTGGACCGGGATGATGGCCGCGGTCTTCCCCGTGATGGCGGCCTCGATCTTGCCCGCATCCATCTGGCTGGTCTCGAGGTCGCTGTCTACAAACACCGGCAGGGCGAACTGGAGCAGCACCACGTTGATGGTGGCCACAAAGGTGTAGGGCGGCACCAGCACCTCGGCGCCCGGCTGCACTCCCAGGGCGTTCAGGGAGGTGAACAGGGCGCTGGTGCCGTTGGCGGTGGCGAGGCAGTGCTGGGCCCCGGTGAGTTTGGCATAGGCCTCCTCGAAACGGTCCACCTGCTTGCCGTAACCCCGGAACCACTTCCCGCTGCGCAGCACTTCCAGCAGGTTGTGCTCCTCGAGTTTGTCGATCTTGGGCCAACTCGGGAACGGCTCGCTGCGAACCGGCTTCCCGCCGTGCATGGCCAGGGTCTGATTGGCGGCCGCGCCTGCGGCCAAACCGAGACTGGCGCTGCAAGAGGAGGCAACGCCCAGAAAATGACGGCGACTGACTGGGTTTTCCATACTAAAGAAATCATACTCCCATCAGCGACAATAGGAAATAGACCCTATGGCCGATTTCGCTGCCCTCCGCCGCTTGCAGCAGGAAGTCATTGCCTGCCAGCGCTGCCCGCGCCTGCGGGCCCACTGCGCCAGTATTGCGGCCACCCGCCGCCGGGCCTACCGGGATTGGGAATACTGGGGCCGGCCCGTGCCCTCCTTCGGGGACCCGCAGGCCCGGCTGCTGATCATCGGCCTGGCCCCCGCGGCCCACGGGGCCAACCGCACCGGCCGCATCTTCACCGGCGACCGCTCCGGCGATTTCCTCTATCGCGCCCTCCACGCGACCGGGTTTGCCTCCCAGTCCGCCAGCCGCTCCCGCGATGACGGGCTGAGGCTGGCGGACGCCTATATCACCGCTGCGGTGCGCTGCGCGCCCCCCGGCAACAAGCCCGCTTCCCAGGAAATCGCCGCCTGCCGCCAGTACCTGGAACGCGAACTGGGCCTGCTGCGGCGATTGCGCGTGGTGGTGGCGCTGGGCCGGCTGGCCTTCGATGTCTACCTCTCGATCCTGCGCGATGCCGGCGTGATCGCCACCCGTTCGGCTTTCTGTTTCGCGCACAACCGCATCCACGGGACCGGAGCCGGGCAGCCTGCCCTCATCAGCTCCTATCACCCCAGCCAGCAAAACACCTCCACCGGGCGGCTCACTGAGAACATGCTGCGGGAGGTCTTCGTGCAGGCCCAGTACCTGCTGAAAGGCTCGCTGTGATCGACTCGAAACACGCCAGAGCGGTGGTGATTTCCCGGCGCGACGTCAGCTCCGATCTTTGGATCGTGCACATCCGCCCGGAGCAGCAGGTCACTTTCCTCCCCGGCCAGTACCTCACCATCGGGCTGCCCGGCGGCGCGCGGCTGGTCGAGCGGCCCTATTCGGTGGCCTCTTCCCCCGCTGAGCCGGACCTCGAGTTTTTCCTGGAACTGGTTCCCGGCGGCCAACTCACCCCGCAGCTCTACAACGTCCCGGTGGGCGGCGAGGTCCTGATCCGGCCGACCGCCAAGGGCCGCTTCCTGTTCGACCATTCCAGCGGCCACCGGAATCATTTCCTGGTCGCCACGGTCACCGGGGTAGCCCCCTTTCTGAGCATGCTGCGCGAGATGGCTTCCCGGGTTACGGTCCCCTACCGGGTGGCTCTGCTGGACGCCGCCAGTGTCTCCCGGGAACTGGCCTATCTTGAAGAACTGACTGCGCTGGCTGGCCGGAGCCCGTGGCTGGACTACATCCCCACCATCAGCCGCCCGTGGCTGGAGGCGGCCTGGCGGGGAGAAGTGGGCCGGGCCGATGACCTTGCCCGTAAGTACCTGGATTCGCTGGGCTTCACCCCCGCCGAGACCACCGCCTACGCCTGCGGCAATCCCAACATGGTCGAAAATGTCAAGGGCATCTTCCAGCGCGCCGGCTTCCCCAAGGATTCCATCAAGCACGAGGTTTTCTGGCTGGCAGAAAAGGGCGACTGAGGTAGGACATGCTTTAGTTTGTAAAAGAGAGTACAATAGTCTAGTCGCCCCATAAGGCGCCGTTCCATGTGGTCCGTCTCCATGCCGCTTCTGTTCTGGCTGGCTCTCTCCCCGATCGAGCAGTTCCGCCGCAGCCTGTTTGACGAGACCTTCGCCGGCATCCATCAACTGAGCTGGTTCGATTGGTCCCTGCTGATCCCGTATTTCATTCTGCTGGGCATTCTCTCGATCTACGGGATGCACCGCTACGAGATCATCCGCACCTACTTCAAGCACCGCAAGAAGCTCCCCAAGGAGCCCCCGGCGCGGTTCCCTCAACTGCCCCCGGTCACCATCCAGCTTCCGCTGTACAACGAGCGCTTCGTGGTCGAGCGGCTGCTGGAGGAGGTCAGTAAGATGGACTATCCCCGCGAGCTGCTCCAGATCCAGGTGCTCGACGATTCCACCGACGAAACCCGCGTGGTTGCCGAGCGCCTGGCGGCCGAATATCGCGCTCAGGGCCTTTCCATCGAATACCTCCACCGCCCCAACCGCGAGGGCTTCAAAGCCGGCGCCCTCCAGGAAGGTCTTAAAAGCGCTACCGGCGAGCTGATCGCCATCTTCGATGCCGATTTCATTCCTCCGGCTGATTTTCTCCAGCGCACGGTACACTTCTTCACCGATCCCAAAGTGGGAGTGGTCCAGACCCGCTGGAGCCATGTCAATCGGGATTTCAATCTGCTGACCGAGGTCCAGGCCATGCTCCTGGACGGTCACTTTATCCTCGAGCACGGGGCCCGTTCGGGCCGCGGCCTGTTCTTCAACTTCAACGGCACCGCCGGCATCCTGCGCCGCAGCATGATCGAGGACGCCGGCGGCTGGGAGCACGACACCCTCACCGAGGACTGCGACCTGAGCTACCGCGCCCAACTCAAAGGCTGGAAGTTCGTCTATCTGCCGGGCGTGGATTGCCCCTCCGAGCTGCCCATCGAGATGTACAGCTTCCAGATGCAGCAGTCCCGCTGGGCCAAGGGCCTGACCCAGGTCGCCAAAAAGCTCCTGCCCGCGGTCCTGCGGTCGAAGGCGCCCGTGCGCGTCAAGCTGGAAGCCTTCATGCAACTGACGCCCAACATCAGCTATCCGCTCATGATGCTGGTTTCCGCCTTGCTGCTGCCGGTGATGATCGTCCGCTTCTACATGGGCATGTTCCAGATGGTCTTCCTGGATCTGCCCCTGATCGTGGCTTCCTTCTGGTCCCTTTCCGCCTTCTATGTGCTGGCCGAAAGGGAACTCTATCCCCAGAGTTGGAAGCGTTCGGTGTTCCTGCTGCCCGCCCTGCTGGCGGTGGGCGTGGGCCTGACGGTCATCAACACGCGGGGGGTGATGGAGGCTCTGTTCGGAATCCAGAATGGTTGGGAGCGCACCCCCAAGTACGCCCTCCAGAAGCGAGACGCCGGGCTGGCCAACGTGAGCTCTGGCCGCCGCAGCGGATGGCTGCCCTTCATCGAGATCGGGATCGGCGCTTACTTCCTGGCCATGGTGGCCTTTGCCATCGACACCTACAACTTCTTCTCGCTGCCCTTCCTGCTCCTGTTCGTGGCCGGCTACTTCTGGGCCGGCTTCGCCACCCTGCACCAGGAATTCCGCGACCGCTTGCGCACCGCGCGCGCCCGCCGCCTGGCCCTCCAAACCGCCCGGTAGTTCGGCCTGAGGGAATCGCTGCTCAAGCCGCGCTGGCACAAAAAGAGCGGCGCCCCACGGGGCGGAGCGGCGCTTCGGAAAAAGAACCGACTGCGGAGACTCGTTACTGGCGCTTGGCTTCGAAGGGCCGAGGCTCGCCGCCTTCGCGGGTACTCGTTCCCTTGAGAGTGGCGCCTGCCACCGTCCCTTCATAGACCATCTTGAACTCACCGTTGGGCGTGGACATCACCGTGGTGAAGGAGAATTTGTCGCCCTCGATCTTGCCTTCCTTGATCTCGGTGGTGCGGGGCTCCATATCACCGAAGGCCATGCTGACGCTGCCGGTCAGTCTGCTGCCCTGAGCCTTCAGGTCGAAGGTCTGGGTGATGGTGAACGACTCACCGCCGCGTTCCATTTTGCGTACGGAGACCCACTTGCCGTCGATCGAGGCGGCCAGGGCCGTGGCCCCCAGCAAGAAGAAACACACAACCATGATCGTGAGAACTCTCATTGGCTAGCTCCTATCCGCCGGGATTCCCGTGCCGGGTCCCGGTCATTTGGCAGTATATACCAGACCGGCTCTTCCCGCCGCGGCCATTTTCAGCCCGGCAGTTGAGGCGCAGCTTCATGGGCGACTGTCCCGAATTGCCCCGTGCGACTCGGGCCTCAATGTGCCGCGTAATGCCTCAGAAGCTGTGAAAAAATCGGAACACAGGCAGAAATGCCTGTGCCACCTGCCCGCAAGTCCTGTGCTTCCAGTGTGGCACAGACATTCCTGTCTGTGTTTTCCTTGCCCGCGCCGATTTTTTCACAGCTTCTCAGTCTCCGGGGGGCCCGGGTGGGATAAGCTTCAGCTTGTCTCGCGCTGTAGTCGAAAATGGGCCAGACAAGCTAAAGCTTATCCCACAAGGGGTCCAATACCTCCCGGAGACTGAGGCATTACTGTGCCGCTGAAAAAGCCGCCGGCCTCGATCACCGGATGCTGCTACAATGCTCCCGATTGACATGCGACAGCTTACTCGCTACCAGATCGTGGTGCTCATCGTGGCGTGGCTGGGATGGGTTTTCGACTCCATGGACGCCACCATCTACAACCTGGTGCTCAACCCTGCTCTCAAGGAACTGCTGGGACCAGCGAATTCTGCGGAGAACATCGGCTGGTACGGGGGCATCATTCTGGCGGTTTTTCTGGTGGGCTGGGCGCTGGGCGGCGTGCTGTTCGGGATCTGCGCGGACCGCTTCGGCCGGGCCCGCACCCTGGTGGTGACCATCCTCATCTACGCCGTCTGCACCGGCCTGGCCGGGCTCGCGCACACCTGGTGGCAACTGGCAGCTTACCGGTTCCTGACCGCGCTGGGCATTGGCGGGGAGTGGGCGGCAGGCGCGACGCTGGTGGCCGAGGTCTGGCCCGAGTCCTTGCGCGTGAAGGGCGCGGGAATCTTGCAGTCCGCCTGGGGCGCCGGCTATTTCATAGCTGCCGGTCTCCAGTTCCTGCTTGCCGACCATGGCTGGCGGGTACTGTTCTTCGCAGGCGTTGCGCCGGCCATCGTGGCGCTGATCGCGCGGGCCAAAGTAAAGGAGCCCGAGAAGTGGCAACAGGCTCGCCAGACGGGAGTGCCCAGCAGAAGGCTGGCGGAGCTGTTCGCCCCCGCGCACCGCCGCGATACGCTGGTAGGCGCAGGGCTGGCCTTCGTGGCTGTTTTCGGCTTGTGGGGCGCGACCAACTGGACGCCATCGCTGATCCGCGAGCTGCTGGCTGGGCGCGACCTGGCCGCCGGGGAGATGAACCGGATGGTCAGCTACGGTGTCATGAGCCTGAATGGGGGCGCAATCCTGGGCTACCTTCTGTTTCCGCCGCTGGCGGAGTATCTGGGAAGGCGCGGCGCTTTTCTGGTGATGCTCCTGGGCTCCGCGGCCTCCCTGCCGGCCACGTTTTACCTGCCCCATTCCTACCTGGCGGTGCTGGCCATCCTGCCCGCTCTGGGTTTTTTCACCAACGGCCTGTTCAGCGGATTTCCGGTGTACCTGCCGGAGCTGTATCCGACCCGCATACGCGCCACCGGCGCCGGCTTCTGCTTTAACGCCGGCCGCATCCTGGCCGCCTCAGGCCCGTTCGTGACCGGCTACCTGGTCGCGCGGTGGGGATCGTTCGCACGCGCCGCCAGTTCCGTCGCCGTGATCTACCTTTTCGGGATGCTCCTCCTGCTGGCGGCGCGCGAAACCAAGGGCCAGGCACTCAGCGCTTAGCGCTGCGTTTCACAAATCCACTCACGTATCTGAGCGTGCTGT
>Ga0315280_10010537_pt1 | contig 11566 bp, 7 predicted proteins | sample YL17G06_40_MG_FD_203697 | JGI IMG/M metagenome (GOLD analysis project Ga0315280, IMG submission 203697) | Sediment microbial communities from Yellowstone Lake, YNP, Wyoming, USA - YL17G06_40 | ecosystem: Environmental > Aquatic > Freshwater > Lake > Sediment | place: USA: Wyoming | collected... | reverse complement strand
CCCGCCCCATCCGAACCGCGCGACCCGCGTTCCGGTGACCGTAACCGTCGATGGAGCGGACCCCGTTACGCTCTTCGTGAACCAGCGCGGCGCGGCCGACGGGAGCGACACCAACAACGGCTACGCGTCGCTCGGCATCTACGACCTCCCGGCCGGCGCGAAGCTGTCGGTCACGATCACGAACGCGGGCACGGACGGCTATGTGGTCGCCGACGGGCTGCAGGTGCTGAGGGCGGATCGGTAGGATCCGGCAGCGGGGTGAGGTGCAAGGGTAAGCCCTGCGCTTGGAGGGACCTAGAAGATGGACGAGCGCCAACGCCTCTTCGAGCAACTGGTCAGCGAAGGCCATGAGGGCCGCACACTCGAGTACAAGCGGTCAGCCTCGTGGGATGACACTCGGTTCCGGCTGAAGCTCGTTCGAACGATCCTGGCGATGGCCAATACCCCGGACGGTGGCTCGATCATCATCGGCGTCCCGGAGGCCACTGGCGTGCATGTGGCGCGACCCGCGGGGATGATGCCGGAACACGTGGCTACCTACCGTGAAGACCTAGTGAAGGACGAAGTCGCGAAGTTTGCGAGCCCACGCGTGGATATCAGGATGTCCGTGGAGCACTGTGGCGGTGGAGACTATGTCTGGATCAGGATCGACCCGTTCGACGCTCTGCCCGTGGTCTGCAAGAGGAATGGGCCCGACCTACCTGGGGGGGCAGGCCTTTGTGCAGGCCGTGTCTACTGCCGTCCAGCCAGCGGGCGTCCCAGGACCGAAAGCGTCCAGGGCGAGTGGGAGATGCGAGATATCCTCGACAGAGCTGTGGAGCTAGAGATCGGGCGCCGCCGGGCACGGGGCGGGACGGCGCCGAGTAGCAGTCCAGCGCAGCCAGCCGACCTCGCCATCGAGCGCTTCAACCACGAGGCCGACGCTGTCGAGCAGGCCGCCAGCGGAGACGTGGTGGACCGCATCTGCGCAGCCGGGTACTGGCGGTTCCGGCTGCAGCCGCTAAGAGAGGACCCCGAGCATGCTCCCGGCATAGTAGAGTTGCAGGAGCTGGCCCAGCAGCTCCGCATCAGTCTCCAGGGATCTGAGTTCCCGCCGCTCGACTCGACCCTTGCGCTCAAACGGGGGCGGAGCTGGGCTGGCGCCGAGTATGCCTCTCCCTGGCGGCTGGTCTGTTGGTGGCTCTTTCGAAGCGGGCAGTTCCTGTCCATTCAAGCCGTCACCGAGGACCACCTCGACGAACCACACATGGCTGAGCGCCCGAGCCATTGGCTCCCGGACGTTCGGTACCTCGAGGTGGTGAATGCCGTCAGAGACATCACGGGGTGGTTCCTGTACGCCGCCGGGTTGGCTCGCCACGTGGGAGGTTACGACTCCGGCGCTGCGCTCAGCCTGGAGCTGCGTGGGTGCACAGGGCGAGAGCTAGCCTTCGCGGACGACCGGCGGGAGCTGGAGCCCCCGCGCCGGTACGACGACGACTTGGTGCCCTTCGAGCACAGCTACGACCGGGACGAGCTTGTAGAGCGTTCACACGACCTAGCGCTTGACGCGATGTGTGAAGTGGTACAGCACTTCGGTTGGACCGATCCGAGAGACGTCCTCGCGGAGGACCAAGCCCGTATGCTCGGGCGAAGGACCTAGACCCGGGGGCCGGGTGATGGGCGGCAACGCCGCTGGTGAGACCCCTCACCCTTTCCTCTCCCCGCAGGCGGGGCGAGGGTATCCTCACGCGACAGGCAGTGCCCCGGGCGAGACGTCGCTGGCTGTTCTGCCGAGTCAGCAAGGAGCGCATTGCCATGCGCCCCTACCCCAAGTCCCCCTTCATCCTCGCGTGCCAGTCCTCGAGGGTGCTTTCGACGAAGTAGATGCGGTTCACTGCCTCGCCGGTCTGGCCGGGCTCAAGGCGGCCGAAGCTCGGCGAGGCGTGGATGCACGAGTACTCCATGTTCTGGAACAGGAACAGGGTCGGCTTGGAGGCCGTCGCGACGAGGCGCTTGCTGTCGCGCGCGACGATCGCCAGCCACCCCTCGAGCGCCACGCCCGGTGGGGTCGCGCGGAAGTTGCCCACGAAGGGGATCTTCTCGCCCGGAGGCGCGCCCTCAACGCTCCAGAGCGCGACCGCCGGGCGGGGGCTGTACTGCCGTGGCACCTCGATCAGGCGCCTCGGCTCGCCGTTCCAGCCCACCCAGTGCCGGACGCACTCATGGTCGGCAAGGTCGGGGGCTCCGCCGGCGCCGAAGCAGTTGAAGGCGAGGCTGTTGTCCCAGACGCGGTCGCTCAGGTTCGTCAGCGACATGCGGATCTCAACCGTATCATCAGTCGGCGTAAGGACCGCTCTGTAGCTCAGCTCGCCTTCGGCGGTCGCGGAGGTCTCCCACGCGCCGGCCTCGAGCTCCCGCCACTCGGGCGCGACCTTGCCAAACCAGACAGGCCGTGCGACATCGCCGATGGACTCGGGGATCCCGAGGCCGAACCCGACGCCGGGGAATGCCGGCACGTCCGTCGCTGTAACGGACATCATGCCTCGCGCGGGGGTGAGCTTGATCGGCATCTAGACCACGTCCTTCGCGCAGCGGAACCCGTAGAAGGTCGCGGTGTTGTTGGCAAAGCCGCTCATGTTCCGCGCTGCGGGGCGGAGGTTCACGATCTCCTCGTTCATCCAGCTACCGCCCTTGATGTACGCGGCCCCCGGTCCGGGGCCGTCCGCGCAGTACTCGGCGACGTTGCCGACCATGTCCATCACGGCGTAAGGGCTCGCGCCGCTGGGGTGCGCGGTCACCGGCGCGGTGGCGAAGGTCACTGGTGCGCGGGCTCGGTTCCACTGGCAGGCGTCCGGGTCAAACTCATCGCCCCAGGGGAACATGCGCCCGTCGGTTCCGCGCGCGGCCTTCTCCCACTCGGCCTCAGTGGGCAGCCGCTTGCTCGCCCACTGCGCGTAGGCCGTGCAGTCCGCGTGGTTCACCATAGCGACCGGGTGGTCCGAGAGGCGCTCAGGCGGCTCGGGGCCGTTCCAGTAGGGTCGCGGTGCGTGGCCTGTCGCGGCGCAGAACTCCGCGAACTGCGCGTTGGTGACCGGGTACTTGCCGATCGCGAAAGCGGGAAGCTCCACTTCGCGCTGTGGTGTCTCGCCGGACAACCACGACGGGTGGTAGCCGTGCTGCCGTGCGAGCTTCTCGGCTTGGTCCGCGGTGGTACCCATCAGGAACACGCCGGCCGGGATCAGGATCATGCCTTCAGGCGCCACAGGCTGCACCTCCGCTCGTGCCGCGCCGAGCGCGAGGCTGACCGCCCCGACGCCGGCCGCTGTCACCCACTCGCGCCGTGTCATGTCTCGCAACGTGGGTCACGTCCTCCGTCCCGCTGTCTCACATCCCCCCTGGCAGGGAACCGCTTCCCCAAGGCGAAGGCTCGAACCTACGTCGGACGCCCCCGGAGGTGCCGCAGTGAACATCCGGCCCGCGGCTATGCCCGTCGCCCTCTTGCTGCTGGCCTACCCCGCGATGGCGCAGAACGTCACCGTAGTCGTGGCGCGCAACGGGTCCGCGACCATCGACCTAGGCCGGCAGCATCTCGCGAGCATGGCGGCCGGGTTCGCGGACACGGGCTGGAGCTTCTCGAGCCAGGACCGCTCCCAGGCTGGCGACGCCGATCCTGACGGCACGAGGCACAGCAGGCTGGACATGCCCGGTGGGGCCACCGTCGAGCTCGCGACCCTCGTGACGCCCACCGTGCGTGGGTTCCGCGCCCGGTATTCGATGCGCCCCTCCGCGGCGCTCGATGTCAACTCGGTCCACGTCGCGCTCAACATGCCGGCCGCGGGTTGGGCTGGCTCCGCCTGGGAGGCCGACGCCGACGAGGGGACCATCCCTGAAGATACTGGGCCGACGACGGTATTCTCGGGAAGGCCCGCGGCTCTCACGCTGCGTCGTCCGGACGGCACCGAGATGACCCTGAGCTGCCTGTCGGGACAGAGCATTCTGCTGCAGGACAGCCGCCAGTGGGGCCCGTCCATAGACATTCGCGTAGGGCTGGGCGCAGTCGAGGGAAACACGTGGCCGGCGAACGCAGAGGTGGTGATCGAGGTGGATGTCAGCTTCAACAGGGATGTGGATGTGCAGATCGACGAGCCGGTGGTGTTGGCGCCGTCGGATGAGTGGATCGAGACGGAAGGCGCGCTCGACATAGTGCCCGGCTCCGCGCTCGATTGGACCGACCAGGGGCTCGCCGATCCGCCGGCAGGCAAGTACGGGCGCGTCGTGGTCGGCGCGAGCGGCCACTTCGAGTTCGCCGACCGCCCGGGGCGGCCGGTTCGGTTCTGGGGCTGCAACCTGTGCTTCAGCGCGCTGTACCCCGACCACGATGTGGCCGACCGTCTCGCCACGCGGCTGCGGATGCTCGGGTACAACGCCGTCCGCATCCACCACTACGAAAGCGGGATGCAGGACCAGAGCTCGCCGAGTAGCATGCCTGCCGTGGCCGACAGCATCGACCGGCTCGACTACCTCATCGCCGCGCTGAAGCGCAACGGGATCTACGTAACGACCGATCTCTACGTGTCCCGCGGCGTTCGCGCATCGGAGATCTGGCCCGGAGCTGAGGGGAACGTTCAGATGGATGAGTACAAGATGCTCGTCCTCGTGAGCGACAGCGCGGTGGAGAACCTGGAGGAGTTCGCGAAGGTCTTCATGGGCCACACGAACCCGTACACAGGGATGCCCCTAGCCCAGGATCCGGTGCTGGCGCACCTGTCGATCATCAATGAGGGCAATGCGGGCAACTTCGTCAACAGCCTGCCGCCGCGCACGGCGCGAGAGTGGCAGGTCGCGTTCAACCGTTGGCTGCTCGGTCGGTACGGAGCGCGTGAGAAGCTCGCGAACGCGTGGCACGGGCTCCTGCGCGAGACCGAGGACCCCGCGCAAGGCACGGTTGCCGTCGCGGGCGGCGATGTACGCGCCACCGACCGCACGATCTTCTGCGCGGAGCTGCAGCGGAAGCTCTTCCGCACGGTCAAGTCGTTCCTGCACGATGAGCTCGCTTGCGATGTGCCGCTCACGGACATGAACTCATGGACCGATACGCTCGCGAACCACGCGGTCAGGGCGGAGTGGGACTACGTCGACGGCCACTTCTACTGGGACCATCCCGCGTTCCTCGAGCGTTCCTGGTCGCTCCCCTCGCGCGGGTGGAGTAATGGCGAGAGCGCCACGGCCGCCGGCGGAGCGGGTGCGCGCGACCGCGCCGTGCTGCGGGTCCTCGGCAAGCCGTTCACTGTCACGGAGTTCAACTTCACGGCGCCGAACCGGTACCGCGCCGAGGGCGGCCTACTGATGGGCGCCGTCGCGGCGCTTCAGGCGTGGGATGGGGTGTACAGGTTCGGCTACAGCCACTCGCGCGACAACCTGTCTGAAGCGCGGCCGCTGGGCTACTTCGACCTCGCGAGTGACCCGCTCAGCCTTGCTTCGGACAGGGCCGCGATCCTGCTGTTCGCGCGCGGCGACATGCGACCCGCGCCGCACACCGCAGCGATGCGCATCGACCCCGCGGGCCCGCTGGCCGGCAGCGGAACCGGCCTCGGCCTCGAGCCCCCGCTCCGGACGCTCGCCTTCGTCACCGGCGTCGGCAGCGAGTTCGGCAACGGCCCCGCCGACCTCGCGTTCGCCGCGACGCCGGGGGTCGAGACCGTCGGGCTGAGCGATGATCCCTACGCAAGTGGTACGGTGGGAGACGTAGTCGCGGCCATGCGCGAGCGCGGCTGGCTCGCGCAGGACAACCCGACCGACACTCGGGGGTCTGTGCTCGCGAGCGAAACCGGCGAGCTGGTGCTCGATGGGCCGTCGGCGACCCTTGCGATCTCGACTGAGCGGTTCGCGGCAGCCTTCGCGGCCGACGCGGGGACGACGGTGACCGCCGGGCCTCTGGAGGTGACGTTCGGCGAGTCGGGGGGCGCGGTGTGGGTGGCGTCGCTCGACGGCAAGCCCCTGACGGAGAGCTCGCGGCTGGTCGTGGCACACCTGACCGACCTACAGAACACGGGCGCGCGCTTCGATGATGCGAAGATGCTCACGTTAAGGGAGTGGGGCCATGTGCCCTACCTTGTCACGAAGGGCACCGCACGCATCAGCCTCCGCAACGCCGCGGGCCTCTCGGCGTGGGCTCTTGCGCTCGACGGGTCTCGGGTGGGCGAGGTGTCGGTGGCGGGCGACGGGGACACGCGGGCTTTCACGGCCGACACCCACGGCCCCAAGGGCGGGTGTCTGTACTACGAGCTCGAGGGGCGGTGAGTCCGTCCGACAACAACCCCAGTGGCATAGGCGTCCCTGCCGGTGAACCCTGGACTGTGCCACTCATGGGCACGGCGGCCCGTGCCACTCGGGGGTATCTGTCGGTCCGAGTGCCGATGCGTCACGCTCCCGACCCCAGCATCGTCGCAACCGCGAGGTACATCACCAGGCCCGACACGGCCGCGACACACGCCCACGAGAGCACATTTCCGACGCGTCTGTTCGCGTGCTCTCCCATGATCGGCTTAGAGTTGATGAGGGCCAGCATCAGGACGAGCACGATGGGCAGGACGATGCCGTTGATGACCTGCGAGTAGTACATGATCCCGAACAACGGAGCGTGAGGCACCATGACGAGGCCGGCGCCGATGAGCACCATCAGTGTGTAGACCGAGTAGAACTCTGGCGCCTCGCCGAAGCGACGGTCCACGCCGCGCTCCCAGCCCATTCCCTCGCAGATCTGGTAGGCCGTCGCAAGCGGCAGTATGCAGGCGGCGAACAGCGACGCGTTGAGGAGCCCGAACGCGAATAGCCAGGCGCAGTACTCGCCTGCGAGCGGACGCAACGCCTCCGCCGCGCCCTCGGCGTCGCTGACGTGCTGCCCGCTGGCATGGATGGTGGCCGCACAAGCTACCAGTATGAAGAACACGACCACGACGGCCACCGCGCACCCAACCAGCACATCGATCCGTGTCATCCGGTAGTCCTTGACGGTGATGCCTTTGTCGACAACGGCGGCTTGCTGGTAGAACTGCATCCACGGAGCGATCGTCGTCCCCACAATGCCGATCAGCATGGTCACGTAACCCGGCTCCGTCGACCACCGTGGCCGCACTAGGGCCGTTGTGACCTCGCCCCAGTCTGGGTGCGTGAGGAGCCCGGAGATCGGGTACGCAACGTAGAACAGGCACGCCACCAGGAAGACCTTCTCCACGGTCGCATAGTTCGCTCTGGTCACGATCAGCCAGACGATGACCGCGGCCACGGGCACTGCAAGGTACCGAGGCATGTGCAGCACCTCGGCCGCTGAGGCAATCCCGGCGAACTCGCCCAGAGTGTTCCCGAGGTTCGTGAAGAGCAGCCCGAGTAGAAGCCAGAAGGTCAGCTTGAGCCCGAACCTCTCGCGTATCAGGTCGGCGAGCCCCTTGCCCGTGACCGCGCCGAGCCGGGCTGACATCTCCTGGATGATGAAGAGCAGAAGCGCAATCGGGAGCAGCGCCCACAGGTGGGAGTAGCCGTAGTTCCCGCCCGCGAGCGAATAGGTCGCGATCCCGCCGGCGTCGTTGTCGACGTTCGCGGTGATGACGCCCGGGCCGATGATCGCGAGGGCCGCTGCCAGCCGGCGCAGCCTGCCTTTCCCCATGCGTGGCAGAAGCCGCATTCTAGGGTCCTAACGGCGACAGAAGGCCGGCCCGCTACGCGAAGGCCTTGGGGATGCGCTTCTTGAGCGAGGTGGGAATCACGGCGTCGATCGCGTCATCGGCCGTGACGATCCCCTCGAGGCGGCCGCGCTCGTCGACCACCGGCACGGCCAGCAGGTTGTACCTCGCCACCAGCCGGGCGACGTCCACCTGGCCTGTGTCGAGGCCGACGCTGACCACGTCAGAGTCCATGAGCGCCCTGACCGGCCGCTCAGGCTCTGCCACTATCAGCTCGTGCAGTGAGAACGCGCCCTTGAGCACCCCTGCCTGGTCAACCACGTACACATGGTAGAGGGCGGTTACCTCCCGAGCTTGCTGCCTCACGATCTCGAGTGCCTCGCGCACGGCCACGTCTTGCGGCACGGTGACGTATTCGACCGTCATTAGGCCGCCCGCGGAGTCCTCCGGGTAGGCGAGCAGCCTGCGAACGTCGGCGGCCTCTTCCGGCTCCATCAGCGACAGCAGTGTTCTCTGACGCTCCTCCGACAGGTCGGCCAGCAAGTCCGCGCCGGCATCGGGGTCCATCTCGTCGATCAGGTCCGACGCCTGCTCATCGTCGAGCTCGTTGACCGCGGCCACCAGCGCGACCGGGTCCATCTCCTGCATGACGTCGGCCGCGAGCTCCTCATCCATCGAGCCGAGCAGGGCCGCGCGGTCCGGGGCGCTCAGCTCCTCAACGATGTCGGCAAGGTCGGCGGGGTGGATCCGCTTCAGCGCGTCGCGCGTCTTGTCGGCCACGAGCTGCCCCTCGGTCGGCACCATGTGCAGGTGCTCCCAGGCGATCAGATTCTCGCGGAACTTCACCTGGAAGAGGCGGCAAAGGCCCAGGGTGAAGTGCTCCCAGCCCAACCGGCGCAGGACGCCGCGCCATCCCACATCGGCATGGGTGAGCAGCACCCGGCCGTTGACGCCACCGAGCTTGAGGTCGTGGATGCGAACGACCCGCTTGCCGGACACGTCCACGATCTGCTTGTCCATCAGGTCGCGGCGCAGATGGACCTCGGTGTCGTCGGGTTCGGTCGGTCCCGTCGGGGCGCCGCTTGTATTGAGCCTGATGCCTTCTGGGGAGGCAAGGCGGACAAGGGACCAGGGGTAGTAGACGACGTCCTTCGAGCCCTTGGGCCGGAACGCGATCTTGGTGACCTCCGGGAATCGGTTGTGTGGAGTGGCTACGAGGTCGTCCAGTTGGCCGAGATGCCGGCCGGTCGAGTCATAGACGTCGTAGCGAAGGAGTGCGGAGAGGTAGGCCTCGGCCCAGAACACCATGGCGCTCACTCCCTTTCCCGGTCCGCCCGATCAGGCTCAGCCGAGGGGGCGCAACTCCCGGGGCCGCGAGGAGCTAGAGCTCCGCATCACCCCCTCGGCAGAGGGTACTCATGCTCGCTTGGAGCCAGCTCCCGAGACGTATCGGAACCGGCCCGTCCGTACTATGGCTTGGGTCTGAACTAGTTGACATCTCACTCACAACACTGCGCGCTCGTGGCGATACGCGCCGCGAAACCGTTGCACCGGCCCAGTCACCCAAACCGTTATTCTACCGCGCCGCCCCCGCACGGTCAACGCGGCGTGCCCGCCATGTCTGACAGCACCTGGCTGTACACGTCCCGCATGTAGCCGATCTCGCGCTCGGAGACAAGCAGCGCGAACTTGCAGAGGACCGTGCTGTGGCCCTCGTGGTAGGCGTGCGCGCGGACCCAGAGGCCGCGCTCCACGCAGCGACGGTGGAACTCGAGCGCGTCGGCGACTCGGTGGAACTTCAGCCCGGACAGCAGCCCGTCGCCGTGAACGGCCCGGACGAGGTGAGGATGCTCCGCCGCCACTTCGCGGAGCATCCGCCCGCACGCCGCGGCCACTGCCGCGATCCTCTCCGCCTGCTCCTCTATCATCGCGATAGACTGGAGGGCGACGTAGGCCGCGAGCGGGGCGTTACCGTTCGTGCTGATGCTGTCGTACTGCGCGAGAAGGTCGAGGGGCCGTTTGTATATCACGGCGGCGAGGGGGTGCAGCCCGGCGGCCATCCCCTTGCCGCAGATCACGAAGTCCGGGGTGATTCCCCACTTCAGGTAGTGGAAGAACCCGGTACACCAGGACCCCGTCTGGATCTCGTCGACCGCGAGGAGCGCGCCCGCCTCGTCGCACAGCCTGCGCACGGTCCGCATGAACTGCGGCTCGACGAGGATCGCCTCGCGGTTCATCAAGATGGGCTCGCACATGAAGCCCATCACGCGCTCGCCGTACCGCGCGAACACCGCCTGTGCGGCCCCGGTGTCGTTGGGCTCGATGTTGACGAACTCGATGTTCGCGAAGTAGGGCTCCCACATCCCCCTCATGCGCTGGGCGAAGATGTCGGTCCCGTGGTAGTTCCCGTTGAGGGTAACCATCACCGGCGGGGTGCCCTTCACTCGCTCATGGCGCATGAGCATGATCTTCAGGGCGGTCGAACACGCGACCGAGCCTGTGCAGATGCCGAGCAGAACCGTGTTGAGGCGACTGTCGTCCGCGCCCAGAGCCGACGAGTCGCAGGCACGGATCGCGGCGTCATCGGGGTTGCACAGCTCCACCAACTTGTACGACAGCCGCTTCACCGTCGCGCCGGGGATGTTCGAGTGCGCGTCCCAGACGATCCCCATGTCGAGCGCGTCGCGCATCGCCGCGTCCAGACTGGGGTGACGGTAGCCCCAGGTCATCTGGTAGTGACCCCCGGTGCAATCCAGGAACAGCTTGCGCTGCTCGGTGATGAAGAACAGGCCGCGGCCGGTGAGCACGTCATCCGGCGGGCCCGCCTGTCGTCCGCCGTAGGAGGCCTGGAAGACGTCCTTCGTGAGGTGCGCGGCCCGGGGCACTTCGTCGACCACCGTGCCCACGCGCGCCAGCAGCTCGTCGCTGGAGTGGCTCGCAAGGAACTCGGTCGCCGCCCTCATGGCGCGTACGATGTCCGGACCGTGAGGGCCGAGCAGTGATTCGAGGGGCGCGAACTGGCTGGTCTGCATGATAGGTACCGCCACTGGCAGGAGGTTCCTCCCAAGGTGAGCCGGCCACGTCGGCCTCCGGTCCATTCTCCCGTTAGTCAGGTGTCCCTGCCCGACGAGATTCCCGGCGGGTTTGTTCGTCGATTGCGTCTCCGACACCCCGCCGTGCGGCAGGTAAGGAATGGCGCACGCATGGCGGCGTCAATAGTCGATGTCTCGCACTTCACGGGCGACGCTCCACCCGTTTGCTCGGATGTACGCGGCGCCCGGCGGGTGCGGAGGGGATGAGGTTCGTGTTACGCACCATTCTGGTGTCGGTTCTACTCTTGGCGGTCACAGTCGGCAGTGGCTGGGCATCCAGTTCCTACACGTTCGACTCGGGTACGTGGGGCGTCGACTGGGGCGGCCTCACACTGACTATCGGCGACGACGGGAAGTTCGTGGCTCCGTCAACCAGTCTGCTCTACGTCTGGCAGGACTACAACACGACCGCCGGCGAGTACAGCAGCCCGGGCGGCGGTCCCGGCGGACTTGGCGAGCTGTTCGACATCGAGGGCATGTTCTACACCAACCGGGGCGGGTACCACGACTTCCTGGTTGTGGCGTCGATGGACGCATCCGCGTTCAACCTCTCCGGCTACGGTGACACGTACTTCTGGCGCGGCGACCTGTGCATCAACCCCGGCACGGCGTGGGACTACGCCATCCAGGCCAACAACACGTCGGGCCTCGGCGTCAAGCTCGGCGGAGCGCACCCCGGGTTCGCGCTTACGGGCCCCGTCTGGGGCTATGGCGCCGGTGTCGGTGCCGCCGCCGACCAGAACTGGCGCACCCCCATCACGTGGAACGGCGGCAACCCGTCCGGCTACAAGCCGGCAGGCGGCGGCAAGGACAACG
>Ga0315280_10010536_pt1 | contig 11568 bp, 12 predicted proteins | sample YL17G06_40_MG_FD_203697 | JGI IMG/M metagenome (GOLD analysis project Ga0315280, IMG submission 203697) | Sediment microbial communities from Yellowstone Lake, YNP, Wyoming, USA - YL17G06_40 | ecosystem: Environmental > Aquatic > Freshwater > Lake > Sediment | place: USA: Wyoming | collected... | reverse complement strand
TTTTGACAATATCTTTTAAGTCCTACCTAAACAATCTCTTTAACTCGCCACCCACCGCCAAGAGGGGAAAGAATGCCTGAATTTGGAAAGAATAGATGTTAATATCATCAAAATGGAAGGGGTTGTCAAGTTAATTAAATGAGAGCTCTGAAAAACTACTGCACGCTCCCTTTTCGTGATCGGGCATCTCCCCAGTAAACCCCGTTAGAAAGGTGGGGCTTTGACCCCGCCTTTACAAGGAGCTAATGCTTTCTTTTTATAACATCCCCGGCATAAATGCCGGGGCTTTCTAACGGGGTAAACTTTTCTGTCTGCTTGAGTGTGACTCTGATTTTGAAGAAAAAACTTGTTTTCATCACAGACTCGGACAAACTTCCAATCTTAAAAAACTATTTGATTTTTTTGAGTGAGGTGTTTATAATTTTCTGAGAAAATAATGAGCCTTTTGAAAAGGAGGTGAAGAGGTGATGAAAAGGACAATATCTGCTATCCTGTCATTGTTCCTGATCAGTATGTTTGTTGCAGCCTTGGTAGGGTGTGGGGCGGACATCAAGGCAGAAAACGAGAAGCTGAAAACGGAGAACACGAATCTCAAATCGGACAACGATAAATTGAAACTCGAAGTTCAAAAATTAAAGGAAGAGATCCAGAAAGGTGCCGAGAAAGAGGCAACCATCAGCTCCCTGACAGCTGAGAACGAGGCCTTGAAGAAACAGGTGGAAGACCTAAAGGCCCAATTGGCAAAAAAGAAGAAATAATCCCACCGCGCTGAAATGACAGAAAAGGGAAGACCTGGATCATAGGGTTTTCCCTTTTCTGATCGATTCTCAATCTCCATGAAGAAACAAAATCGCAAATCTAAAAGTCGAAACAAAAAAAAGCGACATGGGGGATTAACTCTTTACGTGATTTACGCCTTCATCATCTCCGCCATTGTGCCCCTCCTCATCGGGGTTCTTCTCTTTCTTTACTACTCCAACCGTCTTCCTGACTTCAAGCCGTTGAAGGCGCGAAACCTCAATGCACACTCCATCGTCTACTCTGAGGAGGATGCGGTGGTGGGGAAGTTCTTGATGGACAATCGTATCCCTATCCCCTACGAAAGGATTCCCAAACCTCTGGTTGAGGCCTTTATCGCTGCAGAGGATGCAGAATTTTTTAAACATAAAGGGATCGACTACAAGGGGATTGCTCGGGCAATGTTCAAGAATTTGATCGCAGGGAGGATCGTCCAGGGAGGAAGCACCATCACGCAGCAAGTGACCAAGACCTTCTTTCTCACCCCACAGAGAAGCCTGCTTCGAAAACTAAAGGAGGTCGCCTACGCTTTTGGCTTAGAGCGAAATTTGACCAAAGAGGAGATCCTCTCCCTTTATCTTAACAATATCTATTTGGGGAACGGAGCCTATGGGGTAGAGGCCGCCGCTGAGAGTTACTTCAATAAGCGGACGGAACAACTCAATTTGGCCGAGATGGCCATGATGGCTGGTCTAGTGAAGGCCCCTAGTCGCTATTCGCCGATCCACAATCTAAAAAGAGCACAAGACCGCCAGGCTTATGTCCTCACCCGCATGGCCGAGGTGGGTATCATTTCCCCGGAGGAAAAGCAGAAAGCGCTTCGGGCTCCGTTGAAGATTCAATCGAGGGAAAGTGCCTACTTCAGCAAGGCCCCTTACTTCACTGAATTCATTCGGCAGCAGGTGGAAAGAAAATATGGCAAGGAAAAACTCTATCAGGAAGGACTAAGAATCTACACGACCCTGGACCTATCCCTCCAGAAGATTGCTCAAAGGTCCTTAAAAATGGGATTAAGGGAGCTGGATAAGAGGCAGGGATTCCGAGGCCCTATTCAGACGCTCTCGTTAAATGAGCTGAAGAGGCTTTCCCGTCAAAAGAAGGAGGCGGTGACTCCCCTCCCACAAAACGAGATTTTTGAAGGAGTGATCCTCTCCAAAGATGATTCAAAAAAGTTTTTTACGGTTTGGGTGGAGGATCGAAAGGGGATGCTCCCCTTTTCCGAAGCGGCCTGGGCTCTCCACGTTAAACCCACCCCTCACTTCAAACTACAAAAGGTGAAGGACCCTTCTGATCTTCTCAAGATTGGGGACGTGGTCCAAGTCCGAGTGAAAGAATCTCCAAAAAAGGGGCAACCTCTTATCCTCATCTTGGACCAGGAGCCTGTGGCTCAGGGCGCTCTGCTCTGCATCGATCCAAAAACTGGATATGTGAAAGCAATGGTGGGCGGTCGTGATTTTAGCGAGAGCCAATTCAACCGCGCTATCCATTCACGAAGGCAGCCAGGTTCTGCCTTTAAACCCATTATCTATGCGGCTGCCCTGGAGAAGGGCTATAACCCCTCCACCGTTCTGATGGATTCCCCGGTGGAGTACGCAGATCACGACGGCGGAACCTATTGGGCCCCAAAAAACTATGATAAGAATTTCATGGGACCCATCACCTTCCGGAATGCCTTGGCCCATTCAAGAAATGTTGTCACCGTTAAGATCCTTGAAGATATTGGCGTGGGTTACGCCCTCAAATTCATCAAGAAATTAGGGATCGAATCTCCGATCAAAAGAGATCTCTCCATCGCCTTGGGAACCTCAGGGGTCTCCATGTTGGAACTCACTCAAGCATTTGCGGTCTTTGCAGATGAAGGAGAACGGATCAAACCCATCTTTATCAAGAAGATTGTGACCATGAAAGGTGAGGTGATCGAGGAGAACTATCCCTATGTTGAATTAGAGGAGAAAGAAGATGAGGAGGAAACTCCCGAGTCTCCTTCTCCCATTCAGAAAGAGCGTGTGATCTCTCCGCAGAATGCTTTTATAATGACCCATCTTCTCGAAGGGGTTGTCCAACACGGAACTGGCCAAAGGGCAAAAGTCCTCGGAAGACCGATTGCCGGGAAGACCGGGACCTCAAGCGATTATGCGGATGCGTGGTTCATCGGATACACCCCCTCTCTTCTCACAAGCGTCTGGGTAGGCTTTGACGACAAGACCTCGTTAGGCAAAGATGAGACAGGAGCCCGGGCAGCTCTGCCAATCTGGATTTCTTATATGAGTCAAGCCTTGAAGGACACCTCTATCGAAGATTTTAAGATGCCGGAAGGAATCACCCTGGTGAAAGTGAACATTGAAACAGGATTGCCCAGCAACGGAAGTTCCCAGGAAACAGTCACCGAGGCCTTCGTGGAGGGGTCTGCCCCTGTTGAGAAGGAGGATCATGAAAAAGAAGGATCTTCTTCAGAAACCCCGGTCAGGGGAAGTTCTCCGACGGACCCGCATACCTCATCGCGTTATTGACTGATTCTCCCTAACAGGCTTCGTCACCCCTTCCTGCGGCAGGCAGGCACATAGGGCCAAATGGAGTGCCGATATAAAGACCATTGACGGATGTTTCCACCTAACCAGAAAGGTAATCCCTCACTCTCCCAGGGAAACTTCCCAGAATCGGGCAGGGATGTCGGAGAAAATCTTATAGCGGAAACCTTATTTTGTCCCTCAAATACAAGAATACCATGAGTATTGCAAGAACCATGCTCAGATTAGGGAAGTTACCTTTGCCAACCATAACGTTAAATCATCCGCTTGATAAGATTTTCGCCTGCCTGCCGGTAGGCAGGGAGATATTGCTGCCCGATTACAGCCTTTCGCCCACGCTTCAGTGATGCATTACCCGAATAGCAGGAGGAACGATGAAAGATGAAGAATTAAAAAAAACATTGTCCGATTGCAAGACCGTTGCTGTGGTGGGCATTTCACCCAAAGCAGACCGGCCCAGTTATATTGTTGCGTCCTATCTTAAATCGAAAGGATATCGAATCATACCTGTCCGACCTGATGAAGAAGAGATTTTAGGAGAGAAGGTCTACCCTCATCTGATCGAAATTCCCAAAGAAATTCAGGTCGATGTCGTGGATATCTTTCGAAAATCAGAAGATGTCCCCCCTATTGTGGAAGAAGCGATCCAGCGGGGGGCGAAAGTGGTCTGGATGCAGGAAGGAGTGATCCATGAGGAGGCCAAAGCCAAGGCTGAGAAGGCTGGACTGAAGGTCATCATGGATCGTTGTATAAAGAAAGAACATGAACGACTGATAAATCAATGACAAATGTCAAAGCTCAAAGTTCAAATTTTGAAACAAAGGTTAGGCTGAGGTTAAGTTTTTTCTCAACCTTAGCCTTAGCCTCAACTTTAGATTTTCTTAACCTTAGCCTGAATTTTGACATTTATTTGACATTTGGATTTTGAAATTTGATATTGATTATGAATCCAGGATCGTCCTCCGGCCGTTGTACCTCTCTGTATCGTATTGGGTCCGCACATCCACCAGGTTTAACCGGCCAATTGCCTCTTGCAACGGAACAGATGTGATCTGGCCATTCTGATAACTCACCATCTTTCCAAAATCTTCTTTCCCAATCAGGTCCACTGCTGCGATTCCAAAATACCTTCCCATCCGCCGATCATAGGCACAGGGTACACCCCCACGCTGCAAATGACTCAGGGAAATGCTTCGTGTTTCGATTTTCGTCAACTGGGAAATCCATTTCGCCACGAATTCTCCGATCCCCCCCAACGTCTTATGACCAAAACTATCGAGGCCCTCTTCTCTCACAATCTCAGAGTACCCAACGGGTTTCGCTCCCTCTGCCGCTACAATGATCTCATACCGGGCCCCTTTTCTCCTCCCCTCCATGAGCAATGCGTTCACCTTCTCAATCTCAAAATTATATTCCGGGATCAGGATGATGTAGGCCCCGCTCGACTCCCCTCCTTCCAACGCCAACCAACCTGCATGTCTTCCCATGGTTTCTACGACAAAGATTCTCCGATGAGAACCAGCCGTGGTTCTGAGGCGATCAATTTCCTCAGTAATCACATTCACAGCGGTCTCAAATCCCAGTGTATAATCCGTTCCAGAAAGGTCTTTATCGATCGTCTTAGGAATACCCACCACATTTACCCCTTCCAGAAAGAGCTTGTAACCCACCCCGAGGGTATCCTCGCCTCCGATGGCCACCAAAAAATCGAGGTGATACCGTTCTATATTTTCAAGGACGATTTTGGATCGATTATTCTTCGGGTCATAGGGATTGGTTCTGGAGGTTCCAAGGTTTGTCCCTCCATACCTATCCCAAGTCCTCACCATTTCCTCCGTCAATGTGTAAATTCTTGGGGCAGGGGCATCCTCATTTTCTTCTGGCTGAACCAGCCCTTTCCAACCATCACGGATCCCAACGACTTCATATTGAATCTTTCTCACCCTTTGGAGTCGATCATCCAATGCTGTTTTCGTCACCCACTTAATCGCCGAATTTAATCCAGCGCAATCCCCTCCCCCTGTAAGAACTCCGATCCTCTTTTTCTCCATCTTCCCCTCCCCATCTTTCTCTAAAGAAGCCTTTTGCAAAACGTGATGCGGTCATTCCCTGGCCAATAATAATCGGTCATCCTCGCTACCTCTTGAAATCCGTTCTGTAAGTAAAACTTCTGAGCCTTCTCATACTCAGGAATAGAAGAAGTATCGACAAGAACCATTCGACCGTTCATCCCTCGCAAAACCCTCTCCAAAAAAACCAAAAGTTGATATCCGACCCTCTGCCCTTGAAAATCGGGATCGACCGCAATCCAATAAAGATCGAAGGTTCCCTGGGTCATCGGAGCGGGGCCATAGCAGATATAACCGATCGGCTGACCCTGATCATCCACCATGCAATAAATATGGTAATCCTTTTGAGTCGGATCCTTAAGGACGATGTCGATCACTTCCATTGCCACTTCGATTTCTTCGGAAGTGAAAACGCGGGTCTCTATCAACATCGAATGCAGCTTTGCTCGGTCCTTCAGAATTAATTGTCGAATTTCCATTGGGCGTCTTTCATTTGAAGGTCTCCGCCCATTCCGCCTATGGCGATATGGGGCACGCTCCAGTCCAAGGGGTCGACCAACCCTACCCTTGCCACCTGGTTTGATCCGTCTCTACACGAGGATTAGTCAAAAGCATGAAGCAAGTCCGGAGGCGCTGAACGCCTCACCTCCGGATTTAAGACTTCTTGCAATAACAATAAGTTAGAGTACCAAGACCATCCACTCAATTCTATTCTATCTTATAGGAAAACCTGATAAAAGGCAAAAAGAAATTGGAAAAGACCTCCTATTGATTTTCAATCGTCACCTCAAAAAACCAACCTTGTATTGGCTTCTAAAGGAAATTCATAACCCACCTCTCACCGGATCTTAGGATGCCAGAATGAAAATGAGAAAATGAGAAATTCTATTGACTATTTTATGCAAGTTTATTAGACTGCTGAGAATACCTGGGTCCTTTGTCCATTCCGTTAATTTGTAAATGGAAAGGTGGGCATGCATGTGGACATGGAAAGAATATTCATTTTGAAAATAACCAATCCAAAAAGGAGGTATTCATGAGCCCTGTAAAGCGTCCTAAGACGATTAAAAGGAAAAGAACGGAGAAGAAGACACCTTCCAAGAAAGGCGTCCTTGCCATCGATAGGAGAAAACATCCTCGATACACGACGGAGCTCCCCTTAGACTATTCCCGGATCGATAGTAGAGAAGATTTCGGAGGCATTGTTGCCAACGCAAGCAAAGGAGGTATACTCGTCTACCTCCCCGAGAGATTACAGATGGGGGATAAATTGAAAGTCGAAATTTTCTTTGCAAAGGAGTCAGGATTAAACTCGATTAAAGGAATTGCCGAAGTCGTTTGGGCAGATTTGGCGGCGATGGAAAGCTGGGGGGAGCATCGATATGGATTGCAGTTTCAATCCATCGACAAGAAAGACCTGGATAAATTAAGAGCCTTATTGAAAACGGCAGGCGAAATTCCTGAGCTAAGAAAAGTGAGAGGGAAATGAGAGGATATTTCCTCCGATTTTGATCGAAGTCCATTCTTAATACTCGCTGAACAACGTCCTGAAGCTTGTCAACTTTGCGACACCAAAGAAGTGTATCCTTTTAAGAAAAAAAAGGGAGGACAGAGTGTATATCATCATTATCCTGGTGATCGTGCTTGGGTTGATTTTCTTCGTGGTCAGCCTCTACAATGGTCTGGTTCGTGGTCGCAACGAGGTGAAGAGCGCATGGAGCTCCATTGATGTCCAACTCAAGAGAAGATATGACCTGATTCCTAATCTGGTCGAAACCGTCAAAGGCTACGCAGCCCACGAGCGGCAGACGTTGGAGGCGGTTGTCAAGGCTCGGCAGCAGGCAATTAACTTCACAGGCAGCATGGAGGACCGGGCAAGGGTCGAAAACGCCCTGACGCAATCCTTGCGCTCTCTCTTCGCCTTAGCCGAGGCCTATCCCAACCTTAAGGCCAACCAGAACTTCCTTGCCTTGCAAGAGGAATTGGCCACAACTGAGAACAAGATTGGCTTTGCGCGACAATATTACAATGATACGGCCAAACAGTACAAGAACCGCGTCGAGGTCTTCCCAAGTAAGATTATAGCCAAGATGTTCGGCTTCAAGGCTGAGCCTTTCTTCCAGTTGGAGACAGCCGGGGAGCGTACAGTCCCCCAGGTCAAAGTTTAGCAAATAACAAAACTCAGTATCAGAAAGGGGTATCTATGTTTGAGACGATTCGGAACATCGGTTGGTCAATGGTCTTTTCGTTCATCGGAGGTTTGGTTGGCATGGTGCTCGTGCTGGCAGCTTCTTTGATCGTGCCAGGGCTGATTGATAGACTGACCCCGGACATTGATGAGCATAAGGAGATTGCCCGCGGAAATACCGCAGTGGCTGAGTACTTTGGTAGAGTGACAGGGGCTGTCATTCTTGGGCTGAGCATTGTCGTGGCTGCTGCGGTATTGGGTGGGGTCATTGCTGCGCTTCATTAAGCGTCCATGCGTTCCCCGTTTTGGAAATTAGGCTCGGTCATGGCCGCGCTTCATCAGGCCTTAGTTTGAGTGTTAGCTTCGGTCAGAAATCAGGGAAGGTCCGTATGAGAAAGATTATCGGGTGGATTGTCATTCTGTCCCTCTGTTTCGTTCCCCATCTTTCATGGTCACGGGGTGGGGGAGGATGTTTGGTAGAGGGCACTCAGGTTGTGACCCCTAATGGAGCTGTTGCCATCGAAAAGCTGAAAAAGGGTGATCCTGTGTTGAGCCTCACCGACGGGAAGTTTCAGAAAGCCAAAGTCCAAGCCTTGGTGGCGGTGCAACCGGAGGAGTATCTGGAGATTTCGACTTCCGGGTTAGTATTGAAGGTCACTCCCGAACACCTGATAATGGTGGCCCAGGGCGAGTACAGACTTGCTGGTTTGCTCCACGTGGGGGATACGGTTTACCTGATACAGGATGGAATGCTTGATGTGTCTAAGGTTCAGTCTATCCATCGGATTGCTGCGAGACGACCAGCTTATAACCTGCTCGTCAGCCCGGGTGGGACATTCGTAACAGAGGGAATCGTTGTTCACAACAAGGGGTGCTTTTTGCCTGATAGCCAGATACTCAGGGCAGACGGAACAGAATCACTGATCAGCGCCGTAAAGCCAGGGGATGAGCTTTTAGCATTCAAACCCGAAGGACGTATGGTTCGCACGAAGGTCCGTGAAATCACCCGTCTGGAGGTAGATGAATACATTCTCCTCAAAACGGATCAGACCACGCTTCGGGTGACCCCAGAGCATCCTTTCTATGTTGGCAAAGGTACTTACAAGACGATCGAAGCCCTCAAAGAGGGGGATGTGGTCTTTGCATGGGATGGCAAATGGATTTCCGAGCAGCGAATCATTTCATTGCAGAGGGTTCATGAGCGCGTTCAGGTCTATAACCTTCAGAACGATCACCCCAATACCTTTTTCGCCGGTCGCATTGCAGTTCATAATAAAGGAGGAGGATGCTTTCCAGCAGGGACCAAGGTTTCCACGCCGGATGGGCCGGTTGCCATCGAGACGCTGGCTGCGGGTGACGAGGTCTTCGCAGTCACAAACGATGGCGTAACTGTCCGGACTACTGTGAAGAGCATCTTCATCAGTAAGAATCAAGTGATGAAGGTCGAAACCAGCGGAGGAATCCTCGCTGCAACAGAGGAACATCCGATAAGCCTCGGGAGGGGCAGATTCCGGTCAGCAGGAGATCTCCGGTCTGGAGATCGCATCATGAATTGGAAAGGTGGCCGGTTGGTAGCCAAAGCCGTTCGTAAACTCTCTTTTGCAGGGGATGAAGGACTGGTCTTTAACCTGCAGGTGGAAGAGCCCAATACGTTTGTCGCACAAGGCGTTGTTGTACACAACAAAGGGGGCGGATGCTTTCCGGCAGGAACCCCCATCCAAACGACTCGGGGCCAGATCCCCATTGAAAGGCTTTCTCCGGAGGATTTTGTTCTGGGACTCGATCCAGAAGGAAGGATTGTCCCTGCTCGCGTTGAGAAGATTTTCGACACCCATTCCCTCATACTCACAATTGAGACGGACCGTGGCTTACTAAGAACCACGTCGGACCATCCCATTGGACTACCCGGTGGGGACTTTCTCCTTGCAGGGCAGCTCCGGCCAGGCCAGAAGGTCCTTGTGCGGAACTCAGGGACAACCCATACGGCTACGGTCCTTCGGATTTCGATGGAGGAGCAGGAGCAACAGGTTTACAACCTCACCGTCGGCAGGCCCAATACCTTCGTGGCAGCGGGTTTTGTGACTCATAACAAAGGAGGGAGTTCCAGTTCCAGCTCCAGTTCCAGAAGCAGCAGTAGTGGTGGAGGTGGAAACGAACTTTCATTGACCGCATTTTTCATCATCTTTGGTGCCATGTGCGCGCTTCCTATATTAATATTTATTCTCGCAGCGAGAAGTCAAAAGAATAAGAAGAGCGAAAACCTCGATTTTGTTTATGACAGAAATAAAGTAGCTTCTAAGGCTGGAAAGACTGAAAAACTGCTCATTTTCCTTGGCAAGCAGGATCCTTCTGTAAAACCTGAAGGTTTACGGCAACTAACTGATTCTACCTTCCGCAAACTCCAGGAGTGCTGGCAGGCCCGAAATTACGAGCCTATGAAGCCCCTGATGATGCAGGATCTGTTCAATCAACACACAGCCCAGCTAAATAACATGATTGCGAACCACGAGGTCAACCATATCGAGAATCTCAAGGTCGAATATATCGATCTGGTCAATGTTCGGTATACGGAAAAACCTGATCAGCGTGAGTTCACAGCCCTCATCACAGCCACAGCCAAAGACTACTACTTGGACGACAAGACCGGGAGGTTCCTGCGAGGCGATAAGACGCCAGCCCGTTTCCAGGAGTTCTGGACTTTCCATCGTTTTGGTGATCAATGGCTCCTGAGAGAAATCGAGCAGGCGGGTGAATCGGATATGCTCAAGGAAGCGAATTTCGCCGAGATGCTGACCGACGATACCCTTAAAGGGATTTACGGCGAAACGGCAAAAGAAAAGGGAGAGGCAGGACCCTGGTTGGAGAAGGAGACAGAGGAAAAAGCTACACGTATTGAGCGCATGTTGAACTTTCTTGTTCAAACCGACAAACTCTGGGATAGAAGCCAGATGCTTGAAAGGGCACGGCAGGTCTTTATGGGCGTTTACCTGGCCAAGGAATCGGGTGACCTTAATCAAATCCCTTCGACCGATCTCTTCCCGGAGATTGCAGACCACCTTCGGGCACAAATTCAACAATGGCGAAAGCAAGGATTGAAGGTCGAATACCGCAACCTCTGTGTGCGAAAAGCTGAATTAATCCTGATCCGGAACTTCCCTGATAATTCGAAGGACGAATTTATGGTGCGAATCAGCGCTCATGCCCAGAGGATTTCCCGAAGGGAGGACCAGATCATGAGCCAACAGGAGTATGTGACACCTTTCGAGGAATACTGGACCTTTGGCCGGCTGGACAGTCAGTGGAAGCTCAAGGAGGTCTTGCCACCGGGCCGCGGGAAGAAAATGATTATTCAAGAGAATGTGGACGAGGAAAGCGGCCCGGGCCAGATGCAGTGGTATTACCGCCAGCCCCGCGCCAACTAAGAAGAATGATATAAATAGGTCAACTTCCGGGGGTGATTGGAAACAGACGCAAAAGAATTCAAGATCGGGGGCGAAAATCAACTTCTTAAAAGTCAGCTTTTCGGGGGAGTGGTCGAGGGGTTGATGGAGGCTTAAATCAAGAAAGGCCTTAAGTTGCATTTGAACCAACATTATATATTCTGGGAGAGAGAGGTTATTCTCGAAAGGGTAATATAAAAAAAGTTTATTTATAATCTACCCTAAGAAGAAACCTCCTGTTAAGAGATAAGAGTAAGAGCAACCAAACTCAAATTCTTAGACAAGAGGTTTCCAATAGATGAGGTAAATCGTAACCGGCTGGAGGAGTTTCGTCTCGCTTTTCTAATATGGTAACCGCACCAGTGGGTCTGATGGCCACCGAGGCTGGAAATCTTTTGTATGGAGGCCATGGAGTCTTATCTTACTCTTTTTATGATGAATCCCTTTCCATTACACTCTCTGCATTTGATCTGAGTTTTTTCTTGTCTCCATCGTGGCGGATCGTAATAGCTATCCTTCTTTAGGACCATTCCGCTGTCTCTCCA